>Ga0247713_1000079_pt1 | contig 68591 bp, 52 predicted proteins | sample 21E_NmetaG_FD_189936 | JGI IMG/M metagenome (GOLD analysis project Ga0247713, IMG submission 189936) | Soil microbial communities from hillslope of Landscape Evolution Observatory, University of Arizona, Oracle, AZ, United States - 2-1-E_N | ecosystem: Engineered > Artificial ecosystem >... | reverse complement strand
TGGTGGACCCACCGGGGCAACGGTCAATCGGAAAAGCAGATCCGGTGGCCGCCACCGCGCAGTTCTCGTGGCCGCCAGCGTTCAGTTCCTTGGCCGTCTCCGTTCAGGATCTCATGGCCGCCGACACCCTCCGGCGTCGGCGTGAAGGTTCGCTCGTATGGTCGACGACGCAGCAGCGTCCTCGACCCGCCGGGATGGCGGCGAAACGAACCTGTCGTCCGGATGAACCGATTGAGCATGCAAGGAACGTTGGTCATCCGATGTCCATCGGCGTGGACCCGCGCCGAAATTGCCTCCACTGTCACACCCCCTGCGTAGGCTGCTCGAGAGATGACGGCGATGCAGGTATTCGTGGAGGACTGGGGTGCCAGCTATGGCTCGCCATACCTGGTAATGCCCGATGATTCTGGGACCCAGACGGCAGTCCTGGTCGAGGACGGCGGCGAACTACGACGACATCCCGGACAGCCTTACCGGCCGGCGGACGGGCCAGTCGCCTTCGTCGACGGAGTCCGGCGTGGCGAGGCGTCATTATGGCTGCAGGACGGTGGCGCAGGTTCTGGAGCGCGTGGCGTGGCCGGCGGTCACGCGTGTGGAGCCGTGATCGCTGACGGAATCGACCGGCCCTCGTACGGCGAGACTCGGGTCCGGCGCCTCGCGATTTGGGGTTCGGGGCTAACGGGCCGACTGCCAGACGTCGCCGGTGGTTGGTCGTGGACCTCGTGCTCGGTGGCCGACTCCCATCCCGATGCACCACTCAAGGACCTTCAGAGCCGCATGCGACAGGAGGAAGGTCGTCTGGCCGAGTCGCTATGCGCAGAGGGCTATCTGACGATCGTCGATGGCCCGCTGAACTTTGTGCGCAGCCGTGACCTTCCGGTCGTCGGCTACGTCAAGACGCACTACCGCGCGCTCCTTGATCCTGAGCACCACCGCCGTATCCCCGAGTTGGTCGCCGGTGAACGGACGTCGCTGTTTCGACTCGGCGACGATCGCTACTCGACATATGTCCGGCTCGCACCGATCGGCACGATGGCCAGCCCATGGACCGGAATCGTTAGGCTCGAGGTCCCCCAATCCGCCGGTCTGAACGACGCAAGGGTCGTCGTCGACCGTGTCGCCGGGGCCCTGCCTCGCTTCGCTGGGGTGGCCCATCGGGACCCACGAGCTCCCCAGAATCTCCAGCCCATCGGCGCCCTCGAGAACCATCTTCGTCACTTGCTCGGCCACGCCGGGCTTGCGTCCCGCGCTGTGCGCGAGGCCGTCATGCGACTTTCATCAGCAGCCGAGGAGAATCAATGACTGATCCCGCTGTCAGGAGCCCAGCCGAATCCCTTCCTCCGATCGGGCTCGTCGATGGGTCTGTGCCGGCGTCGACTCGACGCTTCCAAGTGGTACTAGAGGACGGCGCCGCTGCCCAGCTTGACGACTTGGTGGCGCTGCACCAGACCCTTGGCGATGGTACCGATCTGGCCCACTACGGAATCGTCGTTGAGGGCACTGGCCAGATCGAGGGAGCAGAACTTCCGTCCGACACCCGCCGCATCACTGAAGCTCGCACAATGCCCGGGATCACCTCTCGCCGCGTCGAAGTTCAGGTGCTACGCACCGTGCCGGAGTTGTGGCTGCCCCCTTCACCCGGCGCATCGGTGAGGCGAGCGACCGGCGCTGACCGAGACACGGCGCTTTTCCTGGACCAGATGGACCACCCACTTCCGGCCGGGCTGGACCAGGCAGGCGACCCGGTCTTCATAGATTTCGCTTTCCTCAACGGAGAGAAGGGAGGACACGCGTCGATTTCGGGTGTGTCTGGTGTAGCGACGAAGACGTCGTACGCGCTCTTCCTCCTCTACATGCTGTTCGAGACGGAGGCTGGGCGGACGTTGCTGGGCCAGGCCGCGCCGGCTACCCGAGCACTGGTGTTCAACGTGAAGGGCGAGGACTTGCTCCATATCGACCGGACCAACGCACGATTCGCCGCCAAGGATGGCGCCACCGAGCAGTGGGCCCGCCTCGGTGTGGATTCGCCTGGCCCGTTCAACGACGTTGCGCTGTATGCCCCACGTGCTCCCGATAGCCACGACGGCGCCGTCGTCACGGACGTGTCATCCCGTCCAGCCGCCGAGGTCATCGCATTTGGTTGGCCGCCGGCGGACTTTGTGCGGGAGGGGCTGCTGCAGTTCTGCTTCGCGGAAGACGAGGACGCTCGTAACACGCAAGTGAGCTTCATCGAGCAGCGTGTCCGAACGCAGCTGGCCCGATGGGCTTGGCGGTTGGAAAACGAGCCCGGTGCTCTAGTCCTCTGCGAGCCCGACGCCGGTACTTCCTTCGTCCTCAGTCGGGTTGTTACCCTCCGACGTGACCCCAGGCCGGCCGGTGCCGGATTTGTGGTCCGGGACTTCGACGACCTAGTCGAGTTCCTGACCGACAAGGTAGGTCCGGACTCGCCCGGCTTCGACGCCTCCTGGACGGCTGGCGTCGCGCCCGCCACCTGCAGTGCCTTCCTTCGCCGGCTGTACGCGCAGGGACCCCGACTCGGTCACCTTGTGACGTGCGGCGTAATGCCGGTGACCCTTGAGCGCTCAGTCACCGTCGTTGACATTCACGGCCTTCACGACGCCGCCCAGCGTTTCGCCGTCGGTGCTCTTCTGAGCAAGATCTTCGAGGAAAAGCAAGGCCGTGGTCGGGAGCCGCTTCGGTTCATCGTGCTCGATGAGCTCAATAAGTACGCCCCCCGCACCGGGCGTAGCCCCATCAAGGACGTTCTCGTCGACATCGCCGCCCGTGGTCGTAGCCTCGGGGTGCTGCTTATCGGTGCACAGCAGTCGGCTGGCGACGTCGACGGCAACCTCATCCGCAATGCTTCGATCAAGATCGTCGGTCGGCTCGACGCCGGCGAAGCCGCCGAGTACCGGTTCCTTTCACCCGAGGTGCGTGAGCGAGCATCGCGCTTCCTCCCTGGCACGATGGTGATCGATCAGCCACTCATCCCCGCCCCGATCCCGATGCGGTTCCCCTTTCCCGGTTTCGCCACATGCGTCCCCGAGGGACTCCCCGATCCGACGGCCCAAGCCGCAGCCGAGGACGACGCCTTGCGTAGGCTCTGATGAAGCTGCTGCACGTCTCCGATTGGCACCTCGGCCGCGTCACCTACAACGAACCGCGATCGAGCGACCACGATGCTGTGCTCAGCGAGATCATCGGTCTCGCACGGTCAGAGCGCCCCGATGTTGTCTGCCATACGGGCGACCTGTTCGACCAGGCCCGCCCTGCCTACCCGGACATGGTGAGAGGGATCACAGCGCTGCAGGAGCTGGCGACGACAGCCCCCGTGGTGGTGCTGTGCGGCAACCACGATTCGCCGGCGCTGTTCGCCCTGTTCCGTCAGATGCTAGGACCGGACAGTCCCATCCGGTTCATCGACAAGGCTCGTCGTCCGGACGACGGCGGGGTACTCCACTTCGACACCGCGGCCGATGAGGTTCTGCGGCTTGCCCCACTGCCGTTCGTCCATGCGAACCGCTTGGTTGACGCCTTCGAGGATCCAACACGTTGGATGGCCGACTATGCCGATCGAGTTCACCTTATCGAGTCGGCCCTGGCTCGGGGCCTCGCCGATGGGTTCGACAACCGCCGGGACGTGGCCGTCTTTGCGGCTCACCTCCACGTCGGCGGGGCCCATTTTTCGGGGAGCGAGCGACCCATCCATATCTCGGATACCTACGCCAGTCGACTCGAGCACCTACCAACCGTCAGCTATGCGGCCTTTGGCCACATCCACCAACCGCAAGCCCTACCTGGGTCAGTGGTAACCGGCCGGTACGCCGGTTCCCCGATTCAGCTCGACTTCGGTGAAGTGGGCGAGCAGAAAACCGTGGTGTTGGTAGAGGCGAGGCCAGGACGTCCGGCGCACGTGGACGTCATCAACCTGAGCAGCGGCCGACCCCTCCGCCGGCTCGAAGGTAACCTCGACGAGCTGCGGACGGTGGCGGCGACCGTCGGTGAGGAGCTCTGTCTGGTAACGGTTCACACCGACACGCCGGCAGTGGCGCTGTCCGAGCAGATGCGGGCCATGTTCCCCAACGCGGTGCTCCTCCAGGTCCACGAGATCTGCGCCGCGAACCGGATTGAGGTCCTCACGAAGGCCTCGGTTACAGCGGACGTCGAGCCCGGCTTCGAGGAGCTGTTTCGGGATTACCTCGCCGAGCAGGGCACCAAGGGAGCGCCCGCTGACCACGTGATGCGGACATTCGCGTCCCTTATTGCTGCGGCTGATGAGGAGGTGCCACCTGCGTTTCCTGAGGAGGTGCTCCTCGCTCCGGCTGCGGAGGGTGCCTCGTGAGACCGCTCAAGCTCAGGCTCATTGGTTTGCGTTCCTACCGTTCCCTGCAGGAGGTCGACTTCACTGACGTCGACCTTATGGCCATCATCGGTGATACAGGCGCAGGCAAATCGTCGCTTCTCGAAGCGCTGTGTGTTGCCTTGTACGGATGCTGCACATGGGACGCCCGAAGCGCCAAACCGCTCATCGCCGATGGGGCGACCACCATGCAAGTCGAGTTGACATTCCAGTCGGGCGGCCGCACGTGGCGGGTCACTCGGGCAATATCCCGCGGCGCTTACCCGCCCGCGGTTCACCGGCTGGAAGGCCTCGACGACGGTTCCCGCGTTGACAACGCAGATCCGGTCAACAGGGAGGTCCAGCGCCTACTCGGTCTGGATTTCCCAACCTTCCTCAAGGCGGTCGTGCTGCCGCAGGGGAGGTTCCAGGTGCTGCTCCAGATGAGCAACACCGACCGCACACCGATCCTTAAGAGCATCCTCGGCCTTGACGTTCTAACGACTGTCCGGGAACAGGCACTTGCTCTGGCCAGCCGGTTCCGTCTGCAGCTGAACGCCTTGGAGACGCAGCGGGCCCGGCTCCTGCCAGACCCGGAAGCTGCCCTGGGCGACGCTCACGCCCGGCTTACGACGGCAACACGCCAGCTGGCCGAGTTCGATGCCACACGAGAGGCAATTGAGAAGGCTCGTGCCGCCGAAGTCGCTGCTTCAGCGCGGGCCCGTGCGGCGCGTGAGGCGTTGGAACGGCTATCGACGGCGAGGGTTGATGGCGCCGAAGGGACGTACGGGGAACTCAGCACGCTTGGAGCTAAGCTTGAACTCGAGCAAGCCAAAGTAGAGGCGAATTTGAGCGAGCTCGCTGGGAGGGAGCGCGAGCTCGACGCCACGCTCGCCCGAGCGGACGCCGGCTCTGTTGGCATTGCCGGACTCGCGACCGCCGAGGCCACCCTCGCTGGTCTCGTCACTGATGTGGCCGAGTTCCTCGTAGAGAGACAGCGCTGCGAGACCGAGGCGGCCGCTATTGCGATCGATCGGTCTGCCCTCGAAACCCGGCTGAAGTCGGCACTGTCGCTCAAGATGGCCGCTGAGCAGGCTGATCTCGCTTGCGCGGCCACCGAGTCGTCGGCAGCTGATGCCTCCAGCCGCCTGACGATGGCGGCGGACACGCTACGGACCGCCCGCGAGGCAGATGTCGCCGCTAACGAAGCCGCCCGCAGTTTGAGCGAGAAGTCGGCGGTTCTTGAGCGGCAGGAGCGGGCCGCGATCGAGGCTGAAGAGGAGGCGATAGCAACCGAGCAAGCACAACGGGTAGAGGAGGAGAACTTAGACGTAATACGCCGGGCCCATGCTGCCGCGCACGCTGCTGCAAGGAGTCAGCCGGGTGATCCCTGTCCGGTCTGCCAGAGGACGCTCTCCGAGGACTTCACCAGGCCGTCACCACCGGGGGAGGGCGTAGCGGTTGCCGCCTGTCGTGCGGCTCAGAAACGAGCTAAGGAGGCAGCCAAGGCTGCAACCGTCGCAGCAACTCAGCGCGACGAGTCGCGAGCAGCGCTCACGGAGCTGAACTCGCTTGCCGAGCACGCGACTCGCTGTCGCGAGCGCGAACTGGCTCGGGCCGGCGAACACCTGGGAGAGGTCGACCTGGGTCAACCCGACGCCCATGTGCTCGCTCGGCTGCGCCACGCGGTCGAGGAGGCCGCGGCACGGGTCGCCAGTGCGCGCGCCGACGCTCAGACCAAGCGCGACGCCGCCATCGCGGCTGCCGCTGAGCTCGACCCCATCTCCGTAGCCCTGACGAGGCGAGACAAGGAGCTCGCCGCAGCCAGGCTGGCGCTTGAACGGCGGGAGACTCAAGCTGAAGTGGCGCGCTGCTCGGTGCCCGACTCCGTGCGGCCGGCGTCCCCGTTGCCGGTCTCGGATCTCGGAGACAAGCTGGCGCTGATCCACAGGCGCCGGCAGGACCTGGACTCGACCAGCACTGAGCTTGCTGAAGTTCGAGCCAAGCTCGCCGACCTCCGATACGAGGCCGAGACGCTGCGGCGGCGACAGCGAGACGAAGTTGAACGGCCGGCCGTCGAATTGCGGAGCAAGCTCGAACTCCTGGCCGACCGAGTTCGCCACGCCGCCGACCTGTTGGATGTTGAGCCACCGCCAAACCCCTCGACGGGAGGGTTGGCCGAGGAGTCGGCCTGGGCGACCGTCCTTGTAGCGAACGCCACCCGCCTGCAGGCGGCGTGTTCAGAGAAGGCGGCAGCCGACGACGCTGCGGCAGCGGATGCCCGCTCCAGTGTGGCTGCCGCACTGGCGTTAGTCGGCGCAACTGACGAGGCACAGCTTGACGCGCTTCGCGTCAGCACAGCCGCCGCCGCCAGCGTGGCGAGAAAGGAGTTGGCGGCCGCCGAGGAGCAGGTGCCCGTTGCCGCTGATCTCGACCGTCGCATTGGCGGGGCAGGCCCGTTCGTGGATGCGCTAGACGAGCTAGCACGCCTCTTAACTGACGGGAGGTTCGTCGGTGCCGTCGTGAAGCGCAAGCAACGGGCTCTTCTTGGGGTCGCTTCCGAGCTGCTCGGCTCCATGACGGCGAGTCGATACGGGTTCTCTGACGGCTTCCAGGTGGTTGACCAGCTTTCCGGTCAGCCGCGGGATGTGAAGACACTCTCGGGAGGTGAGACTTTCCTAGCCAGTTTGGCCTTAGGCTTGGCCCTGATCGAGTTAGCTGGCCGGGGCGGCGGCCGGTTAGAGGCACTCTTCCTGGACGAGGGCTTTGGCTCGCTCGACGCCAACGCCCTCACTGAAGCTATGGACGCTCTGGCATCGCAGGCCCAGGGTGGGCGTCTTGTGGCCGTGATCAGCCACCTTCGCGCGGTGGCCGAGAACATCGAGCGCGTGCTGGTCGTCACGAAGGGTCTCAGCGGTAGCGAGCTGCATTGGGCCGATCGGTCCGAGCAGAACGAACTCATCGAGGATGAACTCAAGGGCGGGCTGCTGACATGACCCCACGACGCAACGGGATCGTGTTGCCTGGCCGGCTCCGCCCTGCCGTGGACATGGATAGATTGAACGAATCCCCCGTTGGAAGGCACTCGAGGTGGGCCTGCTCGATCGACTGTTAGGAAAGCCAGACCTGGCGAAACAGAGGCCGGTCGCCTTTCCGCCACGCTCGGCGCCGGTCAAAACGGCGGTGGCCTCCCTATTGACGGGTGACGATGAGCTGGAGGTCGTCGGCGAAAGCAACTATCAACCGGAACTGTGGGCCGCGTGCGGCGGCAGGGTCGGCGACAGGATTCGGCACAGCGTCGTGGCCGTTCTGGTACCAGAACCGCAGAACGCGCACGACGCGAACGCCATCGCCATCCAGATCAATGGCAGCACCGTCGGCTACTTTCCTCGCAACACGGCGGCTGAGTATAGGCCAGGGCTCCTGAAGTTAATGGAGCAGAACGGCGGTTACATCGCACTTGAGGGCGTGGTCGTCGGCGGCGGGAGCTACGAAGATGGCCCCGGTAGGTTGGGGCTCTGGCTCAGGCACGATCCGCGAGACTTCGGCCTTGAGCGGGGTACTGGCGGGCGACAGGTCGGAGCGGCCGCCAAGCCAGGGAGCGCTGCTGTGTCGATGCGAACCGGCTTCACCGAGGCCGGGGTCACCGATGTCGAAGACGACTCGTACGACCTCTCATGGTACGACGACCTCCCAGAGCCCGATAGGCCAGCGATCGCGATGCTCCGTGAGCTGCTCGAGAGAGATCGCGACCCGATCGCCAGGCACTTCCAGTTCGCGGAGCTGGAGAGACGCCTCTATCGATGCCGCGACTTGTACGACTCTGCCCTTCAGGAGTTCGATCTTGCGTGTCAGCTCCACGACGGCGAGATGGAGACGATTTGCGAGGCTTTTCGCACGAAGTGGGGCAAGGTGCCCGTTCTGGAGACCTATCGCCAGATGGCCATACGCCAGCAGAAGAAGCAGGACTGGCAATCCTGCCTGTGGTGGGCTGATCGAGGGCTCGCTCTCTACGGGGCCTCCCCGGCGCGGGAGGAAGCCGTGGAGGACCTGTTGAAGCGACGTAATCGGGCCTTGGCCAAGCTTGGACACACACGAACTCGAGCAGCGGGTGCAGACCCAGGTACGAAGGCGATGCCATCGTCCGCCGATTCTTCCGACAGACCGGTCTCAGCTTCTGCGGAATCCTCCGGCGAAAGCGAAGTATTGCCATGCGGGAGATGCGGAGCATCGTTCGAGCGATTGCGGGCCCGAGGAAGAAAACCACAACTGTGCCCGGACTGCCGACCGAGTTGAGGGGGCATTGCTCCTCAGTCGAGCGCCGTCGGAGGGACCCAAGTGGCCTGTAAGGCCCCCCATATACAATTCTCCGGTTGTGCCGATCGATGTATAACGCAAAGGCGAGATCTACGTCGCCTTCGTGGTAGCGGTGGAGGCTTTGCACATTCTCTGACCGCCGTCGTCAGAAAGCCGGGAAGGACGTCAGCTTTGGAGTACCCGGCCCCGGATGAGAAGCCGAATACATCCACGTCCGCAGTAGGTCGCTCGACCACGCCGAGCAGAAGCAGGCGCCCGCCTCCGACGATGAGCACGTCGATCGCCTCGCCGCGCCCTGCTCGAAGGTCGCTGGGCATTACGCGAGAGCTGCCGACGCAGGGTCCACCCAATCGTCGGGTGGTTCAATCCGAGCGTCGATCCCGGCGTGCTCCTTCAGGAGGTAGAGGAGGTGGGAGCCATCGAGCAGTTCCAGCGGCTTGCCGTTGGCGAACTCGAACGAGGCGCGTCCGTATCCGCTGGTGGCTACGAGTATCCCCTTGGACGCACCTTCGTTATGGACCGTCCCATACAGATCGCGGACTGCCGCGACCCCGACCGTGCCCTTGTAGCGCTTGGCTTGGATGACCACCTTGCCCCCAAAGATGGGTCTTGGATCGAAGGCCACGCAGTCCACGCCGCCGTCCCGCGACGCCTGAGTCTGCTTGGTGTCGAGGCCCATCTTGGAGAACAGGTTGGTGATGAGGTTTTCGAACTCGCCGGGAGTGAGGTCCATGAGGTTCGGTCGCTGATCTAGCCCCGATAGGACATCCGTCTCCTGGACGAATCGCTTGTCCACCATGTCGAACTCAAGAACCGGCCTCACCGGCAATAACTCGGTGGGACTCCTGGACACGGCGGCGCCGAGGTGCTTCAAACATGCGGCTGGCTCAACGTTGGCGAGGTCCAGTTCGCCGAACGCGTGCTTCGTCGTGCGGACGGTCACCAGACACGGGCGGATCGGCTTGCCGGTCGATCGGTCAAGGGTGTCCAGGTGACCGTTGAACACCACTGTTTCGATGTGGCCGGTCCTGTCAGCCTGGAAGACCTCGTAGAGGGTTCTAAGAGCAGACTGCGCCACCACGCTTGCATAGAGGCTCTTGATCTGTGCAGCCGGGCGTTGGCTCTTGGTCACCTGATCCTTGGTCTTCACGTAGTTGTAGGCCTTGATCGGCGGCACGACGGCAAGGGGGGACAACTCGAACTCGACGACGAGCTGGCGTGACTCCGGGACGTACGCCAGCCGGAACCGGCGGGTGAACGACTCGGGGTAGGGACTGGCGCGCAGTACGAGATCGAAGTAACTGACGATCGCTTCTGGATCACCCGCCTCAAACTTGACCCGCAGCTTGTCGATCGCGGCGTTGTGCCGACGCCTCTCAGCCACGGCGGCCGCTGCTTGGGCCTCGTAGTTCGCCTTGGCCGCCTTAACGTCCGCACGGCGACGGGTCTCTCGCTGGTCACGCTGGTCGACCGCCTCCTGATACAGCCGTTCTCCTTCTGCCACTGCGGCTGCGTGCTTGGCCTTTGCCCCCGGCACAAGCTTCTTGACCCCCGAGAGTAGCGGTGGCACAAAGTCTTCCCGATTCGGGAGGGCTTCCACGACGCCCAGGTTTCCGGCGTCAAACGGCCTGACTCCGAGAGGCTTCTTCAAAGACTCGAAGTCGACCCACGCATCGGCACGAAGCGCCGCGCCTAGCAGGTCCTCCAACTGTTGGACTTGGCGATCCAGGTCCTTGTTCTGGGCGTCAACCCCTGCGCTGCGACCCTCGACGTAGCGGCGCTTCCGCTCTTTCTCCTGGGCGTCCATAGCGCGCTGTCGCTCCCTGCGCGCCTTCTCTTGGGCTCGTGCAGCGGCGGCCTGTGCTCGGGCGGGATCGTATTGCGGCATCTATCGCCGGGTCCGAGCCCGACTTCCCGCACGTCCGCCCTGTGCCACGCTCACCTTCCTTATGGTCGCCATGCTCCGGAGGGAGCCCAGCATACGTGGGCGGGTCAGTCAGCCGACCGTGAGCCCGTATCCGCCCAGCGGGTCCGAGTGACCGCCCGACCTGATCTGGCGCGACAGCGGGGGCACCAACCGACACTGAAGGCGGAGGCAGGACGTCGGACCATGTCCAAGCGAGCCGGGCGGATGGCGTGTGTGGCGTTGGAGCGAGGTCGCCGGCGCGCTGAAGCGACTCACGCAGGGTGCGCCAGCGGGGTCGCCGACTTCTACCGAAACTTCTACCGGACTTCTACCGGACGGGTAGAAATCCGGTAGGAGCGGTCAGCACGGTTGAGCACGTGGATCTGTAAAACCGCAGTTCAGAGGCACTTTCTCGACATCGATCAGCATCGCTCAACAGCCCATAAATGAGAGTTCAAGTCCCCCCTCGCCCACTCCCCCACCCAACGACCGGCGGAATAGGGGGCCGGCCGGCGCCGTTCCCCATATTGTTGCGTCGTCAACAAAAGGTGTGAGCGAGTGACCGAGCCTCTGAAGATCGACATCTGGTCCGACATCGCCTGCCCTTGGTGCTACATCGGCAAGCGCCGGCTGGAAGCCGGCATCGCCGCCTACGCCGCCGAGCCGGGACGTCCGCCTGTCGCCGTCGAGTACCACAGCTTCCAGCTGGCGCCCGACACGCCCGTCGACTTCGAAGGCAGCGCCGCCGACTTCCTCGTCCGCCACAAGCGGCTCTCAGAGGCGCAGGTTGCGTCGATGATCGAGCGGGTCACCGGCATCGCCGCCGAGGAGGGGCTCCGCTATGACTACGGCGCCCTCCAGCACACCAATACGGTGAAGGCCCACCAGCTCCTGCACTACGCCAAGGCCCGCGGGCTGCAGGTGGAGGCGAAGGAGCGGATCCTGCGGGCCTACTTCGTCGAGGGGCGCCACGTCGGGCGGGCCGAGGACCTGGCCGAGCTGGCGGCGGAGATCGGCCTCGATGGTGACGACGTGCTGCGGTCGCTGGGCGAGGACGAGTACCTGAACGCCGTTCGGGCCGACGAGCGCCAGGCGGCGGCCTGCGGGATCCACGCCGTCCCGTTCTTCGTGATCGACGGCCGGTACGGGGTCTCGGGGGCGCAGCCGGCGGAGGTGTTCGCCCGGGCCCTCGCCACCGTGGCCGCCGAGCGGGCGCCGGCGGCATGACCGGCGAATCGCATCGACCCGAAGACCGGCGGGCTGCCGCCCCGACCCTCGCCATAATCGGCGACGGCGATGGGTTGTCCTGCGCCGGCGACTCCTGCGAACTCCCAGCGGCCGCTTTTCCCGTTGTCGGTAGCTCGGATCGAGAGTAGGTTGGGTTTCAACTAGCGGCGGCCACTCGGGTCCCCGGTGGCGCACTCCCTAGGAGGAGAGCGTCTTGCCGGCATGGTGCGTATGACGACTTGGAGAGAGTCAACAGGTGCGGCACCCGCCGAGAGCTTCCGCGCCCGCTCGGGGATCGTCGTCAGCCGGTACCAGGGGACGGTTGTCGTCAGCATTCACGGCGACCTCGACGGCCCCCGGGCCGCCGATCTCGACTACATGCTGGCCGACCTCATCGACGGTCAGGGGAACCGGTCCGTCATCGTCGACCTCCGCGACGCCACGGCCATGGACCCGCAGTGGCTGTCGTTGTTCACCGACGCCGTCGCCCGGGCCGGCCGGCGGGGGGCCACCCTGAAGCTGAAGGATGCGCCCGCCGCCCTCGATGCCGCGCTCAAGCGCCACGGCCTCGAGCAGTCGACCGACTAGAGCGGCGTCACTCGATATCGAAAAGCTGGACCCGTAGCGCCGGCCAGCTCCCGTCCACCGGGTCGGCGGCGTCCACCTGGACCTCGTCGCCGGCGCGCAGGCCGGAGAGGTTCAGCCCCCGGTCCCACCGGGTGCCGGCGTCGACCACCACCCGACGCTCGTGGGGGTCGGCCTTCAGCACCGGCGTCCAGACGATCTGCACGTTGACCACCAGGGCGCCGGCGGGGGCATCCACCGTGGCGACCGAGCCCTGGAACTTCGTCGCCGGCTCCGAGGTGGGGGGTGGCGCCGGCGGCAGGCCGCTCACCGCCACCTCCATCGGCTGGGTCTGCCCGCAGGCCACCAGGAAGGCGGAGAGGGCGCCGGCGATGAGAAGCCGCGCCACTGCCTGGGGGCATCTGGTGCGACCGACGTCCGACATACCGGCTCCTGGCGGGGTGACTCTCTATGGGAAACTTCCCCTACCCGCCGACTATTCCGACTACGCACCCGTCCGAGAGGTTTCTTCCGCCCTGAGGGCCTGACGAACCTTCATCTGGCCCCGAAGGTGCATGGCCCCGCCGGCGTAGACCCGCGCCGCCAGGCGCATGGCGGCCAGGATCGAAGCGACGACGATGGCCACGCCCGCTGCCACTTCCCACGGTTCGATCTCGCCGGCGGCCACCCTGATGGGCAGCACCATGGGCGCCGAGAAGGGGACGAAGGTGGCGACCTGCCCCACGGGGCCGCCGGGATCTCCTCCGGTGGTGATGGCGGCGAAGAAGGAGCCCACGGCGAGGAAGGTCAGCGGCGTGGTGGTGCTCTGCAGCTCCTCGGCCCGGCTGGCGATGGCGCCGGCGACGGCGTACAGGCAGCTGTAGAGGGCAAAGCCGAGCAGGAACCAGGCCACGACCTGGGCGGCAACGGGCACGGTCTCCGGCGGGAGGTCGATGCTGCCCGTGGCCGCCGCGGCCACCAGGCCGATCACGACCAGGCCGACGAGCTGGGCGACCCCCACCACGCCGACCCCGATGACCTTGCCCGCCAGCAACTGATTCGGCGGTGCCTTGGCCAGGAGCACCTCCACCACCCGCGACGCCTTCTCCTCGACCACCCCACTCGCCACCCAGTACCCGAACCCGATGAGCTGCCCGTAGAGGAGCAGGGTTCCAACGAAAACCAGGCCCTCCCTGGTCGTCTCTGTCTCTGACCGGGGCTCCAGAGCCTGCACGGCCAGGGGCTCGGGCGCCAGGAGTCGGGCGGCGGCGGCGCCCTCCACGCCGGCGCCGGCCAGCGCCGCCTCGCCGGTCACCTGGCGGTTCGCCTCCCGGACGATCAAGCCCAGGTGGTCGCTCAGCACCCGGTCGACCACGACCCGCCCGTCGCCCACCGCGGCGTCGAGGTCGCCCGACGCCACCAGGCGCCGGCCCTCGTCCTCGCTCGCCAGCCGGTGCACGTCCACGGCCACGTCGTCGGCGAACGCCGCCACCTCCGACAGGCGCGCCTCCAGCGCGTCGGACCGCGCACCGAACACTCCGACGTCGTAGGTCGTCGGCCCCCCGTCGCCGATGACGCCGGGAAGGATGGCGACGGTGAGGATGAACGCCAGGCTGACGCCGGCGGAGATCTTGAAGGCCTTGGACCTGATCCGCTCGCCGATCTCCCGGGCGGCGACGAGGCGGACGGCGTCGAACTTGTTCACGCCGAGACCACCTCGCGGAACAACTCCGTGAGCGACGGCGCCGCCCGGTGGAACGAGCGGACACGGCCCGCCCGTCGGGCGGCGTCGAGGACGGCCTGGTCGTCGCCTCCGGGTCGTAGTTCGAGCACCACCTCGTCCCCGAACCGGGCGACCACCGTGGCGTCGGCGAGATCGTCGGCCCAGGCCGTCCCGCCGCCCTCCAGCGCCACCTTGAGCTGGTCGGCGCCCCGGCTGCGCCGGACCTCGCCCACCGGCCCCGACGCCACCACCCGCCCCCGGTCGATGATCGTCACCTCGTCGCTCAGCCGCTCCACCAGATCGAGCTGGTGACTGGAGAACACCACCGCCGTTCCCCGGTCCACCTGGGCCTGGAGCACGCCGGCCAGGTTGTCGACGCCGACGGGATCGAGGCCGCTGAAGGGCTCGTCGAGGACCAGCAGCTGGGGCGAGGTCACCAGGGCGGCGGCGAGCTGGCACCGCTGCTGGTTGCCCAGCGACAGCCGCTCCACCGGCTCGCCGCTGCGCTCGGCGATACCCATCGACTCCAGGATGGCCAGCGCCGCCGCCCTCGCCTCGCCCGCCTCCATGCCCGACAGCCGGGCGAAGTAGACGATCTGGCGCAGCGCCGTCATCCTCGGGTACAGCCCGCGCTCCTCGGGCATGTAGCCGAAGCCTCGCCGGTCCTCGGGGCTGACCGGCCGCCCCTGCCACCGGACCTCGCCGGCGTCGGCCCGGGCCAGGCCCAGGGTGATGCGCATGGTGGTCGTCTTGCCGGCGCCGTTGCGGCCTACGAAGCCGTGGATGCGGCCGGCGCCGACCGTCATCGACAAGCCGTCGAGGGCGATCACCTCGCCGTAGCGCTTCGAGAGTGTGACGAGCTCCAGCATGAGCTCGCTCTGCTTAACAGGCTTGGTACAGCGAGGGGTAGGGGCTCATGGTGAGCCCGCTGCCCGGGTGCATCTCGAAGTGCAGGTGGGGGGACGTCATGACCGCGTCACCGGTGTTGCCGACGTAGCCGATGACCGCGCCCGCGCTCACGTAGCCGTTCTCCCCGTAGCGGTCGAGGTGGGCACCGTAGTAACGGATGCCGTCGTCGCCGTAGAGCTGGAACGCCTTGCCGCCACTGGGGTTGGGATCCCAGGCGACCAGCCCCGACACGGGGGCCACGATCGGCGTGCCCTTGGGAGCGAACAGGTCGACGCCGGCGTGGGCGGTGCTGTCCGGCCGCACGTAGCCGAAGTCGTTGACGAAGGTGGCGCCCGGGACAGGGCACAGGATGCTCATCGTCACCGCCTTGGCCACCGGCAGCGGACCGGAAAGGGCCACGGTCTGGCCCTCGTAGATGGCGTTCGGGTTGCTGATCCCGTTGAGCGCCGCCAGGTAGCTCGTCGACAAGCCGTTGCGGGCGGCGATGGCGCTGAGGGTGTCGCCGCTGCGCACCGTGTACTTCGCCGGCTCGTTGGCGCTGAGGATCTGGCCGGGATAGATGTGGTTCGGGTTGGCGATCCCGTTCAGCGACGCCAGCCGGGACGTACTTACGCCGGCCCGGGCGGCGATCCCGCTGAGGGTGTCCCCCGGGGCGACGACGTAAATGTCAGCGGCGACGGCCGCCGGCCACCAGATGGCGAGGGCCGCGGTGGCGGCAAGGCCGGCGACAGCGGCAAGGGCCCGGACCTGCATGTGCTGTTCGTTCCTGTTCTCCCCCTTCGCCGATCATCACTTTAGCCACATCAGCAACAGCAGCAACATCAGCGGGCCAGCGCCCTGACGATCGTCTCCACCGGGCCCCGACGGTGGACGGCCAGCCAGGCGCTAGCCGCGACGGCGAATCCGGCGAAAACGGCGGTCGCCACGGCCATCTGGGTGGCCAGCGCCGGCTGGGCGGCGTCCAGCCAACCGAACACCACCGCCTCCCCGAGGAGCAGGTGGGCCAGGTAGGCGGTGAGCGCCATCTGCCCGAGGGGGACGGCGGCGCGGAGCCGGTCGCCGAGCAGGAGGCAGGCGGCGAGCACGGCGACGGCAGTGGCCGCGGCCAGCACGTACCAGGCCGTCCGGTTGCTGTGGGCCGCGGCCTGGGAGGCGGGCAGGAGGGGCTGGGTGGCGGCGATGACCGCCGAACCGGCGAGGAGCGCCCACTGGGTGCGGGCCGTGCCGATGGGCAGGCGCACCACCCACGCCCCGACCAGGACGAACCCCGCCCACCCGACGATCGGGTAACCGCCGGTCCAGAGGATCCCGGCCAGCACCGCCGGCAGGTCGAGGAGCTCGGCGTAGGTCGACGGCTGCCCGCCGGCCCGCAGCCCGAAATCGCCGAACGTGGCCACCACCAGCGAGGGGACGAGGAAGGCAACGCCGGCCGCCGGGAGCAACCACCGGGTGGGCACCCGGCGCACGAGCGGGAAGAGGGCCAGCAGGATGCCGTAATGCGGCAGGATCAGGTACACCCGCTCCACCCACGGCCAGACCGCCAGCCCCACGCCGAAGAGCACGAGGCCCCGCCGGAGGAAGGCACTGTCCGGTGTGCCCCGTGCGGCCAGGACGCCGGCGCTCACGCCGAGCAGCAGGCAGAACAGCGGCGCGGCCCGGCCGTCAGCCGCGTTGTCGAGGGCCTGCAGCCAGCCGGGATCGTCCGAGCGCGGGCCGGAGAAGGCGAAGTGGGCCAGCAGCATGCCGCCGAACGCCAGCGCCCGGGCGGCGTCGATGCCGACGAGGCGGGTCGACGGGCGCGCCGGCGCAGTGAGGACCTCCACATCATGTTCAAACGCCGCCGACCTGAGAGAGGGCTGTGAACGCCCTGGGTGTTACGCGCCGCGGCGGGCGGCCAAGGACCCGAGCGGCCCCTTGAGCGGGGAACCCAGCGGCTCGATCTGGGGCACCAGGTCGAGCATCTTCTCGTCGAAGGGCAGCAGGCGCCCCGACGGCATGGAGATGGCGTGCTTCGGCGCCAGCTGGGTCACGAAGTCGATGTCGTGGCTGACCAGGATGATCGTGCCCTTGAAGTGCTGGAGGGCGGCCAGCACCGCCTCCCGGGAGGAGGGGTCGAGGTTGTTGGTGGGTTCGTCGAGGAGGAGGACGTTGGCCTTGCCGCCGACCAGCCGAGCCAGGGCCAGCTTGGTCTTCTCGCCGCCGGAGAGGGTGGCCGCCTCCTGGTCGGCCACGTCGCCGACCAGGCCGAAGTGGGCCAGGATCGACCGCAGCTCCGAGGCGCTCTGCCCCGGCGACGAGGCCTCCTGCATGATGTCCAGCACGCTGAAGCCGGGCCGGATGTCCTCGTGCTCCTGGGCGTAGAAGCCGAGGGTGACGTTGGTGCCCAGGCGCACGGTGCCGGCGTCGGGGGTGTAGATCCCGGCCAGGCACCGCAGCAGGGTGGTCTTGCCGGCCCCGTTGACGCCGATGACCAGAAAGACCTCGCCCCGGCTGACGGTGAAGTCCACCTCGTTGACCACGATGTCGCTGCCGAAGGCCTTGACCACACCCTCCGCCCGCATGACGACGTCGCCGGCCCGCACCGGGTCGGGGAAGCGGACCCTCAGCTGGCGCCGGCGCACGGGCGCCAGCTTGGTGGCCTGCTTCTCCTCGATGCGGGTGATGCGCTGCTCGAGATTGCGCCGCTTGCGGGCCGCGGTGGCGTTGCCCTGGCGGAACTTGTCGGCGGTGGCCTTGAGCCGGTCGATCTCCCGCTGGGCGTTCACCGCCTCCCGGGCCACCGACGCCTCCCGCTCGGCCCGCTTCTTCAGGAACTCGGTGTAGGTGCCGCGGTACTGCTCCATCCGGCCCTGCTCCAGGGAGAGGACCCGGTCGATGGACTCGCTCATCAGCTCGATGTCGTGGCTGACGACCAGGACCGCGCTCGGCGACGTGCGCAGGAAGTCCATGACCCACAGCTTGGCCTTGGCGTCGAGGTGGTTGGTGGGCTCGTCGAGGATGAGCAGGTCGCCGCCGGCCAGGAGGAGGCGGGCCAGCTCCAGCCGCCGGCGCTGGCCGCCGGAGAGGGCGCCGACCTGGAGGAGGAGGGCCTCGTCGTCGAGGTCGAGGCCGCGGGCGATGGTCTCGGCGGTGCGCTCGAGGTCGTAGCCGCCGGCCAGCCGGAACTTCTCCTCCAGCTCGGTGTAGTGGTGGACGGCGGCGTCGAGGGCGTCGGGGTCCTTGGAGATCGTCGCCTTCTCGATGCCGTTCGAGGCCTCGTGCACCTGCTCGTGCAGTGCGTGCAGCCGGCTGCCGGCGAGGAGGTGGTCGAAGGCCAGCAGGTCGCTGACCTCGATGTGGGGGGCGGCCTCCTGGGCCAGCCAACCCCAGGTCGGTGGCAGGCGGACCTCGCCCGCCGCCGGCGCCACGTCGCCGGCGAGGGTCTTGAGCAGGGTGGTCTTCCCGGCGCCGTTGGGCCCGACCAGCGCCACCTTCTCGCCCTCCCCGATGCGGAAGGTGGCGTCGTCGAGAAGGACACGTGCGCCAATCTCGATGTGGAGGGAGGAGACCTGGAGCGTCATGGGGAGGGGACGGCCTTTCCGGACATCCCGACCGCGGCCACTGCCATTCTACGACAGGTTCAGGCGGCTACATCCCGGGTGCAGAACGCGCACACCGACGCGCCCACAGGGATGGAGCTCAGGCAGTGGGCGCAGTCCTTGGTGGTCGACTCCACGTCGGGCTCGGTCTTGCGCCGGGCCATGAGGGCGTTCACCGGCCTGACCACGAAGAAGTAGACGGCGGCGGCGATGAGGAGGAAGGCGATGATGGCGTCGAGCACGGCGCCGTAGGCGAACGTACCGCCGCCGATCTCGAAGGACAGGTCGCCGAAGTTGGTCTCGCCCGGTATGGCCAGCAGGGGGGTCAAGAGGCCCTCCACGAACGCGGTGACCACCGCCCCGAAGGCGGTGCCGATGACCACCGCCACCGCCAGGTCCACGACGTTGCCTCGGAGAACGAAGGCCTTGAAGTCCTTTAGCAAGTGACACCTCCGTAGCATCTGCCCATGCGAGTTCGCGTGGGGTCCCTGGAAGCCTTGCAGAGCGACGGCAAGCTGGTCGGGAAGGCCGGGACGCACGGCGTGTGCGTGTTCTGGCACGACGGCAAGGCCTACGCCCTCGACGACCGGTGCCCGCACATGGGCTTCCCGCTGCACCGGGGCTCGGTGGAGGCCGGGCTGGTGACGTGCCACTGGCACCACGCCCGCTTCGACCTGGCCAGCGGGGGCACGCTCGATCCCTTCGCCGACGACGCCCGCGCCTTCCCCGTCGAGATCGACGGCGACGACGTCTACCTGGTCATGACCGCACCCGACAACCGGGTCGACCACCTGCGCCGGCGGCTGGCCGAGGGGCTCGAAGGCGGGCTGACGCTGGTGACGGCGAAGGCGGTACTGGGCCTGCTCGAGGCCGACGTGTCGCCGGCGGAGATCGTGCGGGTGGGCGTGGAGTTCGGCACCGCCAACCGCGCTCAAGGCTGGGGGTCGGGGCTCACGGTGCTGGTGGCCATGGCCAACCTCCTGCCGTGGCTCGACGAAGCCGATCACGCCCTGGCCCTGGTGCACGGGCTGGCGTTCGTGGCCCGGGACACCGCCAACCGGCCGCCGCGGTTCCCGCTGGCGCCGCTGGGCGACGGGTCCCCGACGCCGGTCGACCTCGACCGTCTGACCGACTGGTACCGGCGCTTCATCGAGACCCGCTCCGGCGACGCCGCCGAGCGCACCCTGGTCACCGCCCTGTCCGCCGGCGCCGGCCCTTCGGTCGTCGCCCACATGATGACGGCGGCCGTCACCGACCACGTCTTCATCGACATCGGCCACACCCTGGACTTCACCAACAAGGCGTTCGAGGCGGTCGAGCACCTGGGGTGGGAGGCAGCGGAGTCGGTGCTGCCCACGCTGACCAGCCAGACCGCCGGCGCCTCCCGGGCCGAGGAGGGCAGCCGGTGGCGCCATCCCCACGACCTGGCCGCCCTGGTGGCCGAGACCGAGGCCAAGCTGCCGGCGCTGCTGGCCGAGGGACGGGCCCGGCTCGAGCCGTTCGAGGGGGTCAGCGTGCTGGGGTGGGCGCTGCTGGAGGACGACCCCTCGATGGTGGTCGGGGCGTTCTGCGACGCCGTCACCGCCGGCGCCACGCCGGAGCAGCTCGGGCGGGCGTTGGCTTTGGCCGCCGCCCTGCGGATCACCCGGTTCCACACCCAGAACGATTTCGGCGACTGGGACGCCGTCCACCACGCCTTCACCTACGCCAACGCCCTGCACCAGTGCCTGGAGCGTCATCCGTCCGACGAGCTGGTGCGGGGCGTCCTGCACGGCGCCCTTCGGGTCTACCTCGACCGGTTCCTCAACGTGCCGGCGGCCCGGCTGCCGGCGGCCGAGGGGGCAGACCTGGCCGACCTCCAGGCGTGCTGGGACGGCCAGGGCGGCGTCGACCGGGCCGGCGCCATCGCCTACGGGTGGCTCAAGGCCGGGGGTGACCCCCGCCGGCTCGTGGCGGCCTTGGGCCACGCCCTCCTCTCCGAGGACGCCGGCTTCCACTGGTTCCAGATCGTCGAGGCCGCGGTCCGCCAGCACGCGGCCTGGCCCGAACGCTCGGAGGAGGGGGCGCTGATCCTGGTCGGCGCCGCCCGCTTCCTGGCCGCCCACACTCCCACCCGGCGGGAGCTGCCCCACGTGGTCCGCATCGCCGCCCGCCTGCGCCGGGGCGACGACCTGTTCGAGGAGTCCTAGCCCAAGGGTTCAGCGTCCCTCGTCGAGCACCTCCACCACGTAGTTGAACTCCTCCTGGATGAACGCGATTCCGACTGTGTCGGCGTGGCCCTGGCCGAACAGGCCGCCGCGGATGACGATCGCGTGAGTACCGGGACTGAGCGGCCCGATGAAGGCGCCCAGGATCAAAGTGTTGATGCCCCCCCGGCCGGTAACCGGGATCGGCCCGACGAGGTACTCGGGTCCGATCGGTGTACTGGTCCCATCCACGACCACCTCGAAGTCCCGGGCCCCCGCCTGTGCAGGATCGAAGAAGTACGGAACCGCCTCGGACGATGTCAGGGGGAAGCCAGCCGGCGCAGGAGGGACTTCGTCGAGACTGAACAGCGGCACGAAGAACTCGGTGCCGCCGGGGACCGTGAACTGCTGGCGGCCGCTGGCGAGCACCCCGCCACCGACCATCTCCAAGTCGACGTCGGATGCATAGAGAATTTGAAACGGCGTCTCCGGGTACAGCTCCGGGTCGTTCCCGCTCATGACGAACGGTGCAACCGCTGTCGCCATGTCTACCAACGAGAACCCGTGCGGGCGCTCGTCGGGTGGCAGTACGGCAGATTCCTCCGGCCGGGGCCGAGCCGACCGGGTGGTCCTGGGAAACAGAGCGACCATCTCGCCGCCACTTGCGTGCCGCAGGGGAACCCGCCGCATCACCGTCGGAGGCAGCTCGTCCGGCGGTCGCCATTCGAGCCCCGGCCGATGCTCCAGGATGTCTTGCTCCAGCCGGCGCAGGCCCGGACTCAGCTCGACCCCGAGTTCTTCGTCGAGCGCCCTGCCGGCCCGGTTGATGGTTCGAAGGGCCTCGCCTTGGCGCCCGGCGCGGTAGAGCGCAAGAGCCAACAGTGCCCAGCGTCGCTCTCGAAGTGGTGCCTCGGTCACCAGGCGGTCGATCTCGACAACCGCATCGCTGTGCCGGCCGAGGCCGAGCAGTGCCTCCGCCCGGGCCTCCACGGCGGTCGCCCGAACCTCGTTGAGCCGGGCGATCTCCGGCTGGAGATACGACTCGAACTCCAGGTCCTGGTACGCCGAGCCCCGCCACAGGTTCAGACCAAGGGACAGCACGTCGAACGCCGCCGCCGGCCGGCCGGCACCCAGCAGGTCCTTGCCGTCGTCAACCAGCGCCTCGAACCGGACGGCGTCGATGTTGTTCGAAGGCACGCGCAACACGTAGCCGGGCGACTGGGTCACAAGGACCCGGGAGGCGGCGCCCGGCGCCCGGCCCGGCTCCAAGGCCTTCCGGAGCCCCGACACATAGACCTGCAATGCGTTCGTCGCCGTCGGTGGTGGCTCCTCACCCCAGAGGCAATCGCAGAGCCGGTCGACCGACACCACCCGGTCGAGCTCTATGACCAACAGGCTGAGCACCGCCCGGTGCATCCTGCTTCCCAGGTCGATCGAGCCGGAGGCGGCCACCGCCTCCATCGGTCCCAAGACTCGAAGCTCCATCCCGTCCCCCCCGGCGCCGAGTCCATGGTAGGCGGCGCAGCTCCCATTTCAGCGAGCCTTAAGCGCGGCGGCGCATCCTCCATCCCGTTGGCAGCCACGCTGCCGGCGCGGCGGCTCCGGACCATCCGGAGCGCATCACAAGGGGGAGATTCCGTTGAGGAAGTTCGTCGTCGCCTTGGCCACAACGGTCGCGGTGCTCATGACATCGACGCCGTCGCAGGGCCAGACGGCCCCGCCGGTCGAGGTCGAGCAACCGGGGCTGGACCCATCTCCCGGCGGAAACCCGGATTCGCCGCTCGTCATCCTCCCGGGGGTCATCAGCGCACTGGAGGCGCTCCAGGCCCGCGTCGCTCGGTCGGACGGCACCGGCCGCGATTCGCTCGGCAAGGCGTTGGCCGACACTCGCCAAGCGGTGGAGGAGTACACCGGCGGCTCCACCGACATCCGGGCCGTGATCGGGGCGCTGGCCAAGGCGGCCAACAACGTCGACAAGGTCCGCTCGGCCGGCGACGGCGATCGCCGGCAGTTGGCGGCGGCCGGTGACGCTTTGGCCGGAGTGGCCCGCAGTCTTGCGGTCAAGATCGTCGAACGGGCTGGTGCAGCCGGCGTGGACACCGGCCAGCTGGGCGCCGCTCGTGCCGCCGTGGCTCGCGGTGACGCCAGGCGAGTGGCCGGCGACTTCGGGGCAGCCGCGCAGGCCTATGGCGAGGGCGCCTCCAAAGGCGCGAGCGGCCTGCACTTCGACCTCGACACCTTCGAGCGGGAGATTCTGAAGATGGCGACGGGCGTCACGGGCTTCGCATACACGATCAATGTGAACGGCAAACTGGCACGCGCCGACGCCAGGGGACAGGCTCGCACGGCGGCGGACGATCCAGCCCGACCGCACTCACCCGACACCGAGCAGTTCCTCGCCAGCGTCTCCAAGACGATCACCGGCGTGGCCATGCTGCGGGCGCTCCAGGACGCCGGGATCTCCGTCGACAGCTCGGTCAACCCCTATCTCCCCGGAACGTGGACACGCGGTCAGAACGCCCCGGCCTTGACCTTCCGGAATTTCCTCACCCACACGAGCGGGTTCAGCGGCAACGGCGGGTCGACCTATGAGCTGCTCCGAGCCCGGATCGGCCAGCCGTTCGTCGCCAATGCCGGCTACACCTACTCCAACGCCAACTTCGCCCTCATGCGGATCCTCATCCCCCGAGTGTCCGGCGGGAAGCTCCCGTTCGAGGACTTCACGGCAGACGACGTTCTCGCTCAGGCCCACGCCGAGAAGTTCGAGGCGTACGTGCGCACGAAGATCCTTCAGCCCGCGGGAATCGACGGGAGATGCGGTCCAACCGACGGCACCGACACCGAGACCCGGTACTACAACTTCCCGGCGGACAATCAGCCCGGCTATGACGAACCCGACCGCTTCCTGTCGTGCGGCGGATTTGCCTGGTACCTCTCGTCGAACGAGCTGGGCGCGTTTATGGCCCATCTCCGCTACACCGCCACATTGCTCTCGCCGGCGATGCGCAAGGTGATGGATACGGGCTTCCTGGGCTGGCTCGATCCCACATTCTTCCTCTGGAGCGAGGGAGTCTTCGGCACCTATCACAACCACGGTGGTGACTGGGACCACGACCCAGGAGAGGCCCACACGTGCATCATGAAATTCCACATCACGGTCGAGGCCTCGGTCGTCATGAACTCGGGACGAGGGTTCACCGGCCACCAGTGCCAGCGCCTCCGAAACGCTTTCGACGCAGCCTGGATCGCGTAGACCGGGATCGTTCGTGAGTGATCGGGGGGGAGGCGCTCCGCCTCTCCCCCGAGCTCGCGTCAACCGGACGGACCCCGCTCAGCCCGCCTGGTCGTCGTCGTCGTCCCGCCGGCGCCACGCCTCCTCGGCTCGGGAGACGACCTCCCGCAGCGGAAGGCCGGTGCGGCGGGCGGCGCGGGCGGCGTCGTCGTGCTCGACCTTCACCCGGCCGGCGCCGACCTTGACCCGCACGGGCACACCGTCGACCTCGACCTGGCTCTGGATGCGGGCCGCGGGCCAGCGTTCCAGCGTCTCCCCCCGGATGCCCAGGGAGCCGGTCTCGGCGACCAGCACGTTGGCCACATGGTCGGCAAGCGCCGGGTCAGTGAGGACGCTGACCGTGTGGGCCGGGCGGCCCTTCTTCATCAGGACCGGGGTGAGCCAGGCGTCGTGGGCGCCGGCGTCCATGAGGGCAGCGATCGTGTGGGCCAGGGTTTCGCCGGTGGCATCGTCGACGTTGACCTCCAGCAGGGTCACCGGCTGGCCGGGCTCGGGCCGGGCCGACTCCTCGGGAACCGTCTGGCCGAGCACCACCTGGAGCAGGTTCGGCAGGCCCTCCAGATCGCGGGTGCCGGCGCCGAAGCCGGCCGCCCCGACCTGCATGGCCGGCATCGGGCCCCACCCGCTGACGGTGGCGGCCAGCAGTGCGGCGCCGGTGGGGGTGGTGAGCTCGTAGGGGACGTCGCGCCCGTAGCTGGGGGCGCCCCGGAGCAGCTCGACCACAGCCGGCGCCGGCACCGGGAGCATGCCGTGGGCGGAGCGCACCATGCCCATGCCGTTGGCCACCGGGCTCGACCACACGGTGTCGACGCCGAGCACCTCCAGGGCGGCGCAGGTGCCGACCACGTCGATCACCGCGTCGACCCCGCCCACCTCGTGGAAGTGGACCTGGGCCACGGGCCGGCGGTGGAGGTGGCCCTCGGCGTCGGCCAGGGCGGCGAAGGTGGCCTGGGCCCGGTTGGCCACCCGCTCGGGGAGGCGGGCCTCGTCGATGAGCCCGGTGATGTGGGCGTAGGTGCGCACCACGGGGGTCTCGGCCACCACCACCTCCACCTTGGTGGCCCCGATCCCGCCCCGCATGACCGGCTCGACCTCCATCGACCAACCGGCCATGGGGAGGCGGTCGAGCATGGCCCTGATCTCGGCCACGTCGGCGCCGGCGTCGATGAGGGCGCCGAGGGCCATGTCGCCGGCGATGCCGGAGAAGCAGTGGAACCACGCCGCCGTGGTCATCGGGCCGCCCACTCACGGCGCCCCGATGAATGCCTGTTGGAGCGGCCTCCCGGGCCGCTCACGCCGGCAGCATCCTCAGGACGGCGCACGCGGCCCCGAAGCCGTTGTCGATGCCCACGACAGTGAGCCCGGCGGCGCAGGAGGAAAGCATGGACAGCAGGGCGGTTACCCCTTCGAAGGCGGCGCCGTAACCCGTGCTCGTGGGGACGGCGACGACCGGCGCCGGCGTGATGCCCCCGACGATGCTGGCCAGGGCGCCCTCCATGCCGGCGACGACCACCACGGCGTCGGCGCCGGCCAGCTCGTCGACCGTGGCCAGCAGGCGGTGGACGCCGGCCACGCCCACATCGGCGTTGACCGTCGGCCGCAGCCCGTGCGCCGTCAGCGTGGCGACGCACTCCTCGGTGACGGGTAGGTCGGAGGTGCCGGCGGTGAAGACGACCACCCGCCCGGGTCGAGCGAGCCGGCTGCGCCACGCCACCGTCGTGCCGGTGCATACGCCGCCAGGATTTCGCTCCAGGGCGGCGGCGGCCTGCCTTTCGGTCGCCCGGGTCAGCAGGATCGGCCCACCGTCCTCCTCGCTCAGCAGCTCGGCGACGATGGCCGCGCACTGCTCGGGCGTCTTGCCCGGCCCGTACACCGCCTCGGGCAAGCCCTGGCGCAGCGTGCGGTGGTGGTCGACCTTGGCGAACCCCAGGTCGGCGAAGGGCAGCCGCTGCAGCCGGGCGACGGCGTCGTCGGCCGAGACGGCACCGGAGCGCACGTCGTCGAGCAGCTGGCGGACTGCGGGCTCATCCACGTCCGTAAGTATCCTCCGCCCATGACCCGTGTCGCCTATCTGGGCCCTCCCGGCACCTTCACCGAGGAGGCGCTGCTCAGCCAACCGGACCTGGGGGACGTCGAGCTCGTCGCCATGCGCTCGATGCCCGAGGTGCTGGCCGCCACGTCCGACGGCGAGGTCGACCTGGGTTTCGTCGCCCTGGAGAACTCGATAGAGGGCAGCGTCTTGATGGTGCTCGACCGGCTGGTGTTCGACCACGACCTCTTCATCCAGCGTGAGGTCGTCCTCACCATCCGCCAGAACCTGCTGGCGCCGCCGGGGATGACCCTGGCCGACGTGAAGCGGGTCGTCTCCTTCCCCGACGCCATGGCCCAGTGCCGCAAGTTCTTCGCCGCCAGGCTGCCCGACGCCGAGATCGTGGCCGCCAACTCCACCGCCGGCGCCGTCCAGGAGGTGGCGGAGCACCGCCCGCCCGGGACGGCTGCGCTGGGCGCGGCGCTGGCCGCCAAGCTCTACGGCCTCGAGGTGCTGGCCGCCGACGTGGAGGACAGCCCCGACAACAACCAGACCCGGTTCGTCCTCGTCTCCCGGGCCGGCATCCCGGCGCCCACCGGCCACGACAAGACGAGCATCGTCTGCTTCCAGCGCGACGACCACCCCGGCAGCCTCCACTCGATCCTCGGCCAGTTCACCGCCCGCAATATCAACCTCACCAAGCTGGAGTCACGCCCGACCAAGCACAGCCTGGGCGACTACTGCTTCGTCATCGACCTGGAGGGCCACCTCGACGACGAGGTGGTTGCCGACTGCCTCCGCGACCTGCGGGTCCAGCTGGCGACGGTGAAGTTCCTGGGCTCCTACCCGGCCGCCGGCGAGCACGGGCCGGCGATCCGCCGTGACGCCGCGGCGGCGTGGAAAGCCGCCGACGAATGGATTTCGAACCTACGGAAGCAGGTTGGCCAGTAGCGTCGAACCCAGCCGGGAGGGATGGCAGAGCGGCCGAATGCGAGGCTCTTGAAAAGCCTTGGACGAGAGTCCCGTGGGTTCAAATCCCACTCCCTCCGCTACTTGCTCCATGGCGACGTTTGAGGAGGGGTAGGCCGCTCCAGATCGACTGAGAGGGGAGCAGGTCATGCCGACGAAGAAGGCATCGAACGCAGGGAAGGTGGCGAAGGCGGCGAAGAAGGCCACGAAGGGTGCCTCGCACTCGGTGGCCAAGTCCACGAAGAAGGCGGCCAAGAAGCTGGCGGCCGGGGCACCGTCGCCGGAAAAGGAGCGGTCGCTGGCCCCCGGCGCCCCGCCGGCCACCATCGGCGCGCCGGCGTTCGACTCGGCGGTCACGCCCGAGTGGGCCCAGGAGGGGGACGTCCTCACCACGGCGACAGGCACGCCTGTCGACAACACCGACAACAGCGTGAAGGTCGGCCCGCGTGGATCCACGCTGCTGATGGACCACCACCTGCGCGAGAAGATCATGCACTTTGACCACGAGCGCATCCCCGAGCGGGTGGTCCATGCCCGGGGGACTGGCGCCCACGGCCGCTTCCAGGTGACCGACTCTCTCGCCGACTTCACCTGCGCCCGGGTCCTCACCGACTCCAGCATCGAGACGCCGGTCTTCGTGCGCTTCTCCACCGTGGTCGGTTCCCGGGGCTCGATGGACACCGCCCGAGATGTCCGTGGTTTCGCCACGAAGTTCTACACACCGGAGGGGAACTGGGACCTCGTCGGCAACAACATCCCGGTGTTCTTCATCCAGGACGGCATCAAGTTCCCCGACGTGGTCCACGCGGTGAAGCCGGAGCCGGACCGGGAGATGCCCCAGGCACAGAGCGCCCACGACACGTTCTGGGACTTCGTGTCGCTCACGCCGGAGTCGACCCACATGCTCATGTGGATCATGTCCGACCGGGCCATCCCCCGGTCGTACCGGACGATGGAGGGCTTCGGGGTCCACACCTTCCGCCTCTACAACGAGGCCGGCGCCACGACGCTGGTGAAGTTCCACTGGAAGCCGGTGCTCGGCATCCACTCCCTGGTGTGGGAGGAGTCCCAGAAGCTGGGGGGCATCGACCCGGACTTCCACCGGCGCGATCTGTGGGACGCGATCGAGAGCGGCGCCGGCGTGGAGTACGACCTGGGGGTGCAGCTCTTCGAGGACAACGAGGACCAGAGCTTCGAGGGCATCGACCTGCTCGACCCGACCAAGATCGTCCCCGAGGAGCTGGCGCCGGTCCGCATCGTCGGCCGGCTGACGCTCGACCGGAACCCGGCCAACTTCTTCGCCGAGACCGAGCAGGTGGCCTTCTGCACGTCGCACGTCGTGCGGGGCATCGACTTCACCGATGACCCGCTCCTGGCGGCGCGCAACTTCTCCTACCTCGACACCCAGCTCACGCGGCTGGGCGGGCCGAACTTCGACCAGCTGCCCATCAACCGGCCCCGCTCGCCGGTGAACTCGAACCACCGGGACGGCTTCAGCCAGCAGGCGGTCCATGAGGGCGTGGCGCCGTACTTCCCGAACTCCCTGGGCGGCGGCTGCCCGTTCCACGCCGGCGCCGACGGTTTCCAGCACGTCGCCCGGGAGGTCAGCGGCACTGTGGTCCGGGAGCGGGCCCTCTCCTTCGACGACCACTTCAGCCAGGCGACGATGTTCTGGAACTCGATGACCGACGTCGAGCGAGACCACATCGTGACCGCCTTCTCCTTCGAGCTCCTCAAGTGCGTTTTCCCAGAGGTGCGGGAGCGGACCCTGGCCAACTTGGCCAATGTCGATGCGGAGCTGTGCGAGCGGGTTGCTCTTAATCTCGGCCTGGCCGCACCCACCGGTGCCCCGATGGCCGACGCCGGCGCCTCGCCGGCACTCTCACAGGTGCCGCTCGAGCCCGGTCCGATCATCGGCCGGGTCGTCGGCGTGCTCTGCGGTCCGGGCGTGGACGATGCCGGCGTCAAGTCGCTGCGCACCGCCCTGGGCGCCGAAGGTGCCAGCGTCTACGTGATCGCCCCGACCGCCGGCACCCTGGCCGGGAAGAAGGGCTCGCTGCCCGTCGACCGCACCGTCCTTACCACCCAGTCGGTGGAGTACGACGCCCTAGTGGTCGCCGGCGGCGCCTCAGCCGCAGTTGTTGGGTCGGACCCCTACACCGCCGTCAACCTGGGCGAGGCCTACCGTCACCACAAGGTGCTGGCCGCGTGGGGCGAGGGCCGGACGGTCCTGGAGTCGTGCGGAATCACCGCCGATGCGCCGGGCGTGGTGGCCGGCGCCAAGGCCGACGGCGCATTCGCCTCCGCGCTGGTCGCGGCCATGGGCCTGCACCGCCACTGGGACCGCCTGCCGATCGTTTGAAGACGCCCGGTCAGGCCCGGGCCGGTGTCCCCGGAGCCGCAGGTGCCGGCGCCGCCTGCCGGCGGAACAGCAGCCAGGCGATCGTCACGCCCAGGCCCAGCCCGAACAGGGCCGTGAGCAGCAGCGTCCACCCGGGGATACCGCTGTCGTAGTCCTCGACCGTCTCCGGCGCCAGTGGGACCGAGGAGGTGTAGATGTCCTCCGAGCCGGTCTCGCCCAGGGCGTTGCGGGTGTCCTGCCAGGCGAAGTACACCTCCTTGTCGGTGGCGGCCACCCCCACGTTGAACTTGCTGTCGATGTTGTTCGACCACACGCCCTTGGACCGGTCGATGCCCCGGTCGTTCACCCGGATCGGCGGCGCCCATGTCGTGCCGCGGTCCGACGAGGACGTGTAGTAGACGTCGGAGATCCCGGTGTCGCCGCTGTGGCCGGTGCTGACCAGCGGGTTGGTGGGGCTGTGGCGGAAGTCGTACCAGGCCACGTGGACCGTGCCGTTCGGAGAGATGGCGATGCCCGGCTCGTACTGGTTGGCCTTCACCGACTCGTCGCTCAGCACCACCCGGTCGCTCCACGTCCTGCCGGCGTCGTGGGAGACCCGCAGGAAGGTGTCGAGGTCCCCGTTGAAACCGGGGACGGTGTTCTGCACCTCGGCGTTGGCGTTCCACACCATGTATAGGTCGGACGTCTTGGGGTCGGCGGCGAGAAGCGGCGGGTGGCTGGCGCCGACGTTGCCGGGGTCGATGTCGACGGGCTGGGACCACGTCTTGCCCTGATCGGTGGACTGGCGGTAGGTGATCGGGCGCACCGGCGCCGGCGTGGGCGCCGGGCCGAGTGCGGTGCGGATCCAGTAGACGGCGTGGACGGTGCCGGCCTTGTCGACGGCCAAGGCGGGGAAGTCGGCGCCCCGCTCGTCGGTGAGGTCGACGGGAGCGGAGAACGTCTTTCCCCCATCGACCGACGCCGCCACCACGCTCTTGAGCTTCTCCTTGGCGTCGGTGGCGAAGACCCCCTGGCGCCAGCCGACGTAGATCCGCTGGGGGTTCGTCGGGTCGACGGCCAGGGTGGAGCCCTTGTTGAGGCCCCGGTCCTGGTTGCCGTCGGGCGCCTCGAAGACCCGGGTGGTGGTGAAGGTGCGCCCGCTGTCGGACGAGCGGGCCAGGAAGACGTGTCGGGGCGTGGCGTTGCGGATCCGGTTGAGGAAGTCGCTGGCCACGAAGGCCACGTAGAGCGTGCCGTCGTTGGCGAAGGTCAGCGTGGCCAGCGGGCCGTACTCGGCGTAGAAGCCGCAGTCGTTGAACGGCTTGGTCATGGGGTCGCCACCGGGGAACCAGCTCCGGCCCCGATCGGTGGAGATGTGGATCGCGCAGGCCCGGTTGCCCCGCACGTCGCTCTCGACGACCACCAACTCGCCGTTCCTCGGGTTCACCCCGATCTGCGGCGACGAATGCGACCGCAGCGGCGCCGGGTCGTTGGTGACCTGCACGGCGCCGGTGGCCGAGATGCCGGCTGCCGGGCCCGTACCGGAGATGAGTGCGGCCGCCACCAGGACGACAATGAAGAGACGCCTGCTCATGCTCTTACCCCCACCGTTCGAGATGCGTCGTTCGAACGTAGTGGATGGATCCCGTATGCGCTGCGGTCCGTGCGCGTGCCAGACTCGTCGAGGCGCTGGAGAGGTGACCGAGCGGCCGAAGGTGATCGCCTGCTAAGCGATTAAGGGGTGTAAAGCCTCTTCGAGGGTTCAAATCCCTCCCTCTCCGCCAGCTTTAGTCGTCCTCGTCGTCCTCGGGCTGGGGGTCGGCGATCCACTGGCCCGACGTGCCCTCTCGCATGGCGCCGATCTTCATCGACGACTCGTGGCGGGTGTCGAGGTCGTCCTTGATGCAGGTGCAGTTGTCGGTGGGCCGGTTGCAGCCCTCGCAGACCACCCGGCCCTCCTTGTCGTCGAGGCGGACGGCGGCGCCGCACATGGCACAGACGCCGGTCTCCATGTAGCGGTAGTTCCGGGGCATGGGTCGAAGTCTACGGCCGGTCGAGGTTTGAGCGGCCGGAAATGGTGCAACACCCTCAGTGATGGAACGGACACGCATGGTGTGGGAACGCGTCAAGGGTTGGCCGTGGCTGGCGATCGCCGGCGGCTTGTTCGCCTTCGTGGTGGTGATCGCCGCCGTCCCGCCTCTACGGCGGGCGGTGGCCAGCGCGACCAGCCGGGCCATCCTGCTGGTGGCGTCGCCGCTGGCCCCGGGCATCCAGGGGTTCGAGGACCTTCCCGACGCCAGCAAGGTGCTGGCCCGGGACGGTGCCGACGTCGGCCTGCTCGGCACGGAGCAGCGCGACCCGGTTCGCTTGGACCAGCTTCCTCCGCACGTCACCCGAGCGGTGCTGGCCGCCGAGGACGCCGACTTCTACTCCCACTCCGGCGTGGACCCCAGCGCCGTCTTCCGGGCCATGATCAACAGCGCCCGAGGCCAGACCCAGGGTGGCAGCACGATCACCCAGCAGCTGGCCAAGCTGAACTACGTCGGGTCGAACCGGACGTTCCTCCGCAAGTTCAGGGAGGTGCTCTACGCCAGCGAGCTGGAGCGCAAGTACTCCAAGGACCAGCTCCTCGAGCGCTACATCAACCAGGTGTACTTCGGCGACGGCGCCTACGGCGTCGCCCTGGCCTCGCAGTCGTTCTTCGGAGTCTCGCCGGAGAAGCTAACGCCGGCCCAGGCCGCCACGCTCGCCGGCAAGATCCGGTCGCCAAGCGGGCTCGACCCGTACAAGGACCCGGGCACCGTCCAGTCCCGGCGGGACCAGGTGCTGCGGAACATGGGCAAGCACCGCTGGCTCGGCGGCGCCGAGCTGGAGTCGGCCCTTTCGTCGCCGCTCGGCGTGACCCCCCGCCGTGGCGGGCGGGGCGTGGGCTCGGCCACCAAGGCGCCCGACTTCGTGGCCTTCGTGGGCCGGGAGGCGGCCAAGATCGAGGCGCTGGGGTCGACGGAGGACGCCCGCCGCAAGCAGGCCTTCACCGGCGGCTACACCATCGAGACCACCGTCGACCTGAAGGCCACCGACGCCGCGGTGGAGGCGGTGAAGGCCCTGTTGGGCGGCCCCACCGACCCCACCACCGCCATCGCCTCGGTCGAGCCGGGCAACGGCGCCATCCGGGTCCTGTTCGGCGGGCTCGACCCCGACCTGGAGTTCGACCCTGCCAGCCAGGGCCGGCGCCAGCCCGGTTCGTCGTTCAAGCCCTACGTCTACCTGGCCATGCTGAAGGCGGGGATCGACCCACGTTCGTCGTTCGACTCGTCGTCCCCCCAGACCCTGCGCTGCGCCGGCGCCCCGTGGACGGTCAACAACTTCGAGGGCGAGGGCCGGGGGATGATCGACGTCGACGAGGCCATGACCCGATCGGTCAACGTGGTCTTCGCCCAGCTCATGGCCAGGATGGGGCCCGGGTCGGTGCGAGAAGTGGCCGAGAAGGCCGGCATCTCCCGGGAGGCGGTGACGCCGTCGGAATGCGCCATGGCCCTGGGCGGCCTGCGCCAGGGCGTGAGCCCGCTGGAGCAGGCGTCGGGGTTCGCCACCTTCGCGGCCAAGGGCATGTCGGCCGAGCCGTACGCCATCGTGCGGATCAAGGACCGGCGGGGCAACGTCGTCTACGAGCGCAGGCCCAAGACCACCCAGGCGTTCAGGGACAAGGAGGCCGGCGTCGTCAACGCGGCGTTGAAGCGGGTGGTCGAGGGCGGCACCGGGACGGCGGCGGCCATCGGCCGGCCCGTGGCCGGCAAGACCGGGACCAGCGAGAACTTCGGCAACGCCTGGTTCGTCGGCTACACCCCCCAGCTGTCGACCGCGGTGTGGGTCGGCCGGCCCGAGGGCGACACCCCGATGCGGGGGGTACGCGGCATCAACGTCACCGGTGGCAGCTTCCCGGCCCGGATCTTCTCCCAGTACATGCGTACGGCACTCGCCGGCACGCCGGTCGTGGATCTGTACACGGCGTCGGTCGACGAGCTGAACCTGAGGTCGACGGTCTCGACGGCGCCGGCGCCGCCTCCTGCGCCGGCGCCGGTCGAGATGCCGACGACCACCGAGCCGCCGGTCTCCTGGCCGCCGTTCCCCACCACGTCGTTGACCACGCTCCCTCCCAGGACGGTGCCGGTGCCGACGACGGCCCGCCCGGCGCCGACGACAACGGTCCCCCGGCCGACCACGACCACGACCACGGTGCGGCCGACGACGACGACCACCACGACGATCCGGCCGACGTAGCGTTCTCCTGTCTCAGCCGGTGCGTAGGGTGGCCGGCATGAGCGCGCGGAACCGCCAGCGCAAGGCGGAGAACCGTCGTCGACGCGAGAAGGCGTCGTCCTCGCAACTGTCCGTCCGGGAGATGATCGCCGCCGCCGCCGGGGCGTCGCGAGAGGGGGCCGGTCGGCGGTACCGGGAGCTGTTGGCCGTGCTGGCCGGCGGTTTCCCCCAGGTGGCGGCGGAGCTTGACGTTGCCCTGCGGGCGGCTCTGGTCCAGGCCCGGGAGCGCCGGTGGGAGCCGCCGGAGCTGTGCCGCCAGGCCGATCGGCGCCTGGGTGCCCGGCATGCGTCGTTCGTGAGCGACCTGGCGGGCGGCCGGGCCAGCGTGTCGGCGGACTCCCTGGCGGTGGCCATCGAGGTGCTCGCGTTGCTGCAGAGCCTGCCGGCGCTGCCCCGGCTGGGCCCCCGGCCGCCCCGCCGGCCCCAGAACACCCGCGTGCTGGAGAAGGTGCGGGCCCTGTTGGCCAAGGCGGAGTCCACGACGTTCCCCGAGGAGGCCGAGGCGTTGTCGGCCAAGGCCCAGGAGCTCATGGCCCGCCACGCCATCGACGAGGCGATGGTGGGCACGGTCGCCGGCGACGGGCCGACGGGCGTGCGGGTGCCGGTCGACGACCCTTACGCCAGCCCCAAGTCCATCCTGCTGGCCGAGGTGGCAGCCGCCAACCGCTGCCGGGCGGTGTGGTCGAAGGGGCTGGGGTTCAGCACAGTGCTGGGCTTCGAGTCCGACCTCGAGTTCGTCGACGTCCTGTACACCTCGTTGCTGGTGCAGGCCACCACGGCCATGGTCGCCGCCGGCTCTCAGTTCGATCGCAGCGGCCGCTCCCGCACCCGCTCGTTCCGCCAGGCGTTCCTGCTGGCCTACGCCAGCCGGATCGGCCAGCGCCTGCGGGAGGCCGAAGCCGCCAGCCGGGCGGCGGCGGCCGAGGAGTACGGCGAGGCGCTGCTTCCCGTGCTCGCCGACCGGTCGGCCGCCGTGCGGGCTGCCGAGGCCGAGGCCTTCCCTCACTTGGTGAGCCGGTCGGTGAGTGTCAGCAACGCCGCCGGCTGGGCGGCGGGCAAAGCCGCCGCCGACCTGGCGTCACTGTCCGGCCGCACCCAAGTGGGTGGTCATGGCTGACAGCAGGCCGGCCCGGATCTCCTCTTCGTAGACGGCGACGCCGTGGGCCGCCATGGTGCCGGCTAGCCCTGGATCCCACGGCGCCGGCGGGAGGCGGCCGGCCAGGGCCACCCGCTCGCGGCGGGTGGCGACGGCGGCCAGGTACTCCGCCGAACCCATCCGCCAGGGGATCGTGCCTGCCCGCTGGGCCAGCCAACCGGTGATGCCAAGGCCGGCGGCGTCGAAGTCGGCGTGCTGGAAGACATCGGCGCCGGCAGCGCGTAATTGGCGGACGAGGGTGACCACGGCAACCGTCGGCCGGCCGGAGCTGCACAGCAGCGGGGGCCCGGCCCAGCCCTTGCCCGCGGCTTCGGCCAACAACGACGGGTTCTCGACGACGAAGGCGGCGCCGCCCGAGGGCAAGGGGTCGACCGGCCACCTCCGGAGTTGCGAAAGGGTGAGCACCGCGGGCTCGCCGGCCGCCGACACCGACCGGAGGGGATTGTCGCCCGCCAGGCGCAAGCCCAGTGCCAGCACCGTCGAGGACAGCGGGTCAGGCACGACGCCGACCTCCTCCCACAGCAAGCGGGCCGCCTCGGCCTCGGTGGGGCGGGGCCGGTCGCGTGCGATCGCCACCGCGTCGAGCACCAGGGTGGCCGTCGCCCGGCCTCGGTCGAGGGCGTGAGGATCGCCGAGGACGTCGGCGGCCAGGGCGGCCAAGCCGATGCCGTCCGCCGGGAGCGCGGCGAGGACAGTGACGGCGGCGGCCAGCCGCCGGCGGTGGCGAGCGATGTCCCCGCCGGGCACGCCGGCCACCCGCACCGACTCCACCCACGGGAGCAGTCGTTCGGCGTCGCCGGCCACCAGCGGGAGGCGGCCGGCCTGGTCGGCGAGCCAGGCCCAGACGTCGTCGCGCAGGCGGCGGGCCTCCAGCCGCGCCGCGCGCCGGTCGACGATCGGCCCTGCCCGGGCCTCGACCAGCACCCGCAGCTCTTCCACGCTTGACGCCCCGCATGCCGTCGCCAGCCGGTCGACCCGGAGGCGGGCGGTCGCCGGCGGCAGCCGGTCCATGCCCAGGAGGTCGGCAACGGCCTGGCGTTCCGCCATGGACAACCCCCGCAGCGTGATGGCCACCGGCGCCTGGCCGTCGCCGAAGCGTCGGGCCAGCTCGGCCCACAACGGCGCCAACTCGGGCCGGCGGCCGTTGCTGATCACGCCGCCGTCGGGTCGAGCTCCCGGCGCCGGCCGTCCCAGGTGAATCGGGTGGACGTGACCGGCTCGTCGCCCACCGCGGGGTGTAGATGGTGGATGGCGATGCCGTCGAGCGACGCGTACTGGCACCACTCGTGGTCGCTGGTGAAGACGGCGTCGAGATCCCAGGCCGTGAACGTGCCGAACAGCTGGGCCCGGTTCACGCTGTCGACGCCGGCGAACAGCTCGTCGAGCAGGATGAGGCGTGGGCAGCCGGCGGGCGTGCCGTCGACGTCGCTGTAGTGGGCGGCGATCGACGCCAACATCGGCAGGTGCAGGGCGACCGAGCGCTCACCGGTCGACAGCCGCTGGAGCCGCCTGTTGGTGGCGGGCTCGAACCCGGCCCAGTCGCGGTGGGCCAGCTGCAGGGTGAAGCGGTGCCAGGCCCGGTAGTCGAGGGTTTCGCGCAGCCGTGCCTCCCACGGCGCATTGGCCTCCAGCTCGGCGCGGGCCTGGTCGACCCGGGCGCGGACGAAGGCCTGGAGCGACCCGCGTTCGTCGTCGGACAGCCCGGCGGGGTCGCGAAGGAGCAGGGCCCGAGCCTCCTTCACCGCCTTCGGCTGCTCGCTGTCGACCTCCCACCGGAGGCGCACCTGCACGCCCCCTGCGGCCGAACGCACGGCGCCGAGTTGGCGGTTGATCCCGTCGACGAGCTGGTTGGCCAGGCGGATCCGATCGGCAAGGGCGTGGCGGACGCTGCCGGCGAGCGTCTGTTCGAAGAGGCGCTCCTCCTCGGCGGCGAGCTCGGCGCGGCCCTCGGCCAGGTCGGCGGCCAGAGCACGGGCCTGTTCGCGGACCGCCCGGCGGAGGCCGCCGGCGGCGGCCCGCAGCACCCACCAGCCCTCCTCGGCCAGGGTGCGGCTGAGGTCGACGCTGCTCCCGAGGGCGGCCCGCGCATGGTGCAGCCGCTCCTCGACCCTCGCCGACGCCCGCTCCACCGCCTGGTCGTCGGTGGCCGTGCCCTCCAGCTCGGCGCCGAGCGCTCTGGCGGCGGCCAGCACGGCGGTGACGCCCTCCAGTTCACCCGTGGGGACCGGCACCCCGGTGTCGCCGGCAATGCCGTCCGACATCAGGGCGACGAACCGGCGGTGGGCAGCGGCCCGCTCGTCGTCGGCCGCCGCCCGTGCCGTCTCCGCCTGGGCCAGCTCGTTGTCGAGCTTGCCGATGCGCCGCTGCATCTCGGGCCGGCGGTCGGACAGCTGGCGGTGGCGATCCCGGCCCCCACGCCGTTGCGTGTCGAGGCCGGCGATCCGGTCGAGCAGCTCGCGGTAGCCGGCGCCGATCGCCGACTCCAAGGTGGCGAGCTTGACTTCAACCTCGGCGGCTTCTCGCTCGCTGGCCGCCAGGTTGGCGTCGGCCTCGGCCGCGGCGCCGACGGCGCGTTCGGCGCCGGCCTGGGCCCGGTGGAGGTGGCGATCGGCGCCGGCCACTTCACGGGCCCGGCGCGCCCACGTGCCGATGGCCGACTCGAGGGCGCCCAGGGCGGCGGCGACCTCGTCGATCGAATCGGCGGTCGTCGGGAGCCCATGGCGAGCGCCGACGGTGGAGAGGGCCCGCAGGGCCTGACGGACACCCTGCTCGGCCTCGCCCAGCGCATGCCGGCTGGCCGCCAGGCGCCCCTCGGCGTCGGCGAGCCGAGCCTCGGCCAGCTCTGCCTGGCGGGAGGCGTCGAACACCGGAGCGCCGTCAGGGACGGCGTCGAGGTCGGCCAGTGCCGCCGCCTCCCGTGCGCCGACGGCGAGCACCTCCCTGTCGATCTCGGCGCGCCGGCTCTGGGCGCCGGCGATTGCCGCTTCCACCCCGGCGAGCCGGGCCAGGCGATGGCGCTCCTGGGCGGCGGCGCCCAGGAACTCGGCCGGGCGGACCAGGCCCCGGCCGGTCGCCGGCCCCAACCGGAACGTGCCGTCGATGGCGACGACTACCTCCGGCCCCCCGTCAGCACTGTCTCGCACGGCGATCGACGCCAGCACGCCGGCCGTCATCTCGTCGGCCGGCACGAGGAGGTCGGCGGCGCTCCGGCCCTCGACCGGCCGCCGGCCCAGCACGATGTCGGCCGTGGCGTCCGGTAGGTCGACGGAGCCGTCGGGTGCGACCCAGGCGTCGAGCAGGCCCGACGCCGCCAGCGCCGCCTCCAGGCCATCGACCTCCGCCGGCGCCACCCCCTCGGCCACGTCGACCAGCCGCCACAACGGCGCGCCGGGCCGGCCTGCCCGCTCGCTTCGCCACGCCGGTGCCTCGGGCTCCACGAGGCGTCCTTCCGCCAGGCGGTCGCGCTCGGCGGACAGGCCGGTCAGCTCGTCGTCGACGGCCCGACGGGCGGACGCGAGGGCGGCGCGGGCGACGGCATGCTCCGAGCGCACCGCGGCAGCCACCCGTCCGACGCCGGCGGTGACCGCCGCCGGATCCTCGGGCGGCTGTGGGACGGCCGCCAGCACGCGGTCGACGCCCACCGCGGTGCACGAGGCGGCCCAGGCCGACACCGCCTCCACGTAGGCACTGACGGCGCCGGCGTGGGCGGCCGTCGCCGACTGCTGCGACGCCAGCCGCTCGTCGACCATGGCCTCGTCGGCGCTCACCCGGGACTCGGCGAACTCCCGCCGCTGCACCGCGGCCTGGTGCTCGCGAAGAGCCCGCCGGACCTCTTCGAGGAGCTGGCGGCGCGAGCGCACCCAGGCGGTGACCAAGCGCTCTCCGTCGTCGGCGCCGGCGGCCTCCGCCTCGCCGGCCACTCCCTCGGCACCGACCGGCCCCGCCGCCCGCCGCAGGTCGGCGGCCGCCAACTCCAGGTTGGCCGCCGCCCGGTGACGCTCGCCGGCGAGCTCCTCTACGGCGGCGACCTGGCGCGCCCGCTCGTCGGCCCGGTTCGCCGCCACCCGACCGTCCCGCTCGACCGCGTCGCGGGCCCGGCGGGCGGAGGCACGCAGGTCGTCGAGTGTGGCGCCGTCCCGGTAGGCATCGCTGGCCTTGAGGGCGTCGATCTCGGTGTCCAGGGCGGCCAGCCGCTCGACGAGTACGGCCACCTCCGTCTCGACCGCGTCCGCCTCGGCCCGCGCCGACTCGAGGGCGACGGCGGCGGCCCGTTCGGCCTTGGTGACGTCGTCGCGCCGCGTCTCGGCCCGGCGCACCTGCGCGGCCACGCCGGCGGCGATCGCTCGCGCGTAGTCACGCTGGCGGGCGGCGAGCGTCCGTACCTCGACCAGTTCCGCTTCCAGCGCCGCCAACTCGCTCCGGCGCCGGTCGAGCCGCTCGAACCCTTCAGCCACGACGGCCAGGTCATGCTCGTCGAGCGGAGGCAAGGCGTCGGAAAGGACCTCGGACAGCTTGGCCAGGTCGAGGTTCTGGGAGAGCTTCTCCTTGCGCAGGGCCAGGAGGGCGGTGATCACCGAGGCGTAGCGGTCGGGGCCGAAGCCCGGGAACAGCGTCTCGCGCACCGCGGCCCGGTGCTCCTCAGCCGAGCCGTGGACCCGGCCGCGGTCACCCAGCGCCTCGACGAGGCCCTTGCGGCTCAAGGCCGAACGGTGCTCGTCGAGCAGGTGCAGATCCGACCCGACGGCGAGCGAGGTGGTGAAGAAGTCGAGGTCAACCTTGTGGGTGGACGTCGAGGCCCGCATCCGCACGCCGACGGTGAACACCTCGTCACCCCGGCGCAACTCGACCCAGGCGAAGCCGGCGCGACCCGATTCGGCGGTGCCGGTCATCACCCGCTCGTAGAGGCCGCCCCTCGACTTGGCTGCCGACGTCAGCCGGTTGGGATTGGAGTCGGCGTCGAGCAGGAACGGCAGCAGCAGCTCCATGGCCATGGACTTGCCCGAACCGTTGGGGCCTCGCAGCAGCAGCCGGCCGTGGTGGAACGTGAACGTCTCGTCCCAGTAGCGCCAGAGATTGACCAGGCCGGCCCGGGTGGGCCGCCACCGGTCGCCGCCGGCGACGGGCAGGACGGTGACGGAATCGCTCATGCGTCGCCTCCGAACAGGGTGGGAGCGCTCACGGTCGGTTCGCCGCAGCGGTAACGGGCCAGCGCCGGCCGGGCCACGATTCGGCCACCGGTCTCCCGGACGGCCAGTCCGAAGCCGATGAGGAGGTCGACGGCCTCCTCCGCCAGCCGGTCGGGGCCGTCGCCCTCTCGATGACTGCGGGCCCAACCGGGAAAGCGCGCCAACACGGCGTCGACCTCCCGGCGCAGCGCCCGTGGCTCCAGCGCGCCGGGCGGCTGGGCCAGCCGGTCGAGAAGGAGCAGCGCCAGCTGGTGGGCGTTGCCCGCCGGCGCTGGGAAGTGGTGGTCGGTCGCCAGGCCGTCGGGGTCGACGGCGAGGAGGCCCTCGGCCCGTTCCTCCAGCTCGAACCCCGCATCGGCCGCCTTGTCACGCAGCCACTTCCGGCCCGACGGGGTGGCGAGGTAGTCGAGCTCGGCCGGGCTGAGGTCGTCGACGTACACGACCGGGTCGTCGAGCACCCGGCGGGCGAGCGTATGGCGCACCCAGCGCATGCGCTGGTCGGTGTCGGCGGCGTCGGGATCGGTCGGCGCCTCGCCGTACCGGGGCTCTCGCAGCAGGGCATCGATGGCCGCATCGGTGCTGAGGCCGTCGGCGAGCGCGCTGGGGGCGGTGGCGGCGCTGATGAGGCGGTGGAGACGGGCGGTGTCGGCCGTGAGCAAGGCGTTGCCCTGGTCGCTGTCGAGGAACGAGTCCACCTCCCCGCCGCTGGTGCGGAGGGCTCCCCACGCCACCAGGGCGCGGAGCGCGTCGACGAACGCGGCGCGCTCGGCGTGGCGGCTGGTGTCGAGGCCGCCGACGGCCGACGCCAGGATGCCGACGGTCGTCACCGGGTGCTTGACCAGCTCGGCGCACACCAGGCAGAGGAGCTGGTAGCGGCGCCGGTCGAACGGCTGCCGCAGTCCCCGGGTGCGGTTGAGCGTGCGGCTGGGGTCGACATCAGCGGCCCGTTTGGCGAGCCGGGCGAAGCCGGCGCCCACGTCGACGACGAGCGTCCACCCGCAGGTGGTGTCGAACCAGTCGACCAGGTCGGCCTGGTGGCGGGCGACGAGGCGGAAGGCGTCCGGGGCGGCGTCGATGTCGATCAGCGGCGCGGCCAGCAGGTGGCGGATGGCCCGCGAGCGCTCCTCGGCCAGGTGTGCGGCGAGGGCGACCTCAGCCACCGGCGGCCTCCAGCCGGGCCGGCTCGCCGGCGAGGGTGATCGAGACCAGCAGGTCGGGGCCCCGCAATGCGCCGCCCACGGTGTGAAGGACAGCCTGGCGATTGTCGCCCGGATCACGCAGGACCACCTCGACGCGGCCGTCGACGGAGAGGGCTCGCCGGGTGCCGTCAGTGCCGACTGGCGCGTCGAGGCCGGCGCTGAGGAGGGCCAGCAGTTCGGCGAAGGGCTCGGCTGGGAGGCGCCCGAAGGCCGACAGGCGGACGGCGCCGTTGGTGGCCAGCGCGGCGCGAACGCCGTCCTCCGCGGCCAGCTTCTCGGCCTGTTCCCGTTGCCGGCGGGCTCGCCACGTGGCCGGATCGGCGACCGGGCGGAGGCGGCCGGCGTTGACGAGTGTGCCCGTGGTGCGCAGGGCGGGTGCGACTTCCACGCCCTCGGCCGCCGCCCACGGGGTGCTGCGGGCGCGGGCCTCGCCGTCAGCGGGGCGGAGGTGAGCGTGCCGGGCCGGCCAGAGGCCGAAGGCGGCGCCGAAGAGACGGTGGGCCTCGGCTTCTCCGGGCGCAGCGGCGAAGAGGTCGGCCAGGCGCTTGTAGTCCTCGGCCACGGAGGCGGCTCGGCGCCGGCTGTCCCAGCGGCGCTCCAACACCCTGAGCAGCTGGATGATGGCGGTGCGGGCGATCTCGAGCAGGCCGGCGATGCGGGGCGGCGACCCGTCGGTGGGGGCGAACCACGCCTGCAGGGCCGCCCACCGCCGAGCCCGTTCGGCGAGCCACGCCGGCGCAGGATCCTCGCCGGCGACCGGGGCCAGGTTGGCGCCGGCCAGCGCCCGGTCGAAAAGGGTGGCGGCGCCGGCGCCGCCGGCCAGGCGCTCGATGGCGGTGGCCACCCGGCGCTGCGGGCGCTCCACCCCGTCGACGTACTCCTCGAGGTAGGCCACGGTGCGCCGCTTCACGTCGACGAAGACGTCGTCGCCGGTGGCGTCCTCGCGCACGAGCTGCTGGAGGTGGCTGTTGAACTGGCGGACGCTGGCGACGAGTGCGCCGAGATGACCCTCGATCTCGGCCAGGCGGATGTGGATACGGGCGTTGTTGTCGTTGGCGGGGGCGGCGAGCAGGTCGGCCAGGTCGGAGAGGCCGTCACCGATGGCGTCGAGGACCGCGGGCTGGAGGCCGACGGCATGGCGGAGGGCGTCGAGGGCGTGAAGCAGCCCGCCGATGGCCGCTTCGCCCCGGGGCGTGAGCGACCACTGCAGGTTCTTGCGCTCGAACTCCTCGGGCGTGGCGTAATGGGCGCCGTGGTCCTGCGTGGCCTCCAGGAGGCGCCAGTCGACCAGTGCCTGCAGCGCCCGCTGCAATACATCGTCGGGCGTGTGCTCGTCCCAGCCGGCGCCGGCCAAGGCGGAACGGACCTGGTCGACGTTGAGGGCCGGCGCCAGCACGGCGGCGTCCTCGAACGCCGTCATGAGAGCGACGTGCAGCTCCCGCGAGTCGGTGGTGCTGAAACGGAACAGGTCGGCGTCGATCGCCCGCCACGCCCGTCTCCGCTCGACCATGGGTCGAAGATATACAGGGGGTGAGACAGCACGGTTGATGGTCGCTGTCTCACCTGCAAGTCACTGCAACTCCCAAGACATGAACGCAGCGGGCCAACGCCGGCGACCGCGTGGTGGGCCAAGCGCTGGCAGGTGGGCCACGCCTCGGGGCACGGCACGTCGCCCTCTGGTGAAGGGTGGCTTCACTTCGTCGCGTCGGAGGCACCGGCGGCGCCCCGTGAACCCCGCTTGGCCGTGTCGGGTCCGACCTCGCAGACAAACAACAGCCCGGCGAGCGCCGGTCCCAAGGCGACGGAGGTGCCGTCCACGTCGACGGTGATGGTGCCGTCGGGAGCCTTGGACCGCACCACGCCCGAGGATCCGGGAATGAAGCCGTGGTCGTCGAGGTAGACGAGCGCCTCGACATCCATTTCCAGCTTTTCGCTCACGCGCTCCAGTCGAATCTGATCGCCAGGCGCTGAGTCCTGCAACACGGAAAGATCGCGTCGACGGCCGCCCGCGCCTGGTATCGCGTTGCCGTGCGGGCAGGTGGCGGGATTCTTGAGGAGGACGACCAGGTGCTGCTCGACGTCGTCTGAGATCACGTGTTCCCAGCGGCAGGCCTCCTCGTGGATGCGGTGCCACGGGATGCCAATCACATCGGTGAGGAGGCGCTCGGCCAGACGGTTCTTGCGTACCACGCTCACCGCGAGCTGACGGCCCTGAGGCGTCATGTCAAGGACACGGCCCCTGACCACGAGGTAGCCGTCGGATTGCAGCCGGCGGACCAACTCCGACACCGAAGGCGCGGTGTGGCCCACCCGCTCGGCCAGCCGGGCCCGGATGACCTCGACGCCCTCCTCTTCGAGCTCCCAGATGGCGGCGAGGTACTGCTCGACGGGAGGGTGGTAGCCGTTCTGCACGCCCCGATCGTACTGACCACCGCCGTGGTTCTGGGGTGCCTCCCGCTGGTTCGGTCGAGCGTGGACGGTCCGGGTTGGTACCTCAGGCCGCGTGAGAAGTAGCGCTGGCGCGGGCGAGGTCTTCTGTCAGTCCGAAGGAGGCCAGCAGCGCCCGCAAAGCGGGTAGGCAGCCTCCGCAGGCGCCTCCGGCGCCACAGCGCCGGGTGACGGCCGCCCGGTCACGGGCGCCGGCCTCGACTGCCGCGGCAATGCAGCGATCGGTCACCGCCCGGCAGTGACAGACGACCACGCCGGATCAGGCGTCGGCGGAGACGCGGCCCGACTGGGCGCCCCCGGCGCGGATGACGGACGGGACGCCGGCGGCAACCAGGTCCAAGGCGGTGTCGAGGGACACTCGACGAACGGTCGGGAGGCGATGGCCCGTTCCGACCACCTCACAGCGGGTGTGGGCGTCGGCGAGGACGATCCGAACCCAGCTCACCCGGCGTATTCCCGGCACCACCGCCCGGGCAGGAACATCGGTTGTTAGGGTTACCTTCGACGCATGCTTAGGGTGGCCGACCGATCCCGACCGCTGGCGCGGCGCAAGGCCTCTCGCCCACCTGAGCGGTCTTCCAGACCACCAGGAGGCGAGGTCTTCGATTCGATCAGGCTTGGCCCGGGGACGATAGAGTAGGGATAGTCGTTCTTATTCTCATGGAGGTTACCCGTGCGCAGAGTTCTCGCAGCCTTGGCGGCGCTATCGCTGCTCGGCGCCTGCACCGGTGGAGACACCGACGAGGCCGACGGCCGGATGCGGGTGGTCGCCGCCTTCTATCCCGTGTTCGAGGCCGCCCAGCGTGTCGGTGGTGACCTGGTTTCGGTGACCAACCTGACCCCCGCCGGAGCGGAACCCCACGACCTGGAGTTGAACTCCCGCCAGGTCGACCGGGTCGAGGACGCGGCCGTGGTCTTGTTCTTCGGCCGGGGTTTCCAGCCCGCCCTGGAGCAGGCAGCCAGCCGGGCGAAGGGCACCAAGGTCGACCTGCTCGACAGCGCCGGGTCGCTTCTGAAGGCGCCGCCGGGCGACGATCACCTCGAGGCCGATCCCCATGCATGGCTCAATCCGGTGCTGTTCAGGGCCATGGTCGCTGAGGTGGCCACCGCGTTGTCGGCCGCCGACCCGGCCAACCAGGCGGCTTACCAAGCCAACGCCGCCGCCTACGGCGCCGAGCTCGAAAGCCTCGACCAGGCCTTCAGCCAGGGCCTGGCCCAGTGCGACCGGCGCACGATGGTGACCTCCCACGCCGCTTTCGGGTACCTCGCCCAGCGCTACAACCTCACCCAGGAGGCCATCGCCGGCCTGGAGCCCGAGGCCGAGCCCAGCCCCCAGCGCCTGTCCGAGCTGACGGCCAAGGTCCGCTCAACGGGTACCACGACGGTCTTCTACGAGACCCTGGTCTCACCCAAGGTGGCGCAGGCACTGGCCCGGGAGGCCGGTGTGCAGACCGCGGTCCTCGACCCCCTCGAGGGCCTGTCCGACGACGACGCCAAGGCCGGCAAGACCTACGTGTCGGTGATGAAGGACAACCTCGCCACCCTTCGCCAGGCGCTGGGGTGCCGCTGAGCGAGATCCGAGGTGCCGGGGCGGCTCCCGAGGCCATGTGCCTGGACGGGATCAGCTTCTCCTACGGCCGCCACTTGGTCCTCGACGGGATCAGCCTCGCCATCGGGGCCGGCGAGTTCGTGGCCCTCACCGGGCCCAACGGTTCGGGAAAGTCCAGCCTGGTGCGCGTTGCCCTGGGCTTGAGCGCACCGCAGGCCGGCACGGTCCGCCTTCTCGGCCACAGCCCCGCCGCGCTGGGCCAGCGGTGGCGGGTTGGCTACGTCCCCCAGCGGGCCATGCTCGCCGACCATCTACCGGCCACAGTGGAGGAGGTGGTCGCATCGGGCTGTGTGGCCCGCCGCGGTTGGTACCGCCGCCCCCGCCCGCAGGACGCGGCCCGGGTCGACGCCGCGCTTGACGTCGTCGCCCTGGACGATCATCGTCACGTGCCCGTCGCCGAGCTCAGCGGAGGCCAGCAGCAGCGGGCCTTCATCGCTCGGGCTCTGGCCTCCGAGCCAGAGCTCCTTGTCCTCGACGAGCCCATCGCCGGTGTCGATGTCGAGTCCCAGGGCCGGTTTCGCGACGCCCTGGTCACCCGCTGCCGTACCGACGGGGTGGCCGTGCTGCTGGTGTCCCATGAGCTGGGGGCGGTGGCCGAGGACCTCGACCGGGTGGTCCTGCTCCGGGGCGGACACCTGGCCTTCGACGGCCCGCCGGCCAAGCTCACCGCCGAGGGCGTCAGCCTGGGCGTCCACCACATGGACCTTCCCGTGTGGCTGGAGGGCCTCGGGTGACGTTGCCCCTGCCCTGGCCCTTCGATCGCCAGTACATGCAGCTGGCCCTGGCCGCAGGAGTCGTCGTCGGTGTCTGCGCCCCGCTGATCGGCACGTTCCTGGTACAGAAGCGCCTGTCGCTGATGGGCGACGGCGTCGGTCACATGGCCTTCGCCGGCGTGGCCGCCGGCCTGCTGGCAGGAGTCAGCCCTCTGTGGGCGGCGCTGGCCGTGGCGGTGGCCGGGGCGATGACCATCGAGTGGCTGCGGCTGCGCCGGCGGGCCAGTGGCGACTTGGCCTTGGCGGTTTTCTTCTACTCCGGCATCGCCGCGGGCGTGGTGCTCAGCGGCCTGGCCGGCTCGCTCAACGCCGGCATGCTCACCTACCTGTTCGGCTCGGTGCTCACCGTGAGCCCTGCCGATGCAGTCACCATCTGCGCATTGGGGACGCTAATCCTGGCCGTGGTGGCCGTCGCCTGGCGGGCCATGTTCGCGGTGGTGCTCGACGAGGAGGCGGCGCGGGTGGCGGGGCTTCCCGTCGATGCTCTCAGCCTGGGGCTGGCCGCGCTGACCGCGGTCACGGTGGTGGCGGCGATGCGGGTGGTCGGGGTGTTACTCGTCGCCGCCCTCATGGTGTTGCCGGTGGGGTCGGCTCAGCGAGTGGCCCGGTCCTTCGCGGCCACACTGCGCTGGGCCGTGGCTATCGGCGTGGGGTCGGTCGTCGCCGGCCTCGCCCTGGCGCGGGCCGGCGGGCTGGCGCCCGGCGGCACCATCGTCCTGGTGTCGGCGGCCGCCTTCGCCGTCACCGCCGCCTTCGGCGGGCGGCTCGGGGCTCGGACGGCCTGAGCGCTACGGACCCGCCTGGCGAGGAGGCCGACACGGCCGCCGCCGACGATGAGCAGGATCATCCGTCGCTCCTTGGTGTTCGGTGAGCCCGAGGCCGCCTCAGGCGCAACGCGGGCAGCGCCCGTCGAAGTCGAGGCGGTGGCCGGTGATGAGGTAGCCCGTCTCGGCCGCCACCACCCGGCTGGCCTCGGCCAGGGCCCGCTCGAGGCGGGCCGAGGCCGCGAAGTCCACCAGGGTCCCGCAGGTGGCGCAGAGGACGTGGTGGTGATGGCCGGCGAGATCCTCGGCGAGCTCGAAGCGCCCGAGGTCGTCCATCCCCGGCAGGCGCCGGGCCACGCCGGCCTCGCACAGCACCGTCAGGTTCCGGTAGGCCGAGGATTGGGGCATGCCCGAAGCCCCGGCCAGGACCTCGGTGATGGTCAGCGGCCGGTCGGCCGCCGCCAGGGCGTCGACCAGAGCCCGGCGGCTACGGGTGTAGCGCTGGTCGACGGCGCCGAGACGCTCTAGGGCCACAGTGTGGAGCCGGGCGACGTCGGCAGGGTTGCGCCGAAACCTGGGGGCGGTGGGGGCGACCTCTGCGGTGCTCAGTGCTCGTCCCAGTGGCCGTCGTGGCTGGCGTGGCGGTGCCCGTCGTGGAGGTAGTCGGTGTGGTCGCCGTGATCGACAGCTTCGTGCCCACAGCCTTCGGTGTGATCGTGGGCGTCGTGGGCGTCGTGCATGACGTGCCCCGCCGGCTCGCATTCATCCCAGTGGTCCTCGTGGAGCCGGTGGGCGTGGCCGTCGTGGAGGTAGTCGGTGTGGTCGCCGTGATCGACGGCGACGTGTCCGCAACCGGCGTCGTGGGCGTGCTCGTGGGCTTCGTGCACGGGGTGGGTGATGGTCATGGAGGTCCTTTCACAGTTCAGCGCGGCGCTCGGTGGCGTGCACGACCGCGTCGTGCACGATGTGGAAGACGTGCTCGTCGCCCAGGGAGTAGGCGATCTCCCGCCCCCGGCGCTGCGAACGCACCAGGCGGCTGGCCCGCAGCACCCTGAGGTGCTGGGACACAAGGGGCTGGGACACCCCCAGGGCCTCCACCAGCTCGTGGACGCACCGGGCCTGGTCCTTCAAGGCGGCGACGATGGCCAGGCGGTGCGGGTTGGCCAGCGCCCGCAGTAGCTCGGCCGCCGCCTCCAGCGTCTCCTCGGCTATCCCCGCCTCTTCGGCCGCGACGACGTCTATAGAGGGGGGCACAGACACATGCTAGCATGCGAATGATCGCATGTGTCAACGGCGGGGACGATCGGCATCAGGCGATCCGCTCGATCGGTCGGCCGTCTCGGCGGGGTCCCACAGGGCCAGGCGGCCGTCGTCGGCGACCGAGGCCAGGATCCCGCCGGCGGGCGCGAACGCTGCGGCGGTCGCCCAGTCGTCGTGGCCCGCGAGGCGGCGGGTCGGGCTGGCGGTGGCGATGGGCGTCGAGGCCGGGTTGCCGCGCTATCTCGGCCGGCTCACGCTCGGGCCAGCGCAAGGCGCAAGGAACCCGCCAGCGCATCGACGTCGAGGTCGCTGCCCACCGCCAGGACCCGGGCCCGCGCCGGCCCCGCCGGCGACGGGGCGCACCAGCTCGTGGCGTAGAAAGACCGGACCGCCGAGCAGGCCCAGCGCTCGGTACGGCCCCGCAGCGAGCACACCGCCTGGAGACGAAGCAGCCTCGCGCCCTGGCGCTGGCAGAGGTCCTGGGCCCACGCTCGTAGGGCCTCGGCCTCGGCCTCCCCCTCGATGTCGAGGAACACCGAGTGGGAGGATTCCGAAGGGGCGGCGCAGATGCCGTCCAGGCGGTCTGCCAGCCCTCCAAGTGCGTACGGCGTTCCCTGAGGCGTGGCGGGGGGCGCCGGTACGGGCTGGTCGTCGTCGGCCCACCACGGCTCGAAGGGGTTCAGGCGCCGGAGCGCGCCGGCGAGTTGGGCTCGGGCCACCGGCGTCAGCCGGCTCGTGCCGAGGACCACGATCCCGTCGGCCACCGCAATGTGCTCCTCGGCCCGCACGCCGAGGGCAAGGGGTTGGCCGGTGGCCAACCGGACCGCGGCCTCGGGGCCGTCGAGGGCGGCGACCACGGCGTGCAGGTTGGTGCGACGGACCATGTGCACATCGCACAGCAGGGTGGCCAGCAGCGGCCCGGGATCGGCTTCGGCGCCGGCGACGATGACGATCCGCCCAGGGGGCCGGCGCCGGGCCAGGAGCCGGAAGACGGCACGGCGGACGTCAAGGCGCAGGGCGCAGCACGAGCACCCCAGGCTCTGCTCGGCGACCCGCTCAGCGCCCCGGACGACCAGCGCCCCGGCCGGCACATCGTCGTGTCCCGAGCACACGACGGCCAGGTGCCCGGGATCGTCATCGGCGAGGCGCCCGAGCAGGTCGGCCTTGGCCGTGGCCGAGCTACCGAGGAGAACGGTGAGTGGAACGGTGGGTTCGCTCATGGTGGATAGGCTACCCTAAATAGGAGTCATTCTCATTTAATTGCCCGAAGATCATCGGCGCCCGGCGGCGATGCGGGCCTAGGCCACAACGTCCAGCGCCCGATCAACCACGGCCGGCCCGCCCCCCGCCTTCGCCTCGGCCGTGGCGCCGGCGGGCAGCCTCGTGATGGGCGCCAGGCCGGCAACGGCGCCCGAATCTGACCCGGTCAGGCCGGCGCCTCGACCACGAGGGAGAGGGCGACAGCAGCGTCGGCCATCCGACGGTCATAGGTGACCACCGCCCGCAGGTCGGCGCCGATCGAGCTGGCCGACGCCAGATGGATGGCATCCAGGGACCGCAGCACTATCCCGGGCGCAAGCGTCGCTGCCTCGTCGAGCAGCACGCGGTCGATGTTGACGTGGTCCACACGAGCCAGCTGCCGCCTGGCCTGGGCGACCGCCGCCGGCCCCCCGGGAGCCACGGCCCGCACCACCTCGACCCGGGCGAGCGCGCTCGTCACCCGACCATCGGTGCGATGCCGGCGGAGGAAGCGGCGCAACGCGCCCGACTCGGGCTCCAGCCTGACCAGCTTCACCAACGCGGACGAGTCCAGGTACAACCTCACCGTTCGTCGGCGCGCATCTCGGCCAGGGCCGCGGATGCCTCAACGCCGTAGGTGCCAGGCGCCTCGTCGGCCACGTCGGTGCCGTCCTCGGCCGGCGTGACCCGACCGCTGGCGATCATGTCGGCCCAGGCGTTGGACGTGATGGGGACGAGGCGCGCCACCGGGCGACCTCGGTCCGTGATCTCGAGGCTCTCGCCGTGCGCCACGCGGTCCAGGTAGCGACTGGCGTGCTGCCGGAGCTCCCGCACCCCGATGCGATCCATATGCTACATAGTAGCACTAGCGGCCAGCCGGGGGTGAGGCGACATCGAGGATCATGAGCGGCCGGTGCTGTTGCCGATCGCGTGACCAACGTCGAGAGGCGATGAACTTGTAGGTCCTGCGTGCCGTGGGTGGGCCCGGCCAGGTCAGCAGCGTGTCCAGAGTCAGGTTCGCTGCGCCTCCATCTCCCGGCGCCACCGTTCCGAGACCAGGGCACTGCTCCGATCACCGCACCGCACCCGGCCTCGGCGACGGAACAGAGCAGCGGGCGCCGCGCTGCGCCTACGGTCGCTGAGCGTGGCAGCAGGGACCGGCCCGACCGGAGGACGAGCGAGTCAGATGCTGTAACGTGCTAGGTGCGAAGGACAGCACACGCATTAAGAATGAATCACAGCTTTGTATACACTGGGTTGAAGTGGGACGTCGGGCCGCTATACGCAATACAGCAGGTGCAGCTATCGCGCCCCTGCGCTGGTAGCTCAACGGATAGAGCATCTGACTACGGATCAGAAGGTTGGGGGTTCGAATCCCTCCCAGCGCGCTAGAGAAAGTGCAGGTCAGAGGCTATTTCTGACCGCTCGCCCCGGCAGCAGAGTCCGGTCGGGTCCACAAAAAGTCCACACCCCGCTGGAAGAACTCACCGAGGCGCTCCGTAATCTCGGCGTCCCGCTCCGGGAACAAGTGCCCATAGGTGTCGTAGGTGACCGTGATCGAGGAGTGCCCCATCCGCCGCATCACGGCATAAGGGTCCGCGGTCGAGGCGATGCAGAACGCCGCATAGGTGTGCCTCAAGTCGTGGAACCGGAGGCCCTCAGGGAGGTCGGCCGCCCGGGCCGCCGGCTTGAACTTGGACCGGTAGAAGTTGCCGTGGCGCAGAGGCCCGCCAAGGGGGCCGGTGAAGACGAACTCCTCCCGGTCCTGCCGGCGGTCCGCCACGTATGCCGCCAGCTCGTCCCTGAGGAGGGTGGGGATGGGGACGTGGCGGTTGGCGTAGGTCTTCGTGGGGCCGATGATGAGCTCGCCGGCGACATCGCTGACCGACTCGGCGACTTCGACCCTGCCTCTCAGGAAGTCGATCCGCTTTACCCGCAGGGCGCCGATCTCGCCGGCACGGAGGCCGGTGTACGCGGCGAACCGCACGAGGGTGCCGTAGGGCGGGGCGATGGCCTGGGCCAGCGCCTCCACTTCCTCGGGCCGGAGGAACAACTTCTCCGCCTTCGCCGGTCGGGCGAGTCGTAACGCGGTGGCCGGGTTCGCCTTGAGGGCGCCGGCGTCGACAGCGACCGCCAGGACGTGACGGGTGACCTGTACGGCGATTCGTACCGAGTCTGCGCCGGCACCACGTTCGGTCATGTCGCTGGCGAACCGCTTCATCGCCGGCTTATCGATGGCGCCGACGGGGGAATCGGCGAGCGCCGGCAGCACGTGGCGACGGAGGGTCATCTCGTAGTCGAGCCGGGTCTTCGGCTTGAGGTGGCCCAGCTGCCCCAGCCACTCCTCTGCCCACTCGCCGAAGGTCACCTTCCCCAAGCGGGGGTCCATCCAGTCGCCCCGTACCTTGTCCGTCTCGACGGCGGCGGCGAAGCGGGTGGCGTCAACCTTCCGGTCAAAGTTCCGCGCCCGCTGGCGCCCGTTGGGGTCCCGGTACCGTACTTGGAACGTTCCGGAGCGACTACTACGGATCGAAGCCATGGCAGCCATGATACGGACAGGGGCCTCGCTCGGGGCGGCTTCTTGGCTCACCTCAGGTCGTTCGATCTGAGCGCTTTTCTAACCCCCAGCCGGAGCGATCGGGGCCATTCGCCGCGTCTTATCGAGACCGCACTCACCGGCGGAAACAGAAATACCAATTGCCGGTGGAGGGCGTCCTGCCTCGAAACTGTCGCGTTTACGAGAGCCGCCGGGACAAGTCGAGTGTCTGCACGAGCTCACTGGTCCTCGGACTCGATGGCGACGCCGATGCCCTGAAGCGACTCGGCCAGTTCCATGAACTCGGCGAGGGCCGCCTGGAGGTCCTCGACGATCTCGGCGGCGATCACGCCCGGTGCAGGGAGGTTGTCGGTGTCCTCCAGGCTCTCATCTCGGAGCCAGAAGATGTCCAGGCTCGCCTTGTCGCGGGCGACGAGGTCGTCGTAGCCGAAGCGGCGAAAGCGCTCAGTCTCCTGGCGACGGAGTCGCTGCCCGGGCTGGTAGCAGTCGACGAAGTCGTCGAGGTCGGCGCGAGTGAGCGTGCTCGTCTTGAGGGTGAAATGCTTGTTCGTCCGCAGGTCGTAGATCCAGAGATCCTTCGTCCACGGCGTGTCGGCGCCGGGCTTGCGGTCGAAGAAGAGCACGTTGGCCTTCACGCCCTGGGCGTAGAAGATGCCGGTTGGCAGGCGGAGCAACGTGTGGACGTCGCACTCGTGCAACAGCCGCCGGCGGATGGTCTCGCCCGCCCCGCCCTCGAATAGCACGTTGTCGGGTACGACCACCGCTGCCCGTCCCTCCACCTTCAGCAAGGTCTTGACGTGCTGGACGAAGTTGAGCTGCTTGTTCGACGTCGATGCCCAGAAGTCGTCCCGCACGACCGTCAGGCTCTGGCGCTCGGCCTTGCCTTCGGCGTTGACGATCTGGACCGACGACTTCTTCCCGAACGGCGGGTTGGTCAGCACCATGTCGAACCGTGCGCCGGGGTCGGCCCGCAGGGCGTCGTCGACGTGCACCGGGCTGTCGGAGTCGGGAGACTCGATGCCGTGCAACAGCAGGTTCATGGCGCACAGCCGGGCGGTGTTGTCGACGATCTCCCACCCGGTGAACAGCCCTGAGCGGAGGTGGCGCTTCTGGTCGGGGTCGAGGTTCGGATGGTGGCTCAGGATGTGGTCGAACGCGGCCAGGAAAAACCCGCCGGTGCCGCAGGCCGGGTCACAGATCCGCATGTCCGGGCCAGGCTGCATCACGTCGACCATGGCCGAGATCAATGCCCGTGGCGTGAAGTACTGGCCGGCGCCGGACTTGGTGTCGGCCGCGTTCTTCTCCAGCAACCCCTCGTAGGCATCGCCCTTCACATCGGCGTCGAGGGTCATCCACTGCTCGTTGCCGATGAGGTCCTTGACGAGCCGTTCGAGTTTGGCCGGGTCCTGGATGCGGTTCTGCGCCTTGCGGAACACGACGCCCAACATGTCGTCGCCCCGGCCGAGCCGGTTCAGGATGGCGATGTAGTGCGCTTCGAGCGCCTCGCCCTTCAGGCCGAGCAGCGACGGCCAGTCGAGCCCCTGAGGCACGATCCGGTCGAAGCCGAACCGGTGTTGCTCGTCGGCCATCTTGAGGAAGAGCAGGTAGGTGAGTTGCTCGACGTAGTCCCCGTACGACAGGCCGTCGTCCCGCAGAATGTTGCAGTAGTTCCAGAGCTTGTCGACGATCGCCTTGGCGTCGCTCACGATCCCGCTTCCAAGAGGTTGTCGAGCACGGCGAGAAGGGGTGCGGTGCGTTCGGTAGCCACTTCCCAGACGAGCCGGTCGTCTATGGCCGCGTACCCGTGGATGAGCAGGTTCCGGAAGGCGACGATCCGAGTGCGATCTGGCACCTGCGCAGCTAGCTCCGGGGCATGCCGGCCAAGTTGGCCCAGGGCCTCACCGAGAATCTCGAACTGCCGCTCCACGGCCGACCGAAGCAGTACGTCGGCCTCGTAGTCTGCCCATGACCGCTCGGCGATGAACTCGACAACGAAAGCGACGGCACGACGAGCGTCCCAAAGGTACGCCCGAGGATCACGCGGCATACAGCTCCTGCCTGGTCTGCTCGACCATCGCGGCGAAGTAGGGGTTGTCCAGAGCGGAGGGGTCGACAAGGTCAACCGGACGACCGAAGAGCGCCTCCAGGCCTTCCTTCAGGCCGAAGAACGCGTCGAACCGGTTCATTCCGGTTGGGGGCTCGAGTTCAACGAGGAAGTCGATGTCGCTATTCGCTGGATCGAACTCCTCTCCGGTCGCCGACCCGAACACATCCAGCCGGCGGACCCCGAACCGCCGGCAGAGCGCGACAACATCATTGCGGTGGTCACGCAGCTCGGCGATCATCGCTGCCTTTCGTGCGAGTCGGACGGCTCATCCTGCGAGCCGGGTAGCGGGCGCCGAGGGCTTCGGTGGGAGGCCGCCCCCGCTCGGCGGAGCGATGCCCGCGTGGCCGCCGGACGCGGAGCCAGGACCCGTTTGAGGAGATCCGACGCCGGCTCTTCGGCTTCGTCCTGCGGGACGAGATGTCCAGCGAAGGCCGCGGCGAGAACGGCGCGCCGCAGCAGGCGCGCCTTGGCCGAACTCCGCCCAGCCTCTGCAGTCATCCGCCGAACTATGGTCAGGTCGTCGGAGAGCGTCCGCACGATGAACCGCTGTCGTTCGAGTGGCGGTAGGGGGATGCGGGCGGCCTCGACTATCGGCTGACTGACCTTCGGCATTGAGCCGGCGATGCCCTGCGCGGACCGGCGAAAATATCGGCGCAATGAAGTCGACCGGAGCACCAGCTCTACGTAACTGGGGTCAGCCCGCGACTCATCCAAGCGCACTCGGATCAGTAGGTCAGGGAAGATCGCCCAGTGCTTCGGTCCGTCAAACAACGCCGCCGTGCCCACCAACTCTGGGGTGTTCGATCGCTGAACAAAAATGTCGCCTGGCTCCATCCAGAGGTCGTTCACGGATCGAGTTCCCGGTTGAATCAGTTTCGTGTGGGCGTCGACGAATGCTGATTTCGTCACCGAGGTCAGAGTCACAACTCTTATCGAGCCGATCGAAGATGTGGGAGCGGAGAGCCCGTTCCGTAGTGGCTCCCTCAAGATGTCGCTCAGTGGAACTGGCTCGCCCTCGATCGCCGCGTCTCGAAGACGCCGCTCCAAGGCGTCCAGTCGCTGGCCTGCGGCGGACACCAACGCCTCGGCGGCGTCGATGCGGGACAGGTGTCCCTCAATGGCCCCAACAATCCGCTCCTGCTCGCCACGCGGCGGAACCGGCACCGGAGTGAGCTTTAGGTCGCCGATGTTCACGCCCTTGACGGCGACACCACGGGCTACCTCTTGGAAGTATCTCGCAGCGCTGGGAGACTGAAGGTAACGCGCAACGTAGCGATGGTCGGCGCCAATCACCGCGACTCGTGCAGTGTCCTGAGTGATGTTGGCGCCATTCAGGGTAGGGGGCGCAATGACCACGCGACCGTAGGTACCCCGGATTGATACCAGTAGGTCGTCGCCGACAAGGCTGGACCGCTGATACCTCGCTGCGATCTCAGGAGATGTCCGACGCAGCGCAGCAACATCGAGCGACCCCCGCGAGAAGTCCTTCACCTTCACATACGGCACACCATCGGAGACATGCTCTTTAGGCATCAGGATGCCGTAGCAAATCGGGCGGCCGGCATCCGTGAGGTTCTCCAGGGTTGTCCACTCCCAGCCCGCCGGCAGGTCGCTCATGCCGCGACGATCCCGCTCAGCTCGATGAGCAATCCATCGAGATCTTGGCCGAACAGCTCGCGGGCGCGGCCGAGGCCGCCGCGCTGGCTGAAAGGTGGGTCGAAGAACTCTCTGGTCTCGATCGACAGCGAGGCGGCGAGGTGGTCGCGGATGAGGCGGAGCCAGTCGAGCTGCTCGGCGGTGAACGTCCGGCCGGCATTTTGCTGGTGCAGCAGCCAGGCGTCGAACCGTTCATCGACCTGCTCGGGGAACGGGGCGAGCTCGTCGTCCTCGCCGAGGGTGAAGCGTACGAGCGACACGATGTTGGTGAGCACCGTGCCGGCGGAGCCACGGACTTTGGCCGCGTCGAGCGTCTCGTAGGCCTCCCAGAGCCGCGCCGGCGTCCACCGGTGCGGGGGTCGGCCGATGGCTTCGGCCAGCTCCTTGACATCGCGGTACGTGAGGCGCTTGGCGTAGGGCCGGCTGTAGAGAACCTGGAGCGCCGTGATCTCGCCCTTGTTCTCATCGAGGAACGCCTTGAACGACTCGACGGTCACGGCGGCGCGGGCACGGGCGTCGACGGCGAACTCGGCTCTCGTGATCCTGTCGATGCTGATCTCGTCGATGACTTGGTCGAAGCTCCGCTGCACGGCGGCCAGCGCCTCACGGAGATCCGGATTGGCGGCGAGCGGCCGCACCGCCTCGGCGAACATCGCCGCTCGGGCCTTGTCCAGGTCACCGTCGCTCGGGTCTGTGCGGCCGGCGGCGAGCTGGGCGGTGGCGAGCTGGCGGTCGGGGTCGATGGCCTCCACCAGCCGGTGCCCGATCGACGCCAGCGACTGGCCGGCGACGGCTTCGAGCTGGGTCCGGTCCGCCGGCGTGATGCGCCTGTCGATGCGCGCCAGGCGGGACGCCAGGGTGGAGACGAGGTCCTCACTGATCTGGCCCAGCGCCACCTGGTGGAGGAGCTTCTCCAGCGACACTCCCCGTTTGCGCTCCAACGGGAAGCTCTCGATGAGCTTGGTCTCGGTCACGCCGATGGCGTCGACAAGCACGAACCGGTCCTTGTGGGTCGCGTCGGGGGTCACGACCTGTAGGTCAGAGTCGGGAATGGTGCGCACGCCCCGGCCCTTCATCTGCTCGAAGTAGTTCCGCGACCGCACCGTGCGCATGAAGACGACCATCTCGATCGGCTTCACGTCGGTGCCGGTGGCGATCATGTCGACGGTGACGGCGATGCGGGGGTAGTAGGTGGTGCGAAAGTCCTGCAGGAGCTGCTCGGGCTTGGCGCCGTCGGACGCCTTGTAGGTGATCTTGGCGATCACGTCGTTGCCCTTACCCAGCTCCTCGCGGGCGATCCGCACGATGTCCTCGGCGTGGCTGTCGTCCTTGGCGAAGATCAGCGTTTTGGGAATGTGACGCACCCGCCCGTGCCCGTCGACGTCGCGGTCGGGGAACATGGCGGGCAGGTTGTCGCGGATGGCCCGGATTACAGTGCGGATCTGGTCCTTGGCCACAACCTTCTTGTCGAGGGCCTTCTCGTCGTAGGTGAGGTCCTCGTCGACGAGTTCGAGGCGCTGGGCTCGGGTCTCGCGGTCCCGGAAGGTCGTCCAGTAGCCGGCCTCGATGGTGGACCCTCCTTCGCTGATCGCCGTCGAGAGCCGGAACACATCGAAGTCGACGTTCACGCCGTCGGCCACGGCGTCGGGAAATCCGTACTCCATGACCAGGTTCTGGTTGAAGAACCCGAACGTCTGCTTGCCGGGGGTGGCGGTGAGGCCGATAAGGAAGGCGTCGAAGTACTCCAGCACCTGGCGCCACAACCCGTAGATCGAGCGGTGGCACTCGTCGACGATGATGACGTCGAAGGCCTCGATGGGCAATGCCGGCTGGAAGTCGACCTCCACCGGCCGGTCGGGGATGAGCGTGAAGCCGGATTCCTGGTCGAGGTCCGCGGGCAGGTCGGCGTCGCCCCGCAGCATCGAATACACCCTTTGGATCGTGCCGATGCACACGCTCGCTACCGGGTCGACCCTGTTGTGGGTCAGGTGCTGCACGTTGTAGAGCTCGGTGAACTTGCGGCCCGAGCCGGGTACTTCAAAGCCCTGGAACTCCTTGAGGGTCTGCTTGCCGAGGTTGTCCCGGTCGACGAGGAAGAGAATGCGTTTGGCCTGGACGTGGCGGATCAGCCGCTCGCAGATGTTGGCCGCGGCGAGGGTCTTCCCCGACCCGGTCGCCATCTGGATCAGCGCCCTCGGGTGGTTGTCCTTCAGGGAGCACTCAAGGTTGGTGATCGCCGTGAACTGGGCATCCCGAAGCCGGGTCGGGTCGTGCACCAGATCTGGCATCGCCGGGATCCGGGCCCGCAGGCTGCCGCCGGAGTGTTCGATCTGGCCCTCGATCTCCCACATGAGCGTCTCTGGCCCGTGAAACCAGGAGACCCTCCGCGCCGTCGGTTCCGGGTCCATCCGGCAGGTGAACCATGTCTCCTCGCCTGTCGACTCGTAGCCGTAGGGCAGGCGGCCGTCGAGCAGGTAGGCGGGAAGCGCGTCAGGCAGATTGGCCTGGTACTTGACCGTCTGCCACTCCACACCTGAGAGCGTCGTGCCCTTCTTCTTGGCCTCGATCACGCCGACGGCCTGGCGGTTTACGAACAGCACGTAGTCGGCCGGGCCGGCGTCGGTCACCAGCTCCCGGACCGCCACACCAGTGCCGGCGTAGAGGTTCACCGCCTTGTAGTTCTGCACGACCCAGCCGGCCGCGGCCAACATCGCGTCGATCCGAACGCGAGCACGCTGCTCGGGCAGCAATCGGTCGTAGTTGTCGGTCGTCAAATCGGTACGCAGGCTACGAGAGTGCCGGTCCGGTGCAGCCCTGCCGCCGACGCCCGGATAGTCCACAGACTTGCAGGTAGCCGAGCCACCTGCGTTGGAAGTGCCGCGTTTCTGTCGCGTCGCCCGTGCTGCAACACCAGTAGTACGGCAGATGCTGAACGTCGCGCCGTGCCACGATCCGGAGTACGCCCTGCGCGAGGTGACCCGCGACGCCAGTGAGTACTACCTGCGCGAGGGCGAGGCGCCGGGGCGCTGGTGGGGCGACGGGGCAACGGCCCTGGGCCTGGCGGGCGACGTCGACGCCACTGCGCTGCGCGACCTGTTCGCCGGCAAGCACCCCGACACCGGCGAGTACCTCATCTCCGCCCGCGGCTCCTCGGCCCGGGCCATTGCGCGGTCGAACGACGACGACATGGACACCGCGGCCGCCGCCGCCCGCCTCGGCCTCAGCGTCGAGGGCGTGCGGACCCGGCTGCGGGCGGGGACGCTGGCGGGCGAGAAGACGCCCGACGGCCGCTGGCGCATCCCGGCTACCTCTGTCGAGGCGAGCCTGGGCGGCCGTCCTATGTCGGCGGGTCGGGGTGACCTGCCTGCTCCCGCCGCCGACGGCACCTACTCGCTGTCGGAGGCGGCCCGCCTGGCCGGCGTCAACGTGTCGTACCTCAAGCGCCTGGCCCTGCGAGGGGTGCCGGCTCACCCGTTGCACGAAGACGGCCGTGCGGTCCAGTACCTCGCGGGGAGGAGGGACGACCGCAACCGCTGGCGGGTGGCAGCGCCGGAGCTGGAGCGGTTCATGGCCGACCGGAGCGCGCCGCGCCCCGTCCCCGCCTACGACCTTGTCATGCGGGCACCGAAGTCGGTGAGCGTCCTCCACGCCCTCGGCCACCTCGTCCCGCCGGCGGACCTGGCCCGCATGGGCCTGCCTGCCAGCGTGGCCGGCGAGGTGGCCGCCGCCCACCACGCCGCGGTGGCCGACGCCCTCCAGCTGCTGCAGCGCCACGCCGCCCTGGTCCGCTCGCCGGCGGGGCGAGTCGTGGCCGAGGGGTTGGCGGTGGCCTGCTTCGACCACCGCTCGTCGCGCACCGGCGACCCCCTGCTGCACACCCACGCCGTGATCGCCAATGTGGCCACCGGCGTCGACGGGCGCCGGGCCGCCCTCGATGGCACCGCCCTCTACGCCTGGGCCTCCACCGCCGGCCACCTCTACCAGGCCCGGCTGCGGGCGGAGCTGACAGCGCGGCTTGGCGTGCGCTTCGAGCAGCCCCACAACGGCCTGGCCGACATCGAGGGCGTGCCCCGGGAGGTGATCGACGCCTTCAGCACCCGGCGGCGCCAGATCGTGGAGCTCATGGAGACCCTGGGCATCCAACGAGCCGGCGCCGCCCAGGTCGCAACCCTGGCCACCCGGCCCCCCAAGGACGACCGCTCCCACCGCAGTCCCGACGAGCTGGCCGACATGGCGGCCCGGGTCGGCTTTGGGCCCCGGGAGCTTCTCGGGCTGCTGGGGCGCGAGGCGCCGGCGCGGCCGACGGCGCACCAGCTGGGCGAGATCGCCGCCCACCTGGCCGGACCGGAGGGGCTGTGCGCCCGGGCCACCCTCGTCGACCTGCGCGACGCCATCAAGGGCTTCGCCACCGAGATGGCCGCCGGCGCCACCGGAGCGCAGCTGCAGCGCTGGGCCACCACCCTCCTGCACGACAACGGGCGCTTCGTCCCCGTGCTGGCCCGGCCCACCCGGGCCGCCGATGTCATCCGCCGGGCCGACGGTCGGCGGGTGCGCGCCGGCGGGGTGGCCCAGGCCTACGCCACCCCCGAGCTGCTGGCCCATGAGGCCGCTCTGCTCGACGCGCACGCCCGGGGCCTCGGCGCTGCGGGAGAGGGCGTGGGGCTGGGCGTGGCCACGGCGGGCTCACTCGCCGCCGCCCTGGCCGCCCGGCCCACGCTGTCGGGCGAGCAGGTGGCCATGGTGTCCGCCATCACCACCAGTGGGATCGGGATGGAGCTGGTGGTGGGCGGACCGGGCTCGGGCAAGACCTTCGCCCTGGGGGCGGCGGCGGACGCATGGCGGGCCTCGGGCCTGCGGGTGGTGGGCGCCGCCCTTCAGGGCGGGGCGGCCGAGGTGCTGGCCCGGGAGGCCGGCCTCGACGCCCAGTTCACCCTGACCCGGCTGCTGGGACGCTGCGACCGCCACGGCGCCGGCGTGCTGTCCGGGGCCGTGGTCCTGGTGGACGAGGCCGGCATGGCCGACACACGGCAGCTCTCCCGCCTGGCCCGTTACGCCTCGGCGGCCGGTGCCAAGCTGGTCCTGGTCGGCGACCCCGACCAGATCCCCGAGGTCGGCGCCGGCGGGGCCTTCGCCCACCTGGTGGCCCAGGCCGAGGTGCCCGTGGTGCGCCTGGTCGAGAACCGCCGCCAGCGCGACCTGGCCGAGCGGGAGCGCCTGGGGCTGATCCGGCGGGGTCGGGCAGAGGAGGCCATCGCCGCGGCGCGGGCCGCCGGGCGTTGGACCGGCGCCCCGGGCGCGGATGCGCTGCGCCTGCGGCTGCTGGAGGACTGGGCAGCGGACGCCGGGGCGCCGGGCACGGCCAAGGTGATGGTCGCCTCCACCGTGGCCGAGGTGGAGTGGCTCAACCGGGCCGCCCGGCGGATCCTGGTCTCGGAGGGGCGGCTCGGCCTCGATGCCGTCACCATCGACTTGGCCGCTTCCGACCGGGCGGTGGAGAGCCGCGAGCTGCGGGTGGGCGACGTGGTGCGGGCCACCCGCAACGACGCCGCCCGGGGCATCTTCACCGGCTCGGTGGGGACCGTCGTCGCCCTCGACGCCAGCCGCTGCGAGGTGACCGTCGCCCTCGACGCCAGCCGCGGACCGTCCCGCACGGTGACGCTGGGGCGGGAGTACCTGCAGGAGCGACCCATGCCGGGATCGCGAGGCCAGATCCAGGCCCCCGGGCTGGCCCACGCCTACGCCTCGACGGCCCACGGCGTCCAGGGCCGGACGGCCGAGCGGGCCTACGTGCTCGTCACCCGCGCCGGCCTGCACCGCCAGGGCATCTACGTGGCCGCATCCCGGGCGGCGGAGGCCACCCGCTTCTACGGCATGGGCCTGCCCGAGCCCGACGACGTCGAGCGCATCGACGGCGGCAGGGCGGCACCGGCGCCCGGTCCCGACGACGTGGCCGAGCTGGCCGAGGCCATGAAGCGCGACGCCACCCAGACCATGGCCGTGGTCGCCGAGCCCGACGCCGCCGAGGTGGGCCGGCTAATGGGCCGCCGGCCGGCATGGCTGTGGGCCGAGCACGCCCAGCTCGCCGCCCGGGTCGGGGACCGCCCGCCGCTGGCCGAGTCGCTGCGCCGGGTGCGCACCGCCCTGGCCTCCACCTACGGGCTGAGCCTGGAGGCACTGGAGTGCCGCCCCCTGGAGGCGGCCATGACCAGGGCGCTGGGAGTCCCCGGCGTCACACCCGAGGCGCTGGGCGACCTCATGGCCCGTCGGGCCCGGGCGATGGCCCGGGAGCTGGACAGTGCCGAGGACCCGATCGCCGTGCTGGTGTGGGCGGCCGACGCCGCGGCAGGGGTGCTGGCCCGCTCGGCCTCCGAGCCCGGTGACGACCACGGCCGACTCGCGCTGGTCGAGGCGGCGATCGCCCGCCAGCGCCTCGGCCGCCTGGCCATGGCCGAGCTGGATGCCCGTGGCCCGCTGGCCGCCGTGCTGGGGCCGCCCCCTCCCAGCGGCGCCGGGCTGACCGCCTGGCGGCGGGCCGCCGCCGCGGTGCTCGACTACCGCGACGCGGCAGGGATCTTCGATCGCGACGTGCCGCATGCCGATGCGTGGCGACGGGCCATGGGCCCGGTGCCGGCCGGAGAAGGGCGGGCCCACCACGACCAGGTCCTCGGGATCGTGGTCGAGGCGAGGGTGACCATCGCACTGGCCGCGCTGAGCAGGCACGTCCCTCCGGCCGGCGCCCGTCCCGACGTCGAGGTGGAGGCCCTGGCCCGGCGCCCGCTGCGACAGCTCGACCAGGACCTCGCCGCCCTGCGTCGCCAGTGCGACACGGCGACGAGGCGGGCCAGCGTGCTGCGCGCCGCCCAGCGCGAGCTCGAACGCGCCCACCAGGCGCTGGCCGAGCTCGACCCGCCCCCGGTCGGTCGCCGACGCGCCCGGCCAGCCGACAACGTCGCCGCCGATACCAGGGCCCGGGCCGAGCAGCGCGTCGTCGAGGCCCAGCGTCGGCTCGACACCCTTGCCGACACCGTCGCAGCGACCCCGGCGACCGGTGGGCAAGAGGCGGTAGTGGCCCAGGCCGTCGCCGTGCGCGAGGCGCGGCTGCGGGCCCAGATCCTGACCGAGGCCCCACCCTGGCTCCGCCACGACCTCCGCCGCCGCCTGGAAGCCCAACCGTGCCTGTCCTCCGGTGTGGTCGAGCGACTGGCCCGCTCCTACGGCGAGGTCGCCGTCCATGCCGATCGCTGGGGGCTCGACGCCCACGCCCCCACGCTCGACGCCGTGGTGGGTCAGGACCGCCTCCCGGCGGCGGCGGCCCGGCAGTGGTCGGCATTGGCCTCCGACCTGCGCTCGCCGGCCGTCGCGCCCGAGCGGGGGATGGACCTGTCGCGCTGAGCCGGCGACCTCAGCGGGCGATGGCGGCCAGGGTGCGCTCGGCCCGGGCCCGCTGGGAGCGCACGGCGCGCACGTCGCGCCGTTCGTGGGCGGCCAGCTCGGCCGGGCTGAAGCCGAGGATGCGGGTGGCGTAAATCAGCGCCGCGTCACGCCGACGGATGCCGCCGGTGGCCACAGCGTCGAGCAGCATCCCGGCGAACATGTCATCGGCGTCGTCGTCCGCTGCGACGGCGACGTCGTGGAAGTCCTCCAGGGGGATCGTCTCCAGCCGGCGCCGTCGGGCCACCTGGGCGGCCCAGCGCAGGCGGGAGTAGCTCACCTCGACAATGGCCTGTGCAGGCCACTCCGGCGAGGTGCCGGCCAGCTCGGCGATACGCTCCATGGCGACGGTCACCATCTCCACGTCGAGCTCCTCGACGTCGTCGCACAGCCCGGGGGCGGCGCCGTCCCAACGCCGCCGCCACGCCCGGGCGGCCAGGCTCGGCAGCACCGCCTGGAGCACGGCGCGGGCGGCCAGGCGGTCGCCCGCCAGGCGCAGCAGGGCGCCGAGGAGGTCGTTGGCCGAACGGGAGTCGCCGCGCTGCTGGCACCGGGCCACCACCTCGGCGGGGGTGGCGAAGCCGGCGAGCACCGGCTCGCTCAGGCTCCACCGCCGCAGCGCCGAACAGGCCGGCGGGCTGGCGCCCAGAGCGTCCCACTCGAGAGTCAGGGATTTGAAGGGGTTCAGGGTGTGCATGGCGGGGATGGTGAGGAGGGGGTGTTGCCAGCGGAGTTGCCAGAAGTGCTGCACGCGCCGGATGGCCCGCGTGCTGCGCGCGCTGCGCGCCTCCAGGGCGTCGGAAGACAGCGCGCCAAGGCCTCCCAGTGCGTTCGGGTGTCTCAGTTGGCCGGTCCGCGGCGATGGGCCGATGACTGGCTCCGACCGGCCGGCAGGCGGCCCGCCGTCCCTACAGCGGGTTGCCCGAGTAGGTGTTCAGCGTCACCGTGACGCGCGTCTGGCCGGGAGGAAGCTGCGTGTTGCGCCCGTCCTGGAACATCCAGTCGGCGACGACGACCGAGAGGCCCAGCCGTCCGCGGTGCCCCCGAACGATCGCGTCGCGGTAGTAGGGCTTCCACGCCCCGACCACGAACCGCTCCTCACGGAGGGCCTGGCTGATGCGTGCCTGCAGCTGCTCAGGGCTGCCGGAGGCCAGGAACGTGCGGGTGTGGTTCGTGCAGACGTCGAAGCACATCGGCACTCCTCCGGGCTCGTCGCTCACCACCTCGAAGCTCCGTGGCATGGCCAGCGAATCGAACTCGGCCTTCAGCCGTCCGTGGCTGATGATGGCCTCCTGGGACAGCCACACCCCGAAGGCGATCCCTGCGAGCACCAGGACCGAGGTGGCCACGGCCCGTCCCCGAGCCGGCCCCCATCCGAACCAGCCGAGCACTGCGACGGGCGGCACCACGATCAGCGGCGCCCATAGCCACCCGCCGCGGAGCCCGTTGATCCCGGTCAGCACGAAGAGGAAGAAGAGGCCGCTCACCAGCGGCATCCCCAAGGCCGCGATCCGGATGGCCCGCTTGTAGGCCGGAAGCGTCGTCTCAAAGGTCGTGTTCATCTTTCGTGCCGCCCTTCCGCCTGCGCCGACCGGAGGCGGTCGCCGTCCGGGTTCGTCGACAGCCTCACCGACCCCGCGGCGCGTCGGTAGGGCGACTTGCCCCTATTCGGTCCTGGGGCTCCCTCATCGCTCCGCCCCGGCCGGGACGACGGACGGAGTGGCCCGACAACGGTCGGCGCTGCGGGAGGGGCCAGGTGGGATCTCGCCTCGCGGTATCGCCATTGGACTCGTCCTCCTCAGACAGGTGCCCGTGGGCCTGTCCGGCTCGAGGTTCACGGACCCCAGGGGGAGCGGTTTCATGGTGGGCCCGCCCCAACACCGCACGGAGCCCCCCAGCCCGAGATGAGGGCTAGGCGCTCTGGCACCAACCAGTGCTCGGCCCGAGGATGGCGGCAACCACGGCGGACCGACAGAGGAGGCCACAGCCACATGAACGCACGTCCCGCTGACCGCCCTGCATCCACCGACCGATCCAACGGACCCAGGGGCGGGTTCGGCCCCCGGCGGCGATCTGACGTCGACCCGCCCAGCGGGAGCCCCAGCAGCACCGTCCGCTCGATGAGCGAGACCGGCGGACCTGCTGGGCCCGGCTGGTATCCCGACCCCTTCGGTCGGCACGAGCTTCGCTACTACGACGCCCAGAACTGGACGGACCACGTCGCCTCCCAGGGACACCAGGCGATCGACCCGCCGTCCACTGGGGGAAGGGTGCCCACGGTCAGACGCTCGACGGACAAGGTCCTACGCGACGTGGCATGGGGCGGGGGCCCCTCGGGCCGACCCGGAGGCGGCTCGGTCTTCACCGAACCGATCCTGGTCGTGAACCAGAAGGCCAAGCTCATCGAGGTCAACAACGAGTACGCCATCTTCAACCAGGCCGGCACCCAGATCGGCGCCGTCCGCCAGGTCGGTCAGAGCACGCTGAAGAAGATGGTGCGCCTCGTCAGCTCGTGGGACCAGTTCATGACCCACAAGTTGGAGGTCGTCGACATGGCCGGCACGCCGCTGCTTTCGCTCACCCGTCCCGCCAAGGTGATGAGGTCCAAGATCGTGGTCGACGACGGCGCCGGCCGCCCGGTCGGCCAGATCGTCCAGGAGAACGTGTTCGGCAAGATCAACTTCGGCCTACACGACGCCGGGGGGCGTCGGGTCGGCGCCATCAAGGGTCAGAACTGGCTGGCGTGGAACTTCAGCATCGACGATGCCGGCGTCGAGGTGGGGCGCATCACCACGACGTGGGAGGGACTGGTGAAGACGGAGTTCACGACCGCCGACAACTTCGTCGTCCGCATCCACCGGGAGCTCGACGAACCCCTCCGTAGCCTGGTCGTGGCCTCCGCACTGGGGGTGGACACGGCGCTGAAGCAGGACAGCCGAGGGTTCGGGTGAGATTCGCGTGCATACCCGCCGGCACCGAACGTCGGACTCACCCGAGCGTGCTGACCGCGGGCGCTAGTCCGAGTACGAGCAACGACGCCGCCTCGGCGGAGCGCACCGTCCCGCTGGTGCCTCGTTCTGTACTGACGTCCAAGCGCGCCCCGCTCCCAGCGGTCTCATAGGAGGTGACCGTGATCACCGGGCGGGTACAGGTGGCTGAGGCTGCCCGGCGGGACGCGGGAGCGCTCAATGAACGCGTCGACATCTGCTCGTTGGAGGCGAATGACCCTCGCGATTATTGTATGCCGGCACCTCGCCTCGGTTGATCAGCCCATAGAGGGTACGAAGCTGAATACCGAGGTACCTCGCGGCGCCCGGCGCTCCCAACCAGTCCTCGCCCATGGACTTCGTCACCGTCGGCGATCGTAGAACGGCTCGATCCGACGTACTTGTGGGCTCGTGCATCCTCCCGGCTTCGAGCCGATGCTTGCGACGGCCAGCCGAGCGCTCCTGGGAGAGGACTGGGCGTTCGAGCCCAAGCTCGACGGGTGGAGGGCCGTCGTTCATGTCAGGGGCGGCGGGGTGGCCGTCTACAGCCGCCCTGGCCGCGACATGACCCATTCACTGCCGCAGCTCGCCGGCCTGGCCGACGCCGTCCCGGATGGGACCGTGCTCGACGGGGAGATTGTGGCGGGAAGCGGGCGAGCCTGGAGCTTCTACTACCTATCGCCGTCCCTGAGCACCAAGCGTGCGGCGGTGAGCTTCGCCGCCTTCGACCTGCTCGCACTCGGGGGTCGCTCGCTCGTGTGGGAAACCTACGAGGAGCGTCGACGGCTGCTAGCCGACCTGACGCTCCTCGGGCCGGCGTGGTGCACGCTGCCGACGTGGGCCGGCGTTGAGGTGCCGCAGCTTCTCGCCGCGTGTGAGCAGCAAGGCATCGAGGGCTTGGTGGCGAAGCGCCAGCAGTCGAGGTACCACTCCGGACGGCGTAGCCCCGACTGGGTGAAGGTGAAGACGCCGGCATGGCGGGCTACTCACGCATCGCGCCGTAGGAGCAGATAGCCACTGCGGCAGGCGGAAAGGCCACTCCCCTGTAGGCGTATCACGCATCGGCGCTCATTCAATGCCGGGGCTTGAACGACGAGGGCGGGGCCACCGCTACCCCGTCGACGACGATCGTGGCTGTCTCGCAAGGCGATCCTCGACCGGCACCCCGGTCGTCGTTGCGCAACCGGCACCCCAGTTAGTCGTTCGCCCTGTGGAACCCCGGTCGTGTTCGTTACCCGCCCATCTCAGGCGGCGTCTGGTTCTCCACTGGCATATCCGTGTAGGAGGGGACGAGTTTCCCGGACACAGTGCGCATTGCTCCCCGTACCGCGGCGCCGAGTTCGTTGCGTAGTGACAGCGCGGACTCATAGTGGGCCGAAGCCTCGTCGGACCTGCCGTCCTCAACGGTGTCGAGGAGCAACCTCACCTCACGTGAAAGCTGGCCGGCTAGTCGACGCTCGGCGAGCGATGGGAACTCGACGATCACAGCGGATAGCCGAGGCGCTACCTCCGACTCCCACCGACTCCGAATCTCCGCGAGCCGCTGGGGCGAGCCAGCGAGACGGTTCGGCTCCGCGTCGTCAAGCAGGCTATGCACCGCCCCGACAGCAGGCGCGACGTCGCGCCGCCGTTGCTCTCGTCGTTCGTCCTCAAGAAGCTCTCGCTGACGTCTGTGGTCGTCCTCTCGCAGCTCCCGGGCGTGTCTGCGATCGGCCTTGCGTTGGCGATCTGTGAAGACGAGCGCAGCGAGGGCAACAAGCACACCGCCCATGCCGATTAGGTCTCGGGGCTCCGCCCAGCCGGTTTGCGGCGCCGGAGCTTGCACGGTGACGGCGACGGTAACCGGCACAGGCGGCGGGGTAATCACCGCCACGGTGGTCGGTGTTGTCGTCGGGGTCGGCTGCGCCTGAGCAGCCCCCACCACTGCCATCAGTACTCCGCATAGGAGCGCGTCCACACCGGCAGCTGCTCCCGCGCAATCGCGCCGATCATGACGTCATTGTGCCCGGTGCCGGGGTCGACCTACGGCGCATGGGCAGCTGGGCCGGCCACATCGACCGCTGGCGAGTCAGATAGAGGTCCTCACCTGCGAAAGCCCGCACGGTTGTGAGGTTGATTCATTGCGGGAGGTCCCGGCTCCGGGGGGTGAAGGCTACGGCAGCCCGCGGTCGTCGTTCCTCATGCGGCACCCCGGTCGTCGTTCCTCGACCGGCACCCCCCAGTCGTCGTTCCTCGTGCGGTACCCGTTGACCGTTCTCCTGCGGGCCCGGTCGTCAGCTTGCTACGCGGCGGCCCCGGGAAACGAAGGGGACCTGAGCCCGTGGAGTCGCCACGGACAAGCGCGTGCTCGATCGCCACAGCTGCGCGACACCTCGGCTTAGAGCCGCCTCCTCGGGTGTCAATGGCCACGGGAACCCGCGCGTAGGCGGACACGAAAACTGCGCGCTGGCGGCCATGAGAACCGCGCGGTGACGGCCACCAGAACTGCGCGGTTCAGGCCAGTGGCTTCACCCCCTTGC
>Ga0247713_1000078_pt1 | contig 68648 bp, 62 predicted proteins | sample 21E_NmetaG_FD_189936 | JGI IMG/M metagenome (GOLD analysis project Ga0247713, IMG submission 189936) | Soil microbial communities from hillslope of Landscape Evolution Observatory, University of Arizona, Oracle, AZ, United States - 2-1-E_N | ecosystem: Engineered > Artificial ecosystem >... | reverse complement strand
AGCGAGCTCACCAAGCGCTACCCCGAGGATCAGGTGCTGCGGGGTGGGATGCGGGTGTACACCACCCTCGACGCCGGCGCCCAGCGCCAGGCCTACGAGGCCGTCTACGGGGGGGCCGACGGCCTCAACCGCGCCGGCGACCCCGCCGGCGCCCTGGTGTCGATCGACAACGAGGGCCGGATCGTGGCCATGGTGGGCGGGCGGGACTGGGAAGCGTCGAAGGTCAACCTGGCAGTGGGTACCGAAGGGGGAGGCGCCGGCCGCCAGGCCGGGTCGACGTTCAAGCCCATCGCCCTGGCCGAGGCCATGAACCAGAACATCAGCCTCGAAGCCACCTTCCCCGGACCGGCGAAGATCGTCCTCCCCAAGGCCGACAACGGCGCCGACTGGGAGGTCAACAACTACGAGGGCGGCGCCTACGGTCGCATCAGCCTCCTGACCGCCACCGCCGAGTCCGTCAACACCGTCTACGCCCAGCTCGTCGACACGGTGAAGCCCCACAACGTGGTGGAGATGGCCAAGAAGCTCGGCGTGAAGGCCGACCTGGCACCCCATGCCTCCATCGCCCTGGGCACCGCCGAAGTCTCCGTGCTCGACATGGCCAGCGTGTACAAGACGTTCCAGTCCAAGGGCATGCACGTGGAGCCCCGGGTGATCCGCAGGATCACCCAGAACAGCTCGGTCCTGGTCGACGACCGGCCGAAGTCGACGCGTGTCATGGACACCGCCGTGGCCGACAAGGTGAACTACGCCCTCCAGCGGGTGGTCGAGGCCGGCTCCGGCACCGCCGCCGCCGTCCCCCAGGCCCAGGTGTGGGGAAAGACCGGCACCACGGACGAGTACGGCGATGCCTGGTTCGTGGGCTACACCCGGCACCTGACGACCGCGGTGTGGATGGGCTATCCCGAGGGCCAGTCCACCAAGCTCCACAACGTCCACGGGGTCCGCCGGGTCAGCGGCGGCTCACTGCCGGCGCAGATCTTCAAGCGCTTCATGACCGTGGCCAGCCCGGCCGACGCCACACCGCCGGACAAGATCCCGGATCTCTCGGGACGGACGCCGGCGCCCGTCTCGTCCGTGTTCTCCTCGGGGAGCTCCTCCGGCTCCTCGTCGGGGTCGTCGACCGGGGATTCCTCGTCGTCCGGGGTGACCACCACCACCGCACCGGAGGAAGAGGCGCCGCCCACGACCACCGCCACCCGCCCGGCCACCGCGTCGACGCTGCCGGCGGCCACGGTGCCCACCACGCCGCAGCCCGCCTTCACCCCTCCGACCTCGCCGGCCACGACCGAACCCCGGCCGAGGACGACGTTCACCGTCCCGACGATCCCGTCCCGGTCCTAGCCGGCCCCCGGTAGGCTGGGGCGGCCGCCGGCAGCCACCGGGCGCTGGACGGCGAGGGAGGCTTCATGGCACCGCAGCGCACCGTCCCCACCATCCGAGCCTCCAAGGGCGGCACCCCACTGGTGATGGTGACCGCCTACGACGCCCCCACCGCCCGCATCGCCGATGATGCCGGCGTCGACGTCATCCTGGTCGGCGACTCGGTGGCCATGGTCGTCCTGGGCTACGAGGACACCCTCCAGGTCACGGTGGCCGACATGGCCCACCACGTGGGCGCCGTGGCCCGGGCCCGGCCCCGGGCGCTGGTGGTGGCGGACATGCCCTGGCTCAGCTACCACCTGTCGGCCGAGGAGGCGGTGCGCAACGCCGCCGCGCTGGTCCGAGCGGGGGCGGCAGCGGTCAAGCTGGAGGGGGGCCGGTCCCGGGTGCCGGTCGTGGAGGCCCTGGTCGACGCCCAGATCCCGGTCATGGGCCACCTGGGCCTGACGCCCCAGTCGGTGCACGCCATGGGCGGCTACAAGGTCCAGGGCCAGCAGGCCGAGAGCGCCGCCTCTCTGGTCGACGACGCCACGGCCCTGGCCGGCGCCGGCTGCTTCGCCATCGTCCTCGAGTGCGTCCCCCGGGAGGTGGCCCGCCTCGTCACCGCCGAGGTGCCGGTGCCCACCATCGGCATCGGCGCCGGCCCCGACTGCGACGGGCAGGTCCTCGTGCTCCACGACCTGCTCGGCCTGGAGGACCGCCCGCTGCCCAAGTTCGTGCGCCGGTACGGGGCGGCCAAGGCCGACGCGGTCGCCGCCGTCGGCGCCTACGCCGCCGACGTGCGGGCCGGGGCCTTCCCCTCCGACGCCGAGAGCTACCACCTCTCCGACGAGGTTGCCGCCGCCCTGGGCGCCGGCCGGCGCACGGCGTGAACATCCGAGTCCTGCGATGGGTCGTCGCCGGCCTCCTGGTCGTCGGCGGGATGGCCTTCATCACCGTGGGTGCGAACTCACCGGCGGACCCCACCCTCAAGGACGCCGACGAGCCGGTGTCGCGGGAAAGGACCCCGTTCGGCGACTTCAAGGAGATCGGCTTCCGCATCGAGGGCGGCGCGGCCCAGGCCACCGCCGCTCGGTGCGCCCTCCTGGCCGAGACGGCAGCCCAGCAGGCCCGAGGCCTCATGGAGCGCGCCGACCTGGGCGGCTACGACGGGATGCTGTTCAAGTTCTCCACCGACTACACCGGCCAGTTCTACATGAAGGACACGCCGCTGCCGCTGTCGATCGCCTTCTTCGACGCCTCGGGCCAGTTCGTCTCCGCCGCCGACATGGCGCCCTGCCTCAACATGCCCACCTGCCCGACCTACGGGCCGTCCCGGCCCTACCGCTGGGCCTTGGAGGTGCCCCAAGGCGACCTGCCCCGCCTGGCCATCGGCCCCGGCACCCGCCTCGTCGCCGGCGGCCCCTGCCCCTAGCCGCGACACGGTGGTGGCCGAACGCCGGTCCGCCAGGACGGCGCCGGCGGGGCAGGGGCCCCGCTTCGGCGAGGCGGCGGGGACGGGGGTCCCGCCGGGAAAGGACACTGTCTCAGGCTCCTGGGATGCTGGTCCCCATGCCAGCTACCATGGTTGCGCTCCACACCCTGCTCCGGGAACGCCCCGGTGCCCTGCGCGCCTCGCCGCCAGGTCCAGAGGGAGGCTCTGCCCACATGCGCCCGTACGAAGTCATGATCATCCTCGACCCCACGCTGGACGACGAAACCGTCCGCGCCGAGGTCGACCGGGCCACCGAGCTCATCAAGGCCCGGGGCGGCGACCCGGGCCGGGTGGAGCGGTGGGGCAAGCGCCGGCTGGCCTATGAGATCCGCAAGCACCGGGAGGGCAACTACGTGCTGGTGTCGGCCCAGGCCGAGCCGGCCACGATGTCCGACCTCGACCGCCAGCTGACCCTCGCCGACGGTGTGCTCCGGCACAAGGTCGTCCACCTCCCCGAGAAGGCGCTGGGCAAGCCGGCCCGGCCTCAGAGCACCGTTGGCCCCGAGGACGGGGCCCCGACCAGCGAGCCGGCGGCCCCGACGCCTGCGCCCGCCGCTGTCGCCGCCGGGGCGGTGACCGGTAGCACGGTCGCCGCCGAGTAGGCGGCCACCCAAGACATGACAATTCAGGCGAACGGAGTGATTCGATGAACGGAAACAGCGTCACCCTGGTGGGCAACGTCACGCGAGACCCGGAGCTGCGGTTCACCGCCAGCGGCCAGGCCACCGCCACCTTCGGGCTGGCCGTGAACCGGGTGTGGAACGACCGGCAGACCAACGAGAAGAAGGAGGCGGTGTCGTTCTTCGACATCGTCTGCTGGCGGGAGATGGCCGAGAACGCCAGCGAGTCGCTCTCCAAGGGTGCCCGGGTGGTCGTCACCGGCCGCCTGGAGCAGCGCTCCTGGGAGACCCCCGAGGGCGAGAAGCGCTCCAAGATCGAGGTCGTCGCCGACGAGATCGGCCCCAGCCTGCGCTGGGCCACGGCCCAGGTCCAGAAGAACGACCGGCGGGGCCCGAGCGACGGGGGCGGCCAGCCCATGAACGGCGGCTACCGCCCGGTGGCCAACGCCGCCCCGTCCGGCGGCGGCGCCGGCGCGCCCACCTACGACTACGGAGACGAGCCTTTCTAGATGGTCACCCTCATCCTGCGGTCCGACGTGGACAACGTCGGCAAGAAGGGCGACGTCGTCGACGTGTCCGACGGCTTCGCCCGCAACTTCCTCATGGCCAAGGGCCTGGCCATCAAGGCCACCCCCGGCGCCGTTGCCCAGGCCGGCGGCATGCGCCGGGCCCGGGCCATCAAGGACGCCAAGGACCGGGAGTCGGCCGAGCAGGTCGCCCGGGTGCTGGTGACCAAGGTCATCCGCATCCCCGGCCGGGCCGGTCCTGAAGGACGTCTCTTCGGCTCGGTGACCACGGCCGACCTCGTGACCGCGGTGCAGGAGCAGGCCGGCGTCACCCTGGAGCGCAAGCGGGTCCATCTGGATGAGCCCATCAAGGCTCTGGGCACCCACGAGGTGCCGGTCCGCCTGCATCCCGAGGTGGAGTTCCGCCTGCCCGTGGAGGTTGTCCCAGCCTCAGGGTAGCCTCGAACAGGTGTTCGAGGATCGTCCTGCACAGCCAAATCCCGAGGTTGTTCCCCTAGCTACCAGCAGGCCCCACCGGGCAGCCTGATCGCCGGATGGCACAGTCGATCGAAGACGCCCGACGCCGTCAGCCAGGGCCGTCGGGCCGCCAGCAGGGGGCATCCGCCTCCCGGGTGCCCCCGCACAACCTCCAGGCCGAGGAGTCGCTGCTCGGCGCCATGCTCCTCAGCCGTGACGCCATCGTGTCCGCCGTCGAGGTCCAGCTGACGGCGGACGACTTCTACAAGCCGGCCCACGGCCACATCTTCGATGCCATCACGTCGCTCTACGCCCAGGGTGACCCGGCCGACCCGGTGACGGTCGCCGAGTCCCTGAGCCGGGCCGGCGTGCTGGAAGGTATCGGGGGGCCGGCCATCCTGGTCACCCTCCAGGCCGGCACACCGTCGATCGGCAACGCCGGCCGTTACGCCCGCATCATCGAGGAGCACTCGCTCCTCCGCCGCCTCATCCGGGTGGCCGGCGACATCGCCGAGATGGGCTACAGCGTGCCAGAGGACGTGGCCAGCGCGGTCGACGAAGCCGAGGCCATGGTGTTCGACGTGGCCCAGCGCCGGGTCACCGACTCGATGGCCAACATCCGCGACCTGCTCTCGGCCCAGCTCGACCACCTCGAGGCCCTGTTCGAGCGCAACCAGGAGATCACCGGCGTCCCCACCGGCTTCATCGACCTCGACCGCCAGCTCGCCGGCCTCCAGCCGTCGAACCTGGTGATCATCGGAGGAAGGCCCGGCACGGGCAAGACCAGCTTCGCACTAGGCATTGCCGCCAACGCCGCCCTGGAGGCCCGGACGCCGGTGCTGATCTTCTCCCTGGAGATGAGCCACCGGGAGCTGACCCAGCGCATGCTCTGCTCGGAGGCCCGGGTCGACGCCACCCGCATGCGCAACGGCAAGCTGCTGGAGTCCGACTGGCCCAAGATCAGCCACGCCGTCGGCCGGCTCGGCGAGTCGCCCATCTTCATCGACGACAACCCCCACCTCACCATCATGGAGATCCGGGCCAAGGCCCGCCGGCTCAAGAGCCGTGAGGGCCTGGGCATGATCATCATCGACTACATGCAGCTGATGAGCGCCCGGTCCAACGCCGAGAACCGCCAGGTCGAGGTGTCGGAGATGTCCCGAGGCCTCAAGATCCTGGCCCGCGAGCTCAACGTCCCCGTCATCGCCCTGTCCCAGCTCTCCCGGAACCTGGAGAGCCGGGCCGACAAGCGCCCGGTCCTCGCCGACCTCCGGGAGTCGGGCTGCATGCCGGCCAACACGAGACTCCTGCGGGCGGACAACGGTCAAGAGGTCTCGCTCGGCGAGCTCGTGCTCTCACAGGAGCGTCCGCTGGTCTGGTCGGTCGACGAGCACCAGCGGTTGGTGCCCGCCCAACTGGTCAAGACGTTCCCATCCGGCATCAAGCCCGTGTTCCGGCTCCGGCTGGCCTCCGGTCGCAGCGTCGACGCCACCGCCAACCACCCCTTCCTGACGGTCGACGGCTGGACCCGGCTCGACGCGTTGCAGAAGGGCTCATCCGTCGCCGTACCTCGGCGCCTTCCCGCCCCGGTTCAAGCGGGCGAAGAGTGGGCCGAGGACGAGCTGATGTTGCTGGCGCATCTCATCGGTGACGGCTCGATGGGGCCGAGCTTCGAGTACACGACTGCCGACGAGGCAAACAAGGAGCTGGTCATAGCCCTCGCCCGGCGCCTCTTCGGTGTCGACACGCAGGCGACCAAGGTTCAGAACACCTGGAGCCTGTGGTTCCGCAGTCCCTATCGCCTCACCCATGCGCGGTTCCACCCGATGCGCAACTGGTTGGAACCACACGGGCTCTGGCTGTCCCGGACGGGGACGAGGTTCGTCCCCACCTCCGTCTTCGGGAGCAGCGACGACAAGGTCGCCCTGTTCCTCCGGCATCTGTGGGCCACCGAGGGCTCCATCACGATCGGGCGGAACAAGGGAGGCGAGCTGGTCAGGACGTACTACGCCACCACCAGCAGGCGTCTGGCGCTCGACGTTCAGCGGCTTCTGCTCCGCCTGGGCATCCGGTCGACGATCGGCGGGTCGAAGCAACGGGCCGGGCGCCCCGACGACGGTGTGCAGTGCTACCGGGAGGCGTTCAGCGTCCGGGTTCAGGGTGCCGGCAACCAGGCCCGTTTCCTCACGACCGTCGGGTGCCACGGAAAACGGGGTGAGCGCATCCCACGGGCGCTGCAGATCCTCGCCGGCGTCGAGGAGAAAGCCCGGGTCGTCGGCTCGCAGGAGCTCGTCGACATCGCAACCTCGGACCTGCACTGGGACGAAGTGGTGGAGATCAGCGCCCTCGGCATGCAGCCCACCTTCGACGCCACCGTTGCCGGCACGCACAACTTCATCGCCGACGGCGTCGTCGCCCACAACAGCCTGGAGCAGGACGCCGACGTGGTGATCTTCCTCTACCGCGACGAGGTCTACAACCGGGACACCCCCGACCGAGGTACCGCCGAGGTGATCGTGGCCAAACACAGGAACGGGCCGATCGGTGTCACTCACCTCGCATTCCTCGACCACTACACCCGCTTCGCCAACATGGCCCGGGTATAGCGCGCCGCCGCCGCCGCCGCCGCCGCCAGTCGGCGGTTGACCGTGGTCTTGGCCGGATCGCCGGGTTCCTCGACCGTCCATAGTCGCCCCTGCCCTGGACAGCGGAACCCTTGGTTCACTGGTTCACCTGCACCATTCTGCCTGTGGAGGCCGAACTCCCATTCAGCGGCGCATCGCCCCCGCCGATAGACGGTCATGCCTCGGCGGGGTCGACTCGGACGGGTCTTGACGGTGATCGCGATGGTCGCTCTCGGCGGAGCCGGAGCCGCCAACGCCGCGGGGCAACAAGCTGGGGACCGGGCCGCATCAGTGGCGGAGCCGGTCGTGTCGCCCGAGACTGACGGGGGGCCCATCGAGGTGGGCGTGTCGATATACCTGATGTCGCTGGGCAAGCCGGACCTCAGCGCGGGGACCTACACGGCGGACTTCTACCTCATCATGTCCTGCGAGGTGGAGTGTGATCCAAGTGGCTTCGAGCTCCGCAATGGCAAGATCACGTCGGTGGACGCGCAGGACGAGTCCCCGACGAGGCGCGTGTTCCGGGTGAACGCAAACCTCACGGCGCCGCTTGTCCTCAGCCGCTATCCGTTCGACCGGCACACCCTGTCCATCGAGATAGAGGATCGCCTTCGACCGCTTTCTCAGCTCGTGTACGTGCCCAAGGACAAGAACGGCATCGATCCCCACGTGCAGGTCCCCGGATGGGAGCTCCACACTGATTCCGTGAGGACCAGCACGGGAGTCCACAACTACCCCGTGTTCGACCCGCCCGACGACGACTACTCGCTGTACAAGTACGACATCGAGATAGGACGAGCGCGTCTGGCGTCGTTCATGAAGGTGGTGCTCCCCGCACTGGCCATCATGGCGACCGCCATGCTCGGACTTATGCTCAAGCCGGACAAGGCCCTGAGCCGGATGGGCATCCACACGGGCGCGCTGACCGCCGCCATCCTCCTCCACCTGAACATCACCGCCGGGATTCCGCCTACCGGCTACCTCGTCGATGCCGACAAGTTCATGGTGGCGAACTATGCAGGAGTGGTGGCGGCGGTGCTCAGCACCGTGTACATCATGATGCGCTACGACAAGGGCGCCGACGACCGGGCCACAAGGGCCTACCGGATCAGCTTCTTCGCCGTCCCGGCGACGTGGCTGCTAGGTCAGCTGATCGTCTGGGTGCTCTAGCTGGTCGGAAGCGGTCCGACGTCGTCGAGTTCGGCGGTAAGAAAAGCAGGCCGCCTGTTCGAGCAGGCGGGCGACCTCCTGAAAAGCCTCGGCGCCCAGCGGGCCCGAGCGGTGTGACGCCCTCGCGGTCGGCGATCGCCAATCCCGGTATCCCGGCCAGCCTGCGGCGGCCGGGAACCGGCTCGGCATGAACGCCGACCAGAAGGACGTGGTCGTCCGGCTCGTCATCCGTCCGTGGGACCGGACGCTCACCGACGCGGAGACGAACCGGCTCGGCGATCGCGTCTATGCGGCCATTCACGAAGGGACGACCGGCCAGTGGGCGGGCCTCGGAACCGGTACCTCGCGGTAGCGTCGGGCGGTGCCGACCCACTACGAGGTCCTCGGCATCCCCCGGGGCGCCTCGGAGGAGGAGATCCGGCGGGCGTACCGCACGCTGGTCAAGGCTGCCCACCCCGACGTCGCCGGCGACCCGGCCCAGTTCCGGCTCATCACCCAGGCTTACGACGTGCTGACCGACCCCGCCCAACGGGCCGACTACGACCGGCGCCTGGTCCCGGAATGGATCCTCGCACCCGAACCCGCTCCCGCACCACCGCCGCCACCCCTGCGCCGGCGCCGGCGGTACGGGCGCTACGTCGCCGTCGTGGTCGCCGGCCTTGCCGTCGCCGGCGTGGTGTCGCTCGTGGTGGCCACCACGCGGCAGTCGGTCGGAGACGACTGCCTGGTCGGGACGTGGCGGAGCGAGGCGTTCGACGTGCCCTTCCGCGCCGTTTTCGACGGCCGGGAGATCGCAGCCCCGATCCGGGGCGGCGCCGGCGTGACGTTGACCGTCCTCGCCGACGGCAGGATCCGGGTCGACTACGCGACGGCGGCACCGCTGGCCGGCGCCGACGGCCCGTACCGGATCGAAGGCATCTACGAAGGAACGAGCATCGAACGATGGGAGGCGGACGGGAAGCTGGTCCGGACCCGTACCGACCCGTCCGGCGTGCGGTTCCTGGCCACCATCAACGACCGGCCTTTGGAGCCGCTCGCCGTCGGCGTCCTCGACGGCGAGTACCCGTACTCCTGCACGCCGGCGACTCTGGAACTCGGTTCCTACCGCTACACGCGCACCTAGAGCATCAGACGGGCAGCGCCAGCACGCCGTAGCCTCCGACGTCGGACACCCGGGGCGCCGTCGTCAGGTGGGGCGCCTTGGGCAGCCGGTGCCGGGAGCGTCCCCGGGCGGCTAGCTGGAGCGCTTCTTCGCCGCCGGTCGCTTGGCCGGCGGCGCCGGCGCACCCGCCTTGGTCGTGCGCTTGGCCGGCGCCTTGGCCGGCGGGGTCGCGGCCTTGGCTCCGGTCGAGCGCTTCGCCGGCGCCCGCTTGGCCGGCGCGGCCGGTGCTTCTGGCGCAGGAGCGACAGGACGGGCAACCGGCTTGGCCCGGGGCGCCGGCGCCGGCGTGGCCAGGACCCGCCGTGCTCTCGGCGCCGGCGCCGGCTCGACCTCCGCTTCGGCCGGCAGCGGCGCCTGGTCCACGACGGGCTCGGGCTGGGGCCGGAGCATCTCGCTGAGCGGCCGGCGGGGGGCGGAGTCGGTCCGCCGCGGCGGAGGCGGGATCACGTCCACGGGCGGGCGGGGTGGCACGTCGGCCATACGGCCGCGCACGGCATTGAAGTCGCTCTCCGGCGGGCGGCCCTTGGCGACCATGGCCTCGACGGCCTGCTTGGCCTGGGCCTCCGCCTCGGCCTGGGAGTAACGCGGTTGACGTCCGAAGTACTTGCCCACGTTTCGACCTTTCTCTCGCGTTGCGGGGCGGGGACAGAGAAGCCGCGGCCCGCGCCGTTGGAGGTACGTCCCTCAAGTCTCGCGCGCGACGGGTCGCTTCTCCGGTTCCTGGCATATCGAGTCCGAGACCTTCGACGACGGCCCGGTCGCCGGGCGGGCTGGCGTCATGAGGCGCAGCGTCCCCTCGACCACGATCTTCGCTAGATCGGGGGCCGCTGGTGGTTCATGGCGCCATGGTCATCCGGGCCGGCTATGACGTTCGGCCCTACCGGGCGGCGCCGGCGGGTGTGACGATGGCCCGGTGAGGGCCGTCGACCGCACCGGCATCGAGGTGATCGACCGGGATGGGTGCCTGCGCCTCGTGGGCGCCCGCCGGGTCGGTCGCCTCGGCATCGTGGTCGGTGGCGAGCCCGTCATCCTCCCGGTGAACTACGCGGTGGACGGCGAGTCGATCGTCTTCCGTTCGGCACCGGGTGCGAAGCTCGACATGGGCCCGAGGGCGCCGGCGTGCTTCGAGATCGACGAGTTCGACGACGCCATGCAGGCGGGATGGAGCGTGCTCATCGCCGGCCGATTGGAGGAGATCGACGAGGGCGAGGCCGGCGGTCTGGACGTCACCCCGTGGGCCCCCGGACCGCGGGACCACTGGATGCGGCTCGTCCCCCGGCGGATCAGCGGCCGGCGGGTCCGACCGGAGTGACGCCGAAGGTACGGCACACGTCGAGGTAGTCGTCCCACGTGTCGACGTCGGCCGGCAGCGGCCTGTCGACGGCAACCCGCCGGACCCGCTCCGGATGGGCGTCGAGGATCTTCCAGACCGCCTTGTCGCCGTGGAGGCCCCGCAGCGTCGGGAAGGCATCGGCGGAGAACACGAAGGGATGCCCGGGACGCCCCCGGTAGTCGGTCACGACCGCCCAGGGGCGCTCCCGCTCCCACTCCACGCGCACGGCGTCGATGACGCCGGCGTCCACGCCGGGCATGTCACCGAGGATGAGCATCAGGGCGTCGCAGTCGCCGGCGGTGTCCATGCCGGCGAGGAGCGAGGACGCACAGCCGCTGGCGTAGGCGGAGTTCGACACCAGCTCGGCCCGGGTGAGGCTCAGGCCGGCCCGGGCCTCGTCCTCGGACCCGCCGACCACCACGACGACCTGGTCGAGCGAGGACGCCTCCACGTCACGCACCACCCATCCCAGGAGGGTGGTGTCGCCGAGGGGCAGGGTCTGCTTGGGCCGGCCCAGGCGCCGGGACGAGCCGGCGCCGAGAACGACCCCGCAGACCCTCGCCAACTCAGCGCTGCTGCTGCTTGCCGGCCACCATGCCGGCGACGAGCGCCGACCCGAGCACGGCCAGACCGAGGCGCTTCATCCGGCCCTTGGGCAGGACCTGGAGGAGGAACACGCCGACGATGGCGGCGGGGACCGCCCGCTCGGCCACCGAGCCGCCGGCCACGGCCAGCAGGTCGACGGGCTCGGCCGGCTTCGAGTCGATGGTACGCACGTTGGGCGCCACCGCGTCCACCAACTTCGCCGCCCGCTCGGGATCCCCGACGGCCACGTCGGCCACCTCGTCGGCGATGATCTCGGCGGTCGTCACCGTGGCCCCGGGGGCGGCGGCCAGTGCCGGCGACTGGGCGGCGGGACCGTCCCCGGAGAGGATGGTGCTCTCCAGGCAGGTGGCGAACTCGCTCAGCAGCTTCGACGACACGTCGGCCATCACCCCCCGGCCGAACTGGGCGATCTTGCCGCTGATGGTGAGGTCGGTCTCGATGGCGACCTCGGTGCTGCCCTCGCCGGCCGGGCGCAAGGTGGCCGTCACCGTGGCCGAGGCGTTGCCCTGGCCCCGGGTCTCCCGCCCCTCGGCCCGCAGGACGATGCGCCGGCCGGCCTCGTCGACCTCGGCGAAGCGCACTGCGCCCTTGTACTGGGCGGTGATGGCGCCGAGCTTGACCTTGACCACGCCGCGGTACTCCTCGCCGGCCACCTCCTGGAGCTGGGCGCCGGGCATGCAGGGGGCGATCCGCTCCACGTCGAGGAGGACCTTCCAGGCGTCCTCGGCGGGCAGGCCCACGGTGAAGCTGTTGTCGATGCGCATGTCGTCCTCCTACCCCACGCTCTCCATGGCGGCGCGTGGATGGATCGGCCCGCCGCGGTCCCGCAGGAAACCGGCGCCGGCCTTTCGTTGCACGGCAAGGATCTCGGCCACGATGGCCCACGCGATCTCCTCCGGGCCTTCGGCGCCCACGTCGAGGCCGGCGGGGCCGTGGACGCGGCTCAGGTCCTCGGGCGCCGGCATGACGCCTTCGCCGGCGAGGGTGTCGAGCAGCCGGTGCAGGCGGGTGGCCGGGCCGAGCATGCCCAGGTACAGGAGCGGGCGGCCGAGGAACGAGCGGAGGTAGGCGGCGTCGCGTAGGAAGTTGTGGCTCATGATGACGACGCACGTCCGCTCGTCGGCGCTCACGGAGTCGGCGGCCACCCCGGGCTGGGAGTGGACGAGACGGGTGGCGTGGGGGAAGCGCTTGGCCTTGAGCATGGCCCGGCGGTCGTCGACGACGTCGACCTGCCAGCCGAGCCGGGCGCCGAACTCGACCAGCGGGATGGCGTCGTGGCCGGCGCCGCACACGACCAGGCGCAACGGCGGCTCCAGCACCTCGACGAAGGCGTGGGCGCCGTCGTCGAGGACGGCCGTGCGGCTGCGGCCGGCGGCGAGGGCCTCGAGGCCGGCGCTGCGGGCCGCCTCGCCGAGGTCGCCTTCGGTCTTGCCGTTGGGGTGGACGATGAGCCGGGCGCCGACAGCCGGCCCGTCCACCACGGTTACGAGGGCGACGGCCCGCTGCTTACGGGCCGCGGTGCGTAGGGCGGCGACGAAGGGGCGGGCGTTGGCCGCCGGCTCCACCAGCACGTCGATGGCGCCGTTGCAGCCGAGCCCCCAGCCCCAGACCGCCTCGTCGTCGGCGGTGAGGTCGAACTTCTTGACCTGAGGAAGGCCGCTGGCCATGACCTCGCGGGCGGTGTCGGCCACGTCTCCCTCCAGGCAGCCGCCCGAGATGTTCCCGACGGTGGGGCCCTCGGCGGGCACCACGAGGCGGGCGCCCTCCCGGCGGTACGTCGACCCCCGGACGGCGACGATGGTGGCCAGGGCCACGTCGTCGCCGGCGGTCTCCAGCGCCGAGAGGACGTCGTCGAGCTCGCTCACGATCCACCTTCTTTGTCCGCTGGACTACCGCTGCGGTGGTCCAGCGGACAGAAAGCGGCTCGGTCGCGGCTCACGAGACGAATGCCGCCGGGTCGCGCTCGAAGCGCCGGCGGCAGCCACTGGCGCAGAACCAGTAGGTCACGCCGTCGTGCTCGAAGCGGTCGGCGGCGGAAGCGATCTCCACGGTCATGCCGCACACCGGGTCGACGGCCGTGTCCGGCTCGGCACGGGGTGCGGCCATCACCGGCGCCCGCGCCGCCTTCTCGGCCACGATCTGGGCCAGGATCGCCACCGCGATCTCGACGTGGGGCAGGTCGCCGAGGTCGAGGCCGGCGGGGGCGTGCACCCGGGTCCGGTCCTCCTCGGCCACGCCGGCCAGCACCGTCTCGGCCCGCCGCCCGGAGGCGACCAGGGCGACGTACCGGGCGCCGGTGGCCAGGGCAGCCTCGACTGCGTCCTCGTCGTAGCGGCCCATGGTGGCCACGACCACGAAGGAGTCGGGGCCGGCGCCGGCCTTGGCCAGGTCGAGGTCTCCGTCCTCGCGTTCGTACACGGTGACGTCGAAGCCCACGGCGCCGGCCATCGTCGCCAGCGCCTCGACCAGCGGTGACCGGCCGACGGCGACCAGATGCGGCGCCGGCAGCCGGGGGTCGACGAAGACCTCCAGCGACCCCTCGCTGGCGCACGTCACCGGGGCCACCACCAGGCCCTCCCGCTCGGGCGGCAGCTCACCGGGCGGGGCCAGGTGCACGAGCCGGGGCGCACCGTCGGACAGGGCGTCCAGCGCCTGGGCGACGACGATCGGCTCGGCGCACGAGCCGCCGACCCACCCGCGCAGCCGCCCGTCGGAGGTGACGAGGGCGGCGTCGCCGGCCCGGGCCGACACAGGGCTACGGGACCACACCACCGTCACCCGGGCGTACGGCTCGCGCCGACCGACCAGCACGGCCTCCTCGGCCGCCAGATCTACTGCCATGATCCCAACGTACGATCCCCGCCCGGCCTATGCGGACGCGGAGTGGATGGCCTCCCACACCCGGGACGACAGCACGGGCATGTCGATGTTGCGCACGCCGAGGTGGGACACCGCGTCGACCACCGCGTTCACGAACGCCGCCGGCGAGCCGACGGTGGCCGACTCGCCCACGCCCTTGCATCCGAGGGGGTGGTGGGGCGACGGGGTGCAGGTGTCGTAGAGGTCGAAGTGCGGGGTCTCCCAGGCGGTGGGGATCAGGTAGTCCATGAAGTTCGACCCGATGCAGTTGCCGTCCTCGTCGAAGGTGATCTGCTGCATGGCGGCCATGGCGTAGCCCTCGGTGAGGCCGCCCATGATCTGACCCTCGACGATCATGGGGTTGATCCGCACGCCGCAGTCGTCGACCGCCACCATCTTGATCGGCTTCCACTCGCCGGTCTCGATGTCGACCTCGGCCGCCACCACGTAGGTGGCGAAGGGGAAGGTGAGGTTGGGCGGGTCGTAGTACTTGACCCCCTCGAGGCCGGCGTCCATGCCCTCGGGGTGGTTGGTGTAGGCGGCGAAGGCGACCTCCTGGATGGTCTTGACCTTCTCGGGGGCGCCCTTGACCGAGAAGCGGTCGCCCTCCCACTCCAGGTCCTCCTCGGCCACCTCGAGCAGGTAGGCGGCGATCTTGCGGGCCTTCTCCCGCAGCGTGCGGGCGACGAGGGCGGCGGCGGCGCCGGCGGTGGGCGTGGAGCGGGACGCGTAGGTGCCCAGGCCGTAGGGCGTGTTGTCGGTGTCGCCCTCCTGGACCAGGATGTCGGTCGGCGGGATGCCGAGCTCGTGGGCGACGATCTGGGCGAACGTCGTCTCGTGGCCCTGGCCCTGGTGGCGGACGCCGAGCTTGAGGATGGCCTTGCCGGTGGGGTGGACCCGCAGCTCGGCCGAGTCGAACATCTTGATGCCGAGGATGTCGTAGTCGCGGCTGGGGCCGGCGCCCAGGGCCTCGGTCATGGAGGCGACGCCGATGCCGATCTGCTTGGTGGCACCCGACGCACGCCGGCGCTGCTGCTCGGCCCGCAGCTCGGCGTAGCCCGCCTGCTCCAGGGCCAGGTCGAGCGCCGGGGCGTAGTCGCCCGAGTCGTAGACGAAGCCGGTGGCCGACCGGTAGGGGAACTGGTCGGGCTGCACGAAGTTCATGCGCCGGAGCTCGGCCGGATCCACGCCGATCTCCGCCGCGGCCACGTCGACCAGCCGCTCGATCAGGTACGACGCCTCGGTGATCCGGAACGAGCACCGGTAGGCCACACCGCCCGGCGCCTTGTTGGTGTACGCCCCGTCGGTGATGACATGGGCCGCCGGCAGGTCGTAGGACCCGGTCACCATGTGGAACAGGCCGGCCTTGAACTTCGACGGCTGGGCATCCGCGTAGGCGTAGCCCTGGTCGGAGAGCATCTTCACCCGCAGGCCGAGCATCTTGCCGGCGTTGTCGAGGGCCAGCTCGCCGGTCATGTGGAAGTCGCGGGCGAAGCCGGTGGAGATGAGGTTGCCGGTGCGGTCCTCGATCCACTTCACCGGCCGGCCGATGAGCAGCGACGCCGCCGTCGCCACCACGTAGCCCGGGTACACCGGGACCTTGTTGCCGAAGCCGCCACCGATGTCGGGGGAGATGATCTGGATGTTCTGCTCGGGCAGGCCGGCGACCAGGGCGAAGACCGTGCGGATGGCGTGCGGCGCCTGCGACGTCATCCAGATGGTGGCCTTGCCGCTGGCCGGGTTCACATCGGCGATGCAGCCGCAGCACTCCAGGGGAGACGGGTGCGAGCGCGGGTAGAAGGTGTCGAGGCTGACCACCCGGTCGGCCTCGGCGAAGGCGGCCTCGGTGGCCGCGGCGTCGCCGGCCTCCCAGTGGTACACCCGGTTGTCGACCTGGCCTTCCTTGTCGTCGCGGATGAGCGGGGCGCCCTCCTCCAGGGCCTGCTGGGGAGTGACGACCGCCGGCAGCGGCTCGTAGTCGACCTCGATCAGCTCCAGGGCGTCGTGGGCCACGTAGCGGTCCTCGGCGATGACACACGCCACCTCCTGGCCCTGGAAGCGGACCTTGTCGGTGGCGAGGACCGCCTGGGTGTCGCCCGACAGGGTGGGCATCCAGGCCAGCTTGTGCTGGGCCAGCAGCTCGCCGGTGACCACGGCGACCACCCCGGGCAGGGCCGTGGCCGCCGAGGAGTCGATCGAGTTGATCTTGGCGTGGGCGTAGGGGCTGCGGAGGATGGCCATGTGCAGCATGTTGGGGAGGACGACGTCCTCCACGTAGTTGCCACGGCCGGCGATGAACCGGGCGTCCTCGATGCGGGGGACGCTCTTTCCCATCCATCCCGGGTGCTCGGCGGACGGGGCCGTCTCCATGGTCGTCAACTCGCCACCTCCGTCGTGGTCATGTTCCGGGCCGCGGTCTGCACGGCCTTGACGATGTTCTGGTAGCCGGTGCACCGGCAGAGGTTCCCGGAGATCGCCCAGCGGATCTCCTCCTCGGTGGGCGCCGGGTTCTCCTCCAGGAAGGCGGCCGCCACCAGCATCATCCCCGGCGTGCAGAAACCGCACTGGAGGCCGTGCTCCTCGTGGAAGGCGGCCTGGACCGGGTGGAGCTGGCCGTTGCTGGCCATGCCCTCCACGGTCGTGACGCTGCGCCCGTCGACCTGCACCGCGAACATCGTGCAGGACTTCACCGGCAGCCCGTCGACCAGGACGGTGCAGACGCCGCAGCTGGTGGTGTCGCAGCCGACGTGGGCGCCCCGCAGCCCGAGCACCTCCCGCAGGTAGTGGACGAGGAGCATCCGGGGCTCGACCTCGGAGGTCCGCGCCGAGCCGTTGACAGTGACCGTGATGTTCATGCAGCTCCTTATGCGACAGGGGTGGCGGCGGCGGCCCGCAGGCCTCTGGCGACGTACACCCGCACGACGTCACGCTTGTAGTCCGCCGTGCCCCGCACGTCGGTGCGGGGGTCGGAGGCATCGGCGGCCAGGCGGGCGGCCTCCTCGATGACCGAGTCGGAGACGGTGTTGCCCACGAGGGCCTGCTCGGCGGCGGTGGCCTTGATGTTGGTGGCACCGACGCCGGTGAGGCCGATGCCCGCCTTGGTCACCGAGCCGCCGCTCATGGCCAGGAACACGGCCACGCCCACGGTGGCGAAGTCGCCGACCTTGCGCTCCAGCTTCAGGTAGGTGCCGGAGAAGTCGGCGCCGGGGTCGGGCACCCGGGCCTCGACGGCCAGCTCGTCGGGCCGCAGGGTGCAGGTGAACGGGCCGTCGAGGAACTCGGTGATGGGGATCACCCGCTCGCCGCCGGCCTGGCTGCGGGCGACCACCGAGCCGTCGAGGGCCAGCATCACCGAGCCCCAGTCGCCCTGGGGGTCGGCGTGGCACAGGGAGCCGACGAAGGTGCCCTGGTTGCGGACCACGGGGTCGGAGATCATGGGCGCGGCAGCGGCCATGGTCGGGTAACGGGCAGAGACGAGCTCCGAGCGCTCCAGGGCCCGGTTGCGGACGAGCGCTCCCACCCGCAACGTGTCACCGTCCTCGTCGATGCCGTCGAGGCCGGGGATGCGGTTGATGTCGACGATGATCGGCGGCGCCGCGAAACGCAGCTTCATGAGGGGTATCAGGCTCTGGCCGCCGGCGAGCACCTTGGCGTCATCGGCGTGCTCGGCCAGAAGGGCCAGGGCTTCGTCGAGGGACGCAGGCGCGTGGTACTCGAACTGTGACGGGAACATCGCCACCTCCTTGCGCGGACCTGGGGCCAACATAGCTTGATTCCGCAACCAGTGATCCCCGTCAGACCAGCTCCGGCAGCAGCGCCGCCAGGCCCTCCAGGCTGGCCAGGTCGTGACCCGACAGGAACACGTCGACGAAGGGCAGGGCGGCGGCCATCCCCCTGGCCAGGGGCCGGTAGCGGGGGTCGCCCTTGAGCGGGTTGACCCACACGATGCGGTGGGCCAGGCGGGCCAGCTTCCCCATCTCGGCGGCCAGCGCCGCCGGATCGCCCCGCTCCAGGCCGTCGGAACAGATCACCACCACCGCGCCGCGAGCCATCCCCCGCCGGCCCCACTCCCGCACGAAGCTGCGGATGGAATCGCCGATGCGGGTGCCGCCCTCCCAGTCGACCACCGTCTCGGCCGCCCGGGCCAGGGCCTGGTCCGGCTGGCGCTGGCGGAGGGCGACGGTGACCCGCGTGAGGCGGGTGCCGAAGCAGAACACCTCGGTGGGCACGGTGCCGTGGCGGGCGGCGGTGTGGGCGAACTGGAGCAGGGCGCGGGAGTAGCCGGCCATCGACCCGGAGACGTCGAGCAGGAGCACCAGGCGCCGGGGCTTGACCCGCCGTGCCCGCCACGACTGCTCCACCAGCTCGCCGTGGCTGCACATGGCCCGGCGGATCGTCCGTCGCAGGTCGGGAGCGCGGCCCTTGGGCGAGGGTGCGGTGCGGCGGACCCTGCGGTCGGGCACCCGCAGCCGCAGCTGGGCCATGAGGGCGGCGAGGGCGGCCAGCTCTGCCGGCGTGCAGTCGGCGAAGCGCTTGTGGCGGAGCACGTCGGCGCTGGAGGCCACGGTGCCACGGTCGGCCTCCGCGGTGGCTTCCAGCCGCTTGCGGATGGAACCCAGGTCGTCCCGGGGAGGCGTCGCCGGCAGGCGAGGGAGCCGTCCGGTCACTCTCATGGCCATGCCGCCGGCGTGGCCGGCCCAGCGGCGGAAGGCCCGGTCGAAGGCGGCCAGGTCCTCGTGGCGGGAGACCAGGCACGCCCGGGCCGCCCAGTACACGTCGTCGCTGTCGGACGGGTCGAGGCAGGCCAGCCCCTGGGAGAAGGCGACCAGCTGGCCGGTTCCCACGGCAACCCCTTCGGCGCGCAGCTCCACGCCGAGGCCGACCAGCGCCGGCAGGACGTCCAGCTCAGGCGTCGGCGACCACCTCCGCCAGCCGCTCGCGCACCAGGTGCAGGTCGTCGTGGTCCTTGACGATGGCGCCGAGGGTGTCCCCGGCGGTCTCCCGGTCGAGCGTGGTGGCGCCCAGGAGGGTCAGAGCGTGGGCCCAGTCGATCGTCTCGGCCACGCCCGGCGGCTTGGCCATGTCGAGGGTCCGCAGCCGGGCCACGGCGCCGCTCACCTTGGCCGCCAGTTCCGGGGCCACGCCCGGGGCCCGGACGCGCACGATCTCGACCTCCCGCTCCGGCGACGGGTAGTCGATCCAGTGGTAGAGGCAGCGGCGCTTGAGGGCGTCGTGCAGCTCGCGCGTCCGGTTCGACGTGACGACCACCGCCGGCGGCACCTCGGCCTTGATGGTGCCGATCTCGGGCACGGTGACCTGGAAGTCGGAGAGCACCTCCAGCAGGAAGGCCTCGAACTCGTCGTCGGCCCGGTCGATCTCGTCGATGAGCAGGACGGCCCGTTCGCCGGCCCGCAGGGCCTTGAGCAGCGGGCGCTCGACGAGGAAGCGGGGCCCGAACAGCTCCTCCACGGCCCGGTCGTCGGCGGCCGCCCGCTCCGACAGCGCCCGGATGTGCAGGAGCTGGCGGGCATAGTCCCACTCGTACAGGGCCTGGCCGGCGTCGATGCCCTCGTAGCACTGGAGGCGGATCAGCTCCACGCCGAACACCGCGGCCAGGGCCTTGGCCGCCTCCGTCTTGCCCACGCCGGCCTCACCCTCGAGCAGGAGCGGGCGCTGCAGCGACAGGGCGAGGAACATCGCCGTCGCCAGCCCCCGGTCCGCCAGGTACGCCTGCTCCTCCAGGGCGGCGCCGAGCTCGGCCGGAGAGCTGGGACGCACCACGAGGGCCATCGTACGGCCGTTTTCAGCCGTCCGAGGACGGGTACCCACCCCTGTGGAGGTGTTGCCCATGGCCGAATACATCTGTCCGAGCTGCGGGAAGGATCTGCCGAGCGCGATGGGGCAGCACGCCAGCGACCTCGTCAGCGGCCTGGTCACCTGCCCCCACTGCGGCGCCGAGGTGACCCTGCGCGAGGGAGCGGTCGAGTCGCCCTCCGGCGACTACGTCGAGGCCGCCGCCGCCCCCCCCGGCCGTACCGAGGGCACCGACGACTTCGCCGCCAACGAGACCATCGACGGCCTCACCGAGGAGCTCCAAGAGAAGTACCGCTAGCGTTCTGTTTCTCGGGACGGCCGGCGCGCCTACGACTCACGGCAGCGGCTCGATGTTCCCGTTGGACGGCGCGGAGCGGGCGACGACCATGGCCTCCACCTTGGCCAGCAGTGTCTGCTCGGTGAACGGCTTCTGAAGGAACGGCGCCCCCTCGGGGATCATCCGCTGGGAGCCGAGCAGCTCCTCGCCGTAGCCGGACATGAAGAGGACCGACCGCCCTGGGCGCACGGCGTCGATCCGCTCCGCCAGGTCCGGCCCCGACATGTCCGGCATGAGCAGGTCGGTCAGGAGGAGGTCGAAGTCCTCCTCGGCCGCCAAGCGGAGAGCATCCTCCGGCCCCGGGGCGGCCCGGACGCAGTAGCCGTTGGCCTCGAGAATGCGACAGGTCAGCTTGAGCATCCCCGGGTGGTCCTCCACGACCAGGATCGTCTCCCCGTTACCGCGAGCGGCCGCCGCCGGCTTGGCGTCGTCCACAGGCTCGGGCGCCGGCTCGTCGACCGCCGGGAAGTACACCCGGAAGGTGGTGCCGATGCCCGGCTCGGAGTACACGGTGACCGTCCCGCCGGCCTCGGTGGCGATCCCGTAGACCGTCGACAACCCCAGTCCCGTGCCTTGCCCCGGCTGTTTGGTGGTGAAGAACGGCTCGAAGATGTGCGATGCGACGTCGGCGGCCATGCCTTCACCGGTGTCGCTGACGGTGAGAACGGCGTAGCGGCCCGGCGACAGCCCGGGGTGTGACCCGGCGTACTGCTCGTCGACCTCCACCGCGCCGGTCTCGATCATCAGCGTCCCGCCGCTCGGCATGGCGTCGCGGGCGTTCACGGCCAGGTTGACGAGGATCTGCTCCACCTGGCCGGCATCGGCGAGGAAGAGAGGTGCGTCGCCTCGCGACCGGACCACGATGTTGATGTGCTCGCCCAGGCTTCGGGAGAGCATGGTCGAGATACCGGCCACCACGTCGACGAGGACGACCGGCCGGCGCTGCACCGTCTCCCGCCGGGCAAAGATGAGGAGCTGCCTGGTGAGATCGGCGGCCCGGTTGCCGGCCTCGATGACCTGCTCGATGTCGGCCTTCACCTGCTCGTCGTCGCTCCTCGCCGCCACGAAGGCGGCGTAGTTGAGGACGACCCCCAGCAGGTTGTTGAAGTCGTGGGCCACGCCGCCGGCCAGCTGGCCCACACTCTCCAGCCGCTGGGACTGGTGGAGGCGTTCCTGGAGGGAGCTCCGCTCGGCGTCGGCCTGGAGGAGCCGGTTGAAGTCCTCGACCAGGGCGGTGACCTCGGTCGGCCCGGTGACCGCGATCGGCGGGGCCGACGGCACCCCCGTGGCCGCCCGGACGCCGGCACTGAGCTGGCCGATAGGGCGGGCGATGCGCCGGTAGAACACCAGGGCCACGGCCAGGAACACCCCCACGCCGATGAAGGTGATGAGCACCTGACGGTTGCTGCGCCGCTCGGCGTCGGCCAAGGCGTGCGAGCGGCTGACGCCGGCGAACACCTTCCACTCCAGGCCGGGCACGGTGCTCTGGCCGTAGAGGCGGGGCCTGCCATCGAGGTCCGGGCGTTCGTCGTCGGCGGGCACGGCGAACCGCGTGTCGGCGACCGGCGCGCCCACCCAGCGGTTGGGATCGAGGGAGCGGGCGAGCACCGTGTCGGCGCCGGCAGTGGTGACGAGGAACGCCAGCCGGTGGGGCCCGCCGAGGCTGGCGGCCAGTTCGGGGCCGACGGCATCGAGGTCGAGCATGGCCACCGCTGCGCCCCGGCCGGCGATCGGTGCCGAGACCACGACCACCTGCTTGCCGGTCCTCGGATCCAGGACCGGGGCGCTCAGGACCGGAGCCGAGAGCGCGCCAGGGAGCCAAGCTGCGCCGGCGTAGGCCTCCGGCACTGGCGCCGGCAACGAGGTGCAGACCACGGTGCCGTCCCCCAGGACGACATCGAGGTGGCCGGTCGCGAACGGCCCGCTGCCGGCGAAGGTCAGCACGCAACCGGCCGGATTGTCGAGGACCTTCACCAACTCGGCGTTGGCGGCCAGGGTGGCGACGTGGGTGCGGGCGATGTCCACGGCGGCAGCGAGATCGCGGGCGGCGACGCGGGCTGCGAACTGGGCGTCGGCGACCGCGCTGCGGCGGGCGTCGCCGCGGGCCGCGCTCCGCTGGTAGGCCACGTTGACGGCGGCGGCGACGGCGACGACGGCCACAAGGGCCAGGACATGGGCCCTCAGAGACCAGGACCGCCTCCCCGGCACGCCGGTCGTACCGGTCGTCACCGGCGCGCCCATCCCGTGGGTGCCGAGGCCCTTCAGTTCGCCGTTCACGGGCATCACCCCAGCCACCCGCGTCAAGGCGAGCGTCTTTGTCCCTTCTGTCCGATTTTACCCCCTCAGGCCATCGGCTGCAGCCCCGCCCGGTCCGCGGGCTGGACCCAGCGGGTGAGAGCCGCTTCCAGCACTTCGCGGCGGATGGGCTTGGGCAGGTGGTCGTCCATGCCCACGGCGAGGCAACGGTCGCGCTCCGAGGCCATGGCGGAGGCGGTCATGGCGATGATCGGCGTGCGGTGGTCGCCCTCGCGGCGGCGGATCTCAATGGTCGCCTCATAGCCGTCCATCCGCGGCATCTGGCAGTCCATGAGCACGGCGTCGTAGGGATGGCGGTCCAGCGCGTCGAGGGCGGCGATCCCGTCGCCGACCACGGTGGCGACATAGCCGAGCCGCTCGACGAGGGCGGCAGCCACCCGCTGGTTCACCTCGTTGTCCTCGACGATGAGAACCTTGCCGCCGGCGCCGGCCGGCGCCGGCGCGGCCGAGGCGTGCGACGCTCCTCCCGGGCTGTGATCGCCGGCGCCGGCGATCAGAGCCTCGAGCAGCGTGGTCCGCCGGGGTGGCTTGGTCACCCACCCGTCGAAGAGGTAGGCCCCGGTGTCTGCGGTCTGCCCCGGGGGCGTGAGCGCCAACGCCCGGATGGCGCCGAGTGACGCGTCCCGCCGGAGGGCGGACAGCAGCTCACACTGGCTCATGGAGCCGGCGTCCACGTCGGCCACCACCACATCGAAGGGGCCATCGCTGCGAAGCCTTCCCAGCGCGGCCACGCCGTCGGCGACGCCGGCCGCGTCCACCCCCGCCGCCCGCAGCATGCCGACCACCGCCTCCCGCTGCGCGAAGCGCCCACTGACGACGAGGGCACGCAGGCCCTTGACCGGCGGAGTGGGCTCGGCGGTGGCGGCCGGCGGGGTGACCTCCGTCTCGCACGGGACGCTGAACCAGAAGATGCTCCCCCGTCCCGGTTGGCTGGTCACGCCGATCTCGCCGCCCATGAGGTCGACCAGCTGGGTGCAGATGGCCAGGCCCAGCCCCGAGCCGCCGTAGATCCGGGTGGTCGACGCGTCGGCCTGCTCGAACGGTTCGAACAGCCGGGCGCAGTCGGCCGGATGAATGCCGATCCCGGTGTCCTGGACCTCCATGCGCACGTTCCGCCCCTCCATGCGGGCCCGCACGATGACGTCGCCCTCGTTGGTGAACTTCATGGCGTTGACCACGAGGTTCGACAGGACCTGGCGCACCCGGAGGCGGTCGCCCCGCAGGACCGGCGGCAGGTCGGCGGCGAAGTCGCCCACCAGTTCCAGGCCCTTCTCGAACGCTCGCAGGGCAAAGGTGGCGAGCACCCCTTCCAGCAGTAGGCGGAGGTCGAACTCACGCTGCTCGATGTCGAGCTTGCCGGCCTCGATCTTGGAGAAGTCCAGGATGTCGTTGATGATGTCGACCATCGACTCCGCCGACTCGGCCAGCATGTGGGCGTACTCGCGCTGGCCGGGGTCGAGGTCGGTGTCGAGCAACAGCCCGGCCATGCCGAGCACGCCGTTCATCGGCGTGCGGATCTCGTGGCTCATGTTGGCGAGGAACGCCGACTTCATGCGGGACTTCTCGCGGGCCTGGTCGAGGGCCTCCTGCTCCAGCCGCTTGCGCTCCGAGACGTCGCGAAGGTTGACGACGATCCCGTGCACCGCGGGGTCGTCGAGGAGGTTGCGCCAGATCGACTCGACGTCTCGCCACGAACCCTCGAGATCGCGCAGCCGGAACTGGTCGCGCCGCTCACCGCCGGTCCAGGCGCCGGCGCCGGCCAGCTGCTCGGCGACGCGTGACCGGTCGTCGGGGTGGATCAGGCTGATCAGGTCGGCGTCGCCGGAGGGGTCCAGGAACCGGCCGGCGGCGGGGTTGGCGTAGGCCAGGTGCCCGCCGGCGTCGAGGATGGCGATGACGTCGCTGGAGCTGCGCACGAGCTGCTGGAGGCGGGCCTCGCTCCAGCCCAGCGAGACCTCAGCTGCCTCCCGCTCACGGGTGAGGGCCAGGAACCGGCCGAGCACCAGGCCCGCCATCCCGGTGATGGTGGCGACGAACACCACCTCGCGGACGCCCGGGGCCTCCCGCAGCATGAGGACCGTCGGGCCGGCGACGGCGGCGAGGCCGACGGCGACCAGCCGGGTCCGGCCGAAGCGCCTCATCGGGTGGTCGCCGGCGCTGGTGAGGCGCTGCATCGAGGGATGGAGGGCGGCGACGGCGAGGAGGCCGTAGGACAGCAGCCAGGTCAGGTCGACCCAATGGCCGGTCTGGTAGCCGCCGTCGGGCTCGATGACGGCGAAGACGATGTCACCGGCGAGCTGGAACACCACGCCCGCCACCAGCAGGGTGTAGCTCCACGTGCGCACTCGGGAGATGGCGCCGAAGGCGGTTCCGGTCAGCACGCCCAGGAGCACCACGTCGGCCACCGGGTACGCCACGTGGACCCACCCGGCGACGGTCGAGCCGGCGGCGCCGTCGAGGGCCGGTTCGACGAGGGCGGCCCAGCCGACGGCGAAGGTGGCCATGCCGAAGATGCCGCCCTCGATCAGCAGCCCCCACGACCGGCCGGAGTGGCCGGCGCGGGCCAGGCTGACCAGCCCCCAGGCGAGGAGGGGGTAGGCGGCGAGGTACACGACGTCGACCACGGAGGGGTCGGGGATCTCCTCACGCAGCACGGAGTCGTAGAAGAACCACATGGCGTCGGCGATCGAGAACATCGCCAGCCCGCCGGCGAGGAGGTACCAGCCGGTCGGTCGGGGTGGGCGCCACAGCCGGACACCGGCGACGACCGACCCGACGGCCACCATGCCGAGCACCTGGTAGGTGACGCCCTGCCACAACATCGGCAGGAACGGGTAGCCGGCCAGGCCGGCGGCGAAGAGCAGGGACACGACCACGGCCGGGCCCCGAGGCCAGTCGATCCACGGTTTGGACCAGTCGCCGGGCGCGGAGAGCTGGGAATGGACCCCGGCCACTGGGGGGGGCGAGGGCTCGGCTCTCCGCGGCGTGTCCAATTGTCCGGCTCCGTTCCCCCGTGAGGTGGACGATCCGATGTGACTCGTCGTCTTTCTCGGCGGCAGGGCCGAAACGCTTGAGCGGCAACCGGTGCGTGGGTGTGCACCGGATGCGAGCGCGCCTCCGCCGGGCCCGAAGGGCCCGGCGGAGAAGGTGTGGACTACTGGTTCCGGCGAAGCGTTACTTGCGCACCGAAGCGGTGACCGGGACGTCACGGCGGCGGGCCTGGCGGACGAAGGCCACGAAGCCAGCGCCGAACAGGGCCAGGCCGAGGGCGCCGAGGCCGACGGTCAGAGCGATGATGCCGGAGGACGAGGGGCTGGAAGCGACGGTGCTACCGGCCGAGGAGACCGCCGGGGTGACGACGGACTGGCCGTTGGCGCCGAGGATCTGGAAGCTCGCACGGGCCGGGGTGCCGTAGGCGTCGACGCCACGGGCGTCCTTCTGGGTGGCCACGATCACGTAGTAGCCGGGCTGGCCCTCAGGGATGGCGAAGGTGGCGGAGATGTTGCCGGCCTTGTCGGGCTGGACGCTCGCCAACTCACTTCCCTCGGTTCCGTTCCAGCGCAGGACCACGGGGATGGACGCCGACAGGTTCTGAGAATTGACCCGGAACGAGGAGCCGGTGACGGTGACGGAGTCGCCGGCCTTGCCTGCGGTGCTGGAGAGGTTGAGGGTGGCGAGGTTGGTGCACGCGAACGCGGCGGCCCCGGCGATCACGGACGCGGCTGCTGCCGCCCCGAAGACGGTTGTTACCTTCCTTCGTAGGTTCATTCCTGAACTACCTGCCTTTGCTGTTTCGGCGCAAAGAACGCCAGTCGGCTGCCCACCTACCCTGAGTCTCCTACCTGGAGGCCGCAGCTTCAATAGGTGGATATGCCCTACACACGATTTGCAGCTACTGGCACCCTCACTGCAGACAACGGGTGCGGGGGAAGGGCTGGGTCGCACGCCGGGTGACCTGCACGGACGCGCAAATGGAGCGATCGTCTTCCCAGGAGACGACTTTAGGTGGGCAAGAAAAAGAACATCCCGTGGGAAGACGAATCGCTCGCCAACAGCGTGACGCTGTCACAGACTCCGGATCAAGCGGCCAATGGGTTCTGTAACCCGATTGACACACCACCCGGATTACTCCAATACAGACGCGACGAAACGACCGGAGCCCGCACCAGGCTCCGGTCGTCCGTCGGTATGAGGCGACCTACTTCTTGACCCGAGCCGGCTCTGCCGTGACACCGCCACGCCGGCTGGTCGCCAGCGCGGCGATGCCGGCGGCGAACATCCCGATGCCGGCGACGCCGAGGGCGACCAGCGCCAGAGTCCCGGCGCTCACGTCGTTGTCGGACCGGACCAGGGACGGAATCCGGTCTCCAGCGTCCGACGTGATGTCCGCGCCGACGACCGGGGTCTGGCCGCCGGCACCGACGACGTTCAGCACGGCCCGGATGGGCGACAGCGTGGTGCTGCCGCCCTGGACCTGGCTGACGATCAGCACGTAGCTGCCGGGGGCGGTGCCCTGCGGCACCGTGAAGGTGGCATTGATCGTCTGGTTGTCCGGCTTGTCCATCTGGGCGACGATGGGGCCGTCCAGGGCGTTCCATCGGACCTGTACCGGGTGGGCCTGGCGGAAACCTGTGCCGGTGAGCGTCACCTCTTCGCCGGCCCTGGCCGACACGGTCGAGAGGTTGACGACCGGACCGGAGACGCAGGCCCAGGCCGCGGATCCGGCGATCACCACTGCTGCGGCGCCGGCGAGCGCGCCGGCAGCGAGGCGTCGTGTGTACAAAGTCCCCCTCCTTCGTCGAAGCTTCGAGAGGCATCGTCGCCGAAGCACCCGGACGATCCTCGGCCGGCTCCGTTTCGGTTGGGTTACAGATCCGTCACGGAGTGGACGGCCGTGGCGCCGGTTCGGGGTTCAGGAGGTCGAACGGGACCCTGTCGGCAGGGATCTGCCGGGGGCTGGGGTCGGTGGGGACCCCGCAGCCCATCGCCAGCAGCAGGGCGGCCGCCGCCGCCCAGGGGGCGCGGCGCCTCACGGGACCACCGGCAGGCGCACGACGAACCGCGCCCCGCCGCCGGCTCGCTCCTCCACCCAGACCCGGCCGCCGTGGAGCCCGACGTGCTCGCGGACAAGGGCGAGGCCGAGGCCGCTGCCCTCGCCGGCGCCCCGCATGCCGGCGGCCCGGCCCCGGAAGAACCGCTCGAACACCGGCTCACGCTCCTCGGGCGGCACGCCGGCGCCTGCGTCCTCGACCGCGAACCCGGCCCAGCCGTCGTCCCGCTCGACGACGACCCGAGTGACCCCTCCCCCGTGGCGTTCGGCATTGTCGGCCAGGTTGGCCAGCACCCGCTCCAGGCGGCGCTTGTCGGCCCGCACCACCGTCTCCGCCGCCCCCGGGTCGAGGTGGACCTCGGGTGTCGGCTCCCGACGCGTGCGCAGCGCCTCCCGCACGAACTGGCCGAGCACCACGTCCTCCACGACCAGCTCCTCCACGCCGGCGTCGATGCGGCTGATCTCCAGCAGGTTCTCCACCAGGCGCTCGAAGCGGGCGATCTCGGCCGCCAGCAGGTCGAGGCCCAGACGTGCCCGTTCCGGCATCTCGTGACGGCGGGAGCTGACGACCTCCAGGGCGGCGGCCAGGGTGGTGAGGGGCGAGCGGAGCTCGTGGCTGACGTCGGAGGCGAACCGGGTGTCGCGGCGGATGCGAGCGAGGAGGGCCTCGGTCATCTGGTTGAAGGAGCCGGCCATGCGGGAGAGCTCGGGGTCCCCCGACTCCTCGAGGCGGACGTCGAACCGCCCGCTGGCCACGGCCGCCGCCGCCGCGGACACGGCGGCCACCGGAGAGAGCACCCGCCGGCTCGCCCACCAGCCGATCGTCGCCCCGGCGACCGTCGTCACCAGGGCGGCGGCGATGGATGAGTTGAGGAGGATGCGGAGGGTCCGGTCGAGCTCGACCAGTTGGAAGACCTCGAAGTACGCCCCGTCGACCGCCGGCAGCGGGATCCCGACGACCAGATGGGGCATCCCTCCCAAGGCGATGCGCTGCCGCGCCGGGGTGCCGGCGCCGACGGTCGTCAGCATCACCCGGGGGATGGCGTCGAGCCCCAAGCCCTCCGACGCCTTGTACCAGCCCCCTTTGTGGCGCAGCACCGGCGAAGACCGGGCCGGGGACTGGACCGACGCCAGGAGTTCCTCTATGACGGCGTCCTCCGACGCCAGAGCGGTGCGCACCAGGCGGGCGTTGGCGTAGGCCTGGCGCAGCCCCGAGGTCTCCCGCTGGCGGACGAGGTAGGAGCGGGCCAGCTCGTAGGTCAGGGTGGCCAGGCCGGCGGAGAGGACGAGGGCGCCGATGGCGAAGGCAAGCGTCACCCGGGTGCGCAGGCTGACCCGCCGGCCGGGTGTCACGGCTCCAGCTTGTACCCCAGGCCGCGCACGGTGACGATGTGCCGGGGATGGGTCGGGTCCTTCTCCACCTTCGTGCGCAGGCGGCGGACGTGGACATCGACCAGGCGGCCGTCGCCGAAGTAGCCGTAGCCCCAGACGCGGTCGAGCAGCACCTCACGCGTCAGAAGCCGTCCCGGGTTCTGGGCCAGCTCGCACAGCAGCTTGAACTCCGTCTTGGTGAGGGAGACGTCGACCCCGGCCACCCGCACCGTCCCGGCGTCGGGGACCACTTCGATGTCACCGAATCTGGGGTTGACCGGGCCGGGCTCCGACCGGGTGGTCCTCCGCAACAGGGCCCTGACCCTGGCCGAGAGCTCCTTGGGGACCGCCGGCTTGACGACGTAGTCGTCGGCGCCGGCCTCGAGGCCGGCGACCACGTCGTGGCTGTCGGAGCGGGCGGTGAGGATCAGGATCGGGACGTCGCTGCGGGCGCGCAGCCGGCGACACAGCTCGAAGCCGTCCATGCCGGGGAGCATGAGGTCGACGAGGACGACGTCGGGCTGCCGGCGGGCGATCGCTTCGAGCCCGGCCTCCGCGCTCTCGGCCAGCTCGACCACGTGCCCTTCGTCCTCCAGGACCATCTGCAGTGCCAGACGGATGCGCGCATCGTCCTCGACGATCAGCATCCGCGCCCCCATGGGGGCATGATCGCTCATCCGGGCCGGCGGCGGACGTTCTCGAGCGCCTCGCGCTTGGACAGGCCGGAGAGGACGCCGGCGCCGGGGCCCTCGACGAAGGCCACCACCGCACCGGGGTCGACCCAGGCCAGGTCGCGCAGCATCCACCCGATGGCCTTGCGGACGAAGAAGTCCGGGTGGGCGGCCCTGGCCAGGCAGGCGGTGAAGACCCACTCCCGGTCGATGTCGTGCCTCCAACCGCCCATGTGGATCAAGGCCGACCGGATGAGCCACAGGTCGTCGCCGGCCAGCCAGCGGTCCATCGTCGGCCGCAGCTCCGGGTGCCGGCGCACGATCTGACCGGCGCAGCCCCGGGCCAGCGGGTCACAGGTGTCCCACCACGGGTCCGTGGTGATCCAGCGGGCGACGTGGTCGACGAACGCCGGCGACGCCCTGGGCGCGAACCGCGCCGCCAGCAGGCAGCCGGCGTAGCGGTGCTCCCGTTCTGGCCGGTCCCACAGGGCGTCGATCGCGCCGGCCACGTCGGCCTCGTCGGTGGGACGGCCGCCGGCCGCCAAGGCGGCCCGGAACACCGCCTTCTGCGCCGGCGCCCTCGCCCCCAGGAACCTGAACTGGTGGCGCATGTACGCGGCCATGGGGCCGGCGGCGGCGGGAACGGCGGCCGCCGCCAGACCGTCGACGACCGCGGCCACGAACGCCTGGGACCAGGCGGTCACCCGCGGCGGAACCGGAAGCGGGTGGCGTCGACCGGCAGTGACGTCCAGGCCATCACCTTGGACGGCCGGAGACGCCACACTCCGCCGGCGTAGGCGCCTGCGGGCGGGGCGTAGCCGTACTTCTCTGCCGACGCCGCCCGCAGTCCCTCGACGGTGCCGGCGCCGGGATGGACCAGCTCGGCGGTGCCTTCCACGATGACCGCGGCGTCGCCGTCGCCGGCGTGGACGCTGGCCCGGCCGTCGAGCAGGAGGTTGCGGTGCTTCACCGTCTCCGCGCTGCCCCCGAACCAGAAGGCGCCGTCCACCCACAGGCCGTCGACGGGCACCGTGTGGGGCCGGCCGTCGGGGCGGACGGTGGCCAGCCAGACGTGCGGGGCGGCCTCCAGCCGGGCTCGGACGTCGGCCCAGACCAGGCGCTCGGACGGGGAGCCGTACCCTGCGGGCAGGTCCAGCCGCTCGACCGCCGGCTCGCCGGGCATGTCGCCGGCGCCGCCCTGGCTCGGAGGCGTGCCCGTCACGCCCCCGGATGGTACGTGCGCGACCATGGGACCGCATGGCTGATTCCGACGAGATCGACGGGCTGCGGGCCGAGCGGGACGAGTGGCGCCGGCGGGCCGAGGTGGCCGAGGCGATCGCCGCCGAGCGCCTGGCCCGGGCCGAGACCGCCGAGCACGCCCTGCGGGCGGCCGAGGCGGCCCTCGCCGGCCACCCCTCGGCGCTGCCCGCCGATGCCTCCGCGATCCGCGCCGCGCCGGCGGCGGCGGCCGAGGCCAAGCGGCCGGCGTCGCTGCTCGAGCGCTGGCGGCGCTACACCGACACCCTGAACTAGCACTTCTCCCGTGCTGTTCCACTCGCCGGCTTCGCCCGTCTCGGAGCAGTCCAGACGCCGCGAACTGAGGGTCAGGAAACGGTGGGCCACCGGCCTGCTGGCGTCCGTGGCCGGGATCTTCGTCGCCACCGCGGTGTGGGGCGGCGACGCCACGTGGGTCGGTTACCTGGAGGCGACGGCGGCGGCGTCGACGGTCGGGGGCCTCGCCGACTGGTTCGCGGTCACCGCCCTGTTCCGCCGGCCGCTGGGCCTGCCCATCCCCCATACCGCCATCATCGTGGAGCGCAAGGACCAGTTCGGCGCCACGCTGGCCACGTTCATGCGGGAGAGCTTCCTGACCCGCGATGTGCTGGTCGAGAGAGTCCGGGCCGCCGGCGTCGTCGGGCGCCTGGGCTCTTGGTTGGCCAAGGAGGAGAACGCCGCCCGGGTGGCGGCGGAGGTCTCCGACGCCGCCGTGGCCGGCGCCGATCTGCTCCGGGACGACGACGTCCACCGCGTGATCGAAGGCCTCGTCCGGGAACGGGTGGAGTCCACCCCCCTGGCCCCGCTGGCGGGCCGGGCCCTGCGCTTCTTCACCGGGGACGGCCGCCACGACGAGCTGCTGGACACGGTGCTGGTCGGCCTCGATCGCTACCTGCGGTCACACGGCCAGGAGCTGAAGGCCCAGCTCGCCGCCAAGTCGCCCTGGTGGCTGCCGGGCGCGGTGGAGGACCGGATCTTCGACCGCCTGCTCGACGGCGCCCGCAAGGCGCTCCAGGAGATGGCCGCCGACCCCGACCACGCCCTGCGCCGGCAGTTCGACGCCCGCCTGCGCCTGCTGGCCGCCGAGCTGGAGACCTCCGTCGAGCTCTTCGAGCGCGGGGAGCGGCTCAAGCACGACGTGCTGTCCCAGCCCCAGGTGCGGGAGTGGGTGGCGTCGCTGTGGGCCGACGCCAAAGTCGAGCTCCGGAGCCAGGCCTGCGACCCCCACTCGCACCTGCGCCGGCAGCTGGTGAGCGGGATCTCCTCCGCCGGCGGGCGCCTGCAGGACGACCCCGCCCTGGCCGCCACGGTGCAGACGGCGATCGAGCGGGGCGTCGGGTATCTGGCCGAGCACTTCGACGGCGACATCGCCGCCTTCATCAGCGGGACCATCGCCCGCTGGGACGCCGAGGAGACCGCCTCCCGCCTGGAGCTGCTCCTCGGCCCGGACCTCCAGTTCGTGCGCATCAACGGGATCGTGGTGGGCGCCGGCGCCGGCCTGGTGCTCCATGCCGTCTCCGCGGCGCTGTCGTGATGTGACCGGCCCTGAGGCGACCGGCCATACTCGCCACCGATGACATCCAAGTTCCGCATCGTCGCCCTTCTCGAAGCCGTGTCCTACCTCGGCCTGCTGGCGGCCACGATCTTCCATCGGGTGCTGGACGGCTCGGATGCGGGGATCAGCCTCCTCGGCCCCATCCACGGCATCCTCTTCCTGGCCTACGTGCTGCTGGCCCTGCTCATCCGCGAGGAACAGGGCTGGAGCGTGGGCCAGACCATCCTCGTCCTCGTGCTGTCGGCCGTGCCCTTCGGCGCCCTCTACGTCCACAGCAAGATGGTGCACGACCCCGCCCCCGCCACGACGTAGCGGGCCCCTTCCGGCTCGACGGCCGGACGGCCCCCCGCACCGGCGCGTCCCCGGGGCATCGGGGCCGCCATCGCCAGGGCGCTCGACGCCTCGGGCGTGGTCCGCACGCCCCAACCGGGCTGCCTACGCCGCCTGGCCTCCGACGCGGCCCGGTTCGTGATCGGTGAGACGGTGTGTGCGCCGACGGCGGCATGGCGAGAACCCTCGACTTGTACGGCGGTCCGGTGTGACAGTTAGGTTCGGGCCCAATGGCACTCGCACACACGGGAGGCGGACGTGGCTGAAGGTCTGGAGGAAGCTCGCCGGAAGCTCGACGAGGAGTACGGCCAGGTGCGACGCCATGTCGACAGGATCCACGCCGCCCTCGGCCGGGTGGACGCCGCCGGGCCCGAGGACGAGCTGTACGAGCTCCTGAAGGATCTGGAGGACGTGGTCAAGGAGGTCCGAACGGGCGGGGTCGTCGGCTCCGGCGCCCGGGGCCACAAGAAGGCGCTCGAGAACTACCGCCACCGCAAGCTCGACTGACGACACCGCGACGGAGGGCCGGGGGTTCTGCGCCTGGCGAGAAGCGCGGGAACTGCCTTTGGGAGGTCCGGCCTCTCCGCCGCTCGGTGTCGTGCACGCCTTTCGTCGGTGAAGCCGGCGGCAAACTTGAGTAGGACGGCTAGGTTTTTCCCGTGTTCCTGGGTGAAGACCTCCTCCCCTACCTGGTGCTGGCCCTCGGCGCCGCCCTGGTGTTCGGGAACGGTCTCGCCCTGGTGCGGCCCCCCAGGGACGCCAAGAAGGACGAGCTGGCCCGGGCGCCGGTGGGGCGCAGTGCGGTGATGATCGTCATCGGGTTCGTGGCCGCCATTTGGGCCCTGGCCAGCCTGGTCTCTGGCTGAGCGGGCCGCCATCGGGGGGTCCCGCCGCTGGGCGGCGGCAGGCGGCATCGCCGGGCCGGTGGCCTTCGTCGCCGCGTGGGCCACCCTCGGCGCCGGTGCCGCGGGCTACGACCCCACCCGGGACGCCATCAGCCGGCTGGCGGCCTACGGCGCCCCGACCCGGGTGGCGATGACCGCCGGCCTGGTGGCCCTGGGCGCCGGCATGGGCCTCTACGGGCTGGCGCTGCGGCCCCGGCCCGCGTGGCCGCTCCCCGTGGTCAACGGGGGGGTCACCCTGGCCGTGGCTGCGTTCGCCCTCGGGGGGAAGGTCGACGCCGTCCACGGCGCCTTCGCCGGCCTCGGGTACGCCACTCTGGCCGCCGTCCCGGTGGTCGTCGGGCGCCGGCCCCTGCCGGTGGCCCTGGGGCTCGTGTCCGGCCTGTGCCTGCTGCTCACCGCCGTCGTGGAACGCGACGGGCTGTTCCAGCGCGTCGGGCTGACCGTCGCCCAGGCCTGGATCGCGGTCAACGCGCTGGGCCTGCTGCGATCCCCCACACCGTCGTCCACGACTCCTCCGGCTCGAGCACGCGCAGGCCGTCGCCGGTGACGAAGGCGTTGGGCGCGCACGTCATGGGCTCGATGGCCAGGCCCCGCCGGCGCCGGCTCGGCGCCAGCGTGTCGCCGGTGAAGACCATGACCCAGCGGTAGGAGGCGTCCCACCAGAGGGTCACCCGGCGCTTCCCGTCGGGAGCGGCCAGGAGGGCCTCGTTGCCGGTCAGATCAGTGTAGGCGTGGTCGACGGCGCGCGCACCGATGGGCCTGGCCTCCCGGAAATCGAAAGGGGTGCCCTCCACCGCCACCGCCCCCGTCGGGATGCCGCGGTCGTCGGCGTCGAGCCGGGTCTCGGCGGGCAGGAGCAGCACGGCGGCGTCCACCAGGTCGGTGCCCACGGTGATGTACGGGTGGGCACCGGCGCCGTAGGGACAGGGGCGGTCGCCGCCGTTGGTGGCGGTGGTGGCCACGGACAGGCCGCCGGCGCCGAGCCGGTACTCGACGGCCAGCTCCAGGGTGAACGGGTAGCCGGGCTGGGGGTGCAGGACCAGCTCCATGACCAGCCGGTGGTCCTCCTGGGCCGTCGCCGCCCAGTTGGCCCACCGGACAAGGCCGTGGCTGGCGTTGTGCCGGCCCGGCTCGGTGAGGGCCAGTTGCAGGTCGGCGCCGGCGAAGGAGTACCTGCCGTCGGCGATGCGGTTGGGCCATGGGATGAGGTGCTGGCCCCGGCCGCCGTCGGCCATGTCGTCGACGCCGTAGCCGTCCAGCACGTCGACGCCGTCGACCGTGTAGGTCCGCAGGCCGCCGCCGACCTCGACGACCGACGCCTCCTGGCCGTCGACCTCCAGCCAGTACTGGTCGCCGGAGGGGTTCACTCGTCTTCGAATCGTCCGCCGAGGTGCTTGGCCAGGAAGCGCTCGGCGTGGGCGTAGAACTTCAGCCGGTTCTCCGGCTTTGCGAACCCGTGGCCCTCGTCGGGGAAGAGCATGTACTCGTGGTCGATGCCCTTCTCCTGGAGGGCGGCCACGATCTGCTCGGACTCCGCCTGCTTGACCCGGGGGTCGTTGGCCCCCTGGGCGATGAGGAGGGGGATGCGGATGTCGCCGGCCTTGGACAGGGGCGACCGCTCCCACATGAACTCCTCTTCCGTCTCGGGATTGCCGACGCGGGTGTGGAACTGGGCGATCATCGGCGCCCAGTAGGGCGGGATGGACTCGATGAGGGTCTTGAGGTTGGACGGGCCCACGATGTCGACCGCGCAGGCGAACACGTCGGGGGTGAAGGCGGCGCCGGCCAGCGCCGCGTAGCCCCCGTAGGAGCCACCGTAGATGGCCACCTTCGACCGGTCGGCGTAGCCCTGGTCGACGACCCAGTCGACGGCGTCGAGCAGGTCGGTGTGCATCTTGGCGCCCCACTGCTTGTCGCCGGCGTTGACGAAATCCTTGCCGTAGCCGGTGGAGCCCCGGAAGTTCACCTGCACGCACAGGTAGCCCCGGTTGGCCAGCCACTGAGCCTCCGGGTTGTAGCCCCAGGTGTCGCGGGCCCACGGGCCGCCGTGGACGTTGAGCACCGTGGGCAGGTCCCGGCGGTCGGCGCCGGGCGGGAACGTGAGGTAGCCGTGGATGGTGAGGCCGTCGCCGGCGGTGTAGGAGAAGGGCTCCATCTTGGCCAGCTCGTACTGCGACAGCGCCGGCTGGTGCTCGAAGAGGAACGTCGCCTCCTTCGAGTCCCGGTCGTAGGCGTAGTAGCGGACGGGGCCGTCGTCGTTCATGTAGGCGGCCAGCCACGTGCGATCCGTGTCGTCGTGGCCGGTGAGGTTGAGGTCGCCGGGGTCGAGGGCGAACAGCTTCTGTGCGTCCTCCTCGATGCCGGGGTCGAGGATCTGGTAGCTGGCCCGCTCCTTGACGAACGTGACGGCCTGCGGCTCCCGGGTGTCGGGGTGGAGGCGGACACCGCCGACGTCGTACTGCGGGTCCTCGGCGATCACCGTGGTCTCACCGGTGGCGATGTCGAGTCGGACCAGGCGGCCGGCGTTGGCGCCGACCGAGGACACCATCCACATGCCGGCGCCGTCGAGGGTGAAGGAGATGGGCGACGTGGTCAGGGAGTCGTCCTGGCCCCACTGGAGAAGCGGGCGCCACTCGTCCTCCTCCGTGTCCCGCACCATCAGCACCATCCCGCCGTCGGGCAGGGGGGCGAGGCCGGCGCGGACCTTGAAGTCGGCGTCGGCCAGGAAGCCGATGAAGCCGGGGTTGACCACGATCTTCTCGATCTCACCGGTGGGGAGGTCGAGCCGGTAGACGTCGTGGAGCTGGGGGTTGTCCTTGTTGATGCCGACGAGGATCGTGTCGGGGAAGCACTTGTCGGTCTCGTCCACCCGGGCCTGCACACCCTCGAAGGGGGTGACGTCCTGGGTCTCGCCGGTCTCGAGGTCGACGGAGAAGAGGTGCCAGTCCTCGTCGCCGCCGGCGTCCTGGATGTAGAGCAGGTGGCGGTCGTCGTGGGCCCAGAAGAACGACCGGATGCCGCGGTCGCGGTCGTCGGTGACGGCCTCGGCCTTGTCGAGGTCGGCGCCCACCTGGTTCACCCACACGTTCAGGACGCCCTCGTCAGGGGCGATCCAGGCCAGGCGCCGGCCATCGGCTGAGATACGAGGGCTGACCCGCTCCGGGTTGCCGAACAGGACCTGGCGGGGAACGAGGGGCGCGGTGGTCATGGCCGCCAGCCTGGCAGATCGACGATGGTCCTCCGGCGGTGTTCGCGCGGGCGCCGCCGGCGGGTTGACGGCCTGACGCCGACGTGCCAAACGGGCGCCCCACCGTTTAGCGTCGGTACCCGTGAGCCAGTCCGCCGTCGGCGACCTTTCCCCGCTCGACACCTTCATGCGCCGGCTCCTCCGGCTGCCCGCCGGCACCGACCCGAGCGCCACTGCCGAGAAGGCCTTCGGCACGTCGATCCTGATCTCGACGGTCCGCTGCCTGCTGACCTACGTCCTCCTGCCGCTGCTGAAGCCGGTCATCGACCTGAGCGGCGGCGTCGGCCCCGTCCTGGGCCTGGTCATCGGGGCCGTCTCGGCCACGGCCATCGTGTACTCGATGCGCCGGTTCTGGCGGGCCAACCACCGCATGCGGTGGGCGTACACCGTGGTGGGCGGCGGCATCCTCGTGCTGTTGGCCGTCCAAGCGGTGGGAGACGTCGCCGCCCTTCTCTGATGCCGCGCCGCGCCACCGCCCCCCTGTGGTTCGCCGGCGGGATCCTCTCCGTCGGCATCGGGGGCATCGGTGTGGTCGTCCCCGGCCTTCCGACCACGGTCTTCTTCATCGTCGCCGCCGCCTGCTTCTCCAAGAGCAGCCCCCGCTTCGAGCAGTGGGTGCTCAACCTCCCCAAGATCGGCCCCACGGTCCGTGACTACCGGGCCGGCCTCGGCATGCCCCGCCGGTCGAAGGTCATCGCCGTCACCATGATCGTCGCCGTGTCGACCCTGAGCGCGGCGCTGGCCGGCGGGCCGCTGGCCTGGGGGATCGCCGCCCTCGGCCTGGTCGGCGCCCTCTACGTGACCTTCCGGGTGCCCACGCGCGAGCGGGTGCTGGGCCGGCGCCGGCCGCCGGCTCCCTGACTGTCGGCCGCTGCGTTCAGAACCCAGTGATCGCGCGACCACGCCAAACGGCCGTCCGCGGCCACGGATGGTGATTCAAGGCCTAGAGTCCGCCCTCAAAATTCGCGTGCCAGTCGACCTTTGCGCCAGAGCTGGGGACGCACCTCGGGCCAACACCAGAAAGATGAGGAAGCAGATGCGACGACTCCTGACCGTTCTCCGATCGCGGCCGGCGGTGGTGGCAGCCGCCGTCCCGGTGGCCCTTGCCTTGATGGGCGCCAACGCCCTGGCCAACCATGACTCCGGCACCGTCCACGCCTGCACCAACTCCCAGGGCCAGGTCCGGATCGTCGACGCTGCGTCCGAATGCAGGAATGCCGAGACGGCCATGGAATGGAACAAGCAGGGTCCGCAAGGCATCCAGGGCCCCCAGGGCATCCAGGGCATCCAGGGCCCCCAGGGATTGCAGGGACCCAAGGGGGACACCGGACCGCAGGGGACGGTAGGACCGCAGGGCCCCCAGGGGGAGGCGGGACCGGAGGGCCCCCGGGGCGACCCGGGCGACTCCGGCCCCGCCGCGTATGCCTGGATCGGCGCCACCGGCCACGTCTTCATTGCCGGTCAGTGGAGCAAGAACCTGATGGGGGCGAACGTGGTCAAGGCCACACAGCAACCGGGCCGGTACTGCATCAGGGGCCTCTCCTTCCAGGTGCGGAGCGCCCAGGTGACGATGCAGGAGGTCCCGGCATTCGGTACGACGACATTGCCGATCAACGATCAGAAGCTGAACCATCCATACTGCGAGGGCGGTGACGTCCTCGTGACGACGCACGACGGGAGCGGGGCGCTGGCCGACCGGGCCTTCACGATCTGGCTCACCGACTAGTCGGACGGGCTATCCCACCGGATGAGGGTGGACTCCCACGGGAACGGACCAGGGCCGCGATCACCGGCCCATCGTCGCTGACTTCATCGGACCGGCCTGGCTGCAGTTGCCCGCTCATTCGGCGGGTGACTGCAGCCGGCTGGGGAAAACGAGAGCCAGGTCGGCCACCAGGCCGTAGTGGTCGGAGGCGCACAAGGGCCCGAGCGGCCCAGGGAGGGGTGTGGAGGCCCACTCGACCTCGTCGAAAGCCACCCGGGCGTCGGCCACCTCGACCAGGTCGTTGACGAACACGTAGTCCAGGACGCTGCCGGCGCCGGCGTCGACCCGCAGGGGCGTGGGCACCGTGCGGGGCGGTTCGCCGCCGTGGACCACCACGTGGGCCGAGCGCAGGCGCCCCGAGAGCAGCTCGATGGTCGGTGAGCCGGGGCGGGCGTTCAGGTCGCCCATGAGGACGGCCGGCCCCCGGCGCCGGCGGTCCATCCAGTCGAGGAGGCGCTGGGCCTGGGCCGAGCGCAGCGCCTCCCCGCCGAGGCCGAGGTGGGCGTTGTAGACGTCGAGGGTGCCCTCGGCCGAGCGGACGGTCACCCGCTGGGCCACCCGGGAGTCGGCCGCCAGGTCGAGCCAGGCGGTGGAGACCACCGACACCCGGCTCAGGACGCCGATGCCCTCCCACAGGCCGGCGGCGCCCGTCTTGGGCCGGCGGTGGGATGCGTACCGGAGCCGGCCCCCGGTGACCAGCTCCACCTCGGCGGTGATCCAGCGGGCCTGGTCCGGCCACATCCGCACCTCCTGCACGGCGATCACCTCCGGCGCCAGCGCCACCAGCTGGCGGACGAGCAACTCCCGCCGGGCCCGCCACCGGTCGGCGGTGTTCCGCAGGTTGAGGGTCGCCACGCGCACCGCCCTATCGTCGCGGGACATGGAACGCCGCACCAAGATAGTCGCCACCCTGGGGCCGGCGTCAGATGCCCCCGACGTGGTGCGGAAGATGATCGACGCCGGCATGAACATGGCCCGGCTCTCCCTGGCCCACGGGCCGGTCGAGGAGACCCTGGACCGGGTGGAGGTGGTCCGGAGGGCTGCCGCCGACGCCAAGCGCACGATCGGCGTCCTGATCGACCTCCCCGGGCCCAAGATCCGCACCGCCGACTTCGCCCGGGAGATGTACCTGACCGAGGGGGAGTCGGTGGAGCTGGTGCCGGGCGGCGACGGCGCGACCAGCGACTGGCGCCGGATCGCCGTCGACCACCCCGAGGTGGTCGCCCACCTCGAGGCCGGCGACCGGGTACGCCTGGGCGACGGCGTGGTGACCCTTGTCGTCGAGGAGGCCGACGGGGACCGGGCGGTGGCCCGGATCGACTCGGGCGGGCGGCTCATGGGCCGCCCCGGCGTGTCGTTGTCCAGCACCCGGTTCCGCATGGAGTCCCCTACCGCCGAAGACCTCCGCCTCCTCGACATCGTCTGCCGGGCCGACATCGACGCGGTGGCCATCTCCTTTGTCCGCTCGGCCGCCGACGTGGAGCGGGTCCGCGGCGCCACCGGCCAGGACGGTCCCATGCTGGTGGCCAAGATCGAGACCCAGGAGGCGGTCGACGCCCTGGAATCGGTGATCGCGGTGACCGACGGGGTGATGGTGGCCCGGGGCGACCTGGGCCTGCGCTGCGCCCTGGAAGACGTCCCCCACTACCAGAAGCGGATCATCGCCACCGGCGTCTCCTACGGCCTCCCGGTCATCACCGCCACCCAGATGCTGGAGTCGATGCTGCACGCCCCGTCGCCCACCCGGGCCGAGGTCAGCGACGTGGCCAACGCCGTGCTCGACGGAACCAGCGCCCTCATGCTCTCGGGTGAGACCGCCGTCGGCCATGACCCCGTCGAGGCCGTCGCCACCATGGCCCGGATCGCCACCCGGGCCGAGAAGGAGTTCGACTACCTCGGCTGGGGCCGGGCCCGCGGCATGCAGCAGGTGGCCGAGAGCCGGGGCAAGTCGGCGTCCCGCCGGGTCACCGCTGCCCTGTCGGCCGCGGCCTGGAGGGCGGCGACCGACGCCGGCGCCACCGTCATCATCGCCTGCACCAACTCCGGCACGACGGCCCGGTCCATCTCCCGGTTCCGGCCCGTGGTACCCATCCTGGGGGTGACGCCCTCGGCCCGGACCGCCCGCCAGCTGTCGGTGGCGTGGGGGATCACGCCGATCTTCTCCCAGGAGCGGTCGACGACCGACGACATCATCTGGTTCGCGGTGAAGGAGGCGGTCGACGCCGGCATGGCCAAGAAGGGCGACATCGTCGCCGTCCTGGTCGGTTGGACCGTCGAGCCGGTCCCCACCACCGACACCCTGCGCCTGGTGAGGATCTAACCCCCGACGGTGAAGGCTTCGTGGGCGCCGCTCACGAACAGGCCCGGCTGGGGGCCGCCGGCGATCACATGGAGACGGTCCCCCAGGGCGGCGACACCCAGGCCGTGGCGGGGCGTCGCCAGGGACGCGACCCGGGACCACCGGCCGCCGGACAGGCACTCGATCGAGGCGATGGTCCCGGTGGGCTCCTCCCCGCCGGCCACGCACGGCCGCCCCCCGGCCTCGGCCGCCGACGTCCCACCCCTTGTCTCGTTCAGCCCGGGTTCGGCCCGCCAGCCGCCGCCGGCCGCCGGATCCCACGACTCGACGGTGGCCTTGTTGGTGTCCAGCCCGCCGAGGCGGCCGGCGATGGCGTAGATGCGCCCTCCGGAGCCGGCGGCCGCCAGGTGGTCACGGGGCTCGGACATGTCGGGGCCGGCGGTCCACGACCGCGACCCGGGCGTGAACACCTCGGTGCGGGCCAGGAAGCCACCCCGGTCGTCGGTGCCGCCCACGGCCACGAGCCGCCCGCCGGCGGCGGCCATGGCCAGGCCGCCACGAGGCCCGGCGGCCAGCGCCGGCTCCTCCCGCCACGCCCGGTCGTCGCGCCCCAGGCTGAGGACCCGGGACCGGGCCACCCAGTCCTGCCCGGCCCGGTTGGTGTAGCCGCCGGCGACGTACACCCGGTCGCCGAGGGCGGCCATGCCGGAGTGGTGCAGGCCCAGGGGCAGGGCCGGCGCCGCCTCCCAGCGGTTGGCCGCCGCGTCGTACATGTCGACCCGGTCGCTGGCCGCCCCGTCGAGGGTCAGGCCGCCGGCGACCACGATGCGGCCGCCCAGCACCGCGGCGGCGACCTCGGTGCGGGGAACGGCGAGCTCGGCCAGGGCGGCCGGCGCCCCGGCCACCGTGGTCGTCGCCGGCGCCGGCGCCCGCGGATCCTCGGTGCCGGAGCCGGAGCAGGCGCCGGCCACGAGGGCGACAACCACTAACGTCACCGTGCGCGCCTTCACGCCTGGATGGTACGCAGGGCGGGCCTATGCGCACCGAGCAGGAGCCACGACGACGCAGTGCCGGCAGCGGGCGGGCCACACTGGCCTTCCTCGGGGTCGCCGGCGTGCTGTTCGTCGTGTCCGCCGTGGCCTCGATCTGGCTGCCCGACCCGGGCAACCAGGTCATCCCGCCGTTCCGGGGCTGGCGCTGGCTGCAGGGGTGGGCCCAGTGGGACTCGGGGTGGTACTTCGCCATCGCCACCGGCGGCTACGGCTACATCCCGGGCCGGCAGTCGACGATCGCCTTCTTCCCGACCTATCCCCTGGCCATGCGGGCCGTTGCCGTGGTGGTGGGCAACGCCTATGTGGCCGGCATCGTGGTGACGCTGGCATCGGGTGCGGCGGCCACCCGGCTGTTCTTCGCCTGGCTGTCCGCCCGGTTGACCCCCGCCGGCGCCTGGGCCGCCCTCGGGCTGATGCTCCTCTACCCCTACGCCTTCTTCCTGTACGGCGCCGTGTACCCGACGGCCCTGTTCGTCATGGTCATCGTCGGTGCCTTCCTGCTCCTCGAGCACGACCACCCGTGGCTGGCCGGCCTGGCCGGCGCCCTGGCCACCGCCGCCCGGCCGACCGGCGTCATCCTGGTCATCGCCCTGGCTGTGCGGGCCTACGAGCGCCGGCGCCAGGCCGGCGGGCGGCTGGGATGGCGCGACGCCGGCGTGCTGGTGTCCGCCCTCGGCCTGGCCGGCTTCTGCTTCTACCAGTGGCGCCGGTTCGACGACCCGTTCGCCTTCATCACCGTCCAGGAGGCGTGGGACCAGGAAAGCGGGCTACGCACGTGGCTCAAGTTCAGGTTCTTCGAGGACCTGGGCACCCTCGACGATCGGAACATCCTCGGTTCGCTGTCGTACCTGGCCCACCCGGTGCTCACCTTCGCCGCCCTGGCCCTCGTGCCCCGGGTCTTCCGCCGGTTCGGCTACGGCTACGGCACCTACGCCCTGCTGGCGGTCCTGGTGCCGGCGCTGGCCACCAAGAACTTCTTCGGGATGGCCCGTTACGTGCTGGCCGCGTTCCCGTGCTTCGCCGTCGCCGGCGAGCTACTGGCCGAGCGCCCCCGCCTGGCTCGGGTGGTGTACCCGGCGCTGGCCGTCGCCCTCCTCGCCCTGACCGCCGCCTACAGCCAGGGCCAGTACCTGTCCTGAGCTACGCCGGCCGGGCGCCGACCGAGCCGGCGATGAACGCCACCAGCTTGTCGACCGTGCCCTGCTCGCGAGGCGCCTCGGCCACCGGCGGGCCCAGGCCGTGGGAGTCCATGTCCAGCGGGTCGAAGGGCCGCACCGGCGCCGTCAGCACCTGCTGGAGGCTGGAGCTGGCGTTGGGGGCCACCACCGCCTCCTTGCGCGGGCCGGCCAGGTTCTGGCTCAGGCGCTCGCTGTCGACCGCCTTCACCGCCGTGGACCTCTCGCCCGTGGCCAGGAACACCGGCTGCTTGACGGCCCTGGCGTCGTTCACGGGGTCGATGGAGAACATGGCCCTCAAGAAGGCGTCCTGGTTGGGCGGCAGCAGGGACTGGAACTCCGGGCGCATGACGTCGCGGCCGGGCAGCGTGCCGTTGGCCAGCAGGTTGCCGATCATGGCCCGGTAGGCATCGGCCGACGCCGGCCCGTGGGTGAAGCGGTAGTTGTCGGCCCACACCTCCACCAGAGGCCGCCCAGGGGTGGAGATCAGGGCCAGGCTCTTGATCCGCTCGTCGGTGGCGGCCAGCTTCATGGCGATCACGCCGCCCATGTCGTGGCCGATGACGGCCATGCGGTTGGCGTCGACCTCCTGGCGCTGGCTGAGGTACTTCAGCGCCTCCCGGGCGTCTTCCACCATGTCGTCCCAGCTCAGCTGCTGGCCGGACTCCAGCTGGCTGTCGCCGATGCCCCGGTGGTCGTAGCGGAGGGTCACGACGCCGGCGGCGGTCAGGCTGGCGCTGAGGTCCTTGTAGAGGGGGTCCGGCGGCCGGGCGACGATGGGACCGTCGCGGTTGGTGGCGCCGGGCCCCGGGACGATCAGCACTCCCGGCGACGGCCCCTTGGCGTCGGGGGGAACGTGCAGGGTGGCGCCCAGCTTGAGCCTGGCCGCCCCGGGGATGGAGACGTCGCGCTCGCCGGGCGTGGGCCTGAACTCCTCGTCGAGGCCGGCGTTCTCCCCTCCGCCACCTCCCGAGCAGGCCCCCGCCACGATGGCGAGCGCAGCGACGAGCGCCAGCAGCCGGCCCCCTGGGCGGAGGGCGGCGCCGGTGCTCGGCGGTGATGGCCGGGACCGTTGGTACCGCCGCAGTCGTCGCACGCCGACAGTGTACGGATTGCCCATAGTCGGCGAATCAGGGAGAACCCCGAGGAAACCCCGAGCCGGATCTGGCCGTAGTGTGGTGCGATGGGCGCAGATGTCCTGGTGCGGAACAACGTCAGGGTGTCCGGGAACCCCGACGGGCGGCCGATGATGTTCGCCCACGGCTTCGGGTGCGACCAGAACATGTGGCGCTTCGTCGCCCCGGCGTTCGAGGACCGGTACCGGACGGTGCTGTTCGACTACGTCGGCGCCGGCGCCTCGGACCTGGCCGCCTACGACCCCGACCGCTACGCCAGTCTCCAGGGGTACGCGGCCGACGTGGTCGAGATCTGCGAAGCACTCGACCTGCACGACGTGGTGTTCGTCGGCCACTCGGTGAGCGCCATGGTCGGCGTCCTCGCCGCCGGCGCCGCGCCCGACCGGTTCGGCGCCCTGGTCCTGATCGGGCCCTCGCCCCGCTACATCGACGAGGGCGACTACGTCGGCGGGTTCACCGAGGAGGACATCGACGACCTTTTGGCCTCGCTGGACAGCAACTACCTGGGATGGTCGAGCGCCATGGCGCCGGTGATCATGGGCAACGCCGACCGCCCGGAGCTGGGCGCCGAGCTGACGGCCAGCTTCTGCCGGACCGATCCCGAGATCCAGAAGCGTTTCGCCCAGGTCACGTTCCTGTCCGACAACCGCGCCGACCTCGCCCGGGCGACGGTCCCGGCGCTGGTCCTGCAGTGCTCCGACGACGTGATCGCCCCCGACGTGGTCGGCGAGTACGTCCACCGGCACCTGCACGGAAGCCAACTGGTGAAGCTGCAAGCCAGCGGCCACTGCCCCAACCTGAGTGCCCCGGAGGAGACGGTCGCCGCCATCTCCTCCTTCCTCGGCGGTTGAGCGAGGGCGACGGCTTCTATGCCGCGCTGCTCGAGGACGACCCCGAGGAGCTCTACGACAACGCCCCCTGCGGGTACCTGTCGACGCGCCCCGACGGGACGATCGCCAAGGTCAACGCCACCCTGCTGACCTGGACCGGCTACGACCGAGGGGAGGTGCTGGGCCGGCGGTTCCAGGAGCTGCTGCCCGCCGGCGACCGCATGTTCTACGAGACCCACTTCGCCCCCCTGCTGCGCATGCAGGGCCACGTGCGGGAGATCGCCGTCCAGCTGGTGTGCCGCGACGGCCGCCGGCTGCCCGTGCTGGTGAACTCGGTCCTCAAGCGCGACGCCGCCGGCGCCCCACAGGTGGTGCGCACCGCGGTGTTCGACGCCACCGAGCGCCGGTCCTACGAGCAGGAGCTGCTCGCCGCCCGCCGGCGGGCCGAGGAGAGCGAGGCCAAGGCCACCGCCCTGGCCCGGACCCTGCAGGCCACCTTCCTGCCGCCGGCCATCGTCAGCCCGCCGGGGCTGGACGTGGGGGGCGCATACCGGGCGGCCGGCGACGGCAGCGAGGTGGGGGGCGACTTCTACGACGTCTTCGAGACCGGGCGGGGCACGTGGGCCGTCGTCCTGGGCGACGTGTGCGGGAAGGGGCTGGCGGCGGCGGTGGTGACGGCCCTGGCCCGCTACAGCGTCCGGTCCGAAGCGCTGCGCACGCCGTACCCGAGCGCGGTGCTCGCCGGCCTGCACGAGGTCCTGGTCCGCTATCACCCGGACCAGTTCTGCACCGCGGTGTTCGCCGCCCTCGACCGCACCGCCGAGGGCGCCCGGCTCACCGTCTCCTCCGGAGGCCACCACCTGCCCCTGCGCCGGCGGGCCGGCGGCCAGGTCGACACCATCGGGGAGACCGGCACCATCCTGGGCATGCTGGAGACGCCCCGGCTGACCGACACCCGCACCACCCTCGAACCGGGCGACGTCGTGATCCTCTACACCGACGGCGTCACCGAGGCCCGGCGGGACAGGGAGTTCTTCGACGACCAGCGCCTGGTTGACGCCATCGGCCGCCTGCAGGGGACCAGCGCCCAGGGCATGGCCGACGGCCTGGTGTCCGAGGTGCTCGAGTTCCAGCGGGGCCACGCGCGCGACGACATCGCCGTCGTCGTCATCCGGGTGCCCTGAGCGGATCCGCCGTCCCGCGCCCGGCCGCCTCTACCATCCCCGGCAGTGTCATCAGAACCGCGGCCACTGTCTCAGCCGGCAGTCACAATGACCGGCATGGACAGCTTCGGTGAACTGAGCCTGGCGGCCGTGGGCGCCGGCGAGCTGTTCGGCGCCGTCCTCGCCGATCCCCCGTGGCGGTTCCAGAACCGCAGCGGCAAGGTGGCGCCGGAGCACAAGCGCCTCAACCGCTACGACACCATGAGCTGGAAGGAGATCGCCGCCCTCCCGGTCGACGAGCTCATGGCTCCCAAGAGCCACTGCTACCTCTGGGTGCCCAACGCCCTGCTGGCCGAGGGATTGCAGGTGCTCGAGAACTGGGGCTTCACCTACAAGGCCAACCTGGTGTGGGCCAAGCGCCGCAAGGACGGGGGGCCCGACGGGCGGGGCGTGGGCTTCTACTTCCGCAACACCACGGAGCTGGTGCTGTTCGGCACCCGCGGCAAGTTACGGACCCTTGCGCCGGCCCGCAGCCAGGTGAACATCATCGAAACCCGCAAGCGGGAGCACTCCCGCAAGCCCGACGAGCAGTACCCCATCATCGAGTCGTGCTCGCCCGGACCGTATCTCGAGCTCTTCGCCCGATACCCGCAGCCCGGATGGCACGCGTGGGGCGCCGAGGCGGCGGCCGACGTCGTCCCCCGCGGCCGCCAGCACCCGATGTACCGGGGCTAGTCCCCCACCGGAAGGCGGTCGAGCGCAGCCTGCCGGCGGATGCGGGTCGCGGCCACCGCGGCCCGGTGGGTCGGGAACCGATCCCGCCAGCGGGCCAGGGCGGCGTCGGCGGCGGCCAGCTCGTCACACACCTCGGCGACGACTTCGATCCCCTCCACCCGCTCGGGCTCGATACCGACGAGCAGCAGCGGGCACTCGCCGCCCCCGCCCAGGTTCACCCGCGGGATGAGCTTGTTCCAGTGGGTGGTCGACTGGCCGTACTTGAACCCACCGTGCTTCGAACGGATGACCGGCCCGATGAGCTCCTGCAGGCGCCGGCCGCGGGTCACGATGATCCCGACGGCAATGGCGCCCTCCCGGTGCAGGGCGGCGAAGTTGTTCAGGTCCCGGTCGTAGAACGGGTCCTTGTTGTTCCACTCCATCTCGACCGCCACCCCGGGGAACTGCTCCCCCTCGCCGACGCCGAACATGTCGATCTCGTGGCCCCGGACCCGTGCGACCTCGCTGAGGTCGTCACCGAAGCCCAGCCGCTTCTCGATGGTGATGTTGCGCTTGCCCCAGCTGTCGTCCTGCTCCCGGAGTGACTCGTCGAACCGGCGCACGAACTCGGTCCGTCCCCCGCCGCCGGCCCGCAGCTCGTCGAGGGTGATCCGGAAGCCGGCGAGGGACCGCACGAGCTGGCCGAGCCGTCCGGGGAAGGCGCCGGCCAGGATGATGTCGGCGTAGCGGGTGACGCCGTACACGTAGCCCCCGGGCAGGCCACCGGCGGTGGGCGGCCGCACCGCACCGGGAAGGTCGGCGACCTCGGGGCCCGGCTCGTCGTCGAAGGGCAGCATTCCGACACGCTAGGCAGCGTCGTTCCTGTACCATCTGGTACATGATCACGCGCATGGAGAAGGAGATCGCCGCGCCGGCCGCCGTCGTGTGGCAGGTGTTCAGCGACGTCGAGAACTGGCCCGAGTGGACCGCTTCGGTGACCGACCTCACCGCCCTCGACGGGCGGGCGCTGCGGCCGGGCGCCCGGTTCGAGATCCGCCAGCCCAAGTTCCCGAAGCTGGTGTGGACGGTCACCGAGGTGGAGCCCGGTACGTCGTGGACGTGGGTCAGCCGCTCGCCGGGTGCGGTGACGACCGCCACCCACGTGGTGCGGGCCGCCGGCCCCGACCGCACGGTCGTGGAGCAGGTGCTCGATCAAGGGGGCTTCCTGGGCGGTGTCGTCGCCCGGCTCATGGTGGGCACGACCCGCCGGTACCTGGAGATGGAGGCCGCCGGCCTCAAGGCCAGGAGCGAGGAGCGCCGGCGGGACGATGCCACCGCGCCGTGACCAGCGCCGGCGCACCGAGCTGCTCGACGCGGTCATGGACAGCTGCGCTCGCTCGGGCATCGGGAACCGGTCGCTGCGGGAGCTGGCCGAGGAGCTGGGGACGAGCCACCGCATGCTCATCCACCACTTCGGATCGAGGGACCAGCTGATGGTCGCCGTCGTGCAAGAGGTCGAGCGCCGCCAGGCAGTGGCCTTCGCCGACCTGGGAGCCGAGCCGGCGGACGTGGTCGAGCGCATGTGGGCCCGGCTCAGCGACCCTGCGCTCTGGCCCTTCGAGCGGCTCTTCTTCGAGTGCTACGCCCGGGGCGCCCAGGGCGAGGTGCCGTTCACCATGCTGGTGCCGTCGGCCGTCCACTCGTGGCTGGAGCTGGCCGCCGGCCATCCCGCCGGCGGTGACCCGGCCCTGAACCGCCTCGGGCTGGCGGTCATGAGGGGCCTGCTGCTGGACCTGGTGGCCACCGGTGACCGGGAGGCGGTCGGGGAGGCGCTGGCCCGGTTTGCCACCCTGGTACGGACTGGCGGGACAATGGCGCGGTGACCGCCGTCGCCGACGACCCCGCGCTGCCGACCCTCGGAACCGGATGGCGGCGCACGCTCGTCGCTGCCCTGTGCGCCGTGGCATTGCTGGCTGGGTGCAGCGGGGGTTCCTCCGACGACCAGGGCAGCCCGGCCCCGGAGACCAGCACGCCGGCGCAGGACGCCCCGGAGACGACGACGGCTCGCCCCGCCGGCCTGTCGAGCTTCGACGACATGAACCAGGACGGCCAACCGGATCCGACGTGCGGCACGCGGGACTTCAAAGCCGGACTGGTTCTGCGGGTGCCGTGCGAGCCCGGCTACTACGCCAGCGATCCCAGCGAAGGAACGACCCTCGTCCCCGGAGCACTGTCCGGCCTGCCCGGCCTGCCCGACGACGTGAAGGACCGGATACTCACCGACGTCTCGGCCAACGCCATCACCGCCAAGGACGAGGCCGGCAAGCAGGTGGTCGTCGTCTTCATCCAGTCCGACACCCTGTTCGCCACCGGGTCGTCGTCGCTGTCGGATCCGGCCAGGGACACCCTCGACGGGCTGGCCCGCAACGTCTCGCGGATGTGGCCGACCGCCGCCATCCAGGTCCGGGGCCACACCGACTCGACGGGAACCGCGGCCGTCAACCAGCCGCTCTCCGAGCAGCGGGCGGCCAACGTCGCCACCTATCTCGCCTCCCAGGGCATCGAGAGGGCTCGGCTCTCGTCGGTCGGGTTGGCAGCCACCCTTCCCGTCGCCGTTGAGGACGGCGAGCTCGGCCGGCGGGAGAACCGCCGGGTGGAGCTGGTCGTCCGGATTCCGTGAGGCTCTTGACCTGAGCGTTCGTTCCCGCTAACGTTAGCGACAACGAACATAACTGAGGAGGTCGAGCCATGGGGCAGCCGGTTGCATTCTTCGAAGTGATCAGCGCCGAGCCGGAGCGGGCCAAGAGCTTCTACGGCGAGCTGTTCGGGTGGCAGATCGACGCCCCTCCGGGGATGGACGGGTACGCCCTGGTGGACACGGGCGCCGGCGAGGGAGCGATCGGCGGCGGCATCGGCCCCTCCCAGGGGCCCGGTGACGCCGGCGTCAAGATCTACGTGCGGGTCGGCGACCTCGACGCCTACGTGGCCCGGGCCGAGCAGCTGGGCGCCGCGTTGCTCGTCCCGCCGATGGACCTCCCCGGCGACTTCGGGCGGATCGCCGTCGTCGCCGACCCGGACGGCAATGCCGTCGGGCTCTGGGAGTGAGCGACGACAGCGCCGACGACGTGCTGCGCGCCCTGGCCGAGCCCCGCCGGCGGGCCATCGTCGAGCTCGTCGCCCACGACGAGCTCGCCGCCGGTGAGATCGCCGCCGCCTTCGACATCACCCGCCCCGCGGTCAGCCAGCACCTCACCGTGCTGAAGCAGGCGGGGCTGCTGGCCGAGCGACGGGACGGCACCCGCCGGCTGTACCGGGCCCGCCCGGAGGGCCTGGACCAGGTGCGCCGGCTGCTCGACGACATGTGGGCCGGCGCCCTCGACACCGCTCGTCGCCTGGTCGAGGCGGAACGAGGCGTCGACCAGGATGACCGGGCCGCCGCCGGCTAGGAGGCACCGCCGCCGGCCAGGTGGGACACGGACCATCGCCCACATGTGGGCCACGGCACTCGGCGCCTTCCGCCTCTACGTAGAGAGACCGCCCGCCCATCGAGTCGAGGAGATGACCGTGGCACCCACCGCCCCGACCCCATCGCACAAGGTGACCGCCCTCAGCCGCCCTCCCGTGCGCCAGTCGACGATCGTCCGCAGTGACGTCGACCACACCTTCGAGGCCTTCGTCCGGCTGATCGGCGCCTGGTGGCCGGTCGAGCCACTGTCGAACGGAGGCGCCCGGGTGCGAGACGTGACCGTCGAGCAACGCCTCGGCGGACGGGTGTACGAGACCTGGGACGACGGCACGACGGTCGACTGGGGCGAGGTCGTCGCCTGGGCGCCGCCCGGCCGGCTGGTGATGTCGTGGCTGAACACGCCGGCGCCCACCGAGGTCGAGCTGGCCTTCACCGCCCTCGGCCCCGGCATCACCCGCGTCGCCGTGGAGCACCGGGGCTGGGAGCACCTGACCGCCGAGCAGCTCGGCGAGGACTGTGCCGAGCCGGGCGGGTACCTGGCCGGTTCGTACAGCCGGGGCTGGCAGCTGGTGCTCGAACGTTTCGCCGGATCGCTGGAGCGGGAACGAGAGGAGCGGTCGTGAGCACGAGCAGGCGGTCGTCCGGCCGCCCCGCAGCCGCCGCAGCCGCCGGAGGCGCCGCAGCCGCCGGAGGCGCCGGAGGCGCCGGGATAGCGTTCCTCCATGCCTGAGTTCGCCGAGAGCAAGCCCGAGAACCCACCGGTGCCGGATCGTGACCTGGCCGAAGACGAGCCAGATCTCCTCTCCGACGCCGAGCTCGGCGACGCGGCACCCGTCCTCCCGCCGCTCGGAACCGCGCCCGCCGATCCCATGGTGCCCGTACCTCCGGGGCCGGAGACCTCCGTGTCGCCCCTCGCCGAAGCCGGTGGCGTCGTGCCCTCGGACTCGCTGGAGGACATGGCCGACGCGATCGAGGAGGGTCGCCTCCCGCGGGACTGAGCGTCACAGCATTCTCTTGACCAGGAACGCCCTCGCCCCCTTGAACTTCGGCACCTTCTTGAGCAGGCCGACGCGCTTGAGCTTCAAGCCCTTCGGACCGATCCCCACCTCGATGGAGTACACCTCGTCGAGGAAGTCGGTGACCTTGAAGATCTTGCCCTTGGTCTTGTTGCCGTCCAGCTCGGTCCCGAACCACTTGGCGAACTTCGGGTGGTTCTTCTCGAAGTCCGTGCGCCTGGCCATGGTGCGCTTCACCCCGAACGGCAGAGGCACGTCGCCGTCGACGAAGCTGGTCAGGGCCTCCAGGGGCGCCCTGCCCGACCGGTCGACGAACCGGGTGGGGTTGTCGAAGCCGTAGGTGTAGGCGCCCAGCAGCCGGGGCTCCGCCACCGTGGCACCGGGCGAGCCGCTGAGCAACGGGTCGGGCGACAACAGCACGCCGTCGCGTGGCTCGTACCACCGGGCCTGGGAGCGGTAGAGGTTGCGGAACTCGTCGTGGTACAGGCCGGCATAGAGCGTGGGCTGGCGGTACACCTCGCTCTTCTCCCGGACCCAGATCTGGCCGCCGGGGAAGTACTCCAGGTGCTCGAAGACGTCGCCGTCGGCCTTGGTCACCAGGTTCACCGACCCGATGAGGTCGCCGGTGAGGAAGTAGCGCTTCTGCTCGGTGGCGTTGGCCCGGACCTCCTTGGTGGCCACCTGGAGGTCGCCGGCGAAGAACTGCTTCCAGGCCACTCTGCCGTCGACCCTGGTGAAGTACCGGTTGACGTACTCGACCTCGCCCAGCGGGCCGCGCTCCAGAGCCAGGGTGCCGTCGTCGTCGTAGCGGTAGGTGGTGGCGTTGGCCTGGTCGACGATCGACGACGCCCGGTCCTCCTCGTCCCAGGTGATCGTGCGGCGGTGGCCGCCCTGGTCCTCCTGCCACCCGGTGTTGTTCCCGTCGGCGTCCCAGGAGTAGGTCCGGCTGCCCACCTTGGTCGGGCCGTGCGCCGGCCCGGTGCCGTAGGCGTAGCTCAGGTCGAACGTGGTGTTGCGCTCCTCCCGGCCGTCGATGCGGTCGACCTGCTTCTTGGTCGCCACCCGGCCGGCATCGTCGTAGGTGAGGGCGAGGGAGTAGTCCCGGTGCTTCTTGGGTGGGAACTCGTACGTGCCGGCAGCACCGGTGAGGCGGTGCAGGTCGTCGTAGCCGAACGTCTGGGTGCTCGGGCCGCCCATCTCGTTCGCCTTGGGCACGGGGATGTCGTCGACCCGCTTCAGCGGATTGCCGACCTTGTCGTAGGTGTACGACAGGTTCTGCAGGCGCTTGGAACCCTCATTGACCACCTGCCCCGTCAGCCACGTCGTCCTCGGGTCATACGACGTCTCGGTGCTGACCCCGTTGCCGTACGCCAGTATCCGGCGGAAGCCGAACTTGTCGTACTCGAGGCGGTCGACGTAGCGGTAGTTGTCCGACCCCTTCTTGCCGGTGACCGAGCGGATGCGGCCGCCGGAGTCGTAGAGGTTGGTCACCACCTCGCCGTCGGGGTACGTCATCGACAGGATGCGGCCCATGCTGTCGGCGGCGAACTTCGTCGTGTACGTGTGCGCCGCGGCCGTGGTGGGGCTCAGGTTGTGGACCTTCATCACGTCTCGCTGCTCGATCAGGTTGCCGGCCTTGTCGTAGGCCCGGTCCTGGGTGCGGGCGCCGTCGACCACCTGGGAGACACGGCCGGCGATGTTGCCCGGTTCCCCGCCCTTCCCGTAGGTGTAACTCACGTCGTTGGACGGGTCGTTCGGGTAGCGGATCCTCTCCACCCGGGCGTACGCGTGCTCGTAGGTGATCTGCTTGCCGGCGTCGCGCAGGTTCGGCGTCACCTTCGAGACCATGTTGGAGGCCAGGTCGAAGCCCATCTCGACCCTGCCGGCGTCGGGCGTCTCCACGCTCACCTGGCGGCCGAGCAGGTCGTAGCCGACGTTGGTGTGCTTGTCGCCGGGCTCGGTGATCCTCACCAGCTGCTGGAGCGGGTCGTAGGCGTAGCGGGTGAGCAGGGACGTCTCGGTCTGGCCCTGGCGGTAGAACCGCTCGACGCTCACCTCGTTGCCTCGGGCGTCGGTGGACGTCACCGTCCGCTTTCCTTCAGGATCGACGACCTCCGTGGTCGCCAGGCCGGCGGCGAAGCCGTACGTCGTGGCCGTGACCCGGTCGGTGGGCGCCGTCACCTTGGTGACCCGGTCGCGCACGTCGTAGTCGACGAAGGTCTCCGGCACGGTGTCGTCTTCGGAGTTGAAGACGTCGATGCCGATCGACCGGGCCTCGGTCACGGGGTGGAACTGGCGGACCGGTCGGCCCAGGAAGTCGAAGTAGGTCGCGCCGGAGACGACCCGGACGTCGACCGCCTTCTTGGACGGGGCGTCGTACACGGCGGCGTCGGCCTTGGTCTGGATCTCCTTGCCCACGCCGTCGATGAAGCGAATGGTCTCGATGCGGTCGTTGGGGTTGGCGGCGTCGAAATGCTCGGCCCGGACCCACGGGTCGGCGGCGTCGGTGGCGCTGTAGTGGAACGTCACCGTCGGCCTCGGCGGCTGGGCGCCCTGCTCGAGCGGCTCGGTCACGGAGGTCAGCCGGCCCCGGGCATCGTAGGTGAACGACGTGACGGCCCCGTTCGGGTCCTTGACCGAGGTCACCCGTCCGAAGCGGTTGTCGTAGCTCATTGTCGTCTCGAGGTTGAGGCTCTTCTCCCGGATGGCGATCAGGTTCCCGGTCAGGCGGTCGTAGTCGTAGGACATCTCCTCCCGGTCGCCCCGGGCGTTCGGCGGGCCGATCACGAGGTTCACCTCGCCACCGGGGTCGGCGTACTCGACGTCGGTGTGGGCTGCCCCGCCGCCGCCGGCCGAGAGGTGTTCATCGATCGAGGTGATGGCGGCGTAGTCGCACGGCGAGACGCTGTCGCGCCGGCGCAGGACCTGCCCGCCGGCGTTGACGACGGTCAGGGCCTGTGGCACCTGGGTCCACGGGAAGCTGTCGGGGTGGGAGGTGCGGCACTCGGTGAAGGTGATGCGGGCCACGGCGTCGTCGGCCGCGCCGGGGCCGCCGAGGTCGACGATCTCGATGGCGTTGCCCCGGGCGTCGTAACCGGTCCGGATCTCCGATTGCATGGCGGGGGCGCCGCCGCCGGCACCGTGCCAGTGCTCCTCCACCTTCACCTTGCGGGGGAAGATGCTGGCGATGGTGCTGTCGGCGTCGGCCGGGATCTCCGGTGAGGCGCTGTCGACCAGCTCGTAGGTGTTCACCGTGGACACGAAGGCGTTGCCGGCCCCGTCCTCCAGCGTCTCGCTCGCCAGCAGGCCGCGCGCGTAGTAGTTGTCGTTCCGGTAGGCGCGCACGAACCTCCGGTAGACGCCGCCCTTGTCGTCGAGGTTCTCCTCCACGATCTCGCCGTAACCGAGCATCTCGCGCTCGCTGAAGTCGAAGTGGTTGTCGTCGCTGTAGACGTACCGGGTGACGGCGTCGTCAGTGCCGTCGCCGGCGTGCCCGTCGTTGACCGTGACCTGGTTCAGCGTCCACACCGAGAACGGTTGGTCGAGGGTGTTCCCGTCACGGGCGTAGTCGAGGTCGATGCGGGCGCCGAGGGGCCGGTGGATGGTCTTGAGCATGTTCGTGCGTCCGGTGAGGTTGCGGGACACGTGCAGCTCGGAGTCATCGGAGCTGGTCACGCTGTCTGGCAGGCCGTCGCCGTCGATGTCGACCAGGCTGTTTCGAGCCGAGCTGATGCTGCGCCCGCCGTGGCCGCCCGGGTTCAGGATGACGAAGCACAGGCGGACCGGCCAGCACAGGGGGCCGATGCCGACGGTGAAGTCGGCCCCCCCGGAGACGGCGAAGTTCTCGCTGCGGGAGATGTCGTTGTCCTGGAAGGCGCCGAAGTCCACGCGTCCCGTCAAACCGGCTCCGGTGTTGAACTGGACGGACACCCGGTGCCGGTCCACGTCACGCTCGCCCGTGTACTCGCTCTCGAGGCGGTCGGGCAGGCCGTCGCCGTTGAGGTCGATCCATGCGACGTCGGCGTGCTCCTCCTCCCGCTGGATGTTCACGCCGGCGGAGAAGTCGAACCGGCCGGCGTTGAAGCCCACGCTGGCGCCGACGGAGAAGTTGTCGCTCTGGCCCCGCTCGAGGGCGCCGCCGGGGAACTCCGTCTCGGCCGAGAACCGGTAGCCGAGGTTCCACCGGACCTTGATCTGGCCGCCGTCCACCGTCACCCGGTCGGGCAGCCCGTCACCGTTCATGTCGGCCAGGTCGGTCTCCACCGGCTTCGACCGGTCATAGGGCAGGGCGATGTTGAAGCCCTCCTCGTGGTTGATCTCGCTGTGGCCCAACGAGCCGGAGAAGCCGAGGTTGACTCCGGCCGACGTCCCGCTCGGCTCCTCGGCGTTGGGCGCGTCGGCGTTGTCGCCGCCACCCCCGCTCGGCCCGTTCCCGGGGGCGTCGGCGCTGGAGCTCTGGCCTTTCTTGGCCGCGCCCTTGCCCTTGCCGTTCCCGCCGCCGCCCGAGCCCCCGCCGCCGTCGCCCTCCTTGCCGCCGGCGTTGCCCGGTATGCCGCCACCGTCCTCGGAGCTGAGCGCGCTGGTGTCGCCGTTGGCGCTGCTCTTGATGCTCGGCGTGGCGCCGGAGCCCGAGACGGTGCCCGAGTAGCTGCGGTCGGTGCGCACCGCCGACTGGTCGAGGTCGCGCAGGACCGGGTCGAGCCCGCCGACCTGGGTCGTGTACTGGATCTTGCCGGCGACCACGTCGGGATAGCCGTCGCCGTTCATGTCCTGGAAGTCCCGCATCCCGCGGCTGAACCCGACGGCCACGCCGCCGCCGAAGCCGAGGGGGCCGACGGCCAGCCCACCGCCGAAGGTGTCCTCCTCGGCTCGGCCGGTGATCGTGGGCGCCCTCCCGGTGCTGGCGCCGCCACCGTCGGGCTTCACCGAGTCGGGCCCGACCCGGGACGCGCTGGACCCGCCGGCAGCCCCCCACGTCGCCCCCCGGACGTTGGGGCGGGGCGTGAGGTCCTGGTCGTCGGTGCGCACGCTCTGCTTGGGGCCCTGCCAGCGGTCCTGCTCGGGGTCGGGCGCGTACGGGTACGCCTTGCCCTGGATCGGGTTGGTGTCGTCCGCGTTCTTGGGCGCGTTCCCGACGCCCTCCTCGAAGTCGGAGCGCCGGAACACCAGGTCGGCCTCGGCGACCGGCTGGCCGGCCCGGGCGCCGTCGCCGTTGTAGCCGGCGTAGCCCCAGCCCCGGAAGGGCTGGGGGAAGATGTCGCCCTGGTCGTCGCGGACCAGCAGCAGGGGCCAGTGGTGGGCGGCGGGCACGTCGCCGGGCGGCAACTCGGCCACGGTCACGTCGGTGTCGGTGACCATGAGCGGGCCGAGGCGGGGGTCGGGGCTGGAGTAGTCGAACCAGAACCGCTGGCCTTCAGTCGCCTGGAAGCTCAGCTCGAGGTCGTCGCCGACGTACGGGTTCGGCTGGGTCTGGCTCGGCGGGGGCGGCACCGTGAGGTTCAGGATCCCCTTGCCCACCCGCCGGCCCTCGCCCTTGACGGTGAACGCCACGGTCGACGGCAGGAGCGTCGGGTCGACCGGCCCGGTCAGGCGGACGTCGGCCTTGACGTTGACCGTCCGCACCTCGCCCGGGGTGGCGTCACCGTCGTCGGGCACGGTCCACACGCCCTGAGGCGTCGAGCGGTTGGACTGCCCGTAGAGGCTGATGTCGTACGGCGGGCGGAGCTGGATGATTGGCCGGCCCTGCTGATCGTGGGTGGTGACGGGCTCCGTGCCCCTGGTCGCGTTGACGTAGAAGAGCTGGGGGCCGGCGCTGCCGGCGGGGCCGAGCCACTCGAGGGCCGTCACGTCGATGGGCGAGTCGACGCCGAGCCGCAGCGACACCCGGTCGACCACGCACAGCTGGTTCTCCGGAGGGCAGCCCGGGCCGGTACGAGGCGCCAGGACGGGGAACTCGGCCGTGACCGGGAAGTCGCCGACCTGGTCCCAACGGATGGGCGGCGTGGACGCCACCAGGTTCACGCCGTTGTGCTCGACGACGATGCGGACGTCATCGGTGGTCGCCGCCGTCTTGCGGACGACGCCGGTGAGCCGAACCGTGCCGTCGAGGGGCATCTGGGTGAAGATCCCGGTCCGGCCGCCGAGGGTGAACTCCTCCGAGGCGACGAAGCGGCTGACGTCGAGCCCGTTGGCGTCGAGGGCCGGCACGATGTCGGTGTACGTCACCGTGGGATCCCAATCGACGGCGTCGGCGGCGCCGTCGTCGACGGACTGCAGGCGGAAGTAGATGCGGTCGCCCTTGGCCACCGTCACCGAGCCCACCTGCGGCACCCGAGGCCCGGTGGCCCCCTTCGGGATGGTGGCGGACCACAGCTCGCCCCCGTTCCTCTGGACGGCGACCCGGACGCCGTCGGGGCTGTCGGCGGCGTTGCGCAGGACGATCGGCCCCTCGATGCTCACCTGGCCGTCCCACGGAGCGATCCATCGCCGCAGGGTGTCCTGGAGCGGGAACCGCTGCCGGGCGGCGGCCTCGTAGGCGCTGTCGTCGACGTTCACCGCCGGGCTGATGCTCTGGTCGCTGATGGGGACCGCAGTGTCGGTGCTGTCGGTCGAGAAGAACGGCCTCTTCTCGACGAGCCGGTTGAAGTACACGGTGCCGTTGCGGACGAAGTCGATCATGCCATCGGCGTTCACGTCGCTGAAGTACGACGTGGCCTTGTTGAACGACCAGCCGTGGTGGTACATCACGTCGCCCACGAAGAAGTAGGCCTCGGGGCCGATGGAGACGCTGAAGCTCTCCTCCTCGGGGAGGCCGGGAAGGCTGTCCAGCCACACTGGAGGATCGCTGAAGGTGGTGGAGCCGCCCGGGCGGCCCTGGTTGAGGCGGTACCAGATCTTGCCGGCGCTCTTCCATACCTTGTCCGGCAGGTTGTCACCGTTGATGTCGACCAGTTCGATCTTGCTCTCGGAGTTGGAGCCACTCATCTCCAGGCCACCGCCGATGGAGAAGCTCTTGTCCGGGTTCAGTGGGTTGAAGCCCAGGTAGACCCGGCCGTCGCCCATGCTCGTCGAGGACCCGCCCAGGGCGGTCGGCTTCACGTCTGCGAGCTCACCGTCGACGTCGTCGTCGCCGGTCTTCCAGGTCTTGTCGTCCTCGAACCCCCGGTACTTCCCGTTCACGAGGACATCCTCGAAGTACTCGAAGCCGGTCGTGGCGAAGACCTGGCCGTCGGCGCCGGCCTGGGCGATGCTGCGCAGGCGGCTCTTGTCGAAAGGCCCGTAGTCGTAGTTCAGCCGGTAACTGCGGACGAGCTCGGGGGCGATGCACCGGCCGGCGTTGAGCGAGTCCCGGCCGGGGCAGAACGTCACGTCGACCTGGCGTAGCAGCTGGGAGATCACCCGCAGGGCACCGGTGCGGGCGTCGATGGTCACGTCCCGCCGGCGGTCCTGGCCCAGCTCGGCGTCGCGGGTGAAGCTGATGTCGTAGGCGCCGAATCGGGCGAGGTCACCGTCGTCGTCGGGGTCGGTGTCGACCGAGCCGCTGTAGTTGATGCGGGCCAGGTAGAGGTGCTCGCCCTTGGGCTCGGCGGTGCCGTCGCCGACGCCGGAGTCCCTGACCAGGTCGTAGAAGTACGTGACGGTGTTGAGGGAGATGTCGCGCTTCTCCACCAGGCCCCACCAGTACCCGGCGCCCGTGTGGTCGCGCAGGACGGCCTCGGGAACGCTGCCGTCGTTCTCCGGCGTCCGCCCGTAGAAGTACTTGTTGCCGACCTTGTCGTGGATCTCCCACCAGTAGTTGTCGGTGGCGTCGCCGTGGCGCAGGATGCGCTGGTAGTCGCCCTCCACCCGCTTGGTGAAGATCCGGTCGGCCTCCCGCCGGAGCTGCGGCGAGCGGTGGGCGGTAGGGCTGAGCTGCTCGCCCTCGAAGGAGTAGGTCTCGCTCTCGACGGCGGCGTCGTACCGAGGCACGCCCCAGCGGGTGTCGACCGAAATCGACGGCGCGCCGGCGTCCCAGCCGATCCCCATCCAGCCGTTGCCCTGCCGTGACCCGTACTCGAAGGAAACCTCGGGCTGCCACTCGAGGCGGCCGGGCGGGATGTCGACAGGGAAGCTGGTGTGGGCCTCGCCGACGGTGTCCGGCTTCGGGACGTCGATGAGGCTGACGCCCTCGGACGGATCGCCGTACTGGAGGCCCTCGAGGACGCTGGGCACCGGCTGGGCGGCGCCCAGGACCGGAGGCTGGGTCAGCGTCGAGCCCAAGGCGCCGGCGAAGACACCTTCCATCGCCGGCAGTGGTTCGGCCAGGAGGAGCGTCATGGCGGCCAGCGCCACCAGTCGCCGGGCGCGGACTCTCCGCCTCGCCGAACTGCGCATCGTCATCGACTGCCCCTCCCGAACAGAACCGGTTCGGAGGAATACGAGCATCCCGGACCGGCACCGTCATGCGTAGTGACTACGCATGACGCAGTCGCGGGGAACGTGGTTGGCTCACGAGTACGTCGCCGCGGCTGCGGCGGTGAGACGCGCGCCTGGCCCCGAGCAGCGAACCCGCAGCGGGCGTATCCTCCGGAGCCGAGCTTCGGAAGGGCGCGGTGAACGGAATCACAGCTACTCAGTGGCCCCTCGTGGGCCGGCGCGCCGAACTGGCCCGCCTGGGCGACCTCCTCTCCTCGCCCGAGTCCTGCGGGGTGGTGATCGCCGGCCCCTCGGGCGCCGGGAAGACACGCTTCGCCGGGGAATGCCTGGCCCTGACCGAGCAGATGGGGTTCGCCACCGCGCGGGTGCTGGCGACGCAGTCGGCGGCCACGATCCCGCTGGGTGCGCTGTCACCGCTCCTCCCGGCCCTGGCCGAGGCTCGGTCCCCCGCCGAGCTCCTTCGGCGAGCGCGCGCCGAGATCGCCGAGCGCGGACGCGGGAGGCGCCTGGCGCTGCTCGTCGACGATGCCCACCTGCTCGACCCCATGTCCGCGACCCTCCTCGTCCAACTGGCGACGGAGCGGGAGGCGTTCGTCATCGCCACCGTGCGCAGCATGGAGCCGGCGCCCGACGCGGTCGTCGCCCTGTGGAAGGACGGCATCACCGAGCGCCTCGAGCTCGGCGCCCTGGATGCGTCGGCGGTCGCCGAGTTGCTCTCCGCCGTCCTGGGGGGCGACGTCGACGGCTCCACGCTCCGCCGGTTCGCGGAGGCCAGTGGCGGCAATGCCCTCCTTCTCCGCGAGCTGCTCCTGGGGGCGGCCGAGGCCGGCCTGGTGCGGCAGGAGGACGGGCTCTGGCGCCTGGTCGGCGCTCTGCCCCTGTCCGCGCGCCTGGTCGAGATCGTCACGACCCGGTTGGGCGCGATCGGCGAGCGGGAGCGCGAGGCGCTCGAGGTCGTCGCCTACGGCGAGCCCCTCGGGGTCGGGTCGCTGGAGGAGCGGTTCGGCACCGAGGCCCTCCACCGGTTGGATCGGCTGGGTCTCATCGTCGTGGTTCACGACGGGCGCCGGGTCGAGGCCAGGCTCGGCCACCCCCTCTACGGCGAAGTGCTGCGCGCCGGAGTGCCGGCGATGCGAGCACGCCGGGTCAGCGGGATCGTCGCCGCGCTCGTGGCCCGGGGAGGCGCGCGGCGCCACGACGATGCCTTGCGCCTGGGCGCCTGCGCGCTGGCCGCCGGCGGTCCCTTCGAGCCGGATGTGATGCTCGCTGCCGCCGGCGCCGCCCGGCGCCGTTACGACCTGCCTCTCGCCCAGCGCCTGGCCGAAGCGGCTGCGAGCGCCGGCGGCGGCTTCGCCGCTGCCCTCACCACCGCGCAGCTGCACATCCTCCAGGGGCGGCCGGACGAGGCTGAGCGCCGGCTCGTCGAGGTCCGTGAAGAGGAGCGGACCGATGCTGAGCGGGTGGCCCTCGCCGCCACGCGCATCGACAACCTCGCCCTCGGCCTCGGCCGGCCGGACGACGCCCTCCGGGTGGCATGGGAGACAGAGGCGATGGTCGCCAGCGAAGAGCTGCGGGACGAGGTCGCGGCCAAGCGGGCGGAGCTGTTGTTCCTCCAAGGTCGCATCACCGACGCTCTCGAGGTTTTCCTGCCCATCCTCGGCCGGGCGCCGGCGCGCACCGTCGCCCTGGTGGCGTCCACCGCCGCGCTCTGCCTGCTCCTTCGTGGCCGGCTCGGTGAGGCTATCGAGGTGACCGAACGGGGGTACGCGGCGCACCTCAGCCAGAACGGCCTCCCGTTGACGGCCGGTCCGCACACTGCCCTCATGGTCAGGGGCGTCGCCTTGGGCCACGCCGGTCGGATCGAGGAGGCGCTCCGGCTCGGTGAGTCGGGATACCGCGGGGCGGTGGCCGACGGTTCCCTGGAGGCCCACGGGAGCTTTGCCGAGCTGCTCAGCTGGCTCTCTCTCCTGGAGGGCCGGCCGTCGACGGCGCAGCGCTACGCAGCCGAGGCCGCGGGCGTCTTCCGCCAGCTCGGCTGGGGCCAGTACCTCCGCTTCGCACTGGGCCACCTGGCGCACGCCTCGGCCCTGCTTGGGGCGACCGACCAGGCGAGCCGGGTGGTCGCCGAGCTCGAGGCCCTCGACATCCCGGCCACCGATGTCGCCGGCGCGCTGGTGATCCAGTCCCGCGCCTGGGTGGCGGTGGCGACGGGCGACGTCGACCGCGCCCGGGGCTTGCTCCGCGAGGCGGTACGGGTCGCCGAGGCCAGTGGCGACCGGGTCGGAGAGGTTGCCGCGCTTCACGATCTGGCCCGCACGGGTTCGGCGGCCGAGGTCGTCGATCGTCTCCGAGACCTCGCCACCGTCGTCGAGGGCGGTTTGGCGAGCACGCGCGCCGCCTACGCCGCCGCGCTGGTCGCGGGCGACGGCACGGCTCTGGACGAGGTGGCCTCCGCGTTCTCGGCCTTGGGCGCCGGCCTCTTTGCCGCTGAGGCGGCTGCGGGGGCGGCCGTCGCACTCCGCCGTGGCGGTGACCCCCGCCGGGCCGCAGCCGCCGAGCGCCGCATGCAGGCCCTCTTGCGCCAGTGCGAGGACGCCGTCACGCCGGCGACCTTCGCCGTCGGTGCCCAGGTCCTGCTCACGCCGCAGGAGCTGAAGGTCGCCGGGCTGGCGGCCGCCGGCATGGCAAACAAAGAGATCGCGGCGCGGATCGGCGTCTCAGTGCGAACGGTGGAGACGCAGCTCCAGCGGGCCTACGACAAGCTGGGTGTCCGCCGTAGGTACGAGCTCCCCGAGGCCCTCGCACTCTGACGCATGGGCGCGCAGCTCGGGGATCCCGTCGCAAGCAGCCCGACACCGGGGAGGTCCCCGCCGGCGGCGGGTGGATCAGCCGAAGGCGCCGTTGGCGATGTACGGACGGGGTGGGCCGTCGAGGCCGCGGACCATGATCGCCCCTGAGGGTCGCAGGTCCAGCCCGGCGGCCACCACGATGTCCATGGCCCACTGCTGGCCGGCGCTCAGCCACCCCACCTCAACGGCCTGTCCAGCGTCGCCGCCGGCGAGGGTGGCGATCAGCAGGGCGCGCGCCGCCTGCTCGTCGGTCGCCGCAAGGGCGACCGGTTGGGCGCCTCGCACCAGGGCGTAACCCCGCCCCTCGACGACCATCAGGGCCACGCCGTCGTCCAACAGGTGACGGACGTCGTCAGCCCGAGCCGCGCCCCGCACCGCCTGGTCGACCTCCACAGTGAGCCCAATGTCGGCCGACGATCCCGCACGCACGGTGTCCACCGCGGGCAGCCCGTCCCGCCGGACCACCCCTGTGGCGCTGACGACCGGGTGCAGGTCGAAGCCGGCGCCGACGTACCGCCGCATGGCCCGGGGGTCGGCCGAGCTCAGGATGAGCCCCGGTCCGCCCTCCAGCGCGTATCTGCGCGTGGCATCGAGGAGCCGGCGCCCGATGCCCCGGCCCTGGGCCGCGACCGCCACCCCCAGCAGGGAGAGGAGCCACAGCGGGCCCCGGCGGGACGCCTGGGCCACACCTACCACCGCCCCGCCGGCCGCCGCCACCCACGAGCCGGCCGGATCGGTCGCCAGCAGGTGGCGGAGCCGGGCCCGCGTCCGCTGGGCGGCGACATCGTCGTGTGGGCGGGGCGGCAGTCCGGCCCTGGCCCGCATGTCGGCGAAGGCGCCGTCCCAGACGGCGCCGGCGGCGTCGACGTCGGCCGGCGCCATGAGCCGGACGTCCACAGTGGCCGGCCGGGAGGGCCGGGTGACGACGTCAGCGGTCAACCGCTGCTTGCCACCTGCGCGGCGTCGTACTCGTAGTCGTTGCCCCGGAACCGCTCGACCGTGGCATGGCCGTACTGGGTGATGCCGGTGCGGCGGGCGACCGACAGGGCAGTGGCGGCCAGGATGCGCAGGTCGACCCAGAGACTCCAGCGGTCGACGTAGAGCACGTCGATGGTGAACCTCTCCTGCCAGCTCAGGGCGTTGCGCCCGCTCACCTGAGCCCACCCGGTGATCCCCGGGCGCAGCTCGTGGCGCCGGGCCTGGGCGGGGGAGTAGAGCGGGAGGTACTCGACGAGCAGGGGGCGGGGCCCCACCAGGCTCATGTCGCCCTTGATGACGTTGAAGAGCTGGGGCAGCTCATCGAGGCTGCTCCGCCGCAGGAAGTTGCCGACCGGCGTCAGCCGCTGAGCGTCCGAGAGGGTTTGCCCGGAGCTGTCCCGCAGCTCGAGCATGGTGCGGAACTTGTAGAGCCGGAACAGCTTGCCGTGCAGACCGGGCCGGCGTTGGACGAACAGGATGGGTCGGCCCATGGTGGCGCAGACGACGAGAGCCACGACAACCATCACAGGGAGGGCGAGGAGCAGGATGATGATCGCCCCCACGACGTCGACCGTGCGCTTGACGACCAAGCCGGTGGCTCTCGCCCAGTCTTGTCCCTCAGCCCGTCCGACCACTTGTCCCCGCCCCGCCTCGATGCTTGCCGACGTCACCGTAGTACATGCGGAGGCAAGGTCGAACACGGCTCGGAGGCGGTCAGAATCCGCATGTCGTGCCCGCCGTTGCTCCGCATCGCCCCGGCGGTCGCAGTCACGCGCGGTGCTTCTCGCCGCTCGTTTCGTCCGGCGTGCCCCTGGGCCAGGCGCCGGGTTGGACGAGGCCTCTGGTCTCGTCGCCAGATAGCCTGCCCGGAGGGCCTCCCTGCCCGCACAGGCGGAGCGGGATGCAACCCTGGCCGGGATCCAGCTCCAGAACACTCGAGGCTTTCGAGGAGGAAGGCACCCATGGAACGCACCGTCGTGAACCCATGGCAGTGGTCGGTGGCCATGGGCTTCAACCAGGGAGAGGTCGTGACCGGCGGCACTTCGACGCTGTACCTCGCCGGTCAGACGTCGATGAGCGCCGAAGGGCAGCCCCGGCACCCCGGCGACATGCCGGCTCAGATCGCTCTCGCGACCGACAACCTGGAGGCCGTCCTCGGCCAGGCTGGGATGACCTTGGCCAACGTCGTCCGGCTGAACATCTACACCGTCGACGTCGATGCCTTCTTCGAGAGCTACGGGGCGCTGGCCGGCCGCCTCGCCGCCGCCGGCGTGGCGCCGCCCGGCACTTTGCTCGGCGTCACCCGGCTGGCCTTTCCCGAACTGATGGTGGAGCTCGAAGCGACGGCGGTGGCCTGACCGTCGCGCCGATCGGGGGAGAATCGGAGCCGGGCGATGACATACGACACCGGTGCGCTCGTCGCCGCCGACCGTGAAGCGCCAGGAGTGCGCGGTGTCGAGCCCACATCCTCCGCTGCCGTAGTCGCGTGGTTGCTGTCGGAGGCGCTTCGCGCCTAGGTCCGTTCGGGAGGGGGATGCCTACCCATCGTCCGGGCGTGTCGTCGAACGGCCTCCGTGCGGAGTTCGACCATGCCGGCGAGCCGCCCTGGACTCGGAGATGAGGAAAGTCGAGCGTCGCCACCTCCGTGAGCCCGAGCCGCTCGGCCATCGCGACGAGGCTGGCGCCGGCACCGCCGAGTCTCGCAGGGCGGTGCCAGTACGACACCCCGCCCGGGTGGCAGCACCCTTCCGCCCGGCGACGGCCGATGCAAGGCTGGGCTCATGTGGTCGCGATGGAGGTCGGTGGCGTGGCTGGGGCGGCGTTGGCTGCGGGACCGGCGAGGGGCGGCGGCGGTCTTGGCGGGCGTCGTGGCGGCTGGTACCGCTGCGTCGCTGGTCGCCTTGGAGGCAGCACAGCGCAGCGCCACCGCGTACGGCTCTTATCTCGAGCGCGGGGATGTCGGGGACCTCGTGATCAACCCCGCACTGCCCACCACCGACATCGACGCCGTTATCCGGGGGCTGCCAGGGGTGGCGGCGGTGACTTCGGACTCCTTCTTTTCCGCCGCCATCGACGAGGGTGCCCCCCGGACGTACGCCGCCGGGCAGGCGGAGTTCACCGATCACCTGGTCCGCGGCTCCCGGGACGGTCGCTACCTCACCATGGACCGCCCCGCCCTCTCCGCCGGGCGCCTACCCACCGGGCACGCCGAGGCACTGGTGAGCGGCGAGCTCGCGGCCCGGCGCGACCTCTCGGTGGGCGACACGATTCCGGTGGCTTTCTGGGAGGCGCAGCTGAGCCTGGCCCCTCCCGACAACGACGAGATCGTGCACCCGGTCGGCGTAGAGCGGCTCACGATCGTGGGCGTCGGCGCCTTCGCAGACGAGGTGCTGCCCGATGCGCTCTTCGCCCGGGGCCGGGTGGTGGTGAGCGCCGACGTCGCCGCCCGGTACGACTGCCTGCCGGAGGTGCCCCCGGCCGCCGCGACTGTGGAGGAGGCGGTGGCCGCCCTCGTGCCCGCCGGCTGCGCCATGAACTACCCCTACTACTCCTTGCGCATCCCCGGCGGCCCCCGGGCCGTGGCGGCGGCCCAGGACGCGTTCCGGTCCGCTGCCACGGAGCTCAACGCCCGGCTGCCCACGGCGGTGACCGAGCTGGGTGGGCAGTACGCCCTCATCTCCACCACCACCGCGGAGGAGCGCCGGCGGGTGGAGCGCTCGGTGGCGCCGGCGGCGGCGGCCCTGGGAGTGCTCGGATTGCTGGCCGGGGTCACCACCGTGGCGGTGGCCGGCCTGGCGCTGGCCCGAGACCTCCGCCGATCGGCCGTCGACTTCCGGCAGTGGTGGCAGGCCGGCCTCCCGGCAGGGGAGCGGTTGGTGGTCGCCACCACGCCGGCCGCCATCGCCGTGGCTCTGGGCCTCACCGTGGGCGCGGCGGCGGCCTGGTGGTTCTCCCCCGCCGGCCCGGTGGGGACGGTTCGTTCCGTCGACCCCTCGCCCGCGCGGTCGCTGGCGACGTGGTCGTGGCTGGCCCTGGGCGCCCTGACCGTCGCCCTGGGCGCGGGCTCGGCTGCCATCGGGTGGTTGTCGGTGCGCCGGCCTCAGGCCGCCTCGGCCGGCGCCGTGGCCCGGTCCCGACTGGTGGCCGTGGCCTTCGCCTCCGGCCGCCCAGCACTCATCGAGGGGGTACGCGCGGGGGTCGGAGGACGGGGAGCGCGTTTGGTCATGGGCTCCGGGGCAGTGGCCGCCGCCACCGTCGTGCTGGCGCTCAGCTTCGGGGCCAACCTCTCCTCGCTGGTGTCGACCCCGGCGAAGTACGGCTGGCCCTGGGACGTCGCCTCCATTGGCGGCTATGGCTACGGCGGGCTCGATCTGAGCCGCATCGGGTCCTCGCTGGAGGCCCACCCCTCGGTGATCGGCTGGACGGGCCTGGGAATGGACACTGGGATCAGCATCGATGGCGACCCCGTAATGGCTCTCGTAGCCCTCAATGGCACACCAGGGCGCACGCTGACCCTGGCCGAGGGCCGGCTGCCATCCGGGGCCGACGAGGTGGCCCTCGGCCAGCGCACTGCCCGCGACTTGGGCTCGGCGGTAGGCGACCGGGTGGAAGTGGCCGGGGGGATGGTCGACCCTCCCCGGTCCATGGAAGTCTCAGGACTGGTGGTGCTGCCGGCGCTCGGCCCCTACCAGGCCGACCGGGCCGGTCCGGGCTCGGGCGTCCTCCTGCCCGCCGAGGCCCTCGACCCGGCCCAGGTGGAGGGGATGATCAGCTTCGTCGGGGTGAGCGCCGCTCCCGGCACCGACCCTGACGCACTCTTGGCCGACCTGGCGGGCGACCTCGCGGACGCCGACACCAACGGCTACACCCCATTCACCTATCCCCGTCCCGTGCGCCCATCCGAGATCGTCGACGCCGAACGGATGCAGCTGATCCCGGGCCTGGTGGGCGCCACGATGGTCGTCGCAGCCAGCACCGGCCTGGTGGTGGCCGTGGGCATGTCGGTGCGGGCCCGGCGCCGGGAGCTCGCCATCCTGCGGGCCTTGGGGTTCACCGCCCGCCAGGTGCGCCTCTCGGTGCAGGCCCAGGCGGCCACGGCCATGGCCGGCGCGCTGGCCGTGGGGGTTCCAGCCGGGCTGGTGGCCAGCCGGGCCCTGTGGCGGGCCTTCTCCGAGCAGCTGGGTGTCGTACCCGACCTGGTCGGGCCCTGGGCGCCAGTGGGCCTCGCCCTGGCGGGTGGCCTCGCCGTCGCCGCCCTGGCCGCCTTGCTCCCCGCTCGGGTCGCGGCCCGGTCGACCGCAGCCCGGTGGCTCGTCCGAGAGTGAGCGCGCCAGGCATTGCCCGCCACGCGGGAACGCGACACGGCAATGGCCGACGCCGCGGGCTTGATGACGCAGGCGACGCGGCCCGAGCCCACAGAGGCCGACGAGGCCCCGGCAGCGGCCCGAGACTCGCCCCGCCGTGACCCAAGACGCCCATCCGTCTAGGTCACGACTGCCCGCCGGAGATCCGCCGGCTGGGACGCACCCTCATCCGCTGGCGCCATCAGATCGCCGCCTGGCACGAGGCTCAGGTGACCAACGGCCCCACCGAGGCGGCCATTATCAGGAGCGGCCTTCGCGCGTGTGGCCGACGTCACCCACGGCCCTATGGAGTTCGGTGTGGGCCTGGTGGGGGACGCGTTCTCTGCAGCGCGTGACTGACA
>Ga0247713_1000077_pt1 | contig 69029 bp, 67 predicted proteins | sample 21E_NmetaG_FD_189936 | JGI IMG/M metagenome (GOLD analysis project Ga0247713, IMG submission 189936) | Soil microbial communities from hillslope of Landscape Evolution Observatory, University of Arizona, Oracle, AZ, United States - 2-1-E_N | ecosystem: Engineered > Artificial ecosystem >... | reverse complement strand
ACGCCATCATGGGCGCGCGAAGGCAAGGGTGTGTTCACCGTCATGGTCATGGTTTACGTGATCCCGTTCTCGCCCTGGAGGGATGAAGGGCTACCGCAGGTGTCTCACCTCAGCCTGACAGACAGGGTCCTCTCTTTCGTGCACCTTGCTCGTGAACGCCTCAGGCACCGTTCGCACGACGACCGTCGCCCTCCTCACTCCCGAGGAGGTCGACGAAGCCACGAAGAAGTCGGCTGACTATCGGCCTCCCGGCGGTTCATAGTCAGTTCCAGGTTGCGCCCAGCTCCCGGCGGTCAGGGATACGAAGCCCACCGCGAGTCCCGTGCTTATGGGGCGCGCCGACGACCCCAGCGGGTCAAACCCGGGCGTGGTCCTGGGTGAGTTCCCCGTGAAGCCGGTCGACGATGTCGAGAACGGGAAGGGTGATCAGCCCGGTCCGAGCCTGCGTCAGGCGATCGAGGAGATGGTCCATCACCGCCACCCGAACAGTCTCGCCGTCGTCCAGCAGCCGGGGACGGACGAGCCGGGCGAAGGCCACGACCATCTCGGCATACGCCTCGACTAGGTCGGCGTGGCCCGCGGTGACCAGTCGGGTCTCGTTCACGGCGTCGGCCATCACCGCGCAGGCGTCGGCGACGAAGGACAGTCCGTCGTCGGCGTGCAACACCACGACCCGGTCAACCATGGGCCCTCCTTGGACGTTGGCGAGTCCCGAGATCCTAGGACGAGGGGGTCGCGCTCGTCCCGCCGACTCGGTCCTGGCCCCGCAGGCAGCAGTCAGGCGAGTCGCCCGGCGATGTGGGCAGCCAGCTCGCGGTCTGGACTGCCGTGGCGGCTGTAAAGCGGGCCGCAGGGCGTCCTGGCCAGCCACAGCGACAGGCCCACGAGGTCGACGGCGTCCTCGGACTCGGCGTAGGCGCCGGCCAGGAACGCGAACTCGGTCATCATCCCGACCATGCTGCGGCTCTTCGTCGTGGCGAGACGGTGGTCGGCCATCGCTTCGCACTCGGCTTCGATGAACGCCTCGACGATGCCGTGTCGTCGCAACACAGTCGCCAACGCCGTCGGGAACCGGACGACGACCGTGGCCGCGGGTGCGAAGGGCAGCAGCACCGGCAGCAAGGTCGACCCGTTGACGAAGAGCCCGACCTGGGGCTTCCAGAACAGGACGGTGGCGTACCAGTCGCCGAGGGAGGTCGTCGGGTGCCCGACCGCGGCCCGGGACGGAGCGCCCACCCGTTCGAGGAACTTGCGGGTCCCGTGAACGACGTACACGGTGCCGAGTCTCGCGTGGCGCTGGGTGGGGCGGCTGATAAGGAGCCAGTCGCCGAGCCGGCGTTTGGGGCGACCTGGGCTGACCGGGAGCGCGCGTGATTAGGGACGCTTTGCGCCGGCGGACCCGCCGCGCGAATACCGATCCGTCCCCAGCCAGCTCCTTGCTGGCGCGGCGCACGGGAAGGATCGGCACCTTCTTTTCGGGATCGCCTGCGAGACGTCCCGTCCAGGGAGCCGATCAATCGACCAACGCTCTTGTTGTGCACGCATACCCAGCAGCCTTGCCCCGCCATATCTAGGCCTCGAGGTGTCGGCGGATCACCGCTGATTCCACTCCTTGCGGTACCACAGGACTCTGCCCGCCAGCCAAGCCCAGTATGGGGGGTCGTCCCATCGGCTACGCGAGAACACACACCCGGCGACGGCGCAGATGACAAACATCGGCGGCAAAACGTAACGAATCCAAGGCCATGCCTCTGGGTCGTCCCATGTGGCAACAGCGAGGAGGAGCGGCACGCCAACCGTTCCCACCAGAAGAGCGATCCGGGCGACCCACACTGCTGTCACGACCATCGGGCGAGGACGGGCGCTCCTCCTCGGGTCCCGGTCCATGACGCCATTTTGACGCCATCGCGCCTCTAACCGGCTCGGCGGCGCCCGGGATGACCCGATGGGCCCCGCCGGCTTCCCGCCGTCCGACGAGGTCGTGCTCAGCGCTGGCGGCCCACAACACCCCGGATCGTCCCCAATTGCGCGGGTCGGTACTCCGGACGACCGAGCAGGTCCCGCACTACTTCGCCGTCGTGAGGGCGTCGCAGCCTGCGTAGTGACGGTCGATCGGGCGACTCCGGCGAAACTGCCGAGCGCGCTTGAGCCACTCTCGGTCGACCTTCAGCCCGGCGCGTTCGAGATCACTGATCGGAATCACCCACGGGTCCCCGTGGCGGTGCGCAGATGAAAACGTATCGGCCTTCAACAGGCGATCGATCTCGCGTCGGTGGACCCCAGTAGCCGCGGCGGCATCGGTAAGGTGAGCGCCAGCACGCGATCCATTTCTGCATTATCAACGACCACGAGCCGGAAGCTGATCAATCCGCTCCGTGTCGGAGGCCGGGTCAGGAGCTGAGCGGGAACGCCGGCGTATGTCTCGCCCGTCCACCCGACCACCGGCCGGTATCGCTCGCCGACGGCAATCCTGGCCGGCCCACCCTGATCCCACTGCCGGCGATACGGGGCAGGCGACTCGGCCAAGCCGATCGTGGTTATGGGGCGGCCGGCTCGGCTCTGGTCGCGCGCCGGGGACGTCGCTCGGGGCGACGGAGGGTTCGATCAGATCGGGCGAACCATGTCGATGGTGGACGGTGTACGCCCAACCTCGGAGAACCTTTCCCGCTCGTAGAAGCGGCGCGCTCGCCAGTTGTCAGGGTGCACGCCGCCCCAGAGGACAAGCCTGTTGCGTCCCTCGCGCAGCGCGATTCGGGCCGTTTCGGCCAAGAGGCGGGGCGCGAGTCCCGAGCCTTGCTCGTCGTCTCCCACACATGGCCCGAAACGAACGTCCGTCCTCTCGTCCAGGCTCAGGCCGTAGGCAGCGAACCGAGCGTGATCACCGTCAGGGATCGAGAAGCTCAGCTCGAAGACGGCGACGATCGCTGCGCCGTCGTCGGCCACGAGCCGAAGCTTGTCGAATTGATCGATGGCGTCGCAGTGATGCCGGGCCAGGGTGCGGGCATCGGCATCGCGGTGCCAGAACGCCCGGGTCCGATCCGCGAGGCTGCCGTAGAAGGACGCGAGCCCGTCGAGGTCGGCGGTGGCCAGTGATCGGAAGACAACTCCACGATCGCGAAGCTGCACCTCGACCGGCTCGAACCTCATGCGTGGGGAGTTTCACATCGATGAACCCGCGCCATGATCGATGGCCCGAGCAGAGTCATCCCGAGGTCGGCGGTAGGGGGCAGAGGTGGCCGCTCAAAGCAGTCGTCCGTAGGGGCTACTGCCCAACCACATCGCCCCGCGTGGCGGGCGCTCCGGCTGGCATGCCGCCGTGCGGCTGGAATTGGGGAGTCGCTATGGTAAGGGGGCTGTGACCGGAGGAATGCCCGAGGCCGCCGCCCGCGGTTTCGGAGCAACCGCCGACCTGTACGAGGCGCGGCGCCCGACGTATCCTGGGACCGCCATCGGCTGGCTCACGGCGGCACTCGGGATCCAGCACTCCTCGACGGTCGTCGACTTGGGGGCCGGCACAGGCAAACTGACCCGGCGGATCGCTGCGGAGACGCGACAGGTGATCGCCGTGGAGCCACTCGCCGCCATGTGCGGCCAGTTCTCCAGCGTTCTCGACGTGCCGCTCGTTCGAGCCGTCGCCGAGGCGATTCCCGTCCGCAGCGGATCGGTCGACGCCGTACTGGTCGGACAGGCCTTCCACTGGTTCGACGCAGAGACGGCGCTGAGCGAGATTCACCGCGTGCTCCGCCCGGGTGGGGGGCTCGGGTTGGTCTGGAACATGCGCGACGAGCGCACGGACTGGGTTGCCGCCCTGGGCGAGATCCGGAGGCGCTACGGCGACATCCGCTACGACACAGGGCGGTGGCGGGAGGCGTTGGACGCGAGCGATCTCTTCAGCCCTCTCGTCGAGGAGCACTTCGCCTACGACCAGGTCCTCGACCCCGAGGGCGTGGTCGAGCTGATGGCGTCGAGGAGTTTCATCGCCGCACTCGACGACGACGAGAACACAGCCGTCCGCGAGGAGATCCGCCGCCTGATGGCAGAGCACCCCGAGACCGCCGGACGAGGGGAGCTCGTGCTGCCCTATAGAACAGACGCGTACTGGACCAGACGCCTGAATCGGTGACCGGGGGGACGGAGACGGGTCTGGAGTAGGCCAGGCGTCCAGGACCCGCTGTTCCGGGTCACTCCGCTGTCAGCCTGTCCGCCGCGAAGGGACACGTTCCCGGCGTGGGGGATGATGGACGTTGCTGCCCGGATAGCTCATGGTCTGGAACCATGGAGACGCCCGACGGCGCTCTGGGCTCCATTCGCAGCATCAGCTCATCGGGCCATCAGACGGGCAGCGAGCTCGGCGTTGCGGCGTCCGAAATCGGCGTAGCTGAGCGGCGTGCTCTCGACGTGCCGACGAGCGCCGGCCTCCGAGCACCTACGCTGCTGCCAGCTGCACACCCGGCCCCTTCGCATCTCGAAGCTGACGAGCACGTCGTGGGCCCACCCGCAGACTGTGATGTCCAGAGGATCCAGCACGGCCATCTTCTGGTCGGCGACCACCCACTCGATGGCTACCATCTCCGCCTGCAAGCGGGCGGCCCGCTCGAAGTCGTGGGCGCTCGCGGCCTCGTCTCGTCGCCGCTTGAGCGCGGCGCGTATCGATGCCACTGCGCCAGGGTCCCTCCCCAAGACGGCACCGAGGGACAAGAGAAGCGCTTCGCGATCTCTCGCGTCGACCCCGAGGACGCGAGCCATATCCCGGTCGGAGCCGGTGAGCATCTCGGACGCGTACGCCACCGGCAGCATTCGTCGAAGGCCGGACACGGCCAGTCGGACTTTGTTTCCGCCGAGGTAGGGACCGAAATGACGAGCCCCTTCGCGTAGACCCGGATGTGCCTCATGCACGATGGTGAGCCCCGGGGACCTCGGCCCGCGGTCCAACTTGATGAGAACAGGCACCTCTTGGCCACCGATTGCTCGATTCCAACGGGGCCTTCGCACCTCGAGCAGATTCCAATCCAGCCACGCCGCTTCGTGGGCCGAATCACATGCAACGGCCTCGATGCGGGTGACCTGGGCACCATCCGCGCCAGGCGCTTCCGATCGCCGAGGTTGCCCCAATAGGAGGCGACACGGGAGCGCAGGTTTGTGGCTCGACCGATGTAGAGGGTCGAGCCGCTCGCCGCCCGAAACCGGTAGACGCCCGGCCCGACCGGCAGACATGCGACGGTTGTCGGTGGCTTCGCCATCACGAGCGGAGCCGTCCTTCCGGCGGCTCGACGTTGTGTGCCGCCAGGTTGGTGAAACCCATGACCGACCGGTATAGAGCACCCGCAGTACGGCGCATCGCGTCCATGTCGCCATGGGCGTCGGACGAATGCCCGGCCCGCATCACCCGTCCAGGGTACGACCAAGTTGACCCGGTCCCCATCACCGGACCGGGCGCCTCACCCACTGGGGAACGCCGGTTCCCGGGCGCGGTAGAAGAACTCTGCCGAGCCGACGACGCCGGCGTTCCCTCTGGTCTTATGTGCGGCGCATTGACCGGGCCGGTCCTCCGCCCCATTGGGGTCGAGACGCTGGCGGCCAGGCGCGATCGCCGGTTCTGTATCAGGCGGTGGTGCTGTAGGAGGAACTGCTGGCTGACTACGTCGAGTACCCCCGCACGATTCCGCTGGGAGGGACCTGGCATGGACGCCGGACGAGTATCGATCGGCGTCGCTTCGTCGAGGCAAGCCTCGCCCGTCACGCCGCGAGACGGAACGGCGGGTAGATGTCGGTGGCGAGGACGAAGGCGTAGCTGACGACTCGGTTGTGCCACCGCATGACTCCGACGGTGAAGCGGAACAACGGTGGGGGGTAGCGGCCGGTGAACAGGACGGCGAACCAGGCTGCGATCGACGTGAGCACCACGGCCACGTCGAGCACGACCAGCACCAGGTAGTGCGGGATGGCAAGGAACCACTTCACGAGGGGCATCCACCGGTTCAGGTCGCGGCGCACGTCGGGATACGGCACCTGCAAATGCACGGCCTGTTCTTCGTCGGTGGACGGGTACTCGTCACGGAGGAGCAGGAGGTAGGTGACCACCCGGTTTTGGAAGCCGAGGTAGGCGACGCTGAAGTCGAACCACCAGCGTGGGTACTTCTGGCGAGCGACGATCAGCATCAGTGACGGGAGGAACAGCACACCGGCCGCGATGCACATGAACGAGATGGGGCCGCCGCTCGAGGACCCTGCTGCGCCGATGGCGGCGATCACGGCGAGGATCGGGATGGCGAGGATCAGGCGGAAGGCCAATGTGAGCCGGTTGCGGGGCCCCTCCGGGTAGTCGATGTCGAACCGGACGGGATACGCGGAATCAGTCGTCTCCATGGGTCAGGCCTTCGATGCGGCTGGCCGGCGCGGGCGGTCGACGGAGACCGGCGCGAGACCGGCAGGCGTCAGTTGCTCTTCCTCTGCGGGAACGGCCGACGGGGTGGGCTCGATTTCCAGGTGCGGCAGGATTCGGTCGAGCCACTTCGGGATCCACCAGTTGCGGTCGCCGAGGAGCTCCATGGTGGCCGGGACGACCACCAAGCGGACGAGCGTCGCATCGAGGAAGACGGCGACGGCGAGCCCGAGACCGAAGATCTTGAGCTCTCGCATGTCCTCGAGCGTGAATGACGCGAAGACCACGACCATGATGGCGGCGGCTGCGGTGATCACCCTGGCGGTGGAGGCGACGCCGTCGGCGACCGAGGTGTTGGCGTCGCCGGTCCGCAGGTACTCCTCGCGGATGCGGGAGAGCAGCAGGACCTCGTAGTCCATCGAGAGTCCGAAGACGACGGCGAAGAGCATCATCGGGATGAACGGGTTGATGGGCCCGCCTTCGATGCCGATGAGCCCGCCGGCCCATCCCCACTGGAAGACGGCGACGACGATGCCGTAGGCGGCGCCGATGGTGAGGACGTTCATGAGGACGGCCTTGAGCGGCACCAGCAGTGACCGGAAGACGATCAGCAGCAGCACGAACGACAAGGCCAGCACGGCGCCGAAGAAAAGGAGCATCCTCTTGGCGAGGTAGTCGGTGATGTCGATGGCGATGGCGGCGCCTCCGGTGACCTCGACGTCGAGGCCGGTGCCGGCCGTCGCGGCGGGGATGACGTCGGCGCGGAGACGACGGACGAGTGCGGTCGTGGCTTCGTCCTGCGGAGCGGTGGTGGCGACGAGGCTCATGAGGTACGCACTCGGGTGGGCCGGGTCGTCGGCGATCGGGGCGGTGACGGCGGCGACGCCGTCGGTGCGCACCAGGGCGGCGTGGAGGGCGGCGACGGAGTCGGCGGACTCGCCGACGACGGTGATGAGGAACGGGCCGTTGAACCCGTCGCCGAACCCCTCGGCGAGGAGGTCGTAGGCCTGCCGGGTGTCGGTGCCCTCGGTGAAGTTCCCATCGTCGGCCCAGCCGAGGCGAAGGCTGGCGACCGGCGCCGCGAGGAGGACCAGCACGACGCTCGCCCCGACCAGCCAGCGGAGCGGGTTGCGCTGGACGGTGCGGCTCCACCGGTAGGCGAGGGTCGCCTCCATTGGCGTCGCAACCCGTCGAGGGACGGCGCGCCGCAGCGGCCGGACGGCCAGGCTGGCGAGCAGGGTGAGGAGGGCGAAGGCGCCGCCGAAGGCAGCGAGCGGCGCGAACCCGATGCCGAGCCCGAGCAGGGCGACGGACGTGAAGCCGGCGGCAATGAGGCCGCGCCAGCGGGTGAGCTCGACCCGCTCACGGGCGAAGCCGAGCAGCGCCGGGAGCAGCGTGGTGGACGTGAACATGGTGGCGAGCACGGTGGCGGAGACACCGATGCCCATGCCGCCGACAGATCCGACGCCCACGAGGAGCAGGCCGAGCATCGAGATCATCACGGTGGTGCCGGCGAAGATCACGGCTCGCCCGGCGGACTCCATGGCGATCACGGTGGACGCACGGGCCGAGCGCCCGGCGTGGAGGCCGTCCCGGTAGCGGGAGACAATGAAGAGGGCGTAATCGATGCCGACGCCGAGCCCGATCATGATCCCGAGGACGGTGGCGTCGGTGGGGATGGTGAAGACGTTGCTGAGGAGCAGGGTCATCCCTATGCCGGCGGCGACGCCGCCGAGTGCGACGGCGATCGGGAGGCCCATGGCGAGCACCGACCCGAATGCCAGGATCAGGACGATCATGGCGAAGGCGAGGCCGAGGAGCTCGGTCTGCGGGGGCTCGATCACGGCCAGGTACTGGCCGCCCGCGAAGACCTCGAGGCCGTCGATCGCAGGCGCGTGCTCGCTGATCGCCTTGCCGAGCCGGCCGGACTCGGCGTCGTCGACGTCGGAGGACAAGTTGACCTGGGCGTAGGCGACTCGGCCGGCTAGGGGCCCATCACGGGCGATCTGGCTCTGGCCGCGCTCGGTGTAGGGCGAGACCACGGTCGCACCCGGGTACTGCGGCTCACCGCCGTCGTCGGGGAACCCGGCGTCGACCCTTGCGAACAGTCCTTCCATGGCGGCCCGGACCTCGGGGTCGTCGATGCCTTGGACTGCCCTGAACACGATCGTGCCGGTCTGCCCGCCGGTGCCGAGCTCGGGGAAGTGCTCGGCCAGCACGGCGAACCCGGCGGCGCTGCCGGAGCCGGGTACCTGGGCATTGCCGCTGAACTGCGAGCCGACCGCGCCAGCTGCGCCGAAGATGGCGACGAAGGCGACGAGCCAGAGCCCGATGGCCTTGATCCGGTGATCGAAACACCAGCCGGCGACTCGGCCGAGGAGTGACGTTGGGCGTGGGGTTGCTGCTGACGTGGGCATGAGCCAATGGTCGTGATGTCCGGCGCTCGCCACATCGGGACTCCGGCCATTCGACACCCGCCGATCGGACGGTTGCCGTCTCGTACTTTCGGCCGATCCGCCGGCTGGCGGACTCCCTTAGGGTGGGGTCGTGCTCCGAGACGCGGCTCGTTCGTTGTGGGCCGAGCCCCGCGTTCCCGATGCGCCAGGCCGGGCCTGGCGGGACTGGGCGCTCGTCTCGGCGCTGGTGCCCGTGGTGGTGCTCGAGGGAGCGTTCCGCGACGACCTGGTGTGGCGGGCGCTCTCCGTGGCGGTCGCGCTGGCTCTGCTCCCGACGTTGCTGTGGCGGCGGACGCACCCGCTCCAGTCCGTCGCCGCCGCCTTCGGCCTCATCGCGGTCGTGCAGGTCGCGTCGCTCATCCTCGGCGACGACTGGCGGGGCCTGGATGCCACCGTCTTCGTGATCTTGTTGGTGTACGCGCTGTTCCGCTGGGGCTCCGGTCGTGACGCCGTGATCGGACTGGCGGTCGTGTCGATCCCGGTGCTGCTGCACGCCGTCGACGCCCAGATGCACTCGGGCGCCGACGAGATCCCGCTCAGCGAGGTGGCTGAAGGTGCCGTGTTCGTGCTCCTGGTGGCGGCGGTCGGTGCCTCGGTCCGCTACGCAGACAACGCCCGTCGCCGGGGGATGGATCAGGTGAAGCTCCTCGAGAGAGAGCAGCTGGCACGCGAGCTCCATGACACCGTCGCCCACCACGTCTCGGCCATCGCCATCCGGGCCCAGGCCGGCCGTGTCGTGGCCTCCACGGATCCGGCCGCCGCGGTGGAGGCACTCGCCGTCATCGAGCAAGAGGCCTCTCGAACCCTCGCGGAGATGCGCACGATGGTCGGCGCCCTCCGGCAGGGAGAGGAACCGGACCTCACACCGCAGCGCGGCGTCGCCCAGGTCAAGGACCTCGCCACCAGCCCCGGCGAACGGCCGCGGGTCGACGTCGAGCTCTCCGGAGACCTCGACGGGCTGCGACCTTCCGTCGATGCCGCCATCTTCCGCCTCGCCCAGGAGTCGATCACCAACGCCGTGCGCCACGCCCGCCACGCCACCCGCATCCGGGTGGCGGTGCGGGGCGAGCCCGACTGCGTCCGCATGACGGTGCACGACGACGGCGATCCGGGACCGTTCGATCCCCGCACGGCGACCGGGTTCGGGCTGGTCGGGATGGCCGAACGGGTGAAGCTGCTCGGCGGCACCCTCGAAGCAGGCCCCAACCGGAACCGGGGATGGGCCGTCACGGCTGTGCTCCCGCGGGCCGCCCGCCCGTGACCATCAGCGTCCTGCTCGCCGATGACCAGGAGATCATCCGGACCGGGCTCCGGATGATCCTGAACGCCCAACCGGACATCGAGGTCATCGGCGAGGCCGCCGACGGCGCCGAAGCCGTCACGCTGGCCAAGCGACTCCGGCCGGACGTCTGCCTGTTCGACATCCGCATGCCCGGCCTCGACGGGATCGAAGCAACCCGCCAGCTCGCCGGACCCGACGTCGCCGAGCCGCAGGCCGTCGTCGTCATCACCACCTTCGATCTCGACGAGTACGTCCATGGCGCCCTCAAGGCCGGCGCACGCGGGTTCCTGCTGAAGGACGCCGGCCCCGAGCTGCTCGTGCAAGCCATCAAGGCCGCCGCCAACGGCGATGCGCTCATCGCACCGAGCGTCACCGCGCGGTTGCTCGCCACGTTTGCCCACCGACGCGACGGCACGCCTCCGGCGCAGCCCATCGCCCCACTGACCGACCGGGAGGAACAGGTGCTGGTATCCGTCGCACGGGGCCGCACCAACGCCGAGATCGCCACCGAGCTCTTCATCAGCCTGAGCACGGTCAAGACCCATCTCGGCAGCTTGATGAACAAGCTCGGCGCCCGGAACCGGGTCGAGATCGCCATGTGGGCGCACGAAACCGGACGAATCGGCGCCTGACGCGGACCATTCGGCAACGAGCGTTCCGGCGAGCCGGACTGTCCAGGCCGGAGAGGCCATGGCAGCAGTCAAACTCCCCAGCTCCGGCCGTCGGTGCGTCCCGGTACGCGCGTCCACGGGTTGACACGAGCGGCTCGGCACGACATTGGGCGGACCGTCTCGCTCGGCTGGCGGCCGCACCGACGGCCGACGGCTGCGGCCCCGTGACGGGGCGCTACCCACGCTGCCGAACCTGGGCTGATTTGACCCGCTCCACGCACGGCCATCACCGCCTCGGTCGACCACCGATACACGGGGTCGGTGGAGATCCCGATTCAGCGCGGCCCGAAGGGGCTCCGGACGGGCGCTAAGCCGTGATGCCGCCTCTCGCCAAGTGTCGCCTAACGGCGCGTACCGAGCTGCCCGTGGCGCAGGTCGCCGCCGCGCTCGCAGGCGCTGGCAACTGCTGTTCGGCACTCGCTGTCATTGCCGCAGCGATGCACGACCGAGCGCTCGCTGAAAATGAGCTCAGCCGTGCTCGCACCTTCTACTCCGAAGGACGCCCCCGATCAACGGCTTATCCCGGCGGGTGCTGCCCTCGCCCGTCGTCTCGAACGGCTCTTCGGCGGAATGGAGGGCGCCGACCGGTGAACAACTCGGCATCCTGCCGGCGATCACGGCTACCTCGTCAGAGCCGATCGCCGAACGTTCTGGGCCACCGCTCGGTACTCGGTGAGGGCGACCAGATCGCCGATTCGGTGGCGCGTTGGTCGGGCGTCCGTCTACGACAGCCGGCTACGCGGCGTCTCCGGGCTCGCCACGTTCTCGGGTGAGGGCCTTGAACTGGCACTGCGACCAAAAGCCCTCGGGCATTCGGTAGAGCTTCACGAACTGGTGGTGGGCGCGGCACCAGCCGTAGCCGAGGCCGTCGCCCTGCGGCTCGAACTTGGCGCACGCCCGGCAGTCGCGCTGGGCCATGCCCCTCTCGGTGGCGACCTCCTCGACGCTGCGGCCGGTCACGGGCTGAGCACCTCCTCGGGGATGCGCCCCATCGGATCGGCGACGCGGGATTCCCACGGGCCGGGGCGGAAGTGGTCGGAGACAGTGATCCGAGCTGACCACTTGACCCCCTTGTAGGCCCAGTAATCGGCGGGAGGGACGAAACGCAGCGGTCCACCTGCGCTGGGCTCGAGCGGCTCGCCGTCACGGGCCCACGCGAGGATCCCACGCTGGGCATCCGCGCGTGGCAGACAGGCGGAGTACACCCGGGACGCGGAGCTCACCGTGACCCAATCGCCCTCCGGCTCGACGAGCGACATCAGAACCCTCATGTCGAGGCCTGTCCAGGAGGCATCGGGGCGTGACCAGCCCCACACGCAGTGGAGGGCGATAGCGCGCTCCTTGCCACCGAGGCGGCGCAGCTCGTCGAGGCCGAACCGCCTCGGGTGGCGCACCGCCCCGTCCACCACGAGCGCGTCGAACTCCGGGATCTCGGCTTCGAGGTGCAGCGTCGGCCACGTCGTCGCCAGCCGCTGCACCCGCGACGGCGCCGTCACACCGCCACCGCGCTCATCGCCGGCTCGACCTGTGGCGGCGCGATCGCGTCGCTCCCGAGAGCCTGCTCGTCGCCGCGCAGTCGCAGGGCGAGAGCGGAGGCGACGACGTCGAGGCCCATGCGCCGGAAGGTCGCACCCGGCAGCTCCGAAGGCCGTCGTAGGGTCCCCCAGAGCTCGAGCGCGGCGACGACCGCATCGGGAACCTCCTCCTCGAGCAGGCGCAGCACGGGCTCGGCGACCAGGCCTGCGCCGAGATCGGCCCCGAGGAAGAGCTGATAGCCGAGGCCCACCTTTGCGCCGACCTTGACCTTGCCGCCTGCAAGGCCGATGTCCGCGGTCTGGTGCTTGGTGCAGGAGTTGGGGCACCCCGACACCGCGATAGCGGCGTCGCTGGGGAGGTCGGGACGGCCATTCACGCGCCGCTCGAGCTCGAGAGCGACCGGCTGACTGCCGGTGATCGCGAGGGAACAGAAGGCGGTCCCGGGGCAGGCCCGTACGTCGACGGCACCCCGGGCACCGTCGGGACCGAGGCCGAGCTCGGCCAGGGCCGCAACGACCGCCGGCACCCGTTCGACCGGGATGTGACGCAGGAGGAGGTTCTGGTCCCGAGTGAGGGTGAGCGCGCCGTCGGGTGAGAGCCGCCCCACCGCCTCGAGCTCATCGGCAAGGAGATCACCCAGTGGGACGCGGACGGTGAGCGAGGCCAGTCCCGGCCGCCGCTCGGGGGTGATGCCGGCGCGCCACCCGAGGGCGGGGGCGCGGGCCAGCGCGAGGTCGCGCCGCTCGTGGCCGGGCAGATCCACGGGCGGGAGTGGTTCCTGTGGCTCATCGCGCAGCGCAGCGAACCGGCGGAAGAAGGCGGCCCGAAAGGCGTCCTCGCCCTTGGCCTCGATGAGGAATTTCAGCCGCCCCTTCGTGACCTGATCGATGTCGCCCTCGGTGCAGAACCACTCGAGGATGCTCCACACCGCCGGCCACACGTCCTGGCGGGGGAGGAACGGACGCAGGAGGGTCGACAGGCGGGGGGAGGAGCCGATGCTCCCGCCCGCCCACAGCTGGTAGCCCGCCTCGCCGCCGCGGACGCAGGCGACGAGGCCGATGTCGTTGGTGAGGGCGTCGAGCCCGCATGAGGGGCAGCCGCCGAGCACGATGTTGATCCGCGATGGGAGTGCGACATTGAGCTCGCTGGACCTCTCGACGAGCATGCGTGAGATGCGCAGGGCGTCGGCGGTGACGTCGAAGGGCTCCTCGACCGAGCTGTCGGCTTCGGGGCAGGCCATCACATTGCGGATGGTGTGGCCACAGGCGGAGCGGCCGAAGAGGCTCGCGGGCTCGAGCACGTCCCGGATGGCAGGCACGTCCTCGAGGCGGACCGAGTGCAGTTCGATGTTCTGCCGGGTGGTGAAGTGGACCCAACCGTGCCCCCACCGGCGGGAGGCGTCGGCGGCGGCGGCGACCTGGGCAGGTGACAGGCGCCCGCCCGCCACCCGCATGCGCAGCATGAACAGGTTGTCGTGGCGCTGGGCGCACACGCCGTAGGTCTTCAGCCGGTAGCGGTCGTCGGGTTCGAGTGCGCCCGCGCCCCGCTGACTCATCTCGTCGAGGTCGAGGTCGAGCCCGGCGCGCTTGGCGCGAGAAATGTCGGGGCGGGTGCGTCTCATGCGGCTACCTCCACAGGTCGATCGGTACGGTCAATCGGGCGACGAGCCGGCAGCGCGAGCCGGGCGACGACGGCAACGGCGGCGAACAGCAGGAACCCGGGAGCGAACGACCCCGTGAGGTGCCGGAGCGACCCGAGAGCAAAAGGCAGGAGGAACCCTCCTACTCCGCCAGCCGCGCCGACCAGACCGGTGATGCTGCCGACGTCGGCGGGAAAGCGCTGGGGGACGATCTGGAACACGGCGCCGTTGCCCACGCCAAGCGCGGCGACGAGGAGGGCAATGAGGGCGACCGTCGCGCCGAGGTTCGGCGCGACCGCGACGCCGACCGCCGCGAGCGCGGCGAAGCCGAAGACGCCGGCGAGGACGGCGGCCCCGCCGACGCGATCGCCAAGGAGGCCACCCGCCGGCCGCAGCAGCGACCCACTGCCAGCGCACGCTGCCGCGAGCGTCGCCGCCGCAACCTTGGCGAGGCCGAAGCGGTCGACGAAGTAGATCGGCAGGTAGGCCACAAGCCCGACGAAGCCACCGAAGGTGACGGCGTAGAGACCGGCCAGCCGTTGCGCCTCCGGATCGCCCACCAATGCGAGGGGCCGTGACGGGGTACCCCTCCGACGGGGCTCCCGTGCGAGCGCCGTGAAGACGAGGAAGGCGAGGCCGAGGGGTATCAGCGCGATCGCGAACACGCCATGCCAGCCCACGTGTTCTGCCAGGCGCGGCCCGGCGAGCGCCGCGATGAGGGTCCCGGAGTTGCCCGCTCCCACGACGCCAAGGGCGAGGCCCTGGTGCTCCGGCGGGTACCACCCGCTGGCGAGGGGCAGCGCGACCGTGAAGCTCGCACCCGCGATGCCGAGCAGCGCACCCATGCCGAGCACCTGCCAGTACGAGCCGCCCGCGAGCGCCCCCCACGCGAGCGGCACCGCGGTCAGGCCCAGAGCGGACATTCCGACCCGGCAGCAACCGAGGCGATCGGCGAGGCCACCGAGCAGCAGACGGAACGCGGCGCCGCCAAGAAGAGGCGCCGCGACCATCAGTCCCTTCTGCGCGGCTGACAGGTCGAGGTCCGCCGCGACATAGGGCCCGAGAGCTCCGAGAAGCATCCACACCATGAACGACACGTCGAAGTACACGAACGCGGCCACAAGGCTCGGGAAGTGGCCGGCCCGGCGGAGAGTGGAGAGGACCATCGGCGGCATCACAGCAGGACGGTGTTGCCCGCCGAGGTCCGGTCGGTGAACGCGCGGTGAGCGATACCTCGCGGCGACGCGCAGCGGCGACAGATGACGTTGACACGATCGAAACATGCCGAAGCGCGGCGGGAAACACCGGCTGGTCACAATCACGTGGTGACGCCCCTTGGTGACCGCCGGCTCGCAGTCGCACGCGGGCCGGAGACGGCGTGCTCATCGCGCCCGCTCAAGGGGACAACCCTCGGTGCCGTTGATGCCGCCTGCGACACGCTCACCGCCGACTGGGATCCGACCCCGGCGGCCCGCCTGCGAGAGGAGACGGAGGCGGCACTGGTCGCCCACCCCGCCGCCATCGCCGTGACCAGCCCGGCAGGTGTGCGCCGCTGGATCTCGGAGGCGGGGCCCCTGCGCCCGGGGCTCATGGCCGCGCTCCACCGGCTTCCCGTCGTGTCCCACCGGCACGACGCGGTCGAGGCGTGCGCCTCGGCCGGCGTCGCGGCACAGCTCGTCGGTGCCGAGTCGGAGGAGGAACTCCCTTTCCATCTCGACCGCGTTTACGGAGAGAGCCTTGTGCTCGAGACCGCCCGCTGGGCGGCTCCCAACGACGTGGCAGTCAGGACCGGCGACACTCCCACCTGCCTGGTGCAACCGTACCGCTACCGGCTGCCGAGCGATCTCACCGAAAGCACTCGGCTTGTCCAAATGCTCATCGCCGATGACATCGACGGGATTGTCTTCACCTCGCCGGCGTCGGTGGCGGGCCTCTTCGAGGTGGCGGCCGAGTGCGGCGTGTCGACGGTCTTGAGCGACGCGCTGTCAAGGCAGATGACCGTGGCGGCCACGGACCGCCCAACCGCAGCGGCCGCCGAGCAGTGCGGCGCCTTCGTGTCCCGCTGCCCGCTGCGCACCGACGGGCGCGACCTGCTCGCCATGCTGTCGACGCTGGTGGACCGCCCGCTCCTGCCGGCCCGGGTGCTTCCGGCGGGAGTCGTGGAGGCCGAAGGTCGTCGCGTGGAGTTGAGCCCACTCGAGCTGCGCCTGTTCGCGGCGCTCAACCGGCGCCAGGGGATCGTCTGCCCCCGCGGTGTCCTTGCCGAAGAGGTGTGGGGCCACCACTCGCACGGTGATCGGCTGCTGTCGCTGACATCGCGGCTGCGGCGCCGCATCACACCGCTCGGCCTGACGGTCGAGGCGGTGCAGCGCCGCGGCTACCGCCTCAGGCGAGCCCGCTCCTGACCACGCCCAGAAGCGGTGCATGTCCTCGGCCCGGCCGATGACCCGAGCTCAGCCACGGACTTGTGGGCGGCGATGACCAGCTCCAGAGGGCGGTGAACTGCGACTTGGGCACGGAGCCCACGAGGCCGAGCAATGCTGGGCCGAACCGCCCCACGACAGCGGCGTCTCCCCCTCGACGCGCAGTACTCCACCGCCTGTCAGCGGCACGTGAACACTGACCCCCTATCGGCACCCGAAAACTGATCCCCCTTCCCCGGGTCCACCACTGACGGTGATGGAACTCGGACTCCGAGGGTTCTCACGGGAATTCCGAGGGTCAAGCGTTCCGGACCGTACCGCCTCTGACCGGCAACCTTGCTAGCGCGCTGGGAGGGATTCGAACCCCCAACCTTCTGATCCGTAGTCAGATGCTCTATCCGTTGAGCTACCAGCGCCAGGTGAAATGCGCTCTGACCTGCGCTTTTGCTTGTATAGCTCGTCAAATAACCTAGTTCACTCCACTATTATGGAAAACGATGATATCGGTCAAATACGAGGCGGTGATCGATGGTGGCTGCGACGTTACAGCATCTGATTCTACCCGACCCCGGCAGGGGGCCGGAGGCCCGCTCCTGCTCGTCCCTCGAGCCACCGTGGGAAGCGCGCCTGGGCCACCGCCGGACAGAGCGCGTGAGCCCTGCATCGACCGCGACCTGGTCCTCGGAGTGCCCGCCCGAGCTGCAGCGCCGGTGCGCGCTGCCTACCCGAATCCGTCGTCCACCTCCGGCTGGCCAGTGCGGGTCTCGTCGGCGTGGCTGGGCGCGTGGACCGTGGGGCGCGGCCACCCGCTCAGCTGTGTCGATGCGAACAATGGGGCGCGTGCCGCCGAGCCCAGCCTTTGGAACCGCCAGCCTGGGGAGGAGCCCGGCGCGTTGGCGGACCTTCGTCTCCGATCCACCCAGGGCACTCAGGATCCACAAGTTCAGTGATCGCCTTCCGACATGCTCACGTGATCCCCAACACCTGTTCGGAACAAGAGCCGGCAAATGGCCGTCCACGGCCCGCCGTTCTATGCGATCGGGGCAAGCGACCCAGCGTCCCCCCGTCGCTGATGACGCACCGTGGGACGAAGACAGCCGGGATCCTGCTGCCCAGGGAGGTGTCGACGGCAGGCCGAGGAAGCTCTCCTCAGCGCACCACTCCCGAAAGAATCCTCGCCCATCGCCGTGATCAGCTCGGCGATCTGGCTGGCGTGTGCCCGAAGAGCGACGACCCTGCGGTCAAGCATGTCGACGCCAAGTGACAGGTGAACGGCGAGGTCCGCCTCGGGCGTCACGATCGGCGGGCCCGGCTCCATCCAGGACGCCCGCGCCTTCTGCGAGGCGTTCTTCACCTACTACAACCACGAGCATCGCCACCGGGCGCTGGGCCTTCATAGGCCGGCCTCGGTCCATCTCGGCACCGCCACCGAGATTCGGGCGTCTCGCGCAGCCGTGCTCGACGCCGCCTGCGCCGCCGACCCCAGCCGCTTCGCCAAGCCGCCTGTCCCACCCAAGCTGCCGGCTGCCTGGATCAACGAGCCGACGACGGAGGCCCTCATACAGACGAAACGATTCGGCGACCAGTTGTCTGAACGGGGTTGACACCTACCGGCGAGCGGGTCAGGCAATCAAGGACGCTTGGTCGAGTTCGATCCCGACAACCCGTGCGATTCGCGACAGGTCAGCGTCCTGGGCGAGGAGTGTGGCCTCATGTCGACGGGCCACGGAGGCGACGAGGCAGTCGACCAGTCCCCGTGGCGTGACGCCCTCCCGCCTGCATCGCCGGTAGATGCGAGCGGCAGCGTCGAAGTCAGCTGCCGTGTCGAAGGCCAGGAGATCGAAGCGCAGTAGGAGCCGACGAAGGGCTCGTTCCCGCTCCTCGTCATGCGCCCCCGCCATGACCTCCATGAGCACCGGCTCGGTGACGGCCAGCGGCCCATCATCATGTACCAGCTCGGTCAGCCGTTCGTCGACGGCGCTGCCTGTCGCCCGGTCGTATTCGACCCAAGCAGAGGTGTCGGCGAGGATCACTCGGCGGCCGGCGCCTCGTCCCGGGGCACCTCGCCGATGGCGTTGACGCCGCGCATCGCCAAGGCTTCCTCTCGGGTCATGGGCTGACCCGCCAGATGGCGCAAAGCGAGATCGACAGCCGCGGTCTTGGTGTGGACCCCATAGCGGTCCATGATCGTCCGGACATAGGTGTCATCGATTTCGATGTTGGTTCGCGCTCTTGGCATACACGTATGGTACACCGAACGTGTAAGACATGTGTACCCGGCCCGGTCTGGACTGCCCCGAAATCAGGTCGCCCCCAACGCCGGCGCTGGACACACCGTCCCTCGCCAGCTATCTCGACCGGCTGGACGACGAGTCCCCGGCGAGCTCATCGAGCACCACGACGCGCTTTGGCCGTACTGATCCTCGACACCGAGGCGCTCGTCGCTCCTCCACGACCTGGCCGCCACCACGAGCGCCAGCGCGTCGGCGGGTGCCCTCCGGGCCGGACCCCACCGGCGGACAGCGAGAAGTTGCGCCCGCATCCCGGAGGCAAGGGACGAAATGGCGTCGGGGTTTCGACGAGCATCAACCACGCGGTCCCACCCCCTGGATATCTTCGACCCATGGTCGAGCGGAGACGGGCGTGGCGGGCGATCGACGCCGACATGTTCCGTTTCACCACCACCGACCTCCGAGACCTGCACGTCGTCCTCATGACGGCGTCGAGGACGCAGCCGTGCTGGCGCCGGCCGGACGACGTCTGGGCGTGGCTCGCCGACCAGGCCGGCTCCCTCCCCCTGGCGGCCGGCGACGGCGAACGACTGCTCCCGTGGGTGGAGTCGGTGCGGGCCGGCGGCGTACCGGGCGGCGACGTGGCCCGCCGCCGCCGGCGGCTCGCCGCGGCGGTCGCCGCGCTGACTGCGCTCCCCGCCGACGGCATCGGTTTGGCTGCCCTGGCCGCCGACGTGCTCGGTGATCCCCACGCCCTCGACCGGGGCCGGGCCCTCGCCACCCTGGTCCTCGACGCGGTGGCGGCTGCCCGCGGCCGGCCCCGCCCGGCCGACGCCGAGGCGGCCCGATGGCTGTGGGAGGAGGTCGGGGTGGTGCCTGATCCGTTGTCGTCGACGGTGCTGGCCCTGGCGCTGCCCTTGGCCATGACCACCCGCTCCGTGCGGTGTCGGCGGCGGCGGCGGCGGAGCCCACCGTGCTCACCTCTCCCAGCTGCGGCGGTGGCCGGTCGACCCCCTGCCCTCGGGGGGTGCGGCCTTCATCGTGGAGAACCCTTCGCTGCTGGCCGAAGCGGCGATCAAGGCCTGGGGCGGGCCACCGCTGCTGTGCAGCTCGGGCCGGCCGACGGTGGCCGTGGTCACCCTGGTCCGCCAGCTCCGGGCCGCCGGCGCCCGACGTCTTTCAGCACGCCGACTTCGACGCCGCCGGCCTGGGCATCACCGGCTGGCTGGCCGAGCGGGCAGGAACGGTCCCCTGGCGCATGGGCGCGGCGGACTACCTGGCCGCCGTGGCCGCCCCCCGACAACGGGTGGCCCTGGCCGGCCGGATCCCGCCGGCGCCATGGGATCCGGGCTTGGTCGCACCATGGCCACGCACGGCGCCGCCGTGTACGAGGAGGAGATCCGGGCCGGCCTGCTGTCAGCCATGACCGCCGACCTGGGCACGGCCGGACAGTGACGCCAGGTCGGCGGCCGCCTTGCCGGCGGCCCATCCGGCGGCGTTGCTGATGCTGACCGACCGGCTCACGAGATGCGGGAAGGCCACGGCCTCCGCCGCCCGCACCGCCGCCGACCGGTCGGCGAGCACGGGAAGCAGCGCTTCGCCGTACTCCTCGGCCGCCGCCGCCCGGCTGGCCGCTTCGGCCGCCCGCAGGCGCTGGCCGATCCGGCTGGCGTAGGCGAGCAGGAACGCCTGGCGGAACGAGCGGGTGCGAGAGCGCCCGCTGCGGTCGACCTGGGAGCCGGCGGCGACCATGGCCGTGGTGGCCTGCACCAGCAACGAGGTGTACAGGACGTCGACGAACTCCAGGTCGGACTCGAAGCCCAGCACGGTGCTGAACCCCAGGCCCTTCGACCACACCGCCCGGCACCGGTTGGCGGCCGCCACCTCGGCCAGGAGGATGGACTTCGGGCTGGCGTACGGGTCGTCGACCGGCACCCGCACGCCGGTCGGCCCGTCGTCGGCAACCGTGCCCACCATCGCCTCGTCGATGGCGTGGCGAGCCATGAGCTCCTGGGCTTTGGCCGACAACGCCTCGGCTTCCTCGGGGAACGTCGTGGACTCTGCTTTGGCCAGCAGGGCCCGCACCTTCTCCAGCACACGGGTGTTCCGGGGCCGGCGGGGCGACCGGGGGCCCAGCCGGGGCAGCGCCGGCAGGCTCTGCAGCAGGGCGAGCACCTCGATGGCCACCGCCAGGGAGTCCACCGACACTTTGGCCCGGCCGCCGGCCAGGTCGCTCACGAACGACGCGTGCCGGGCACCCAGGCGCCGGTCGGCCTGGCGGGACAGCTCCGGCGGCTCCCACCGGCGCTCCCGCGCCTGGAGCAGAGCGGCCCGCAGGGCCACGTCGAGCTCCGCCGCCACCTGCGGGAAGGCGCCGGCCAGCACGGCCAGCAGCTCGCGGTACCGCCAACCGGCCCCTTCCCGGGAGGCGCCGGCGGCGGCGGCGATGATCTCCCGGACAGACAGCTGCGAGGACGGCGCCTGCTCGCGCCGACGACGGTTCTCCGCCTTGCGTCGGCGGTTCCGTGCGCTCATGCCGGCCACCCTAGGCACCGGCTGAGACAGAGAGCGCTATGTCGGCCGGATCGTCGTGGTGGTCGTCGTCGTCGTCCGCGGCACCGAGCTCGTCGTCGTCGTCGGGCGGGGCACCGAGGTCGTCGTCGTCGGGCGGGCCGTCGTCGGCACCGGGATCGTCCTGGGAGGGAGCGTGGTCAGCGACGTGGTGGGGAACGGCGGCCACGAGACCGGCGGCTCGGTGGTCGTCGGCATCTCGACCGGCGCCGGCACAGGAGGCGGCGCCGTCGAGACCGTCGACTTCAGGTTCAGCTCGTCGATCGAGGCCGTGTACAGATCCACGACCGGCACGCCGGCCAGCGCCGCACGCATGTACTGGGAGAAGATCCGGGCCGGGAAGCTGCCGCCGGTGACGTTGATGCCGCGCACCCCCCGCATCGGGGTGTCGCCCTCGGGCCGGCCGACCCACACCGCGGTCGACAGCTGCGGGGTGTAGCCGACGAACCAGGCGTTGCCGAAGTTCTCGCTGGTCCCGGTCTTGCCGGCCACGGGACGGCCGATGGCCGCCGCCGACCCGGTGCCGCCCTCGACCACCCGCTTCAAGGCAGCGTTGACCACGCCGGCCTCCTTGTCCCGAAACGCCTGGGTGGTCTTGGGCCTGCGCTCGTAGACGACGTTGCCCCGCCGGTCCTTGATCCGCACGATCGCGTACGGCTCGGCCGACACGCCCTTGGCCGCGAAGGTGGCGAAACCCGACGCCTGCTCGAGCGGGCTCACGCCCTGGCGCAGGCCGCCAAGGGCCATGGCGCATTCCGCCGGCGTCACCGCCTCCCGGGAGATGCCGGCCTTCTCGGCCACCTCCCGCACCGACCCGGGCCCCATCCTGGCCATCAGCTGGGCGAAGACCACGTTGACGGAGCGGGTCATGGCCTCGTCGACGTCGATCATCCCCCGGCCCTCGCCCTCGAAGTTGTTGACCGTCCACGGCGCGCCGGCGCAGCGCAGGGTCTGGGGGGATGACGAGTCGAAGGAAGAACGAGGGTCGATGCCCGCCTTCAGCATGGCCAGGTAGACGTAGGGCTTGAACGACGAGCCTGGCTGGCGCCGGCCCTGGCTGGCGGGGTCGAACTCCAGGTCGGGGTCGAGCCCGCCGAACAGGACCCGGATGGCGCCGTTGCCCGGCTCGACGGAGGCGATGGCGGTGGTCGGGTCGTTGGCGCCGCCCAACAGGGCCTTCGCCGCCTCGACCGCGGCGTCGGTGGCCTTCAGGTCGACGGTGGTCTCGATGGTGTAGCCGCCGGTGAAGGCCTGCTTGCGGCGGGCGTCCTCCGTCGACCCCAGTGCTTCGATCTTGGCCGCCTCCCGGCCCACGAAGGCCACGAAGTCGGGCGCCTTGGTGGCCGAGCCCACGCCCCGTCCACCACGGCGGGGGGTCACGCCGAGCGGCGAGGACAGGGCCGACTCCAGCTCGGCGCCGCCGAGCAACTTGTGCTTGGCCATGTTCCTCAGCACCTGGTCCCGCCGGGACTGGACGGTGCCCGGGTCCTTGTACGGGTCGAGCCCGCTTGGTGACCGGATCTTGCCGGCGAGCGTGGCGGCCTGGGCCGGCGTCAGCTTCTCCGGCGGGACCCCGAAGAACGACTGCGAGGCCAGGGCGACGCCGTAGGCGCCGTCGCCGAAGTACACCTGGTTGATGTATCGCTCGAGGAGCTGGTCCTTGGAGTACTTGCGCTCGAGCTCGCTGGCGTAGAGCACTTCCTTGAACTTGCGGAGGAACGTCCGGTTCGACCCGACGTAGTTCAGCTTGGCCAGCTGCTGGGTGATCGTGCTGCCGCCCTGGGTCTGGCCCCGGGCGCTGTTGATCATGGCCCGGAACACCGCGCTGGGGTCCACGCCGGAGTGGGAGTAGAAGTCGGCGTCCTCGGCGGCCAGCACCGCTCGGGTGACGTGCGGGGGCAGCTGGTCCAGGCGAACCGGGTCGCGCTGCTCGGTCCCCAACAGCCCGACATCGGCCCCGTCTCGGGCCACCACCTTGCTGGCGTCGGGAAGGTCCTCGAACCCCTGGATGTCCGGGGCCAGCGGCGACGCCACCAGCAGGATGGCCCGGCTGGTCACGCTGGCCACCGCCCGCCGGAAAGGCGGAACCGCGGCGATCACCACCACGAAGGCCAACAGGCCGCCGGCGATGGCCAGCCATGGCCAGCTCTTGACGCGTTCCCACACTAAAGGTGTCCGTTCCATCACTGTGGGTGTTGCACCATTCCCTCCCGCTCAAACCTCGGCCGGCCGTAGACTTCGACCCATGCCCCGCAACTACCGCTACATGGAGACCGGCGTCTGTGCCATGTGCGGCGCCGCCGTCCGCCTCGACGACAAGGAGGGCCGGGTGGTCTGCGAGGGCTGCAACCGGCCCACCGACAACTGCACCTGCATCAAGGACGACCTCGACACCCGCCACGAGTCGTCGATGAAGATCGGTGCCATGCGTGAGGGGACGTCGGGCCAGTGGATCGCCGACCCCCAGCCCGAGGACGACGACCCCGACGAGTGAAGCTGGCGGAGAGGGAGGGATTTGAACCCTCGAAGAGGCTTTACACCCCTTAATCGCTTAGCAGGCGATCACCTTCGGCCGCTCGGTCACCTCTCCAGCGCCTCGACGAGTCTGGCACGCCCACGGACCGGTGCGCGTACGGGAATCGGCAACGCCACGCCCCGTCACGTCTTCCTGGCCCGCTCCTCCGACAGCGGGGCACACCTTCACCACGCGGGGCTCAACAAGGGCTCCATGGTGCCGTCGACCCGACCAGCCCCCAGCGGGCCTACGTCGGCTGGCGCCAGGGCTTACGGTGACTGCCCGAACGTTGCGCCATGGGCGTCGGCGGAGGGAGTGGGATTTGAACCCACGGGACTCTCGTCCAAGGCTTTTCAAGAGCCTCGCATTCGGCCGCTCTGCCATCCCTCCCGGCTGGTTCGACGCTAGCGCCCTACCTGCTTCCGGAGGTTCGAAATCCACTCGTCGGCCGCCTTCCACGCCGCCTCGGCGTCACGGCGGATCGTCGGCCCGTGCTCCCCGGCGGCCGGGTAGGAACCCAGGAACTTCACCGTCGCCAGCTGGACCCGCAGGTCACGGAGGCAGTCGGCCACCACCTCGTCGTCGACGTGGCCCTCGAGGTCGATCACGAAGCAGTAGTCGCCCAGGCTGTGCTTGGTGGGGCGTGACTCCAGCTTGGTGAGGTTGATGTTGCGGGCGGTGAACTGGCCGAGGATGGCGTGGAGGCTGCCGGGGTGGTCGTCGCGCTGGAAGCAGACGATGCTCGTCTTGTCGTGGCCGGTCGGCTCCGGGATGCGGGCCGGGGCGACCAGGACGAAGCGCGTCTGGTTGTTGTCGGGGCTGTCCTCCACGTCGGCGGCCAGCACCTCCAGGCCGTAGAGCTTGGCGGCCAGCGCCGCTCCCAGGGCCGCCGTCCCCGGCGGGCGGCTCTCCGCCACCTCCCGGACGGCGCCGGCGGTGGAGTTGGCGGCCACGATCTCGGCGTCGGGCAGCCGGGCGGCGAAGAACTTGCGGCACTGCGCGGAGGCGACGGGGAAGGAGACGACCCGCTTGACGTCGGCCAATGTCATCCCCGGCGGGGCGAGGAGGTTCTGGCGGATGGTCAGGACCACCTCGCGCTGGATGAACAGCTCGTGGTCGAAGACCAGCTGGTCGAGCACCAGAGTCACGCTGCCCTCGATGGAGTTCTCCAGGGCCACGAACCCGAGCTCGACCTCGCCCGCGGAGGTCGCGGACAGCACCTCGGGCATGGAGCGCATGGCGACGAGCTCGGCGTCCGCCAGGTCGGGCTGGCTGAGCAGCGCCTCCTCGGTGAAGGTGCCGGGAGGGCCCAGATAGGCGACACGGGTCATGGGCGGAGGATACTTACGGACGTGGATGAGCCCGCGGTTCGGCAGCTGCTCGACGACGTGCGCTCCGGCGCGGTGTCCGCCGACGACGCCGTGGCCCGGCTGCAGCGGCTGCCCTTCGCCGACCTGGGCTTCGCCAAGGTCGACCACCACCGCACGCTGCGCCAGGGCTTGCCCGAGGCGGTGTACGGGCCGGGCAAGACGCCCGAGCAGTGCGCGGCCATCGTCGCCGAGCTGTTGAGCGAGCAGGATGGCGGGCCGATCCTGCTGACCCGGGCCACCGAGAACCAGGCTGCCACCGCCCTCGAACGCAATCCTGGCGGCGTGTGCACGGGTACGACGGTGGTATGGCGCAGCCGGCTCCCCCGCCCCGGGCGGGTGGTCGTCTTCACCGCCGGCACCTCTGACCTTCCCGTCACCCAGGAATGCGTGGCCACGTTGACCGCCCACGGGTTGCGGCCCACCGTCAACGCCGATGTGGGGGTGGCCGGCGTCCACCGCCTGCTGGCCACGGTCGACGAGCTGGCCGGGGCCGACGCCGTCATCGTCGTCGCCGGCATGGAGGGCGCCCTGGCCAGCATCGTGGGCGGCATCACGCCGGCGCCGGTGGTGGCCGTCCCGACCAGCACGGGTTACGGCGCCGCCTTCGAAGGGGTAACCGCCCTCTTGTCCATGCTGTCCTCGTGCGCCGCGGGCCTCACCGTCGTAGGGATCGACAACGGCTTCGGGGCCGCGTGCGCCGTCCTGAGGATGCTGCCGGCGTGAGGTCATGACGACGGCGGCGTGGTTCCACTGCTTCGCCGGCATTGCCGGCGACATGGCCCTCGGCGCCCTCATCGACGCCGGCGCCGACGTGGCCGAGGTCCGGGCCATGCTCGACCGCCTCCCCATGGCCGGCTGGTCGATGGAGGTGGAGCCGGTCATGCGGGGCGGGATCGGGGCCACCAAGGTGGAGGTGGTGGTGGCCGAGACCCCGGTGGTGCGCACCTACGCCCACATCACCGGGCTGATCGACGAGGCCCGCCTCCCCGAGCGGGTGGCGAACCGGGCCCAGGCCACCTTCGCCGCCCTGGCCGACGCCGAGGGCCACCTCCACCGCCGGCCCGTGGCCCAGGTCCACTTCCACGAGGTGGGCGGGGTCGACGCCGTGATCGACGTGGTCGGCACCTGCGCCGCCCTGGAGGTGCTCGGCGTCGACACGGTGTGGTCGAGCCCGGTGGCCAACGGCATGGGCATGGTCCGCTCCGCCCACGGCATGCTCCCGGTGCCGGCGCCGGCGGTGGTCGAGCTCCTCCGGGGTGCCCCCAGCTACGGGCGCGACATCCCCTACGAGCTGACCACCCCCACCGGCGCGGCACTGCTGGCCGCCACCGTCACCGGGTGGGGCCCGATGCCGGCCATGCAGGTCGGGGCGGCCGGCTTCGGCGCCGGCACGCGTGACCTGGAAGGCCTGCCGAACCTGCTCCAGGTTGTGACCGGTGAGGCCGGGGCCGAGGAGCCGCTGCGACCCGAGCCAGGACAGCCGGTCGCCTTGCTGGAGGTGAATGTCGACGACGCCACCGGCGAGACGCTGGCCCATGCCGTCGCCGCCCTCATGGACGCCGGCGCCCACGACGCCTGGGTCACCCCGATCCTCATGAAGAAGGGCCGCCCCGCCCACACGGTCAGCGTCCTGGCCGACCCCGTACTGGCCGACCAGGTGGCCGGCGTCCTGATGGCCGAGACGGGATCGCTCGGGGTGCGAGGGGAGACGCTCCAACGGTGGCCCGTGGCACGCACCGAGGGCCGGATCGACGTGGCCGGCGTACCCGTACGGGTGAAGGTCGGCGCCGGCCGGGTGAAGGTCGAGCACGACGACGCCGCCCGCGCCGCCCGCCGGACCGGCCTGCCTCTGCGGGAGGTCGTCTCCCGGGCTGAAGAGGCCTGGCGCCGGCGGGACGACGACGGCGGCCAGGCCGGCTGACCTGCCGGCGTTTGGTCACCAGGCGGCCACATATGCCCCCCAGTGACCAATCGCCGGGGCTAGGACTCCTCGAACAGGTCGTCGCCCCGGCGGAGGCGGGCGGCGATGCGGACGACGTGGGGCAGCTCCCGCCGGGTGGGCGTGTGGGCGGCGAGAAAGCGGGCGGCGCCGGCCAGGATGAGCGCCCCCTCCTCCGACCCCTCCGGCCACGCCGCGTGCTGGCGCACCGCCGCCTCGACGATCTGGAACCAGTGGAAGCCGGCGTCCTCGGAGAGGAGGGCGTGCCCCAACGCAGCGACGAGCCGACGGGGGTCTCCCCCGGCCTTGAGCCACCCGTAGGCGATGGCCCCGGCCCGGTCGACGCCGCCCTGGGCGTCCCAGCACGCCTGCAGGTCGGCCAGGTCCGCCCCCTCGGCCGCCGGCAGCCGGGCCGCCGGCACGTTGAGGAACCGGTCCAGGTAGACCCGCAGCGCGCCGTGGATCACCCCCCGGACCAGCTCGTCGGACGGGTGGCGCTGCAGGCACTGGTGCAGGGCGTTGGCGTAGGTGAAGCCGTGGTGGACGGCGTCCCAGTCGCCGAAGTCGTTCTGGGTGTGGAACCGGGTGATCCGCAGCGCGGCGGCGAGAGCCAGCGCCCGCCCGAGCTGCTCGGGCGTCGCCCCGGCGGCGATGGCGTCACACACGGCGCCGACGACAGCGTGGGGGTCGTCCTCCAGCATGCGCCAGCCCAGCCCGCTCACGTCCTCGTACGGCTCGGCCGCGGCCCGGCCATCGGCCAGCAGCGCCGGCAGCCTGGCCTCGGTCTCCGCCACCAGGGCGGCCAGGTCGTGGGGATGGCGCCACCGGCTGCCCTCCTCGGCACGGGAGGCGCCGGCGGTCTGGCTGGTGAGCGTGGGCAGCACCGACTCCGCAGCGTCCCAACCCAGGTGCTCGACCGCCTCGAACGCCTTGTTGGTGAAGTCCAGGGTGTGGCCGACGTCGATGAAGACGTGGTCGGTCGCGGCGGCGGTCATCATGTGGGCGACGACCGAAGGGCCGGCGCCGGCGGACAGGGCGGTGACCAGGGTGCGCTCGGCGGCGTCGCCCGAGCGGGTCTCGATGAAGCGCCGGTACCAGTCGGTCAGCCGTGCTGCATCTACGGGGCTGGCAGCGCCGTCGCCCAACGGCGCCAGCGGGAAGCGGGGCGGCCGGTTCGCCGTGTCCCGGGCCACGAACGCCAGCCCGTGCACCAGGGCCAGGGCGTGGTCGGCGGGATCCAGCCACGGGAGCAGGTTGGCCATGGCCACCAGCACCGTCAGCCCCGACCCCCAGCCTTGGGCCCGGTTGGCGGTGCCGAACTCCACGCCCACCCGCACGATCTCGGCCGGCGCCACGTCGGCCTCCAGCAGCCCCAGCACCGCCTTGGCCGTCACCAGCGTCAGCCCGCCTTCCAGGCCTTCGGCCAGCCGCCGGCGCAGGTGGGCGACCCGGTCGTCGGGCGCAGACATGACGAGGTAGACGTCGTCGCCGTCGATCTCGACGGGGAAGGCGCGGGCGTCGTCGGCGAAGGGATCGAGCGTGCCCCCGCTGGCCAGGTCGAAGCGGGCGTGGTGCCAGTGGCACGTCACCAGCCCGGCCTCCACCGATCCGCGGTGGAGCGGGAAGCCCATGTGGGGGCACCGGTCGTCGAGGGCGTAGGCCTTCCCGTCGTGCCAGAACACGCACACCCCGTGCGTGCCCGCCTTCCCGACCAGCTTGCCGTCGCTCTGCAAGGCTTCCAGAGACCCCACGCGAACTCGCATGGGCAGATGCTACGGAGGTGTCAGTTGCTAAAGGACTTCAAGGCCTTCGTTCTCCGGGGCAACGTCGTCGACCTGGCGGTGGCGGTCGTACTGGGGACAGCGTTCGGGCGGGTGGTCGAGGCGATCGTCAAGGGCCTCCTCACGCCGTTGATCGCCATCCCCGGGGAGACGAACTTCGGTGATCTCGACTTCGAGATCGGCGGCGGTACGTTCGCCTACGGCCGGGTGCTCGACGAGATCATCGCCTTCCTCCTCATCGCCGCCGCCGTTTTCTTCTTCGTGGTCAAGCCGGTGAACGCGCTGATGGCCCGGCGCAAGACCGAGCCCGAGGTGGAATCCACCACCAAGGACTGCGCCTACTGCATGAGCTCGATCCCGGCGGCCGCCAGCGTGTGCGCCTTCTGCACCCGGGACGTTGCCGCCTGAACCTGTCCTAGAATGCATACGGCCGCGCTCGGGATGTCCGGAAAGGCCGTCCCCTCGCCATGACGCTCCAGGTCTCCTCCCTCCACATCGAGATAGGCGCACGTGTCCTTCTCGACGACGCCACCTTCCGCATCGGCGAGGGCGAGAAGGTGGCGCTGGTCGGGCCCAACGGCGCCGGCAAGACCACCCTGCTGAAGACTCTGGCCGGCGACCTGGCGCCGGCGGCCGGCGAGATCCGCCTCCCCGACACCTGGGGCTGGCTGGCCCAGGAGACGGCGCCCCACGTCGAGGTCAGCGACCTGCTGGCCTTCGACCACCTGCTCGCCGGCAGCCGGCTCCACGCCCTCCACGAGCAGGTCCACGAGGCGTCGAACGGCATCGAGAAGGCCACCCTCTCCAAGGACCCCGACGCCCTCGACGCCGCCGTCCACCGCTACACCGAGCTGGAGGAGCGCTTCCGCCTCGCCGGCGGCTACGACCTCGAGCGCACCGCCGAGGGCATCGCCCGGGGCCTCGACCTCGACGACGAGGCCCTCCTCCTCCAGGTCGGCGCCCTGTCCGGCGGCCAGCGCCGGCGGCTGGAGCTGGCCCGCCTCCTCCTGGCCGGCGGCGACCTGCTGATCCTCGACGAGCCCACCAACCACCTCGACGCCAAGGCCAAGCTGTGGGTCATGGACTTCCTGCGCACCTCGCCGAGCGCGGTGCTCGTGGTGAGCCACGACATCGAGCTGATGAGTGAGTCGATCGACCGGGTGCTGTCCCTGGAGCAGGGCCGGATGGAGCAGTACCGGGGTACCTACACCGAGTTCCTGAAGAAACGGGCCGAGCGGGAGGCGTCGGTGGCCCGGGAGGCCGTCAACGCCCAGCGGGAGATCGACCGGCTCAAGGCCACCGCCGACAAGTTCCGCCAGGGCAACGCCACCGCAGCCCGCAAGCGGCGCAACCTCGAGCAGCGCATCAGCCGCATCGAGGAGAAGCAGGCCACCAAGCTGCCGCCCGTCCGCCGGCGCCAGCTCAGGGTCCGCTTCCCCGACCCGGTGCGGGCCGGCGACGTCGTCATGCGGGCGGAGGGACTGGTCAAGGCGTTCGGCAGCGACATCGTGGTCAACGAGGTCGACTTCACCGTCAGCCGGGGCGAGGTCTTCCTCGTCATCGGCGTGAACGGCGCCGGCAAGACCACCCTGCTGCGCTGCCTGGCCGGGATCTACACCCCCGACGCCGGCGCCGTCCGCCTGGGCACCAACGTCACCCTCGGCTTCTACGCCCAGGAGCACGAGGACATCCGGCCCGGCTTCAGCGTGCTGGACATCATGCAGGAGGCCTCGTCGCCCGGGCAGAGCGCCTCCGAGCTGCGGTCGATCCTCGCCCACTTCGGCCTGGTCGGCGACGTGGCGGACCAGGAGGCCGCCACCCTCTCCGGCGGCGAGAAGACCAAGCTGGCCCTGGCCCGGCTGGTCGGCGGCAAGGCCAACGTCCTCCTGCTCGACGAGCCCACCAACAACCTCGACCCGTCCTCCCGGGAGGCGGTGCTGGCCGCTCTCCAGCACTTCAAGGGGACGATCATCCTGGTCAGCCACGACATCGACTTCGTCACCCAGCTGGCGCCCAAGCACGCCATCTCCATGCCGTCGGGGCGCCTGCTGCCCTTCGACGAGAAGATGCTCGACCTGGTGCCCCAGATCGAGCCCGGCACCCCGCTCAGGGGGCCGCTCGGGCCCATGCCAGCCCGCCGGGGCGCGTAAACACCCAGGGCTTTCACAGCCCCATCCCAGGTCGGCGGCGTTTGCACCTGATGTGGACGTCCTTACCGCGCCGGCGCGCACGTCGACCCGCCTGGTCGGCATCGACGCGGCCCGGGCCCTGGCCTTCGGCGGCATGCTGTTGGCCCACTTCGCCGTTTCCGGCCCCCGGTCGGACGATCCCGGGTGGCTGCGGGCCCTCGACAACGCAGCCGACGGCCGGGCCGCGCCCCTGTTCTGCCTGCTGCTGGGCGTGGGCGCCGGCATCCTGGCCGCACGGGGCACGCCGGACGGCGCCTTCGTCCGCCGGGGACTGGTGCTCTCCGGCCTGGGGCTGGCGGTGTGGCCGTGGGTGGAGCGGGTCTACCTGATCCTCCCCCACTACGGCATCCTGCTGGCCCTGTTCCCGCTGGTGCGACGGGTGCCGACCCGTTGGCTGCTGCCGGCGGCCGGCCTCGCCTTCCTGATCCCCTCGGTCGTGGTGGCCACGTTCGGCGACCTCGGCCTGCGGGCCGGCAGGCAGCCGTCGACCTACGCGGAGATCCTCGACCTGCCCGCCCTGCTCGGCGGGATCCTCTGGACCGGCGGCTACCCGATCGTCGGGTGGGCGGGCTTCGTCCTGGCCGGGGCGTGGGTGGTGCGCCTCCCCCTGCGGTCGACGAGCACGCAGTGGGCGCTCCTCGCCGGCTCGGTCGTTGTCGCCGCCACCCAGCCCCTCCTGCCCGCCGCCCAGGCCGCGGCCCACAGCAACCGGACGGCCTGGTACGTGCTGGCCACCGCCACCGCCGTCGCCGTCCTCGCCGCCTGCCTGCTGCTGGGCGACCGGCTCCGAGCCGTCGTCCCCCTCGGGCAGATGGCGCTCACCGCCTACCTGGCCCACCTGCTCCTCGGGGAGGCGCTGGTGTTCGGTTGGCTGGACGCCGCCCAGCCGGCGCTGGCCATTCAGATGTCCGTGGCGACCGCCATGTTCGCCGGATTCGCCGTCGCGGCCAGCGCCTGGCTGGCCGTCCACCGTCGGGGCCCGGTGGAGGCGGCCGTCAGGACGCTGGCCCGCTGATGTTACTGCTGTTGCTGATGTGGCTAAAGTGAGAAGCGGCGAAGGGGGAGAACAGGAACGATCAGCACATGCAGGTCCGGGCCCTTGCCGCTGTCGCCGGCCTTGCCGCCACCGCGGCCCTCGCCATCTGGTGGCCGGCGGCCGTCGCCGCTGACATCTACGTCGTCGCCCCGGGGGACACCCTCAGCGGGATCGCCGCTCGGGCCGGCGTCAGCACGTCCCGGCTGGCGTCGCTGAACGGGATCGCCAACCCGAACCACATCTATCCCGGCCAGATCCTCAGCAGCAGCGAGCCGGCGAAGTACACCGTGCGCAGCGGCGACACCCTCAGCGCCATTGCCGCCCGCAACGGCTTGTCCACGAGCTATTTGGCGGCGCTGAACGGGATCGGCAACCCCAACGCCATCTACGAGGGCCAGACCGTGGCCCTTTCCGGTCCGCTGCCGGTGGCCAAGGCGGTGACGATGAGCATCCAGTGCCCTGTCCCGGGCGCCACCTTCGTCAACGACTTCGGGTACGTGCGGCCCGACAGCACCGCCCACGCCGGCGTCGACCTGTTCGCGCCCAAGGGCACGCCGATCCTGGCCCCCGTGTCGGGCCTGGTGGCCTGGGATCCCAACCCCAGTGGCGGCAAGGCGTTCCAGCTCTACGGCGACGACGGCATCCGTTACTACGGGGCCCACCTCGACCGCTACGGGGAGAACGGCTACGTGCGCGCCGGCGAGGTCATCGGCTACGTCGGCAACACCGGTGACGCGGTCATGACCTCGCCCCACCTCCACTTCGAGATGCACCCGGGCAGCGGGCTCACCATGAGCCCCTACCCCTCGCTCTACCAGGCCTGTTAAGCAGGGCGAGCTCATGCTGGAGCTCGTCACCCTCTCGAAGCGCTACGGCGACGTGGTCGCCCTCGACGGCCTGTCGATGACGGTCGGCGCCGGCCGCATCCACGGCTTCGTGGGCCGCAACGGCGCCGGCAAGACGACCGCCATGCGCGTCACCCTGGGCCTGGCCCGGGCCGACGCCGGCGAGGTCCGGTGGAAGGGCCGCCCGGTCATGGCCGCGGATCGGCGGCGCTTCGGCTACATGCCCGAGGAGCGGGGCCTGTACCCGAGGATGACGGCGCTGCACCAGATCGTCTACTTCGCCCGGCTGTCGGGAATGGGGGCCGGCGAGGCCAGGTCGGCGGCGATGGCGGTCCTGGAGTCGATGGGCATCGCCGAGCGCAGCGGCGAGCCGGTGGAGCGCCTGTCCCTGGGCAACCAGCAGCGGTGCCAGCTGGCCGCCGCCCTGGTCACCTCGCCCGAGCTGCTGGTCCTCGACGAGCCCTTCAGCGGCCTCGACCCCGTCGGCGTCGACAACCTGGCCGGCGTGCTCCAGGCCCAGGTCGACGGCGGGACGGCGGTCGTGTTCTCCAGCCACCAGCTGGAGCTGGTCGAGCGGCTGAGCGACGAGGTCACGATCATCGACCAGGGACGGGTGGTGGCGTCGGGCCCGGTAGGTGAGGTCCGGCGCAGCAGGGGGGCCGATCAGCTGAAGGTGGCGCTCGAGGACGGCGGGACGGCCTGGGCCGACGAGCTGCCCGACGCCACGGTGGTGGCCCGGTTCGGGGACGAGGTGGTGCTCGAACTGTCGCCCGGCGGCGACGACCAGGCCGTCCTGGACGCCGCCCGCCGGGCCGGACGGGTCCGCTCGTTCCGCCGGGAGGCACCATCGCTCACCGAGCTGTTCCGGGAGGTGGTGGCGTCGTGACCGGCCCGGGAGGCCGGCGCCGACGGAAGATGGTGCACCGGTGAGCCGCTCGGACCTCATCCGCCTCGTCGCCGGCCGGGAGATCGGCGAGCGGATCAGGTCCAAGGCCTTCCGGATCTCCGCCGGCGTGAGCCTGGCGTTCATCCTGGCCGTCGCCATCCTCCCCGGTGTCATCGGCGACGGCGGGCCGACGACCTACGACGTCGGGGTGTTCGGTGCTGGGTCCGACGCGCTGGCCGAACGCCTGCCCCAAGTGGCGGCGTTCGACGACGACGTCGCCGTGGACGTGCGCCGGGTGGCGAGCGAGGAGGAGGGCCGGCGCCTGGTGGCGTCGGGCGACCTCGACGCCGCCGTCGGCGACGGGGGCGTCGTCGTCGAACGGGAGCTGAGCGACCGCCTGGGCTTCATCGTGCGGGAGGCCAACCGGCAGGTGGCCGGCGAGGCCGCCCTGGCCGGCGCCGGCGTGCGGGGCGACGCCGCGGCACGGATCCTCGCGCCCGAGCCCCTGGCCGTGCGGCCCCTGGACCCCGAGTCCGAGGAGGAGACCACCAAGGAGGGGCTCGTCTTCTTCGGGACCCTCCTCCTGTACGGCCAGCTCCTCGGGTTCGGGTACTGGGTGGCGAGCGGGGTGGTGGAGGAGAAGGCGTCGCGGGTGGTGGAGGTGCTCCTGGCCAAGGCGCCGCCGAATCAGCTGCTGGCCGGAAAGGTCATCGGCATCGGCGCGGTGGGGCTGGCCCAGCTCGTCGGCCTGGTGGTGATCGGCCTGCTGGCCGCCGCGGCCACGGGCAGCGTCGACCTCCCCGCCGAGACGGTGCCTGTGGCCGCCCAGGTCGTGGCCTGGTTCGTGCTCGGCTTCGCCTTCTACAGCTGCCTGTTCGCCGTGGCCGGCGCCATCGCCAGCAGGGCGGAGGAGCTGCAGAGCACGACCACGCCGCTGACCTTCCTGACCGTTGGCTCCTTCTTCGCCGCCATCACCACCGGAGGCGACCCTGGCGGGCCCGTGGGCCAGGTCGCCACCTTCGTCCCCTTCTCGGCGCCCATGGTGCTGCCCATCCGGGTGGCGGCCGGCGAGATCGAGCCGTGGGAGGTGGTGGTGAGCGTGGCGATCGTCGTGCTGTCGATCGTGGCCGCCATGCGCCTGGCCGGGCGGGTGTACGCCGGCGGCGCCATGCACCTGCGGGGCCAGATGAAGGTCCGCCAGGCCCTCAGGGCGGAAGAAACCTCTCAGGCGCGTGCGTAGTCGGAACACCCGGCGGGTAAAGGACGTTTCCCAAGAGAGTCACCACGCCAGGAGCCGGTATGTCGGACGTCGGTCGCACCAGATGCCGCTGCGCGTCGGCGCGTCTCGTCGTCGCCGGGGCGTTGCTGTCGGCGTTCGTCGTGGCCTGCGGGCAGGCCAGGCCGGTGGAGGTGGCGGTGGGCGGGTTGCCGCCGGCGCCGCCCCCCACCTCGGAGCCGGCGACGAAGTTCCAGGGCTCGGTGGCATCGGTGGACGCCGGCGCCGGCGCCCTGGTGGTCAACGTGCAGATCGTCTGGACGCCGGTGCTGAAGGCGGATCCTCACGAGCGCCGGGTGGTGGTCGGCGCCGCGACCCGGTGGGACCGGGGGGTGAGCCTCACCGGCCTGCGCGCCGGCGACGAGGTCCAGGTGGAGGCGGCCGACCCGGTGGACGGGAGCTGGCCGGCGCTGCGGGTCCAGCTGTTCGATATCGAGTGACGCCGCTCTAGTCGATGGAGTTCTCGAGCCCCTGGCGCTTCAGCGCGGCCTCCAGGGGAGCGGGCGCATCCTTCAGCTTCAGGGTGGCCCCTCGCCGTTCGGCCCGGGCGACGGCGTCGATGAACAACGACAGCCACTGCGGATCCATGGCCGTGGCGTCGCGGAGGTCGACGATGACAGACCGGTTCCCCTGGCCGTCGATGAGGTCGGCGAGCATGTAGTCGACATCGGCGGCCCGGGGGCCGTCGATGTCGCCGTGGATGCTGACGACGACCGTCCCCTGGTACCGGCTCACGACGATTCCCGAACGGGAGCGGAAGGTCCCGGCCGGGGCGGCACCCATCGAGTCCTTCGAGATCGTCACCCGCACCACGCCCGCAAAGACGCTCTCCTCATTGAAGTGCGCAACCGCGATCCCGATCGGCCGCCGCTAGTTCAAAGCCAACTTACTAGCGATCATGACCGTCGACAACGGAAATCGCCCATCGGCAGCCCGCGAGGAGTCGAGCGCGTCGGCGGCCGGCGCGTGGTCGACCACCTGATCACCCGGGCGAATACCTCCGCCGGCTGCGCTCCCGAGAGCCCGTACCCGCCGTCGATCACTAAAGAAGGGGACGGCCCGCATGCCGCAGGCGGCGGCTTGGCGCTCGTCGGCCCGGACGGCGTCCTCTTGTCGAGCAGCTTCGGGTCGCCGCCACCGCTGCTCCGGCCCAACTCGGTTCACCTCGGCCGGGCGAAGGCAGCGGGCGGCGATCCAGGTGTCGTTCTGCGGCCTCGAGTCCGCCCGCACATCGGCAGCTCGACATCCGGCGGCTCGTCCCGCTGCTCGACCTCCCCGAGCGGTTTCCAGCAGGCCCGGGTAGGCACGGGCCCGGGCCTCTGCTACGCGCCGCGGACGGGGTCACCCGTACCTGTCGAGGGCGCGAAGGCGCCAGGTGGGACGGCGGCGCCGGAGCCGACCGCCACACCCGTCCAACCGGCCGTCGCCTCCTCGGCCCACTCCACCCATCGCAGCAGCGCGAGGTTGCGCTCCTCGAAGTAGCGCATCGCCAGGGCGATCACGGGGAGGCGTTCAGGGAAGGGCCCGCCCGTGTCGGCATACTCCCGGCGGCGCCGCTCGCCGTAGGCGAGCTCGCCCTCGGCGTACTCGCGGATTGCCGTCAGGTTGGCCCGGAGGCCCTCGAGGGAGCCCTGGTCGGCGAAGGCCACCTTCAGGAGGGCCTCGTGCTCGATGCTCGGCGAGTCCCCAGGCGTCGCCAGCCAGGCGGCCAGCGCCCTCCGGCCCTTGGCGGTGATGGAGTACACCGTGCTGGCGCGTCGGCCCGTGTACTTGGTCTCGGCTGCCGCCAGACGCTGCTGCACCAGGCGTTTGGGCTCCTCGTACACCACGCTCGCCGCCCGAGGCCACATGGCACCCACGCTGCGCTCCATCTGCTGGGACAGCTCGTAGGTCGTCCACGGCCGAACCGCCAGGAGGGACAGGATGGCGTACGAGGTGGTGGTGAGCGTAGGCATCGGTCTTGACTTTACTCTGAATCGGAGTATCGTGAGACGTACTCTGGTTCGGAGTATCCAAGGGAGGGTGCGATGCCGACGTTCTCCACGATTTCCCACGTCTCATTTTCGGTACGGGATGCCGACAAGACCGCTCAGTGGTGGAAGGAGGTGTTCGCCCTGGAACAGGTCGCAACCATCGAGGAGGACACGTGGCGGGCGGTGCTCCTCGCCCTCACTCCCCACATCGCCATCGAGTTCCAGGAGCACCGCGCGAACGGAGGCGAGGAGTTCCACCCCGCCCGGACGGGGTTTGACCACATGGGCATCAAGGTCGACAGCCGCGGCGGCTCGATCGGTGGCAGGCCCACTTCGAGCGGACGGGGGTCGTGCACACCCCGGTGGTCGAGAAGGACTACGGAGGCGGGCCGACGTACGTGCTTACCTTCAAGGATCCCGACCGCATCCAGTTCGAGATGTTCTACTGGGAGAACCATCCCTGACGCGGACCCGAAAGCCGGCCCCGGCGAAGATCGCCGCCCCCTCGGGACGCAGCAGCCGGCGACTCCGCGGATGCTGCCGGCCTGCCCGCCGGCGGGGTTGGCTTCCGTGTACAAAGGTCATGCATGGATGGTCTCCTTCGTTGATGGTTGCGATGCGGCATGCCTGCCGCGGACAGCGATGACGATCTTGGCCCGGGCGTGCTGCTCGGTGAGGCGGCGGACGGCCTCAGCGGTCGAATCGTCGGCCAGCTCGTAGGTCGCTTCGATCACGGGCGTGACCGCTCCGGCCTCGATGAGCGCGGTGACCGCGTCGAGGTCGGCGTGAGACGGCTTCGCGGCGTGCACCCGCAGCCGCTGGGTGACGAACGGCGACCAGGCCAGTGCCCGGACGTAGCGTCCCAGCGGCCCGCACACCGGGCCGCCGTGGCCGCTTGCCAGGATCAGGGTGCCGGTGCGGGTCAGCGCGCCTCGGCAGGCCGCCAGCGGGTGCTGACCGGCGAGGTCGAAGATCACGTCGTAGCGTTGCCCGCTGCGGGTGATGTCCTCCCGCGTGTAGTCGATGACGTGGCCGGCGCCGAGCGAGCGGACCAGCTCGACGTTGCGGGTGCTGCACACGCCGGTGACGTCGGCGCCGAGGGCCTTGGCGATCTGCACGGGAACGTGCCGACGCCACCGGATGCGCCGTTGATCAGCACCGCCTGGCCCGGTTGCACCTCGCCGACGTCGCGCAGGCCGTGCAACGCGGTGACGGCCGCGACCGCCACCGCGGCAGCCTGCTCGAAGGTCAGGTTGGCCGGCTTGGGCGCCAGCAGGTGTTCGGGGACGCAGGCGAGCCCGGCGAAGCTGCCGGTCGTGGTCTCGGCGTAGACGCCATCCCCAGGCCGGAACCGGGTCACGGCCGCGCCGACCGCCTCGACCCGCCCGGCAAGGTCACGCCCGCGCACGGCGACCCGTGGCCCCCGCATCCCGGACGCTGCCCGCATGACGTAGGGCCGGCCGCAGGTGGCGAACCAGTCGCCGTGGTTGACCGAGGCGGCATGGACACCGACGAGCACGTCATGGGGGCCGGGGGCGGGCGCGGCGATGTCCTGCAGCCGCAGGACGTCAGTGCCTCCGTAGGCGCGCTGGACGATCGCCCGCATCATGCGCTGACCGCCGTGGGGGCGAGCCGGTCAGGCCCACGATGAGCAAGTACAGGCCACCGGCTACCCGGGCGACGCGGCTTGCCCGCCGTGACGAGCCTTCCGATCAACATGACCTCACGATGACGGGCCACCCCGGCACCCCACACCGTGGGGCCGGCGAACCCGGTCACCCCACCTTCGGGTGAGCAGAGCCCGCCGCGCTGGAGGACCGGCAGATCCCGGTGCAGGCGAAGTTCGCAGCAACTCTGGGTTCTCACCTCGTGCTCCTTCGGTTCGGTGGGATGATCGGTTCCACCACGATGGCTGGCGTTCCGCAGCGCGGCGCCGGTATACTTACGCCGTAAGCACACGGGGTATACCCTGGTCAAGTGGAGGCCTGTGGGGACGCAACCCGAACCGAGCTCGATGGCGCGGACCCCCCTGAACCGGAAGCGCGTGGTGCGGGCTGCCGTCGCCCTCGCCGACGAAGCCGGCCTCGGGGCGCTCAGCATGCGCAGGCTCGGTCAGCGGCTCGGGGTCGAGGCGATGTCCCTGTACAACCACGTGGCCAACAAGGACGACCTCCTGGACGGGATGATCGATGTCGTGTTCAGCGAGATCGACCTGCCCGCCGGCGATGCCGGCTGGCGCACGGCCATGCGCCAGCGGGCGGCCTCGGTGCGCGAGGCACTCGCGCGCCACCCCTGGGCGACCGGGCTCATGGAGCTGCGGACAACGCCCGGGCCGACGGGTCTGCGCCACCACGAGGCGGTGCTGAGCCGCCTGCGCGAAGCGGGCTTCTCGATCGAGAACGCCACCCACGCGTACTGGCTCCTGGACAGCTACATCTACGGGTTTGCGATCCAGGAGGCGAGCCTGCCGTTCGGCACACCGGAGGAGCTGGTCGAGATGGCCGAGGTCGTCCTTCCGCAGGTACCCGCCGCGTTGTACCCGCGCCTGAACGAGGTCGCCGCCGCCGCCCTCGCGGCCGGCTCCGACTACACCCACGAGTTCGAGTTCGGTCTCGACCTCATCCTCGACGGCCTCCAGCGTCTCCTGGACTCCGCTTGAGAATCGGGCGCGACCGTTCACTGAGGAGCGAGGCGACCGGATGAAGGCGGTGGTCTACGACCGGTACGGTCCGCCCGACGTGCTTCGGATCGAGCAGGTCCGGATGCCGACCCCGAGCCCCGGGCAGGTGCTCGTCGAGGTCGTTGCCACCTCGGTCAACCTCTCCGACTGGGAGTCCCTGCGGGGCACCCCGCTCTACGCGCGGATCGGCGGCGTGCGCAGGCCGGGGCGCCGAACCCTCGGCTCGGACATCGCGGGGCGCGTCCACGCCGTCGGCCCGGGCGTCACCCGGTTCGGCGTGGGCGACGAGGTCTACGGCGACAACCTCGGCCTGATGGGCGGCTTCGCCGAGTACACGGTGGCGCCCGAGTCGGTGCTTGCCCACAAGCCCGCGGCGTTGACCTTCGCCGAGGCCTCGACGCTTCCCCAAGCAGCGGCGATCGCCCTGCAGGGGACCGCCGGCGTGGGGGAAGGCCAGCGCATGCTCATCAACGGGTCAGGCGGCGGCAGCGGGTCGTTCGCTGTCCAGCTCGCCAAGCGTGCGGGGGCACACGTGACCGGTGTCGACAACGCGGGCAAGCTCGAGTTCATGCGGTCGCTGGGCGCCGACGAGGTGGTCGACCACCGCGACACGGACTTCACGCAGCTCGGACCGTTCGACCACATCCTCGACCTCGTCGCGTACCGGTCGGTGTTCACCTTTCGGCGGGCGCTGGCCCGTGGCGGCCGGTACCGCTGCGTGGGTGGGCCGGTGCCGACCCTCCTGCGGATCGTGACGATCGGCGCCTTGCTTGGCCGGCTCACCGGGCGCCGCATCGGGATGCTGGTGGTCAAGCAGGGCCCCGCGCACTTCGAGCCCCTCGCCGAGCGGTGCGTCGCCGGGGATGTCCGGATCCACATCGACCGCAGCTTCGGCCTGGACGGCGTCCCGCAGGCGCTGGCACACGTCGGTGAGGGTCGCGCTCTGGGCAAGGTCGTCATCGAGACCTGACCGCCACCTGCGCAACTGCAGGCGGGGTGCAACCGTCCCTGCAGGGCCGCGACGGCGGCGAGCCGAAGCCACGATGCGTGCGTGCACGTTGCAGGCGGCGGCGAGCGGCGGTGCTCTGGCATCCACCGATCCACTGGGGCGGTGGTGCGACGCGCGATGGCCCGGTTCCTGGGGCCGGCGCCGCAGGGTGCATCGCCAACTAACGCCGCTGGCGGCCTCGCCGAATTCTGATAGAGCGGGGCTCCAAGCCGTCTCAGAGCCAGCCCGCAACGAGACGACGAACTGGCCGAGCGGGCGTCCAGTCGCGTATCCAATCTGCGTCCTCGAGAACTGCCGGGCTGGTCTTGCGCCGGCGTTCCTCGGTCAACGAAGACGGCCACGCCGCCTCCGACCAGCACTTTTGCCTCGGTGGGCGAGGGGGGACTTGAACCCCCACGTCCTTTCGGACACAGGAACCTGAATCCTGCGCGTCTGCCAATTCCGCCACTCGCCCGAGCGACGGGCATCACGGTAGCGGAAGCGCGGGCTGTGGTTTGGCGGTCCCTGGGTAAGCTCGCTTGGACATGGGACTGCAGGGTTTCGAGCAACGCCTGGAACGGCTGGTCGAGGGTGTGTTCGCCAAGACCTTCCGCAGCGGGTTGAAGCCGGTCGAGATCGGCCGGCGCCTGACGCGGGACATGGATCTGCACCGCACACTGGGTGTGAACGGCCCGCTGGCCCCGAACCACTTCTCCGTCGCCCTGTCGCCGGCCGACTCCGAGCAGTTCGAGTCCTTCTCAGAAGTCCTGACCCGGGAGCTGGCGGAGTCGGTGCGCGACCACGCTCGATCGGAGGGTTACGCCTTCGTGGGCCCCGTGCACGTGGAGCTCCACGTCGATCCGTCGTTGACCCAGGGCCAGTTCCTGGTGGCCAGCGGCTTCCAGGAGGCGCCGGGTGGCGCCGCCGTGGGATCGGTCTTCCTGGAGGACGGCCGGCGGGTGGAGATCGGCGAGACCCCGCTGGTCATCGGCCGCATGCCCGAGTGCGACGTCGCCCTCTCCGACCCGAACGTGAGCCGCCGCCATGCCGAGGTGCGCCGGCAGGGAACAGGGTTCGTGGTATTCGACCTCGGATCGACCAACGGGACCCGGGTGAACGGGGCCCAGGTCAAGGAGCGCCTCCTCAACAACGGCGACGAGATCACGGTGGGCGCCACGAAACTTCGCTTCGAAGCGTCCTAGCCGCTGTGCCCGACACCCTCCTCACCATCCTCAAGCTGTGCTTCCTGGCCCTCCTGTACCTCTTCTTCATGCGCGTGCTCCGGGCGGTGTGGGCGGAGATGCAGAGCCCATCGCCGGCGGTGGCCGCCCCGGCGGCGGCGCCGGCCGCGGCGCCGGCCCGAAACCGGGGTGGAGGTGGCAAGGCCGGCGGGCGGCTCCGGGTGATCGAGCCGTCCGAGACCAAGGGCCAGACCTACGAGCTGGGCGAGGAGCTCACCGTGGGCCGGGCCGGCGGCTGCCAGATCACCCTCGACGACACCTTCGTCTCCCAGCTCCACGCCCGGGTGTTCCGCCGCGACGGCCAGTTCTTCGTCGAGGATCTCGGCTCGACCAACGGCACGTTCCTGAACCGCAAGAAGGTCACCGCGCCGGCGTCCATCCGCAAGGGCGACCGCCTCCAGATCGGCAAGACCGTGATGGAGCTCCAGTGACCCAGCTCCAGGCCGGTGCGGCCACCGACGTCGGGCGGGTGCGCCAGATCAACGAGGACCGCTACCTCGCCGACCCCGACGAGGGCCTGTTCGCGGTGGCCGACGGCGTGGGCGGCCACCAGGCCGGCGAGGTGGCGTCGCAGACCTCGGTGGAGACCCTCAAGAAGACGTTCACGGAGGCCGAACGCACCACCGAGGCGCTCATCAAAGCGGTCGAGGCGGCCAACGAGGCGGTCTGGCAACTGGCCCAAGGCAGCCGCGAGAAGCGGGGCATGGGAACGACGCTCACCGCCCTGGCCCTGGTCCACGAGAATGGCGAGGAGCAGCTGGCCCTGGCCAACGTGGGCGACTCCCGGGCCTACCTCCTCCAGCAGGGCGAGCTGATCCAGCTGTCCGAGGACCACAGCCTGGTCGAGGAGCTGGTCCGGGACGGCAAGCTGACGCCGGCCGAGGCCCAGGTGCATCCTCAGCGGTCGATCATCACCCGGGCCCTGGGCATGGAGCCGGCGATCGAGGTCGACTCCTGGGAGATCATCCCCTTCACCGGCGACCGCATCCTGCTGTGCAGCGACGGCCTGACCAACGAGCTGTCCGACGAGCGGATCGCCTCGACGCTCCGCCAGCTCGCCGACCCCCAGGAAGCGGCCCATGACCTCGTCCGCCAGGCCCGCGCCGCCGGCGGGAGCGACAACATCACCGTGGTCGTGGTCGACGTGGTCGACGACGACGGCCGGTCCAAGCGGGCCTCGGCCGCCCTCGCCGGCTCGAAGGACTCGACCGGCTCCACCAGGGTGCAGACCCCTCCCACAGTGCAAACCGCGGCGCCCACGGTGGAGCAGGCCGGCAGCCCCGTCGCCGCCCCGCCGGCGCCGGGCTCCGAACCGCCCTCGGCCCACCGGCCGCAGCTGGCGCCCCCTCCCCCGCCGGCCCCTGGCCGGCGGTTCACGTGGCGGGTCGCCGTCTTCCTGTTCGCCATCGTCGCCGTGGTCGGCACCGCCGTCTGGGCCATGGCCTGGTACGCCCGAGGCGCCTACTACGTCGGCCTCGACGACGAGCAGGTCGCCATCTTCCGGGGCCGGCCCGGGGGCATGCTGTGGTTCGACCCCACGCTGGTCGAGCGCAAGCAGCAGCCGGCCGGCTCGGAACTGCTCCCGGCCCAGCGCACGGAGCTGGAGGCGGGCCACGAGGTGTCGAGCAAGGCGGCAGCGGACAGATACGTGAACAACCTGCGCCAGGAGGTCGAGGCCCGCCGGGCCGCCACCACGACCACCACGCCCTTCCCCCCGACGACGACAAGCTCGGTGCCTCCCTCCACCACCTCGACATCCCGACCGTGAGCACGCTGCTCGGCGTCGCCCGGCGCAACACCGAGCTGGGTCTGATGGTCATGGCCGCCGTGCTCACCGCCGGCGCCTACGCCCTCGCCGGCCTGGGCCGCAGCGCATCGTTGCCCGCCAACCTGGTCCCGTTCCTGATCGTCATCCTCGCCCTGCTGGCCGCGGCCCACGTCGCCACCCGCCACTTCGCCCCCAACGCAGATGGCATCCTCCTGCCCCTCGCCGGTCTGCTGAACGGGGTGGGCTACGTCTTCATCGCCCGTCTCGACTCCGATCTGGCCGCCCTCCAGGCCATGTGGACGGCCCTTGGCGTGGGCGCCTTCGTGGCTACCCTCGCCCTCGTCCGGCGGGCGCGCGACATCGAGCGGCTTCGTTACACCTTCGCCCTCATCGGCATCGGCCTCCTGCTCATGCCCCTCATCCCGGTGATCGGGCAGAACATCAACGGCGCCCGGCTGTGGGTGAAGCTCGGACCGCTCACGTTCCAGCCCGGCGAGCTGGCCAAGATCGCCCTGGCTGTCTTCTTCGCGTCCTACCTGGTGGAGAAGCAGCCCCTGCTGGCCATGGGCACCCAGCGGGTGGCCGGCATCTGGGTCCCGAACGTGCGCCACTTCGGGCCCATCGTCCTGGCCTGGGCCTTCTCCCTCATCGTGATGTTCTGGGAGAAGGACCTGGGCTCGTCGCTCCTGTTCTTCGCCCTGTTCATCACGATGCTGTGGGTGGCCACGGCCCGCAACATCTACCTGGGCATCGGCCTGGGCATGTTCGCGGCCGGCGCCCTGATCGCCTACTCGGTGTTCGACCACGTGCAGACCCGGATCAGCATCCTCACCGACCCGTGGTCCGTGGCCACCGGCGCCGGCTACCAGACGGTGCAGGCAATGTTCGCCTTCGCCGCCGGCGGGCTGACCGGCACCAACCTCGGCCAGGGCAGCCCCCAGCGCATCCCCGCCGTCTCCACCGACTTCATCTTCGCCGCCATCGGCGAGGAGCTCGGGCTCCTGGGGACGGTGGCCGTCCTCGTGGCCTTCCTGCTCATGGTCGGCGCCGGCCTGCGGGTGGCCATGCGGGTCGAGTCGCCGTTCGAGAAGCTCCTGGCCGCCGGCCTCACCGCCATCCTCGGCCTGCAGACCTTCATCATCCTGGGCGGGGTGACCCGTCTCGTCCCCCTCACCGGCATCACCCTGCCGTTCGTCTCCTACGGAGGATCGTCGCTGATCTCCAACTACATCCTGCTGGCGCTGCTGCTGCGCATCTCGGCCGACGACGTCGAGCGGAAGGCGGGGGTGGCGTGAACGCCCAGATCCGCAAGCTGGGCGTGGTGATGATCGTGCTGTTCTCGGCGCTGTTCATCCAGCTCAACTACCTCCAGGTCATCCAGGCCAACGACCTCAACAACCACCCGGCCAACAGCCGGGCGGTCGTCCGCGACTTCTCCCAGCCCCGAGGCGTCATCCAGACCGCCGACGGCACGGTCATCGCCCAGTCGGTGCCCTCCAACAACGCCTTCAAGTTCCAGCGCCAGTACCCCCTGGGCCCGCTCTTCGCCCATGTCACCGGCTACTTCTCCTTCACCTACGGCAGCGAGGGCGTGGAGAAGGAGTACAACGACGCCCTCACCGGCAAGGCGCGCAAGGAGGGCTTCAACCCGCGCGACCTCCTGATCGAGCGGGACAAGACCGGAAGCGTCACCCTCACCCTCCGCCGGGACCTCCAGGAGCTGGCCACCCAGCAACTGGGCGACCGCAAGGGTGCCGTCGTCGCCCTCGACCCGCGCACCGGCGCCATCCTGGCCCTGGCCGACTACCCCACCTACGACCCCAGCAGCCTGGCGTCGCACGCCCAGGAGCCGGTGCGCCAGGCGTGGACCGAGCTCAACGCCGACCCCGACAAGCCCCTCCTCCCCCGCACCTACCGCGAGCGCTACCCACCAGGTTCCAGCTTCAAGGTGGTGACCACCGCCGCCGCCCTGGCCACCGGCACGGCCACGCCGACCCAGCCCTCCTACCCCACCCTGCGGGAGCTCCCCCTGCCCAATTCCGGCGGCCAGACCCTCGCCAACTTCGGCGGCGGCACGTGCGGCGGGCCGCTCCCCGAGGCCCTCCGGGTCTCCTGCAACACCTCCTTCGCCCAGCTGGGCATGGATCTGGGCGCCCAGAAGATGTCCGGAGCCGCCGACGACTTCGGCTTCAACAAGGTGCCGCCGATCGACCTGCCCTACGGGGCGGCCTCGAACTTCCCGCCGGCCAGCTCCTTCGCCCGCGACCAGCCCGGCCTGGCCAAGTCGGCCATAGGCCAGCAGGACGTCGCCGCCACCCCCCTCCAGATGGCCCTCGTGGCCGCCGGCATCGCCAACAACGGCGTGATCATGACGCCCCATGTCCTGGCCGAGATCCGCGACGGCGAGGGTGAGGTCCTCCAGCGCTACCAGCCCAAGCCGTGGTTGACGGCCGTCCCGCCCAGCGTGGCCAACCAGACGCGGGACATGATGGTCGGCGTGGTCGCCGGCGGCTCGGGCACCCGGGCCCAGATCCCGGGCGTGGCCGTGGCGGGCAAGACGGGCACGGCCCAGACCGGCCTCGGCAAGTCCCACACCTGGTTCATCTCCTTCGCGCCGGCCGAGGCGCCCCAGGTGGCGGTGGCCGTCATGCTCGAAGACCAGCCCAGCGCCAACGAGTTCACCGGCGGGGCGCTGGCGGCGCCCATCGCCCAGGCCGTGATGCGGGCGGCGCTATCCCTCTAGTGGCGCTGTCCTCCTAGGCTTTCCCCGTGGCCTCTCAGGTCTTCACCGGCCGCTACCAGATCGTGCGGCACCTGGCCCGCGGTGGCATGGCCGAGGTCTACCTGGCGCGCGACCTCCTTCTCGACCGCCCCGTCGCCCTGAAGGTCCTCTTCCCGGAGTTCGCCACCGACCGGTCCTTCGTCGAGCGCTTCCGCCGGGAGGCCCGCTCGGCCGCCAACCTCAACCACCCCAACATCGTGTCGATCTACGACTGGGGCGAGGAGGGTGGCACCTACTTCATCGTCATGGAGTACGTCGACGGGCTCACCCTGCGCGACGTCGTGCGCCGGCAGGGCCCGCTGATGGCCAGCCGGGCAGCCGAGATCGGCGCCGACATCGCCGCCGCCCTGCACTTCGCCCACGTCGGGGGCGTCGTCCACCGCGACGTCAAGCCGGGCAACGTGCTGATCACCGCCAGCCAGGTCAAGGTCACCGACTTCGGGATCGCCCGGGCCGGCGACCCGGCCGAGAGCCTCACCCAGGCCGGCGCCGTCATGGGGACGGCCACCTACTTCTCGCCCGAGCAGGCCCAGGGGCACGTGGTCGACCCCCGGACCGACGTGTACTCCCTGGGCGTCGTCCTCTATGAGATGGTGGCCGGGCGGCCGCCGTTCACCGGCGAGAACCCGGTGTCGATCGCCTACCAGCACGTGCGGGAGGAGGCGGTCCCGCCCAGCCGCCACAACCCCGACGTGCCGCCGGCATTCGACGCCATCGTGGCCAAGGCCATGGCCAAGAACCGGGCCAACCGCTACTCCAGCGCCGAAGAGCTACGCGCCGACCTCATCCGCTTCAACCTGGGCCAGCCCGTCTCCGCCGCGGCCGCGGCGGCGCCGGCGCCGGCGGGGCCGGCCGCAGCGGCACCGGCGACCGCGGTCATGGCCGGCACCCGGGCGGCGCCGGCGCCGGAGCCGACGCTCATCCAGTCCGGCATCGACAGCACCCGGGTGGTCACCCCCGGCGACACGATGGTCCAGTACGCCGACGACCGGCCTCGGGCCCGCACCAGCACCTACATCGTCATCCTCGTCGTCCTGCTGGCCGTCCTGGGCACACTGCTGTTCATGGTCGGACGCCAGCTGGGCGTCGGCGGCACCGAGGAGGTCACCGTGCCCCAGCTCATCGGCCGCAACGAGGCCGACGCCGAGCGCGAGCTGCGAGCTGCCGGCCTCAGGGCCGAGAAGCGCCAGGTGGAGGACGAGGTCAACCCCCTGGGGCAGGTGACGGCCCAGGATCCGCTGGCCAACACCCGGGTGCGCAAGGGGGCCACGGTGATCCTCTCGGTGAGCGCCGGGCCGCCCATCGTCGAGGTGCCCGACGTCCGCAACCGCACCGCGGAGGCGGCCACGGAGGTGCTCACCGGCGCCGGCTTCCGGGTCGTCCCCAACCTGGTGAACAGCGACACCAGGGAGCCCAACACCGTCATCGACCAGGCCCCGGCCGCCGGGACCCGCCAGCCCCGGGGGTCGAACATCACTCTCACCATCTCCAGGGGAGCGGAGCAGATCCCCGTCCCCAATGTGCGGGGCCTGGCCGCCAGCGACGCCGCCAACCGCCTGGGCCAGGCCGGGTTCCGCACGGCCCAGAGCACCGAGTTCAGCAGCGACTTCGGCCAGGGCGAGGTCATCCGCACGGAGCCGGCGTCGGGCACGCCGCTGGAGAGGAACAGCGTCGTCACCCTCATCGTGTCCTCGGGGCCGGCGCCCACGACCACCCAGGCTCCGGCCACCACGGTGACCACCCCGCCCACGACCTTTCCCCCGATCACCGTCTTCCCGACGACGACCAGCACCACCCGGCCGGCGACGACGACCACGACGTCGACGGTGCCCTAGGTCGGGGCCCCCTGGGCCAGGAAGTTGCGCAGGAGGCTGCGGCCGTCGGCGGTGAGGATCGACTCGGGGTGGAACTGGACCCCTTCGACGGCCAGGTCCCGGTGGCGGAGGCCCATGATCAACCCGTCCTCGGTCTCGGCGGTGATCTCCAGGTCGGCCGGCAGGCTGTCCCGGTCGACCAGCAGGGAGTGGTACCGGGTGGCCTCGAAGGGGTTCGACAGGCCGGCCAGGACGCCCTGCTCCTGATGGTGGATCAGCGAGGTCTTCCCGTGGACCACGGCCGGCGCCCGGACCACCTCAGCCCCGTAGACCGAGCCGATGCACTGGTGGCCCAGGCACACGCCCAGGATCGGAAAGGTGACCCGACCGGCCGGCGCCGGCCCTTGTCGGGGGCCGGCGAAGCGCTCGATGACGGCGTTGGAGAGCTTGGCGTCCTCCGGGCGGCCGGGGCCGGGCGAGATGACCACGGCGTCCGGGCGCAGGTCCTCGATGCCCTCCAGGGAGATCTCGTCGGGTCGGTAGACGTCGGGCTCCGCCCCAAGCTCGCCCAGGTACTGCACGAGGTTGTAGACGAACGAGTCGTAGTTGTCGATGACGACCACTCGTGGCATGGCCCGACGGTACCCGGCGCGTTAACCTCCAGATCCGTGGCCAAGCCGGTGAAGCCTCCGCACGCCAAGAAGTCGGGAAAGCCGGGCTCCGCCCCGTCGGGCCGGGTCACGCCCAAGCCGACGGCCCGCTACACCCCGCCGATCCCCAAGTCCGAGAAGGTCAGCCCCAAGTGGGTGCCGATCGTCATGTTCGCCAGCCTGGGGCTGGGCATGCTGGTGATCCTGGCCAACTACGTGAGCCTGCTGCCGGGCGACGAGCCGAGCAACATGTACCTCCTGGTCGGCCTGGTGCTGATCACCATCGGCTTCGTCACCGCCACGAAGTTCCACTGAGCCGGAATCCGACCCCTTTCCGGCGCTTCCACGAGGCTTTCCCCCAGGTTTACACACAGGCTGGGGAAACAAGTCACTCGAAGGTGGGGGCGACGAGGTCCATGTCCTCCTGGCAGTGCCGGGGCGGCGGGGGGAGCTCCTCGGTGGCCTGGACCATCTTGACCTCCGTCAGGCACACCGAGCAGCGGTAGCGGAGGTTCACCCTCCGGAGCTGGCCGGGGTCGGGTGGCGGGTGCGTCCGGGACAGGCCCCCGAGAATGAGCATGCCGACGCGCATGATCAGCACGAAGGCAGCGATGGCGATGATCACCTTGACGACGAACCAGATCACAGGCACTCCAGGATGAGGGCGTTCGCCATGCCGCCGCCCTCGCACATGACCTGCAGGCCGTAGCGGCCTCCGCAGCGCTCCAGCTCCGCCACCAGGGTGGCGGTCAGCCGCACCCCCGAGCACCCCAGCGGGTGGCCGAGGGCGATGGCGCCGCCGTTGACGTTCACCCGCTCCATGTCCGGGCCGTGCTCGGCGGCCCAGGCCAGCACGACGGAGGCGAACGCCTCGTTGACCTCGAACCGGTCGATGTCGTCCAGCCGCAGCCCGGCCCGGGCCAGGACCGCGGTCGTGGCCGGGATGGGGGCGGTCAGCATGAGCAGCGGGTCGGCGCCGGCCACCGCGAACGACACGAAGCGGGCCCGGGGCTCCAGCCCCAGGACGGCAGCGCGCTCCTCGCTCATGACCAGGACGGCGCCGGCGCCGTCGCTCAGCGGCGACGAGTTCCCCGCCGTGACCGTGCCGCCGTCGGCGAGGAACGCCGGCTTGAGGGCGGCCAGGGCCTCCATGCTGGTGTCGCGCCGGATCCCCTCGTCCGCCTGGAACTGGCGCTTCCTGGTCTGGGTCTCCACGGTGACGGGCACGATCTCGGCGGCGAAGCGACCATCGTCGCCGGCCCGGGCCGCCCGCCGGTGGCTCTCCAGGCTGTAGGCGTCAAGGGCCTCCCGGCTGAGGCCCCACCGCCCGGCCACCCGCTCGGCGGCCAGGCCCTGGGGGATGAGCCCGCCGGCGGGGAGGTAGCGCTGGGCCATCTGCGGCCCGAAGGGCTTGCCCGGACCGTTCAGGATGGTGGAGCCCATGGGTACCCGGGTCATCGACTCCACGCCGGCGGCGATCACCACGTCGTAGGCGCCGGCCATGACGCCCTGGGCCGCGAAGTGCAGTGCCTGCTGGCTCGACCCGCACTGGCGGTCGACGGTCGTGCCCGGAACGCTGTCGGGGAAGCCGGCGGCCAGCGCCCCGTTGCGGGCCACGTTGAGGGCCTGCTCCCCGCTCTGGCTGACACAGCCGGCGATCACGTCGTCGACCAGCTCGGGATCGACGTCGTTGCGCTCGACCAGCGACCGCAGCACGTGGGCCAGCAGGTCGATCGGATGCCAGTCCTTGAGGGCGCCGTTGCGCCGGCCCATCGGGGTGCGGACGGCGTCGACGATCACCGCTGTGGCCATGGGGGCCATTCTGCCGCGCCGCTTTGGGCTGGACGCCTCGCTTACTTGTACCAGCCGGGCGGGACCCAGCGGGCGGTCGCCGGCTCGCGGGACTTGCGGGACTGGTGGATGAAGGCGATGAGCCCACCGCCGAACAGCGACATGGCCACCGCCCCGAAGGCCGCCGTCAGCACGATCCACACCGTGGCGTCGAGCTGGCCGTGGGCGTCCGCCCCGTCGCCGGCTTCGACGACCGGGTTCCGCGCCGCGGCCACTGCGCCGGGCGCCAGTACCTCGAAGGAGGCCCGGGCGGGAGTACCGGGCTCGGCGAAGTAGGCCGGCGCCTGGTCCTCGGGTGCCCCGGGGGCCCGCCGGGGGGTCTTCTGGGTGGCCACGATGACGTAGGTGCCGGGCCGGGTCTCCGGCACGGTGAACTCGGCCGCGAGCGTCCCGTACCGGTTGGGGACGACCTCGGCGATGACCGGGCCGTCCTCCCGCTCCCAGTGGACGACCACCGGAGTGGGCGTGAGGCCCGTGCTCGCCCTCGGCACGGCGAAGCCGGTGCCGGTGAAGGTGACCGTCGTCCCGGGACGGGCGGCTCCGACGCTCAGGTTCAGGGTGGCCAGGTTGGCGCAGGCGAAAGCCGAGGCCGCCACCCCCACGATGAAGGCCCCCATGGCCACCAGCACTGCCCACCTGCCAGGCGACAGCCGCACTCGGACCTCCGTCACGAACGGTTCCCTGCCTGCAAGTGTCCCATTGGCGGGCGACTACGGCAACGGGGTGATATGTCGAATGTGTGAACAGCGGCGGAACTGCCTACGATCCGGGCGGCGATGAGCTCGAAGGACGTCGTGTGGCCGTGGGGGATGACCGACCGGGATCCTGATCCGGCGGCGCGCCCATGGGTGTTCAACCCGCGGGGGTTCCTGTTGGTCGTGCTCGCCGACGAGGCCGAGGCGCAACGGGCCGGGGAAGCGCTCGAGGCGGCCGGCTTCGGTGAGGATGAGCGAAGGATCCACCCCGGCGCCCAGGTGATCGAGGAACGCGAGCGGTTCCTCGCCCAGCGCAGCACGGCCCAGCGGCTGGTGGAGAAGGTGACGATCGACACCGAGGTGCTCCACCTCCTGCTGGACTACGCCCGTGCCGGCCGGGCCTTCATGTGGATCCGTGCCCCCCAGCGGGCGGACGCCAACCGTGCCATCCGGGGGCTGTCGGCCAACAACGTCCTGTACTTCCGGTACTACGGCGACGCCGGCGTGGAGGAGATCCGCATGCCCTGAGGTCACCGGAGGGAGGTGGCCAGCCGGTAAGCACTCGGTTGGCATCCCCGATGTCGCCGCCCCCCCGGGCGGGCAACCGGCCTCAGCTCAGGGGAACGATCACCTCCACGGTCGTCCCCCTCGCCCGTCGTCGACGTCACCGTCAGGGCGCCACCGGCTTGAAGACGGTTCCGGGAGTCGCCGGTGGGAAAGGCATAGGCGGTGACGTACAACCGCAACCAGGCCCGCCCTCTACTCAATGACACCGAGTACAAACTGTTCATCTCGTCGCTCGCGGACCACATCGGCGAGCTCGACCGCAAGGCGCTCGGGCAGACGATCACACGGACGCGCAGAGCCCGTGACAAGTACCGCGACCTCGCCAAGCGACAGAACACCGCCACACGTGAGCGGGCCGGCGCGAGGGGCGCCGCCCATACGGCCAACGAGCGGACCGACGTGAAGGCCACCATCTTCGGCGAGGCCCTCGACCGCCTCGAGAAGCGGCGTGAGCGGCTGGAGGCGGACGAGCGCCGGGCCGCGAGGAGGGCGGTGCTCGACCGAAAGGCGGCGCAACGGGCACCCGTGAACAGGGCGGAGCGGCGATCGAGGAAGGCTGCTGCCGCTCCGGCGAAGGGTGCCTTCATGTCCGACCGGGCGTCGGCGTCGAACCAGGCCGCGATCCGCGCCCCGCAGACTCGCATCGCCGCCAGCCGAGGCGCCGCCACCCGGCGGGCCCAGGCCAACCGCGATCGGTAGAAGCGCCGACGGATGACCTTCCTGCTCGTGGTCCTGATCCTCGTTGTCGCCGCCGCGGGGGGGTTCCTCGGCGAGGTGCTCCGGCTGGCCGGTTGGATCGTCCTGACCTTGGTTGCCCTCGGCGCCCTCGCCGGCTTCCTCGTGTGGCGGGCGCTACGTTCCTTCGTCAGGGGCCGGGGCCACTGACGCTCGGAGCGCCGAGGAGAACGATGCGACTCCGCCCGGGCACATCACGCGCCGCCCCGGTTACCCCTCTGGCACGACCAGGACCGAAGCGGCAGCGGTCCGCACGACGGCGCCCGCGGTGGATCCCAATCGTACGATCCGGCGCAAACCGACGAAGCCCCGTGTGCCCAGGACGACGAGCTGTGTCCGAAGGCCAGTGGCGTGCTCCAGCAGGGCCGTTGCGACGTCGCCTTCACTCTCGACGCGGATGGGCTCGGGGTTCCGTGCGGACAGCAACTCCGCCGCCGCATCGACGCCTTTGTCGATCTGGCCGCGCTGGTCGGGCACCGCCATCGCGACAACACCGATCACGCCGATCACGCCGACGTGGTCGGTGTGACCGGCCAGCGGAAGCCCCGCAAACGTCTCCGCGGCGCGCCGGGCGTTGGGTGAGCCGTCCGTGCAGACGAGTACCCGTGTCGCCGGTCCAGGAGTCTTGGCAATGACGAGTGGCGCTGGTGGCTCTCGCAGGAGGTTGTCAGCGGTACTGCCCAGGAACATGTTCTTGAGTGGGTTCGTCCCTCTGGGCCCCACGACAACAAGCGACGCGTGGCGGCACGATCCGAGAACCCGTGCGGGGTTGCCCGTCGAACGCAGGTGTCGCACCGATGCGATGCCCGTCTCGGCGAACGCCTTTCTCGGCGAGTCTGGTTGCCACTCGGTGAGGCTGACCGGCAGTTCGTCGCTCATGACGTCGTCTCGTTCCTGGACCGCGGTCACGACGTCCACCGACCACCCCGGCCACCGTTGGTTGTTGATCCAGAGCCAGGCCCGATCGGCGTGTGCCGACTGATCGTCGCCGAACACGATGACGGGGTGCTCCAGGGTCACCCTCCTCGACCGTCGCCGGCGGCGTTCTCGAGCTCCATCCTGCGAGGATACGGGCAGCGACGACCCGAGCGGCGTCGCTCTCGGACGGATGCGGGCGACCTGGACCCGAGCGGTGCCCGGCTAGAGTGCCGCGGTGCCTCCGAGCGGCAGCCAGCACAGTACGGCGCCGACCTGGGAGGGCAGCTGGTTCAGCACCCCAGAGGCCGCTTCCCGGGAATGACCCGTGATCTCGGGCTCACGCCCATCGCGCGTTGGCTCGACGATCGCCTGGGACTCGGCGGCTGGGCGCGACGGGCGCTGAACAAGGCCTTCCCAGACCACTGGTCGTTCCTCCTCGGCGAGATCGCCATGTACTGCTTCGCAGTGCTCGTGGCCACCGGGCTGTTCCTGACGCTGTTTTTCCGCCCCAGCGCTGCGGTGGTGGTGTACGACGGCAGCTACGAGCCACTGCGGGGAGTCGAGGTGTCCCAGGCCTACGCGTCGGTCCTCGACGTGACCTTCGACGTCCGGGCCGGGCTCCTCGTCCGCCAGGTCCACCATTGGACAGCACTCGTCTTTGTCGCCGCGATCGTCCTGCATCTGATGCGGGTGTTCTTCACGGGGGCTTTCCGTCGCCCCCGGGAGGTCAACTGGCTGGTCGGCGTGACCATGCTGCTCCTCGCCCTCTTCACCGGCTACACCGGCTACAGCCTCCCCGGGGACCTGCTCTCGGGCGCGGCGTTGCGGATCGGCACGGGAGTCCTGCAGTCGATTCCCGTCGTCGGGACGTGGTTGCTCTTCCTGCTCCTCGGCGGCGAGTTCCCCTCGCCGCAGCTGATCCCCCGCCTCTTCGCATTCCACGTCCTCCTGCTGCCGGTGGGGATCGCCACCCTGCTTGGCATCCACATGGCGATCCTCTGGCACCAGAAGCACACGCAGTTCCCCGGCGAGAAGCGCACCGACAAGAACGTCGTGGGGCCCCCGCTCTGGCCCGCATACATGGCCCGGACGACCGGGCTGTTGTGCGCGGTGGTCGCCGTCCTCGTCGCCTTGGGCGCCCTCTTCCAGATCAACCCCGTATGGCTCTACGGCCCCTTCAACCCGAGCACCACCACTGCTCCGGCTCAGCCCGACTGGTACTGGGGATGGATGGACGGAGCTCTGCGCACCTTCCCCAACTGGGAGTTCCGAGGTCTGGGTCGCATGATCGCCAACCCGTTCTTTCCCGGGGTTCTCCTCCCGGCGCTCACTTTTCTGGGGCTCTACGCCTGGCCGTTCCTCGAAGCTCGCTTCACCGGCGACCGGGGCGAGCATCAGCTCCTCGACCGTCCCCGGGACCACCCCCTCCGGACCGGGATCGGCGCCGGCGTCGTCAGTTTCTATGCGCTGCTCACGTTGGCCGGGATGAACGACACCATCTCCCGCCTACTCGACCAACCGATCTTCCGGGTCACCGGCGCGCTGCGCATCGCCATCCTCGTCGTGCCGGTCATCGTCGGGGTTGTCACGTGGCGGGCTCTCGTTGCCGTGGGTCGTGCCTCGCCCTCCACCGAGCAGGTAGGAGCCTGACCGTTGGCGCATCTCTTCTCCATCGGCCGTCAGAAACGGTCGGCGTGCCGGCGCTAATCGCCCGCCCCGGTCGGGACGGTCACTGCTGAGTCGCCGCCTCCGGGGTCCCTCGGTGGGCGATCTCGCTCGGCCCGGCGTGCCGGGATCCACAACCTTTCCCGAGCCTGGGCCGAGCCCACCAAGTCCTCGAGCTCCTCAGGTGGCTGCCCCAGCACATGCACCCTCCACAGGTGGCCGACGACCACCTTGAGGGCAGCTACCGTGGGCGCGGCGACGAGCATGCCGAGAATGCCGCCCAAGCTGGCGCCGGCGAGCAACGCCAACAGTACGGCCGCAGGGTGAAGCTTCACCGTCCGATGGAGGACGAGAGGGCTGATGACGTGGCTCTCCACCTGCTGAACTCCGACCATCACGACCACGACCCAGATCGCGGTCGTCACGTCCCGGGTCATGAGGGCGATCACGACCGCGGGCACTCCACCGACGATGGGGCCGATCAGGGGAACGAGGTCAGCCACGCCGGCGATGACCCCCAGTAGAGCCCAGAACGGCAGACCGATCAGGGCCAAGCCGATCGCCGTCAGTATCCCCACGATGGTGGCAACGACGATCTGACCGCGCACGAAGCCGCCAACCACGGCGTGGAGCCTTCGAGCGACCAGGGTCACTTCGGGGGCCGCCCGGGGAGGCAGCAGACCTTGAATGCGGCCGCGCACCCCTGGGAGGTCCGATAGCAGGTAGAACGCGATAGCGGGACCGGTCAACAGGACGATCACCACGTTGACCACGCGGTCGCCCGCCCGCCAGAGCTGAGGAAGCCGTTCGGTGACGAGGCCGTTGAGCTGCTCGGCCACCTCCTCGCGGCTGAACTCGAGCGGTGTCCCCTGCATGTCGTTCTCACGGTCGGCGATCCAGCCCTCCACGCGCTCCTTCACCTCCGGCCACTGGCCGCGGAAGTCCACCACCTGCGCCCGAACCACCGGCACGATCGACACGACCATGAGCACCAACAGGGCGAGACCGGCGAGATAGAGCAGAGCGACCGCGGCGACACGGGGGAGACCCCTCCGCTCGAGCCGGACGACCAGCGGGTTCAGCAGCAGCACGATCACACCGGCCAGGAGCAAGGGGGGGAGGATGACCCGCACGAGCCACGCCAGCCAGAGGAGGATGGACAGCATCACCGAAAGGCCGACGACCGCCCACGCCGTCGCGCCCGAACGGCGGAGGCCCTCGGTCCACCCCGTCGCTCCCTCTGCCGGCGTCTCCTGGCTACTCACGGATGCGCCGCCCTCAGGTAACACGCTTCAGTCGGCCATGGCGAAGAAGATGACGCGGGCAGCCGAGCACCTCATTTGATCTCGTTACCCCAGGGAGGGGCAGCGAACACGGATCCGTCAGCGGCTCCGCCGTGCTATCCGGGACCAGAGGAGCTGAGCTAAAGTGCCGCCGTGCCCACGCGCGGCGGCCCGAACGCATCTGGAGCCGCCGGGTCGGCAAGGGTGCGGCAGTGCATCACTCCGCTGACAGTCGTTGCCGGTCCAGCGGCGGGACGGCGAGATCTGGCAGGCGCAGGACTCGGTCGGCGACTCTGAGCTTTCACGTCCGGGCCAGGCTCCCCGTCCGGCGATCCTCCATTGGCCGGCGCTCGTCGTCGCAGGAGCAGCGCCCTACGGCGACACCCGTGCCCGTGGTCGTGGGGCACCCGTGACGGTGGCTGCCGGCATTGCCGCCCTCGCCGTGGCTGCCTTTCTCCTCGTGGCACCGCCGTCGCCGACCTCGGCTCAGGTACCGCCTCCGCCTCCGCCGCCCCCGCCTTCACCTGCCGCCGGCGAAGCCTGGGGAGCGCAGCTCTATCTCCGAGACTGCGCCTGGTGCCACGGAAACAGCATCGAAGGCACCGCGCGAGGGCCCAGCCTGGTCGGGACCGGGGAGGCCGCCAACCACTTCTATCTGACCACCGGCCGGATGCCCATCTCCGATCCCGCCGACCTCATCCGCCGGCGCCCGCCGATCTACTCTCCCGAGGAGATCGCCGCGGTCGTCGACCACGTCGTCCGCCTGGGCGGCGGCCCGCCCAGTCCTGCCGTCAACCCCCAAGCGGGTGAGCTCGGTCCCGGAGGTGAGCTGTACCGCCTTCACTGCGGCCCGTGCCATGGGGCCACGGGCGCCGGCTTCCCTCTCCTCAGCGGGCGCACGTCTCCGGCACTGTGGCACGCCACGGCCAGGGAGGTGGCCGAGTCCATTCGGATCGGGCCCGGAGGCATGCCGGTCTTCTCGCCTCAGACCCTCAGCGACCAGGAGGTCAATGCCATAGTGCGCTACGTGTTGTACCTACAGGAACCGGACGACCGAGGGGGCTACCACCTGTTCAGGGTCGGGCCGCTCACCGAGGGCATTGTCGCCTGGCTGATCGGGATCGGGCTCCTGCTCTGCGCCGCCCGCCTGCTCGGGGAGAGGACGTGACGCCGCCGCCGCAAGTCCTCCGGCGAGCGGCCCGGTGGGCCACCGCCGCCTTGGTGCTGGCCATTCTCTGTGCCCTCGGCTTTGCACTGGCGTTCGTGCGGGACGCCTCGATCCAGGTGCAGGGGCTCCTGCTGGCCGGAGCCTTCGCCGGGCTGGCTGTCGCCCTCGGTGTCATCGGCCAGCGGCTCGTCCCCGCCGACCACGTCGTCGAGGACTGGTCGCCCACGGCCACCGAGGCACACGAGCGGGAGGTTCTGTCCGCCACCCTCGAGGAACGGGGAATGGCGATCCGGCGCCGCTCGCTGCTCTTCGCGCTACTCGGCGGGGCGGCGGCGGCGGTCGGTGGTGCCCTGCTCCTGCCCGTACGGGCCCTGGGCCCCCGTCCCGGCCGGGCGCTGTTCAGCACCGCGTGGAGCCCTGGGGCGCGGCTCGTGAACGAGAAGGGGCAGCCCGTGCGCGTCGACGACCTGGCCGTCGGCGGATTCGTGACGGCGTGGCCCGAGAACGCTCCCAGTGCCGCCGACTCCCACGTGGTACTCATCCGCACCCGTCCCGGCGACCTGCGCACCCCTCCGGGCCGCGAGGGGTGGGCACCCGACGGCTACGTGGCCTACTCCAAGACGTGCACGCACGCCGGCTGCCCCGTGGGTCTCTACGACCAGCGCACCCAGCGCCTCTTCTGCCCCTGCGAGCAGGCTGTGTTCGACGTCACCGACGGGGCCCGGCCCATCGCCGGCCCCGCCCCTCGATCCCTCCCCCAACTGCCGCTGTTCGTCGACGGCGAAGGCTTCCTGCGGGCCCAGGCCGACTTCGACGAGCCGGTGGGGCCGGGGTTCTGGGAGCGGGGCGGGTGAGCCGTCGCGCCGGCACGCTCCTCGCTTGCGCCGGCGCGCTCGGCGCCCTGGCGGCCTGCGGGGACGGGTCGGCGCTGTCCCCCAAGGGGCCCAGCGCCCGGGACATCGCCGGGCTCTGGTGGCTCATGTTCTGGCTCGGCCTCGCCGTGTACGTGTTCGTCGTCGCCCTGCTCCTCGTCGTCCTCCGGCGGCGGGGGAAGGCGCAGGAACCGGTTGCCGCCACGCCCGGGGAGGGCCGGGCCCTGATCTGGGGCGCAGGCGTGGGCATGACGACGGTCGTCATCGTCGCCCTCGTCCTCGTGAGCTACTCCGTGGGAGGCCGCATCTACGACCGGCGCGGCACGAGTGGGCTGCAGGTCGAGGTCATCGGCTACAAGTTCTGGTGGGAGGTGCGCTACCTCGGTCGTTCCGACGCCATCACCGCCAACGAAATCCACATCCCGACGGGCCGGCCGGTCGATCTCATCCTGACCAGCCGGGACGTCATTCACAGCTTCTGGGTCCCCGAGCTGGCGGGCAAGCTCGACCTGGTGCCCGGGGTGCGGCACGCCCTACGCATCCAGGCCGATCGACCGGGCGAGTTCCGGGGCCAGTGCGCCGAGTACTGCGGCGTCCAGCACGCCAACATGCTGTTGCTGGTGGTGGCCCAGCCTCCCGACGACTTCGACGCTTGGCTCGACCGCCAGGGACAGCCGCGTCAGCAGCCCACCGACCCGTTGACCCAACGGGGTGAGGAGGTGTTCGTGCGGACCCCGTGTGGCGCGTGCCACCGTGTACGAGGCACGACCGCCACTGCCGACGTCGGCCCCGACCTCACCCACTTCGCCAGCCGCCGCACCTTGGGAGCCGGCGTCCGGCCCAACACCCGCGGGCACCTCGGAGGCTGGATCAGCGACCCGCAGGCGATCAAGCCCGGCAACCTCATGCCTCCGACCAAGCTCGCGCCCGACGAGCTGTTGGCGCTCCTGGCCTACATGGAGTCGCTGACGTGACGACCACCGAAGACACCCGGCCGTCGGTTCAAACCGCCGATCTCGACCGGGCGTGGGCCACGCCGCCGGGGTTCATCGGCTGGCTGTCGAACGTGAACCACAAGGCCATCGGGTTCCGGTTCATCGTCACCGCGTTCATATTCCTGCTCATCGGGGGCCTGCAGGCTGCGCTGATACGCACACAGTTGATCGGCCCCGAGCAGGGCTTCCTCGGCCCAGACGCCTACAACCAGGCCTTCACCCTTCACGGCACGACGATGATGTTCCTCTTCGCCGTGCCCATGATCGAGGGGCTGGCGATGTACCTGGTCCCGATGATGATCGGGAGCCGGGATCTCCCCTTCCCCCGCCTGAACGCCTTCGGATACTGGCTCTACCTGTTCGGTGGCATCTTCCTGTACTGGAGCCTGTTCACGGGTTCGGTGCCCGACGGAGGATGGTTCAACTACCCGCCCCTCAGCGGCCCCCAGTTCCGCCCCGACACGAGCATCGACTTCTGGCTCTTGGGTGTGACCATGACCGAGATCGTCGGTATCGTCGGAGCCCTCGAACTGGTCGTCTGCATCGCCCGCCACCGCGCTCCCGGCATGTCGCTCAACCGGATCCCGGTCTTCGTGTGGGGCGTCCTGGTGACCTCGCTGATGATCCTCTTCGCCTTCCCGCCGCTGGTCGCCGGGGGCCTACTGCTCGAGCTCGACCGCAAGATCGGTACGCACTTCTACAATCCGATGGCGGGCGGTGACCCGATCCTGTGGCAGCACCTCTTCTGGATCTTCGGTCATCCGGAGGTCTACATCATGCTGATTCCGGCCGTCGGCATGCTCGCCACCATGGTCCCCGCCTTCACCCGTCGGGGGATCGTGGGCTACCCGCTGGTCGTCGTCTCGCTGGTGGCCATCGGGTTCATCAGCTTCGGGCTCTGGGTCCACCACATGTTCGCCGCCGGGCTGCCCGCGCTGGCGATGGCGTTCTTCACCGCGGCGAGCATGGCCATCGCCATCCCCAGCGGCGTGCAGGTCTTCGCGCTCATCGCCACGTTGTGGCGCGGCAAGCTCGTGTGGAGCACCCCGCTCCTCTACATCGTCGGCTTCGTGCTCGTGTTCGTCCTGGGCGGGATCACGGGCGTCATGGTGGCGTCGGTGGCGTTCGACTGGCAGGTGCACGACACCTTCTTCGTCGTCGCCCACTTCCACTACGTGCTGATCGGCGGGGTGGTGCTGCCGATCCTCGGGGGCCTCCACTACTGGTTCCCGAAGATGACGGGCCGCATGCTCGACGAGCGGTTGGGGAAGATCGCGTTCTGGCTGATCTTCGGAGGGATGAACCTGACGTTCTTCCCGCAGCACATCCTCGGGTTCCTCGGCATGCCCCGCCGCGTCTACACGTTCCAGTCCGGTCTGGGATGGGACTTCTACAACCTGGTGTCCACCCTCGGCACCTACGTCACCGTGGCCGGCTTCCTCGTCTACACGGCCAACATGGCCATCAACTGGTCACGTGGGCGACCGGCCGGAGACAACCCCTGGGACGCCCCAGGCCTCGAGTGGGCCACCTCGTCGCCCGCGCCGGCGTACAACTTCGCCGCCGGGCCGACGGTGAGCAGCCTGTATCCGCTGTGGGAGCCCGAGGGCGCTGCCCCTCGTGGTCAGCCGGGGCTGCTCGACGAACTCCAAGGGCACCGGCGGGAGATCGTCGGGACCACGGTCCTCGACGCCGAGGCCATCGAGATCCTGGAGCTCCCCGGCAACTCGCTCTGGCCACTCATCGCCGCCCTGGCCATCGTCCTGTTCCTGTTCGCGGTCATGATCGACTCGATCGTCCTCGGTGGCATCGGGTTGGGCGCCATCGTCGGCTCACTGGCATGCTGGCTGTGGACCGGTTCAGAACGGACGCACGAGTGAGCGTCCACGTCGATGCGACTCTTCTCCGACGGCCACGTGCCGGCGAGCCTCGCCGGCGCCCACCGGTCTGGCTCGGGTTGCTCCTCGGCCTGAGTGCCGTCGCCACACTTCTTGCGTCCCTGGTCTTCGCCTACTTCATGCTGATGTTCCACAACAGTGAATGGCCACTGGACGGCATCCGCCGCCCGGCTGTGGGCACTCCGGCCATCGGGCTCGCCCTCCTGGTGGCGAGCACGGTGCCCGTCCTGCTCGCCGGGCGCGCCATCGGCGCCGGGCGGCAGCGCGAGCTGCGCCTCTGGCTGGCGACGGCCGCGGTTCTCGGTGTCGTCATTCTCGGGATGCAGGCCCGCGGTTACGCCGGCCTCGGCTTCGCCCACGACGTCAACGCCTACACCTCGCTGTTCGTGACGCTCTCGGCATTCCACACGATCAACCTGGTGATCGCCCTCATCCTCAACTTCGCCACCCAGGCCCGCGCCTGGCTCGGCCACTTCTCGGCCGAGTACCACGAGGGTGTCCGCCTGGCCGCCTTGTTCTGGTACTGGGCCGTCGTCTGCGGGATCGTCCTGTTCGCCACCCTTTTCCTCGGCCCCCTCCTCGACCCGGCCGTGCAGTGACGAGCCCGACGGACGCGGGCTCGGCGGCCCCCCCGCTGCTGCGGGGCGGTGTGTCCCGCCCGTTGCTCGAGACCGTCCTCCTTTGGTACGGCATCCTCGGCGCACCGGTCGTCTGGCTCGTGCGGATCTCGGTGGCCTCTGCACTCGTGCCCTACGCGTGCGCCAGCGGGCGGACCTGGACGATCCACGCCACGACCGTGCTCGCCCTCGCCCTGTCGGCCGCCGCCGGAGTCATTGCCTGGCGGGGCTGGCGCCGGTGGGAGCACGGGCGCGCCGACGGCGAGCGTCCGGGCACCCGCTCGCATCTCCTGGCCGTGATGGGCGTGCTCCTGTCGGTGATGTTCACCCTCGCCGTCGTCATGGAGGGCCTCGCCCCGTTCTACATGGACCCATGCCAGTGACCCTCCGTCCACTGCTGGCCCACACCGTCGCCGGCACGCCGCAGGTCTTCGTGGCCCTCGGCGCCCTCGTCGTCGCCTACGCCGTCGCAGAGGGCCGCCGGCGCGGCGCGGGTCTCGGCACACGCGACCGTTTCCCCTTCGCCGGTGGGGTCTTCGTCCTCGCCATCGCCCTCGCCGGTCCGCTGCACGATCTGGCTGCCGAACTGTTCTCCGCCCACATGGCTCAGCACGTGCTCCTCGCCGCGGTGGCTCCCCCGCTGCTCCTCCTCGGCCGCCCCGGCCGGCGACTGCTGTCGCTCCCGCCCGCGGGCTGGATCGGGCCTGTCGCCCGAGCCGGGCGCCGCGCCCACACCCTGCTGCTCGTCGCCGGGCCGGGGACGGGGATGGTCCTCACCGTCACCGCTGCGACGCTCGTGCTGTGGGCCTGGCACATCCCCGTCCTCTACGAGGCGGCCGTGCTGGATCCTGTCATCCACGCTGTCGAGCACGCCATGCTGGTCGGCACGGGTCTGTTGTTCTGGTCCGAGGTGATGCGCCTCGACCGTCGCGGTTTCCAGCCACACGCGCTCCTCGGCCTTTTCGTGGCCGGAGGATCGGGGGCCGCCCTCGGCGTCCTCCTCGCCTTCTCCGGCCGGGTGGCGTATACGGTCCACGCCGCCGGGGCGGCGCGCTTCGGGCTCACGCCCCTGGAGGACCAGCAGGTTGCGGCCGTCGGGATGTGGATGGGCGGGGGGTTGGTCTACGTCTTCGCTGCCGTGGTGGTCGCCGCCCACTGGCTAGCGGCGGCCAGGAACGGCTCGGAGCCGGAGCTTCCGGCCGTAGCCACGCTCCCGACGGCACCAGCGGGGTCGCGATCGTGAGCCGGCGTCATCGGTCCGGGCATCGCCGGTCGCCGGTTCTCGCCGTGTGCCTTCCCGCCCTCGCCGTCCTGCTCTTCGCCTGCGGCGAGCGGTTCCTCGACCCGCCGGCCGCCCTCCCCGACGGCAATCCCGAGCTGGGCCGGGAGGCGATCGTCAACTACGGCTGCGGGTCGTGTCACATCATCCCCGGCATCCGCCAAGCCGACAGCGGCGTAGGCCCCCCCCTGATCGCCTGGTCCGAACGGGCCTTCGTCGGTGGGCGGCTGCCCAACACCCCCGGCAACCTCATCCGGTGGATCCGCAACCCCCAAGAGGTCGACCCCGGATCCCCCATGCCGAACCTCGAGGTCTCCGAGGCTGAAGCCCGCCACATCGCCGCGTACCTGCTGACGCTCCGGCGATGACTTCGGCTCCCGGAGCGGTTCGCCGGGACGGGAGGCGGGAAGGATCCAGTGAATCGTTCGTCAAGATGTGTAAGGAGCGCGCGCCATGGCACGCAAGACAACTGCTCGGCACGAGAACGTCGTAGGCGTCTACGGGTCTGCTGAGGAGGCGCGCGATGCCATCGCCCAGCTGGAGTCGGCGGGCGTGCCGGCACACCACATCAAGCTGGTGGGCAGCGCCGCCAAGCAGGCGCGCCGCAAGCCGAAGACCTCGCGCGCCGACGAGCAGACGATCAGCCACTCGGCCACGGCCGCCAAGCAGGGAGCGATCGTCGGCGGCGTCGCCGGCGCGACCCTCGGGCTGGCCATCGGATTGATCATCCTCGCCACCACCGACGCCGACTACTGGCATCCCGAGATCTGGACCGCGGTGATCGGCCTGGTCGCCGGAGTCGTCGCAGGCGGCATCATCGGGTACCGGACGAGCGTAGGGACGAGCGAGGCGTGGCTGCTCACCTTCAAGATCCCGCCCGGAAAAGTCTGTGTCGCCGTCCGTCCCGACACCAACGAGGAGGAAGGGAGCGCCACCGAGGCGCTGCGCCGCACCGGGCCCGAGAAGGTCCTGGCTGGGTCGGGCCGCGGTGGCGACGTCGAGCAGATCTGCTGAGTGTGCTCGCCCCCCCGAACATCCTCATCGCCGGTGCCGGGTACGTGGGGCTCCACACCGCCCTCCGGTTGCAGCGCCGGCTCCGACGGGGCGAGGCCACCATCACCGTCGTCAACCCTGAGAACTTCATGCTGAACGCGCCACTGCTGCCCGAAGTGGCGTCCGGGATGCTGGAACCTCGCCAGGCTGTGGTGCCGTTGCGCAACGTGCTGTCCGCCTGCCGGATCGTCACCGGGCACCTGCGGGCCGTCGATCGGGGCCGGCAGGTCGCGACGGTGGAAACGGTCGCCGGGAACTGGGTGGATCTGCCGTACGACGAGCTCGTCGTCGCCCTCGGTTCCGTCACGGCCGTCATCCCAGTGCCCGGCCTGGGTGACCATGCTGTGGGGTTCCGGACCCTCGGAGAGGCGCTCTACCTGCACAACGAGGTGCTCGCCCTCCTCGAGCGGGCTGCCTCCACGACGGACCCGGCCGAGCGGGCCGCCGCCCTCACGTTCGTGTTCGTCGGGGGTGGGTATGCCGGGGTGGAGGCAGTTGCCGAGCTGCAACACATGGCGGCGTCCACCGCCAGCTGGCTCCCGACGATCCGCCCGAGCGACCAGCGGTGGATCATCGTCGATGCCGCCGACCGGATACTCGCTGCCGCCGACCCCCGCCTGGCCGGCTACGCCGAGGGCGTGCTCCGCGAGCGAGGGATCGAGATACGCGTCGACACCCGAGTCGAGCACGTCGACGGACGCCGGGTGAAGCTGTCCGACGGCGAGGAGCTCGACGCCGGGCTCTTGGTGTGGTCCGCCGGCGCTCGGCCCGATCCACTCCTGCGAGAGCTCGACCTACCGCTCGACGAAGGGGGCCGGGTTTGCGTCCGGGCCACCCTCGAGGTCGAGGGCATTCCCAATACGTGGGCCGCCGGGGATTGCGCCGCAGTGCCGGACCTGACGACCGGAGGTCTCTGCCCTCCGACGGCCCAGTACGCCCTGCGCCAAGCCGCCCTGCTAGCCGACAACCTGCTGGCCGTCCTACGCGGTGAGGCCCCGAAGCCGTTCGCCCACCGGAACCGGGGCGAGTTCATCACCCTCGGCCGGTACGCCGGCGCGGCCAAGGTGCTCGACAAGACCATCTACGGGCTCATCCCGTGGCTCTTGCGGCGGCTCTACTACGTGACCACGGTTCCCGGGCTCGACCGCAAGTCGCGCCTGTTGGCTGACTGGGCGACGAGCCTCGCGTTCCCCCGAGACGTGGTCAGCCTCGGCTCTGCCCGCGAGCCCCACATGCCCCTGGCGGAGGCGCTCGACCGCGCCGCCGGACGGTCTGGATCGAACGGCTAGCGCGTCAACCCTTGTTCGGTTCGGGGAGCGGGATGATGGCCACCGGCGTGGTGCTCTCCTCCAGCACGGCGCTGGCCACATGACCCAATGGGCGCCGCCCGAAGCCGCCCGTCATGCCGCGGCCCACGACGAGGAGCTGTGCCTTCCTCGTCTCCGCCACCTCCACCAGCTTGTCCCGCGGATCGCCCTCCACCTCGAGAGCGTGGACATCGTTGCCCACGTCCTCGGTCCAGGCCTCGACCGCGGCCTGGGCCGAGGACTCCAGGCGCTCAGCCAGTCGGGGCCGGACCTCCGATGGTGTGGGCTCCCAGGCGAAGACGGTTGCCACCTGGGCTCCGGTGACCTTCCCGAGGTGCACGGCCCATTCGAGAGCAGCGGCCGCCCCGTCGGTGCCGTCCTTTCCGACGAGAATGAGGCCGCCGGACGCCAGCGTGGCCTCGTCGCCTCTGACGACGACGACCGGGCACGGCGCGTGCGCGGCGCACTCCCGGCTGACCGACCCGAGAAGCAGCCCCGCGAACCCGCCGGCACCCCGCGAGCCGAGCACGAGGACGCTGCCGGCGGAGACCGTCTGAAGGAGGGCTCCGGCAGCCGGGCCCCGCAGCGGCTGGACCCCAACGTAGTCGGGCACGGTGCCGTGGTCCTCGGCGATCAGGGCCTCTAGGTCCTGCACCGTTCGCCGGTCCATCTCCTCAGGTCCCGCCAGGTCCCCGGCGCCCGATATCACTGACAGCCGTGGGTAGCTCCACGCTTCGACGGCGCGCACGGGTATGCCGGCCCGCTCGGCGACCACCATGCTCCAACGCAATGCGAGCCGGCTCCCGTCCGAGCCGTCCACGCCGACAACCAACTCGTTCATCCATTCTCCCTTGTCGTTTTGTCTGCCCTCGGCCCGCACCTTCTCCGCGCCCGTTCCAATGGAGTCGTCGTCGTGGAAGCCGCTGTGCTTGGTCGTCGCGGGCGCCCGAGGTCGCACCGAGGCCGCGGAGGGCCGACAGGGCGGATGAGCGACGCGCGCCATGTTAAGCCATCGCTCCCCGCTTTGGGGCGCGGGCGACTTACGCCGATGTTTGCAGTGTGGTCACGAGTGCGAGCGCCGGCCCCCGCGGGACACCCGCCACGGTGCGCGGCTGCGCTCAGGTCAAGGCTCGCTCGCTGGACCGGGTCCGTAGTGCGGCCAGCTCCATGGTCCGGACGATGTCGGTGGGAGAGACGATGCCGATCACCCGCCCGTCTTCGACGACGAGTGCTCTGCGGTCGCCATCGAGGCGCAGGACCAGTTCCGAGACGGGGTCGTCGGGACCGACAGCGACGTCGGCTGCTGGCGACGCCACTTGGCGCAGGGTCATGCGTGCCCGCCGGTCGGGTGGCAGGCGCTTCACGTGCGACAGCGTCACGAGACCTTCGACGGAGCCAGGGTCCCGCCCGATCGGGAACGCCGAGAACCGGTGGCGGAACAGGTAGTCGTCGACCAGCTGCGCAACAGTCAGGTCGGGCGGCACGATCACGGGGTCGGCGCTCATGATCTCTCTGACACGGAGATCGCCGAGGCTTCCTTTCATCTCAGCCCTGGCCTCCTCGGCACGGGCCACGTTGACCAGGAACCAGCCGATCAGCACCAGCCACAGCCCACCGATGCCGGCACCGCCGACGAACTGGGCGAGCCCCATGGCCATCAGGAAGAAGCCAAAGAGGCGGCCGCCACGGGCCGCGGTGGCGCGCGCCCGAGTGGCATCGCCGTGGTGGCGCCACAGCAGCGCCCCCAGGATGCGGCCGCCATCGAGAGGGGCGGCTGGAACGAGGTTGAAGAGGGCCAGAATGAGGTTGATGGTGCCCAGCCATGCCGCCACGCCGACGACCAGGTCGGGAGCGCCGAGGGCGTCCAGCAGAAGGGCCGCTACTCCGGCGACCACTGCCACAACGACGCTGATGAGAGGCCCTATCCCGGCCACCCGCAGCTCCACTCCCGGATCCTGCGCTTCGCCGGCCAGACGGGCGACACCGCCGAACAACCACAGGGTGATGCCATCCACCTCGATCCCGTTGCGCTGGGCCACGACCGCGTGCCCGATCTCGTGGGCGAGGATGGAGGCGAGGAACAGCACTCCTGCCACGAGGGCGGCCACGACATAGGCCGCCGGCTCGCGATCGGGGTAGAGGGCGGGGAAGCGACCGCCGGCCAAGCCGAGGGTGATCAGGAGCAGGATCACCAGGAGGCTCCAGTTCAGGCCGACCCTGATGCCGGCAATCCTGCCCAGACGTATGGTTTCGTTCATGTCGCGGCTCCTTTGAGCGGCACTACCCATGCGATGCGCGCGTTAGTCGTGACCCCGACTCTGCGCCTTGTCGGATGCGGGAAGGCCGTCGGGGTGGGGCCGAAGCCCCGTGGTTGTCCGAGGACGTGAACCCCCGCCACCGGAGCCCTGGTCGAGCGGGTGGGCAAGGTCGGTCAGGTGCAGACGTGGCCGGGTCATCAAGTCCGATGTCCCGGTGGTCGTGCAGCACACGAGGCTCGAATCGAGGCAGGCCGAGGAGGCCGGGTTCGAGACGGCGCTGTGCTCGGACCACTTCCACCCGTGGAACGAGGAGGTCACCGCCGGTCCGAACCGGAAACGGTGCCGTCTAACCAGCTCCAGCTCGATCTCTTCGGCGAGTTGATCAGCGCCGTGTACGAGCTCGTGCGGATGGGCGACGAGTCCCCGCCATGAGGGCGGGAGTGTCCTGACCGTACCAGTGGGCCTCGTGCTCGAACGGCGGGATGTCACCGATTCCGGAGTGGTTGACCACTCGGCCTAGAAGGTTCCGTTCAGCGCCTCCGCCACTGCGTTGATGCTTCTATAGACCATAGCTTGACCGAGCGACGACGCGAATATAGCTTTTTTTGGCGGAGTCGAAACGGGTCGAAGCGGGTCGAAGCGGGGGCACACAGTGAGTGACCACCTAGAAGGGGCCCGAAGCTCCACGACCAGCACGAGATCGAGTCGGGCGCTGCGCAGGCTCGCCGGCATGCTCGCGATCGCGAGCGTTCTCGCAGTCGTGCCCGGTCTTGGGGCCACGCCGGTCCGCGCAGCCCCGCTCGACGAGGGTGTGACGTACTGGAACGTCTTCAACGTCGAGGGGGAATCGTCGGCGCCGGCCCAACTGGTCACCTACTCGACCCTCGACGACATGCTCAACGACGTGAACCGAACAGGCGTCCACACGCCGGGCGGTGTCTTCA
>Ga0247713_1000076_pt1 | contig 69154 bp, 63 predicted proteins | sample 21E_NmetaG_FD_189936 | JGI IMG/M metagenome (GOLD analysis project Ga0247713, IMG submission 189936) | Soil microbial communities from hillslope of Landscape Evolution Observatory, University of Arizona, Oracle, AZ, United States - 2-1-E_N | ecosystem: Engineered > Artificial ecosystem >... | reverse complement strand
AGCGCAGCAACGGCGATCAGGCCGACCAGGAAGGGAAGGGGCCGGGATGACCGCGTGCACCTGAGCACGCGCATACGGACGCCCATGCTACCCGCGAGGTGGTTCCCGCAACCAATCGGCGTCCGTGGCCGCGACGGGTGGGATGGCCAGATCATCGTCGTCGGGTCGCTCCTGCGGGACCGGGTAGGGCGGTGGGGGCAGCGGCCCGGCCTCGGGGCGCGCAACGTCGTCGACCACCCACCCACGGCCGGGCTGGTGCACCAGCGCCACGGCCACCGCGGTGCAGCGGGGGCCACGGCAGACCATGGCGAGCAGCTCGCAACGGCCGGAGGAGCGCTCCAGCAATCGCACCGACGACACGGTGGCCCGCGGGCCGGGCTGCAGCCAGACGTCGGTCAGACGGGCGTACAGCATCGGCGTCATCAGCGGCGCGAGCTGGCGTCTTGGGCGGTGCCCCGCCTCGACTTCGAGGAACAGCGTGACGAAGCCGCGGACCAGACGCTCGAGACGATCCCCGGTTTCCTCTGGCCCCCTCGCGGGCCGGGTTCCCGCCGGCCCTGCGGGGTGGGTGCCCGCCGGCCCGGCGGGTCGCGAGGCGGCGGTGCGCGGTCGCGGTGCGTCGACAGCGATGCGGGTCATCACTCCTCCACGGGTATCGAGGTTTGCGGCGTCGCCGGCGCGCCGAGCACCCGGGAGCCGTCGGTGTTCAGCCACACCTCGTGCTCGCGGGCCCGCTGCTCGCCCGGGGCGACCGCGACGAAGGCCGCGCTGGTCACGCCGTCCAGCCCCTCGGCGCGACGCAGGCGGACTGTCCCGATCTCGCGGTAGCCCAGGGCGGAGACCACGGCGGCGAGTCCCTTGGGGTCCGCGCGAGGTTCGTCGGCCCACGACACGGGGTCGGCCGCAGGGTGAGGTGGCAGGTGCCAGGGTCCGCCGACCACCTGGGGCGGCTCGGCCCGCACCGCGACGCCGTAGCGGACGTCGGTGGGATCCGTCCAACGGTCACCTTGGCGGTGCAGTGCGATGCCACGGACCACGACCACCGCGACCGGCCCGTGCCAGTGCACCTGCTCCGCGACGGCCAGGTCCAAGTAGACGTCGTCGGGTGTGGTCAGCCGGGCGGCGGTGATGGCTGCCGCCACCGCTGGGGCCTGGTCGTCGAGTGGGGTGACGGCCGGCGCCGGCAGGGCTTGCGGTGGCGGCGCGACAGCGGTGGTGGCCGGCGCCGGCAGCGTCCGCACGGTCAGTACGACCACGGCCACGACGACCGCGGCGGCCGCGGGCACGAGCACGCGCAACCGACCGGCGGGTGGACGGGGTTGTGGCGGGGCCGGAGAAGCGGCAGTGGCGCCGTCGGCCGCCGTCGCTGGACCGTCCGTGGCCGTCAGCCAGGCGCGCAGGGGGTCGGCAGGGGCGGGGGTCGTCATAGACCGATATAGAATGAAAATACATGAGAAGTGTCAAGTCATCATGAGGTGCGTCTGGGGACAGGCCGGCGGATCGGCGCCGAGCGCGCCCCTACACTGCTGCCAACGAGGAGGAGTGCGTGCCCACCGTTCGGCAACAACTGACCGACGACGAGCGCCGTGACGTGTTCGCGCGGGACGCGCTGCCCTACCTGGACCAGCTGTACTCGGCCGCCCTTCGGTACACCCGCAACCCGACCGACGCCGAGGACCTTGTCCAGGAGGCGATGGCCAAGGCTTACGGGGCGTTTCACCAGTTCGAGCCGGGGACCAACCTGCGCGCGTGGCTGTACCGGATCCTGACCAACACCTACATCAACTCCTACCGCAAGCAGCAGCGGCGCCCGACCGAGGTCTCGGCGGACACCGACAGCACGGACGGGACGGGGGAGTTCTCCCTGTACGACCGCATCGCCGAAGCCACCCAGGCACCGGCCGAGGCGGAGGTCCTGCGCCGGCTGCCCGACGACGAGGTCAAGCAAGCGCTGGCCGACCTGCCCGACCAGTTCCGCATGGCGGTGTACCTGGCCGACGTGGAAGGGTTCAGCTATGCGGAGATCGCCGAGATCATGAACACGCCGATCGGCACCGTCATGAGCCGGCTGCACCGGGGAAGAGCTGCGCTGCAACGTGCGTTGTACGAGTACGCGCGACAGCGCGGGCTGGTACCGGACAACAAGGGAGACGGCGCGGATGGATGACGGCTGTCGACAGGTGCTGCGCGAGCTGCAGCTGTTCCTCGACGGCGAGGGGGCCCAGGAGCTCGAGGCCATCATCGTCCGGCACCTGGACTCCTGCGGCCCGTGCCATGACCGCGTGGAGTTTCAACGTGAAGTCCGCACGCTGATCGCCGAGAAGTGCACCGACTGCGCGCCTCCCGGTTTGATGGAGAGGATCCGCGCGCGCATCCTGCACGGCGGGTGAACGCCGGTCACACGCTGAGGAGGAATGCATGAGCCGCGTCCTGGTGACCGGCGGGGCCGGCTTCATCGGTTCCAACCTGGTCGACCGGCTGCTGGACGAGGGTCACACCGTGACCGTCGTCGACGACCTGTCCACGGGGAAGCTGCACAACCTCCAGCGGGCCCGCCGCAACCCCGACCTCCCCTTGTCGTTCCAACGGGTCGACATCACCTCGAACGCCCTCGAGCGGGTGGTGGCCAAGTCCGAGCCCGAGTACGTCATGCACCTCGCCGCACAGATCGACGTGCGCCGCAGCGTTGAGGACCCGGTCCGTGACGCGATGGTCAACATCATCGGCACCGTCAACCTGCTCGAGTCCTGCCGCCGCCACGGCGTCGCGAAGGTGACGATGGCGACCTCCGGTGGGTGCATCTACGGAGAGCCCCACGCCGACGAGCTGCCGATCAACGAGGAGTACCCGGGACACCCGCACTCACCGTACGGGGCCAGCAAGCGCGGGGTGGAGGAGTACCTGTACACGTACCAGGCCCTGTACGGCCTGCGGTGGACGTCGCTTGCGCTGGCCAACGTGTACGGGCCGCGTCAGGACCCGCTCGGCGAGGCCGGCGTCGTTTCGCTGTTCGGTGGGCGGCTGCTGGCCGACGAGCCGGTCACCATCTTCGGCGACGGCGAGCAGACCCGGGACTTCGTGTTCGTCGACGACGTCGTGCACGCCTTCGTGATGTCGATGGATCGCGGCGACGGTCAGCGGTTCAACATCGGCACGGGGGAGCAGACGTCGGTCAACGAGCTGGCGGCGGTGATGGCGGAGATCACCGGCTGCGAGCGCCCCCCGGTGTACGCCGACCCGCGCCCCGGCGAGCTGCGCCACATCGCCTTGGACACGCGGCTGGCCGCCGTCGAGCTGGGCTGGAAGCCGTGGACCCCCCTACGCGAGGGGCTCGTTGACACCGTCAACTGGCTCCGCGGCTGACCGTGCCCGCCGTCCGGACACCGGACGGATCATCAGGTGCATCACCAGCAGCCCGATCCCTGCCGCAAGGAGCACGTCGCCGACGCTGACGACCGTGCGCAGCAGCGGCAGCGGGATGACGTCGGCCAGCCAGGGCAGGGCGTCGGACGGTTCCAGCAGCCGGTGGCGCCCCGCGGTCAGCTCCGCCGGATGGCGGGTCACCGCCAGCACCGCCGATCGCGACACGGGCATCGCGCCGTTGACGGCGATCACCGCGGCGTTGGCTGTGGAGCCGAGCGCGATGAGCAGCGCGCCGGCCAGCATGCGGTTGCGCCACACGACGGCCAGCACCGCGACCTGCGACGCCACGGTCAGGACACGGGTCGCCGGCGCCGTGCCCACCCAGGCCGCGACGAGTTGCGCCGCCGCGGCAGCGACCGCCAGGCCGGCGCCTTCCACCCGCGCCCGTCCGATGGTGCGCAACCGGCCGCCGCGCAGCCAACCGGCCGCCACGGCGACTGCCACGGTCACCGCGACCAGCACCATGGCCGCATCTTGGCACGACCAGCCGCGGCCACCGCATCGCTACGCTGCGCAGATGAGCGTGCGGACACAGACGGCCGACGGCGTGCTGACGGTGACGATCGACCGGCCCGAGCAACGCAACGCGCTCAACGCCGACGTCAACCGCGGCCTGCTCGAGGCGCTGGCCGTCGCCGAGGGCGACGACGAGGTCGCCGTGGTTGTGCTGACCGGCGCCGGTGACCGGGCGTTCTGCGCCGGCGCGGACCTCGGTGGACTCAACCCCGACGCCGGCGCCGCCGAGCTGCACCGGGCCCGCAGTCTGTTCGCCGACGTGCTGCAAAGGCTGCGACACCTGCCCAAGCCGGTCATCGCGCGGGTCAACGGGGCGGCGCTGGCGGGCGGCTTCGGGCTCGCGCTGGCCTGCGACCTCGCCGTCGCCGCCGACCATGCCACGTTCGGGACGACGGAGGTCAAGGTCGGCATGTGGCCGTACCTGATCTCGGCCGTGATCACCGAGCACCTGGGCCCCAAGCGGACCATGGACCTGCTGCTGACCGGTCGGCGGATGGGGGCCGACGAGGCCCTGTCGTGGGGTCTGGTCAACCGCGTGGTGCCGGCCGCCGACCTCGACGGGGCGGTGGCGGAGGTGACCGACGGACTGCGCGCGCTGTCGCCTGTGGTGCTGGGTCTGGGCAAGGAGTCCTACGCGGTCGCCTCCCAGCTGTCCCGGGACCAGGCGCTGCCCTACCTCGCCGGGATGCTGAGCCTGCACCTGCAGACCTCAGACGCCGCGGAGGGCATCACCGCGTTCCTCCAGAAGCGTCCGCCGCAGTGGCGCGGACGCTGACCGGGTCCGCGGTACTAGCATGTGGCGGCGATGACGGAAAAGACGACGGGCGGCAGGGACCGTCGGGGCGGGCGCCCCGACGGTGCACGCGGCCGTGAGGCGGACGCCGAGGCAGCGGCGCTCAACGCCTTGCGGCAGAAGCTGTCGGGCGTGCTCAAGCGCTTGCCTGACGTCGAGCGCCGCGTCGTCGAGCTGCGCATGGGTTTGGTCGATGGGACTCCCGCCAAGCCGGGACAGGTCGCCGAACGGCTCGGAATGACTATCCCCGAGGTCAAGAAGATCGAGGCGCGGGCCTTCTCGCGGATGCGGGAAGTCGGGCCGATCAAGGGCTTGGAGCGGTTCCTCGGCCGCTGACCTTCAGAGTCCGGCAAATGGTGCCGATGGGTCATTGACGTAGCCGCACGAAGCACGCAGGGTGTGCGGCCGACCGTGTTGACCGCCCGCAGTCTGGTGTCCGGTGTTGTCCGTCTTCTCACGAGTCCTGTTCGTTGCTGCGCTGTCGCTGTCATTGCTGACCGCGGGGCTGGGTGGGCCTGCCCTGGGTGAGGACGTCGACATCGTCACCGACGTCCAGACCGAGCAGCTCGACGGCCTGCCCCCCGCGCGGTGGGGTGATTCGGTGTCTCGCCCGGTCGAGACTCCGATGCCGTTTTCGATGGTGGGCTTCACCGTCCCCGACGGCGCCGAACTGGAGTTCCGCACCAGCGAGGACGGCGTCGCCTGGAGCCCGTGGACCGAGGCGGACGTCAACCCCGACGACGGCCCCGACCCCGGCACCGCAGAGGCGCGCGCCGCCAACCGCCGGGTGAGCGAACCCGAGTGGGTCGGCGAGGCCACGCACATCCAGACACGGCTGCACGGCGAGGGCGCAGCGGCCCGCCCCGAGAACGCCGAGGTCCACCTGATCGACTCCGCGGGCCTGGGCCGCTCGACCGGCCAGCGGATCCTGGACCGCATCAAGGCGGCGTGGCGCGGTGGGCCCCCGCCGGCACAGGCCGCTGTGTCGCGGCCGGCCATCGTGTCGCGCAAGAACTGGGGGGCCGACGAGCGGCTGCGCAAGGGCTCGCCGTCATACGCGTCCCGCATCGTCGCCGGCGTGGTGCACCACACCGCCGGGCAGAACTCCTACAGCAAGGCACAGGCACCCTCGGTGATCCGAGGGATCTACGCGTACCACACGCGGTCCAACGGCTGGAGCGACATCGGCTACAACCTGCTGATCGACCGCTACGGCACCGTGTACGAAGGACGCGCCGGAGGCGTCGCGAAGCCGGTCATCGGCGCCCATGCGGGCGGCTTCAACACCGGGACCTTCGGGGTCGCGCTGGTCGGCAGCTTCGATAACGCCAACCCGCCGGCCGTCATGCGCAACACCCTGGACCGCGTGCTGGCCTGGAAGTACGACGTCCACCACGTCGACGTCACGGGCACGACCACCTACACCAGCTACGGGTCGACCAAGTACGCCGCCGGCCGGTCCGTGACGATCAACCGTCTGTCGGGCCACCGTGACGTGTCGGCCACCGCCTGCCCAGGCGCCAACGTGTACGCCGGCCTGGGGGCGCTGCGGACCCGGGTCTCCAGCCTGCAGGGGCCCGTGCTGCTCGAGCCCGAGGCGTCCCCGACCGTCGCGCACGTGGTGAACGGGACCACCGCCACGCCGATCACCTTCACCACCCGGCTGCGGCCGGCGGGGACGTGGCAGCTGCGGGTGCGAGACGCATCAGGCAACGTCGTGCACGTCGCCCGGGCCAACGGCGTGCGGACGACCCGGGCAACCGTGCAGTGGTCACCGCAGGGCGTCGCGCCAGGAACGTACCGCTGGATCTTCACCTCCAAGGACCGCCGCAAGGCCGTGGGCACGGTCAGCCTGCAGTACCCGTCGATCAGCGCATCGGCGGCACCCCGGGCGACGTACTTCGGCTCGGACGGCACGCTGCGCCGGCCGGTGAAGATCACCGGTCAGCTGTACGACGGCGCGAAGTGGCGCGTGGTCGTCACCGACCCCGACGGCACGCAGGTGTACGCGCGGCGGGGGACCGGTGCGACGGCCTCGGCGACGTGGAGCGGCGGAGCGACCATCCCGGGTGCCTACACCTGGACGCTGCGCGCTGACGACGTCACGCCGGTCACGGGACGCGTCCAGCTGACCGCCGACCGCGTGACGCGGCTGGGCGGGCAGGTCCAGTCGCCCCAGGCTGCCGCCGCCATCTCACGCGCCTCGTTCCCGACCGCCGCGTCGCACGGGGTGCTGACCCGGTCGGACCTCCCGAACGTCGCCATGCCCGCCGCCCCGCTGGCCGGTGCGCACGGCCCGGTGCTGTACACGGGCCGCGACACGCTGCCGCCCGCGACGCTGCGGGAGCTCAACCGGGTGCTGCCCGCCGGGGCGACGCTGTACGTCATGGGGGACGAGACCGTCGTCGGCAGCGCGGTGACCGGGCAGTTGGGGCGCTGGAACGTCGTCCGCGTCCGTGGCCGCAACGCCTTCCAAATCGGCGAGGAGGCCGCCAAGCTGCTGCTGGCCCGCAACGTGTCCAAACAGCTGCTCGTGGTCGGTGCCGGCAAGTGGCAGCAGGGCATCGCCGCGGCGGCCTACGGCGCCCACGCCGACGTGCCGGTCGTGCTGACCAAGCGTGACAGCGTGCCCGCGGCGACCCGCAGGGCGCTGCTGCTGTCGACGGGCGCGACCGTCGTCGGCAACACCGACGCGGTGTCCGACGGCGTGCGCAAGCAGATCGGCGCCACGCGTATCGGAGGCGCCAACCCGGCGGCCGTCTCGGTCGCTGTCGCCCGCCGCCTGCACCAGCGCACCGCGGCCGTCGCGGACGACGAGTTCGTGTTCGCCAACGCCGGCCGGGCCGACGGCTGGGCGCGCGCGGTCGCCGCCGGCGGGCACGCCGCGCAGCGCTCGGCGCCACTGCTGCTGACCAACACCAAGGCGGTGCCGGCGCCGACTGGCCGCTACCTGGACAACCTCGGCTATGCGGCGGGACTGATGGGGACCGGGCGCGTGTTGGGCAACGCCGACCATGCCACGAACGCGACCAGGGACGCGCTCTCCGGGCATCTGCAGTAACGTCGGGCCGGATGCTCGAAGAGCTGCTGCTCGACCGCGCGGGACTGGACGACGACACCGTCGACCACCTGCAGATGCTGCTGGCGGACTGGCAGGTCCTTGCCGACCTGTCCTTCGCCGACCTGCTGCTGTTCGTCCCCTATGAGATGCGCGACGGCACCAGCGCGTACCTGTGCGTCGGGCAGATGCGGCCCTACACGGCGCAGACGATCTACCACGAGGACCTGGTCGGCCAGGCGTTCCCGGCCACCGACCGCCCCATGGTGGGCCGGGCCATCGTCGAGGGACGGGTCATCCGCGACGCGGACCCCGACTGGTCCACCGGGGTTCCGGTCCGCGAGGAGGCCATACCCGTCCGCTTCCGCGGAGACGTCGTGGCCATCGTGACCCGCGAGGCGAACGTGTCGACCGCGCGCAGCCCGTCGCAATTGGAGCTGACGTACCTGCAGTCCGCCGGCGAGCTCGCCCAGATGCTGGCCGACGGCACGTTTCCCTACGCCGGCGACCACCCTCACGAACGGGAGCTGTCCCCGCGGGTGGGTGACGGGATCATGCGGGTCGACGCCGGTGGCGCGGTGACCTACGCCTCGCCCAACGCCATCTCGGCGTACCGGCGACTGGGCAGCCTGGAGCACCTGATCGGTCAGCACCTGCGCGACTTCGACCTCGGCGCGGGTGACCTCGTAGCCGCACTGGAGCGGGGCAACCCCATCGCGACCGAGGTCGAGCGCCACGGCGCCGTCGTCATGCGCCGGCTGATGCCGCTGTACAGCCACGACGACGTCATCGGCGGTCTGCTGTTGGTCCGCGAGGTCACCGAGCTGCGGCGCCACGAGCGGGCGCTGCGATTGAAAGACGCCACGATCCGCGAGATCCACCACCGCGTGAAGAACAACCTTCAGACGGTCGCCTCGCTGTTGCGCCTGCAAGCGCGCCGGCTGAGCTCGGCTGAGGGACGCGACGCGCTGGCCGAGAGCGTCCGGCGCATCTCCTCCATCGCACTGGTGCACGAGACGCTGAGCCAGGAGTCGCGTCAGAAGGTCGACTTCGCCAAGGTGGCGCGTCGCATCATCGACATGCTCGCCGACGGACTGACCGATCCGGACATTCCCGTGACCTTCGAGGTCGAGGGTGAGCCGGGGGAGCTGCCCGCCGAGGTTGCGACCCCGCTGGCGTTGGTGATGACCGAGCTGCTGCAGAACTGCGTCGAGCACGCCTTTCCCGGGTCTGACGACGAGCGCCCCGCCACGGGGGGCACCGTGACGCTGATCTTCGAGCGCGCCGAGCGGGCGCTGAAGGTCGTCGTCGCCGACGACGGCGTCGGCATCCCCGAGGGGGCGACGCTGGACACCATGGCGAACCTGGGCCTGCAGATCGCGCGAACGCTCGTGGAAAGCGAGCTGGAGGGCACCATCGGGATGGCGTCGTCGCACAACGGCACCCGGGTGGAGCTCAGTCTGCCGCTGCCCTAGGCGGGTTCAGCCGTCGGCACCCGCCTCGGTGCCGGGCATGCGCAGCGCGGGGTCCTCGTCGCCGTAGCCCTGCAAGAACACGGTCGCCGCGCTCACGGTGAGCAGCAGCGCCACGAAGAACCACAGGCTGGGCTGCAGGCGGGCCAGCCGGCGCCGCGGCGGTGGCTCGGCGGGGTCGGCCACGTACGGTTCGTAGTCCTCGGCCATCGCCACAGCCTATGCCGGGACAGCGAAGAACCGGGCCCCGATCGAGGCCCGGTTCCCGATGTGGTGCTAGCTGGCCAGGCGCCGGCGGCGCTGGCGGCTGCGGCGCAGGGTGCGGCGCTCGTCCTCGGACAACCCGCCCCACACACCGGCGTCCTGGTTCGACTCCAGCGCCCACTCCAGGCACTGGTCGGTCACCGCGCAGCTGCGGCACACGCTCTTGGCTCGCTCGACCTGCTCCAGGGCGGGCCCGGTGGTGCCCACGGGGAAGAACAGCTCGGGATCCTCGTCCAGGCACGCAGCCTGATGACGCCAGTCCATGAAATGCTCACTTTCGTCGGCGGTCAGCGGCACATGTCCTCGCGCGGTGCCGCGTCCGGTGTCGAGGGGGCCTGTTCGAACCGGACAGCCGCGGCCCATCAGGGCCACATCTGGGGGTTGGGGGACTTTGTGAACGGGGTCACAAAGCCGGGTACTCGCCAGACTCTATACAGTCACCGCAGCCGCGTCTAGCCCTGCTTGCATAATTTTGCGGCGCGCAACCGATTCGAGGGAAAGAAGGCAGATGTCCGTTTTCGGCGCGGTCCGGGGCCGTCCAGCAGTGGTCGGACATCGGGGCGTGCGCCGCGCCGGCGTGGTGGAGAACACCCTCGAGGCGCTTGCGGCCGCCCACGCCGAGGGCGCGGACTGGCTCGAGCTGGACGCCCGCCGCAGCGCCGACGGCCCGCTGGTGCTGTATCACAACGGCTGGACACCTGACGGCGTGCCGGTCGTCGAGCGGACCGCAGGCGAGCTGGGGGCACTGGGGCTGTGCACCCTGGCGGCCGCCCTGGACTGGCTGCCCGATGGCGTCGGCGTGGACGTGGAGGTCAAGAACCTGTTCGGCGAGCCGGACTACGACGAGCAGGACACGATCGTCGCCGACATCGCGACGTTGCTGGGCCCGCACGTCGGGCGCCGGCCCCTGCTGACCAGCTCGTTCAACCCGGTGACCGTGGCGACCTTGACCGCCGCGCTGCCCGATGTGCCATGTGGCCTGATCCACTTCGACTCGCTATCGCTGCCGTCCGCGGTGGCGCTCGCCGTCGAGCAGGGCGCCAGGGTCGTCGCGCCGCAGTCGACATCCGTGGGTCTTGACGCCGACGGCATCGCCACGGCCCATGCGGCAGGGCTGGCCGTCATGCCATGGACGGTCAACGAACCTGCCGAGGCGCAGCGCCTGGCCGATGCCGGAGTGGACGCGCTGTGCACCGACGACCCCGCGACCGTGAAGGCCGCGCTGTCGGCTACGCCACGAGCGTGAGCGCCCGCGGGACGGACCGCAGCTCGACCCGCGTGGTCTCACCGACGTAGTCCCCGTCGACCTGCAGGGCCAACGGGGTCTGGCTGGTCAGCACGTAGCGGTCCCGGTCGTGCCACGCGCGGACCGAGCGAAGGTGCACCACATCGGCCGAGCTCAGCGCAGTGCGGGCCAGCCGCAGCAGCCCCGGCAGGCTGAGCTTCATCAACGCAGTGAGGTCCAGCCGCTTGTCCAGGTCGGCGGACGGGCACATCTGCGCCGGCCACTGCCGCAGGTACGTGTAGGGGTTGGCGTTGCAGCACACCGCTGAGCGGACGTCCTCGACGCGTTCGGCCCCGTCCACCTCCAGCGAGATCCGGGTCTTGGGCCAGCGGTGCTGACCGGCGGCGCCGCCGCGGTAGGCGAGGACACCGCTGTAGACGAACGAAGCCTGCCGCACGGCACGTTTGAGCCGATAGCGCCGCTCGACGTAGCGCACGACCTCCGCGTCATAGCCGAAGCCGGCGTTGACCCCGAAGTACCGGCCGTTGGCCGTCCCCAGGTTGACCAGCCGTTCCTCGCGGTTGCGCAGCTTGTCGAGGATGACGGCAGTCGCCTCGATCGGATCGTTGGGCAGGCCCAGCAGCCGTGCCCACACGTTGGTCGAGCCGCCGGGGATGATGCCCAGCCGCACGTCGGTGCGGGCGATGCCCTGCATCACCTCGTTGGCCGTCCCGTCACCGCCGAGAGCGAACACGACCTCGTAGCCCTCGTGGACGGCGCCGGCGGCCAGGAAGCTCGCGTGATCGCGACGCTTGGTCGCCTCGACGTCCAGCTTCAGCTCGGACGCCAGCGCGCCGGCGATGACGTCGGTCACCCTGCTGGTGGTCGTCGTCGCGTTGGGGTTGTACAGCAGCAGCGCGCGCATCAGCCCGACGGTACCAATCGCGCGTGGGCGGTGATCACCGGTCGGTCGTGCCTTCCATGCCCTCGCGGAGGAACTCCAGGATCCGCGTGAGCAGCCGCGACACGTGCATCTGCGAGATGCCGATCTGGTCGGCGATCTTCGACTGGGTCATCCCCTTGAAGAAGCGCAGGTACAGGATGGTGCGCTCCCGCTCGGGCAGCTGCTCGATCAGCGGTGCCAGCGAGGCGAAGTACTCGAGGTTGTCAAGGCGCATGTCCTCTTCACCGATGCGGTCGCCGCGCATCGGTGCGTCCTCGTCGTCGCCCGACGGGGCGTCAAGCGACGTCGTCGAGTACGCCTGTCCGCTCTCGAGCGCCTCGAGCACCTCGTCCTCGGACACCCCTGCCGCTTTGGCCAGCTCGGGCACCGTCGGGGCGCGTCCGAGGTCTTGCGTGAGCTGCGCAACCAGCTTGTTCAGTCGCAGCGACAGCTCCTGGAGCCGGCGTGGAACGCGGATCGCCCAGCCTTTGTCGCGGAAGTACCGCTTGAGCTCCCCCACGATCGTGGGCGTCGCGTACGTGGAGAACTCCACCTCACGCTCGAGGTCGAACCGGTCGATGGCCTTGAGCAGCCCGACGGAGCCCACCTGGATCAGGTCGTCGAGGGGCTCGCCGCGATCCTTGAAGCGCTTCGCGAGGTACTCGACCAGCGGCAGGTGCAGCTGCGCGAGCTCGTCGCGTACCGCCGGGTCACCCGTGGCACGCAGCTGCAGGAACAGCTCCTTGGTGTGAGCGCGCCGGTCCTCGTTGATCATGCGGGGAACCTGACCATCTGACGGGGGATGGGCATCAGTTGGCGCCGTCGACGTCGAGGCGGTGCTTCGCCAGCACGATCACCGCCTGCCCGTCGCGCGACTCGATCCGGATGTCGTCGGCCAGCGCGCGCAGGATCGTCCACGAGAACGAGGACTCGTCGATGACCGGGTCGTCGTCAGCGACGTTGCCGGTCAGGCGCACCTCCACCCCCTCGCCAGTCGTCTCGACGTCCATGGTGATCCGCTCTCCGCGGCTGTGCCGCAGCAGCTGCACGGCGGCTTCCTCGACCGCCATGCGCAGATCGTCGACCTGGTCCAGCGTGAACTGATCACGAGCGGCGAACCCGCCCACCGCCGTGCGCAGCACGGCGAGATGGTTCGCGGTGGCCGGCACCGTGACGGTGACGAGATCAAAGGGCACGGGGGATCCTTCGGTGATGAGCCAGGTGATCAGGCGCCGCTGGACAGCCCGCGCGCGCCTCGGCGGCAGCCTACCGAGGTTGACCGGCACCCGCAGCGGGAACGAAGCGGGTGATGTCGATCAATCTGGACGCCTACTACCGCGGTCTGGCGGCCGAACGCCTCCAGGAGCTCGGTGACCGGCTGCTGACGCTGTCGCGTGAGGCGGAGACCGCCGACGCGCACGACGCCGCATGGCATCTCGCCGACCTGTCGACCCAGCTGCTCGAGATGGGGCTGTCGGTCAGCAACGCGCAGACACCGCCGGCAGGAGAGCCGCTGTAGCGGCCGCCGCGGACCCCGGGCGGCAGACGTCGGCCCGGGCGTCCTACAGTGGGCGGATGCCGCCCACGGACGTGTCTGCCGCAGCGGGCGGGTCAGCAACGGGGCTGGGTGCCTTCTGGGAACCGACCCGCCAGTGGTTCGCGGAGGCGTTCGCCGCGCCGACCGAGGTGCAGGTGCGCACCTGGCAGGCGCTGGGGGACGGCTCCAGCGTGCTGGTCACCGCACCAACGGGGTCGGGGAAGACGCTGGCCGCCTTCCTCGCGTCGCTGGACCGGTTGCTGCGGCGCGGTCCGGTCGCCGACGCCGACCGCCAGACAACCGTGCTGTACGTGTCACCGTTGAAGGCGCTGGCCTACGACGTCGATCGCAACCTGCGCGCGCCGTTGGTCGGCATCACCCGCGCCGCGCAGCTGCAGGGTGCACCGGTCCCCGACGTGCAGGTCGGGATGCGCACCGGCGACACCCCCGCCGACGAGCGCCGCCGGCTCGCGCGCAGGCCTCCGGACATCCTCATCACCACGCCAGAATCGTTGTTCCTGCTGCTGACGTCGCAGGCACGCCAGACGCTCGCGGCAGTCGACACGGTCATCGTCGATGAGGTCCACGCGGTCGCCGGCACCAAGCGCGGCGCGCACCTGGCGCTGTCGCTGGAGCGGCTCGAGGCGCTGCGCCTCGGCGCCGACCCTGACCGTCCCCCGCTCCAGCGCATCGGCTTGTCGGCGACGCAGCGCCCCGTCGAGGAGATCGCCGCGTTCCTCGCCGGCGGCACCGTCGACGCCGCCGGCCGGTGGCGTCGGCGCGACATCGCCATCGTCGACGTGGGGTCGAGCAAGACGCTGGACGTCGAGATCGTCGTGCCGGTCGAGGACATGAGCCGCCTGGGTGAGCTGCTCGACGAGCCGCCCACCGGTCCGGCCGCAGGCGGCGGACAGCCACGGCGGTCGATCTGGCCCGCCGTCCACCCCCGCGTCCTCGACCTGATCCTCGCGCACCGGTCGACCATCGTCTTCGTCAACTCGCGACGGCTGGCCGAGCGGCTGTGCGCACGGTTGAACGAGCTGTACGCCGAGCAGCTGACGGTGCAGGCCGAGGCGGACGGGCGGGCGCTCGACGCGGAGGGCCCCTTCCCCGAGATCGCTCGTGCCCATCACGGGTCGGTGGCGCGCGAACAGCGGCTGGGCATCGAAGAAGACCTCAAGGCCGGGCGGCTGCGGTGCGTGGTGGCGACGTCGTCGCTGGAGCTGGGCATCGACATGGGGGCCGTCGACCTCGTCGTGCAGGTCGAGTCGCCTGGGTCCGTCGCCGCGGGACTGCAGCGGATCGGCCGCGCCGGCCACCACGTCGGCGCCCCGTCGGTCGGCAAGGTGTTCCCCAAGTACCGCGGCGACCTCGTGGAAGCCGCGGTCGTCGTCCGGCGGATGTACGAGGCCCAGATCGAGTCGACGACGTACCCGCGCAACCCGCTCGACGTGCTCGCTCAGCAGGTCGTGGCCATGGCGGCGATGGACCGATGGTCCGTCGACACCCTGCTGGCCACGGTCCGCGGAGCCGCCGGGTTCGCCGACCTGTCACGGGCGCAGCTCGACGGCGTGCTCGACATGCTGTCCGGTCGCTACCCCTCCGACGAGTTCGCCGAGCTGCGCCCCCGCATCAACTGGGACCGGGTCGCCGACGTCATCACCGGCCGGCCCTCGGCGCAGCGGCTTGCTGTCACCTCCGGCGGCACCATCCCCGACCGCGGCCTGTATGGGGTCTTCATCGCCGGCGAGGGCGCGGGACGGCGCGTCGGTGAGCTCGACGAGGAGATGGTCTACGAGACCCGCCCCGGCGAGACGTTCACGCTGGGGTCCACGACGTGGCGCGTCGAGGACATCACCCGCGACCAGGTGCTGGTCACCCCGGCGCCGGGCGAGCCCGGCAAGCTGCCGTTCTGGCACGGCGACGCGCTGGGCCGCCCGGTCGAGCTGGGACGTGCGGTCGGCGCATTCCTGCGGGAGATGGCCGAGCAGCCGGCCGAGCAGGCGATCGCCCGACTGGAGTCCGACTACGGCCTGGACGCCCTGGCGGCGTCCAACCTGGTGCAGTACCTGGCCGAGCAGCGCGAGGCCACGGGTGTGCTTCCCAGTGACCGCACGCTGGTGGTCGAGCGGTTCCGCGACGAGATCGGCGACTGGCGCGTCTGCCTGCTCTCGCCGTTCGGCGGTCGGGTCCATGCCCCCTGGGCGCTGGCGATCGAGGCCCGCGCTCGCGAGCGGTTGGGCATGGAGGTGCACGCCATCTGGTCCGACGACGGCATCGTCGTCCGGTTGCCCGAGGCGGAACAGGCGCCCCCGCTGGACTTGGTCGTGGTGCCCGCCGAGGACGTCGAGGACCTGGTCGTCGGCGAGCTGTCGAACTCCGCGCTGTTCGCCTCGCGGTTCCGCGAGTGCGCCGCGCGGGCACTGCTGCTGCCCAAGCGGCGCCCCGGGGGGCGGACCCCGCTGTGGCAGCAGCGGCAGCGGTCCGCCGACCTGCTGCAGGTGGCCAGCAAGTACGGCAGCTTTCCGATCCTGCTGGAGACCTACCGCGAGTGTCTCCGCGACGTGTTCGACGTCCCGGCGCTGAGCGAGGTGCTCCGCGGCATCGCCGCGCGGACGGTCCGGATCTCGCAGGTCGAGACGGACTCCGCATCGCCGTTCGCCTCCGCCCTGCTGTTCGACTACCTCGCGTCGTCGATGTACGAGGGGGACGCGCCGCTGGCTGAGCGTCGCGCGCACGCCCTGTCGCTGGACCGCGAGCTGCTGGCCGAGCTGCTCGGCGCCGACGAGCTGCGTGAGCTGATCGACGCCGACGCACTGGCCGACCTCGAGCTGGAGCTGCAGCGTCTGACCGACGACCGGCGCGTGCGCGACATCGACGGTGTGCACGACCTGCTGCGCGACCTCGGCGCACTGCGCGACGGCGAAGTCGCTGCCCGCACCGCTGCAGACGGCGCCACGGTCGTCGGCTGGCTGGAGCAGCTGGAAGCCGACCGGCGCGTGTACCGGGTGGGTGTCGCCGGCGAGACGCGGTGGGCGGCCGCTGAAGACGCCGCACGGTTCCGCGACGCGCTTGGGGTGCCGCCGGCCCCTGGTCTGCCCGACGCGTTCCTGACCCCCGTCGACCGCCCGCTGGTCGACCTGGTGGCGCGCTACGCCCGCACCCACGGCCCGTTCATCGCCGAGGACGTCGCCCGACATCTGGGCCTTCCCCTCGACGCCGTCGCGCTGGCGCTCAAGGAGCTCGACCGCGACGGGCGCGTGGTCACCGGCGAGTTCCGCCCGGACGGGACACACCGCGAGTGGTGCGACGCCGAGGTCCTGCGGCGACTGCGTCGCCGATCGCTCGCCGTGTTGCGGCGTGAGGTCGAACCCGTCGAGCCGGACGCGCTGGCGCGGTTCCTGCCGGCATGGCACGGCGTGGTCGCACCTCCGCGTGGGGTCGACCGCACGCTCGACGTGGTCGAGCAGCTGCAGGCCGCCCCGATCCCGGCGAGCATGCTCGACCAGCGGATCTTGGCCCCGCGCATCGCCGGCTACGACCCGTCGTCGCTGGATCAGCTGCTCGCGTCGGGTGAGGTCGTGTGGACGGGCCAGGGCGCACTCGGCGCCAGCGACGGTCGCATCGCGTTGTATCTGCGGGAGCAGGCGCCGCTGCTCGTGCCGGCGCCGCCCGCCGTCGACGACGTCCCGGGTGTCACCGACCGTCACCGGGCGGTGGTGGAGCACCTCACCACCCGGGGCGCGTCGTTTTGGCCCGCGCTGTACGCCGCCGCCGGCGGAGGCGACCCGGAGCAGGCGCTGGAGGTGCTGTGGGACCTCGTGTGGGCCGGCATCGTCACCAACGACTCGCTGGCGGCCCTGCGCGCCTACACCGGTGCGGGCGGTAGCCGGCGCCGCGGCGGGCGTTCGCGACGGCCGGGCCGGGTCGTGTCGCAGGCCGGCCCCCCGCGAGGTGCCGGACGCTGGTCGCTCGTCGCGGACCTGACCGAACCCCAACAGTCCTCGACCGCGCGTGCCGCCGCGCTCGCCGCGCAGTTGCTGGACCGCCACGGCGTCGTCACCCGCGACGCGGTCGCCGCGGAAGATGTGCCCGGCGGGTTCTCGTCGGTCTACCCGGTGCTGAAGACGATGGAGGAGTCGGGGCGGTGCCGGCGCGGGTACTTCGTCGAGGGGCTGGGCGGCGCGCAGTTCGCCCTACCGGGCGCCGTCGAGCGGCTGCGGCAGGTTCGCGAGCCCGGCGACGGCGTCGCGCTGGTGCTGCCGGCCGCCGATCCCGCAAACCCTTACGGGGCGGCGCTGGCCTGGCCCGAGACGGCGGGGGAGGGGCGCTCACGCCCGCGGCGTGTCGCGGGCGCGCACGTCGTGACGGTCGACGGCCGGCCCGTGATGTTCTCCGAGCGCGGCGGCGCGTCGGTGCTGGCGTTCACCGACGATCCCGCGTTGCTGGCCCAGGCCGCCGGCGCGCTGGCGGCGATGGTGCGTGCGGGGCGCGACGGGGCGTACACCGTCCGGCGGATCAACGGCGCCGAGCTGGAGGCCGCGGAGTCTGCCGCTGTCCTTGCGGCGTTGCGGGAGGTGGGCTTCGTCGACCACCCCCGCGGCCTGTCGTTGCGGCCTCGTTGACGGCGTAGCCTGGCGCCATGCCGGAAGGTGACACGATCTTCCGCACGGCCAAGACGCTGACGAAGGCGTTGGTGGGACACACGGTCGTCGGGTTCGACACTCGGGTGGGCCAGATCCGTGCTCTGGGGCCTCAGCGACTGGTCGGACAGACGATCGAACGCGTCGAGCCGCGCGGCAAGCACCTGCTGATCTGGTTCGCGCCGAGCGACCTCGTCTTGCACACCCACATGCGGATGAGCGGCTCGTGGCACGTGTACCGGGCGGGGGAGCGATGGCGCAAGCCTGAGCACCTCGCCCGCGCTGTCGTGACGGTCGACGGCTGGGTCGCCGTGTGCTTCTCCGCGCCGGTGTGCCGCCTGCTGTCGCGGGCGCAGCTCGAGCGGGACCCGTCGGTCGCGGCGCTGGGGCCCGACGCCCTCGACGAGGAGACGGACCTGTCCGAGGCCGGTCGCCGTCTGCAGCAACGCGGCGATTGGACCATCGGTGAGGCGCTGCTGGACCAGCGGGTCTTGGCCGGCGTCGGCAACGTCTACAAGTCCGAGGTGCTGTTCATCCACCGCGTGGATCCGTGGACGCCGGTCGCCGAGGTGCCCGGCGAGGTGCGGGATCAGCTGCTCGCGACCGCCGAGCGGCTCTTGAAGGACAACGTCCGTGACGGGGCCGTCGCCCGCACGACCACACCGCCGGGAACGTCCACGGGCCGGTTGTTCGTGTATGGCCGAGCGCGCCGGCCGTGTGCCCGCTGCGCCACCCCTATCCGCCGCGCCCGGCAGGGGGAGCAAGCACGGCTGACGTACTGGTGCCCGCGGTGCCAGGGGCCAGGCCCGTGAAGGTCTTCGGTTTCCCACGCCACGACCCCGCGCCTCGCCTCTACCGCGCGGTCGTCGTGTTCTTGAAGTGGTTGGTGTGGCTGTCGCGCTGGCGGGTCCGGTTCGTCGGGCTCGAGCACATCCCCGAACACGGGCCGGTGGTGATCGTGGCGAACCACATCAGCTACCTCGACCCGATCCTGATCGGCCTGGGCGTCGAGCGGCGCGGGCGCATGGTGCGCTACCTCGCCAAGCGCGAGCTGTTCGACCACTGGTTCACCGGCCCCGTCATGCGCGGCGCCGACCAGATCCTGGTCGATCGCAAGGGCGATGCGGGCGCGGCGCTGCGCCACGCCGAGGCGGCGATGGCACAGGGCAAGCTGTTGGTCATCTTCCCTCAGGGCACCATCCGCCCGACCTTCGACCCGTCCCAGGGCAAGACCGGGGCGGCCCGGCTGGCGCTGGCATGCGGCGTCCCGTTGGTCCCTGCCGTCGCCTGGGGTGGCCAGCAGATCGCCACGAAGCACCAGCCGCGACGGTCGGGATGGCGAACGCACCACGAGGTGCACTTCGGCCCGGCCATCACCGCCGGACCTGACGACTCGGCGGCGGACCTGACGCTGGCGCTGATGAACGCCATCGGGGACCTGCTGCGTGACGCGGCAGCAGCGCACCCCCGCGACCTCGGCCCCACGTTCGCCGAGGCGAGCTAGCGACGCAGGTCCGTTCGGTCCCGACGAGCGGGACGCTTGGCCCTGACGACACGGGCCGCCGCGAGTTGTGATAGCGGTGCGATGGTCGAAGGAGGAGTCATGCGCGCGCCCGTGAGTCCCGAGGCAACCACCGACCTGTGTCCGTTCTCCGTGACGGTCGACCACATCGCCGGCATGCTCAACTTCGAGATCGCCGACGACCCGGTGTACGAGGGGTTCGAGCTGCAGTGGTTCGACGACGACCGGCACGGCACCGGGATGCTGGCCTTACTGTCCCGGCGGGACGGCCGGGTGGTGGACTACTACCAGCAACCAGGACTCCGGCTTGAACGGTCGGGCTACCAGATCGCCGGTGGCACCGGCGGGTGGCACGTCACAGACTTTGATGCCGCCGTCTTCCAGGTCACGCCCGAAGGCGTCCGTGCCGACGTGCGATTCACCGACGTCGACGGCCGGTTGATCGAGGTCATGGTGGACGACCGCGACGGGCGGCCACGTCGCCGGGCTCGGTTCCTTGCGCCGGTCAGCGCCGGCATCCAGGCGCCGGCGTCGTTGCTGCTCGTGTGGATGGACGACTTCGACCTCGTACGCACCGGGCGGACGCCACCGACCATCCGGGTGGCGGGCAGGGACGTGACCATCGGCCGCCTCCCCGCCGCATGGCTGCACCGGCGCCACCTGGTCAAGTACGCCGGGTCGGTCGTCACCGTCACCGTCAACGAACAGGTCGACGGACCGCTCCCCGCGTCGGACCACACCGACATCGTGTGGACCGCTGATCGAAGCATCACCCAAGTCTCGTCGAGCACCTCCGGACATACGGCGGCGCTCACGTTCCGACCGGCTGTTCCGCCAGCGCAGCGCACCCCTTCAACAGCCGCCGCGGGCGGGACATGGGACATCACTGTCGACGGCGCGACCCTGACCGGCGGCAGCTGGTCCGCGGTGCGGTCCGGCGCGCGTGTCGAGCTCGGGATGCACGTGACGCGGCGGTGGCGGCCGGGTCGGCTGCCACTGCTGATGCGGGTCGTGACCACCGTGGTCCCGGTGTTCCGCCGATGGCCAACGACGTACCGCTGGCACGCCCGCCTCGACCTCGGCCCACCGCCGAGCATGCGGGCTGGCTGGCTGCGCGTAGGCAGCGGTGGCGCAGAGGGGTACCGGCGCGCCACCAGCTCTTGAGCGTCCCCGACGGCTGGGCCACCCCGCCAGCGGCACGGGACGTATGATCTCGCGGTGACGCTTCGGGGGATCGTCGGTGCGCTTCTCGCCGCCGCACTGGTGGCGACCCTACCCAGCCCCGCGATGGCCGCGCCGGCGAACGACCACTTCGACAAGGCGCAGCGGCTGACGGGCCGGACCGGGTCCGTGCGGGGTTCCACCGTGGGCGCCACCCGCGAGGGCTGTGAACCGGTCCACGCGTACTACGGCGAGCACACCGTGTGGTATCGGTGGAAGGCACCGGCCACGGGCACGGTTCGCATACGGCTGCGCACCTCCGGTGACGTCCACCTGAGCGCCTTCACGTACCGCGGGGGGTGCTTCGGTTCCACCGACGCGTTCGAGTGGACCCGCGGCAGCCCTCCGTACACCGAGTTCCACACCACGCGCGGCAGGACGTACTGGTTCGGCATCGCCGGACAGGAGACGCGCTTCACCCTGGACTACCGGCTCGTGCGCGCCCCCCGCCCGGCCAACGACCAGTTCGGGCGGGCGCAGGGACTCCGCGGTCGTGCCGGCCTGTGGGCCGGCACCAACGCCGGTGCCACCCGCCAGCGCGGCGAGCCTGGTCATGCCCGGCGCACCGGACACCGCTCGCTGTGGTTCGCCTGGACCGCCCCACGTGACGGTCGAGCCGTGTTCCACACCCTCGACACCAAAGTCGACACCATCCTGGCCGTCTACGTCGGCCGCGCCTTGGGGCGGCTCAAACGCGTGGCCGCCAACGACAACGCCCGTCGCGACGGAGCCAGTCGGGTGGTGTTCACGGCGACGGCCGGCCGCACGTACCGCATCGCACTGGCCGCCCCCGTGGGCGTCGAGACCGCCATCTCCGACGGGCTGACGTTGCGCTACAACACCGGACCCGGGCCTCACAACGATCACCTCGGCAGGGCACGGCCGATCCATGGGTCCAGCGGTCTGCTGCGCGGGTGGACGACCGGCGCGCGGCGCCAACGCGGAGAGCCCCGGCACGGACGGCCCGCGGGTGGCGCTTCCGTGTGGTTCCGCTGGAAGGCCCCGGTGACCAGGACCGCGACGTTCACCATCAGCGAGACCGAGCACGATCCACTGCACTACGCGGCACGCATGGCCGTCTACACCGGCAGCTCGATGTCGGATCTTCAACGGGTCAAGGGCTCCCGGTTCGACGGCTTCGATCGCGCGCTCGGGTTCCCCGCCGTGGCTGGTCGCACCTACCTGATCGCCCTGGACGGCTACCACGAGGCGACCGGTAGCTACCTGCTGTCCTGGTGGACGCCTGCGGCCAACGATGACTTCGCCAAGGCCGAGGTGATCGTTGGGCAGCGGGGCACCACCGGCGGGGCGACCGACGGTGCGACCTCACAGCACGGCGAACCCTCGATCGCCGGGCATCCGCCGACCGCCACGGTCTGGTTTCGCTGGACAGCCCCGTCGACCGGCGCGACGACGATCGACACCTACGGGGCTGGGTGGGCCACGTCGGTCGGTGTGTTCCGAGGCGACTCGTTGGCCACGCTTGCCCACGTCGCAAGTCACGCCAGCCACAGCGGGGGCAGCACCGTCACCTTCGACGCGGTCGCCGGCACCGACTACAAGGTCGTCGTCGACAGTCCGCTGTACGCCGAGGGGGTGCCCTACCGCCTGAACTGGCGACAGGGCGGCGGGCGAGAGTTCAACCCTCCCACGGTCGCGATCACGGGGCCTGCTGCGGAACAGGCGGTCCGGGGCACGATCACCGTGTCCGCGAGCGCCGGCGACTCCTCCGGCGTCGCCGAGGTGCGGTTCGGGATGCCCGAGGTGTGGCTGGCGCCCCGCGACGCGTCGGCGCCGTACACGGCCACGGTCGACACGACGCAGTGGGGCGACGGACCCAGGACGTTGGGGGTCACCGCCGTGGACAGCGGCTCGAACGTCGCCAGCGACACGCGCGTGGTCGTGATGGCCAACCGGCGACCGCAGGTGTGGGTCACCGCCGCGCCGGTCGGCGCGACCGCGGACCGCACCGCCCACCTGGCATGGCGGGCCGACGAGCCGGTGCGGGCCGCGGCGTGCAGCCTCGACGGCGGCTCCTACCGTCCCTGCGACGACGTCGTCAGCTACACGGGCTTGGCCGACGGTGATCACGTGCTCCGGGTGGTGGTGACCGACGCGAGCGGTCTGCGGTCGTACGCCGGCTCAGCGGTTTGGCGGGTGGACACACGCCCGGTCGTCCCCTGACCCACCACTGGGCTGTGTGGGTCCGGGTGCAACGGGGCGCCGGTGAGTGGCTCGGGGTGCAAGGGCTTGCACCCTGACCCACACACCCCGGCCTGGCGAACGCCGCAAACGACAACGCCCCGACCGAAGTCGGGGCGTTGTCGCTTGTGACGTGATCTAGGAGATGATCGTGACGTTCGAGGCCTGCTCGCCCTTCGCGCCCTGGGTGATGTCGAACTCCACCTGCGCACCCTCGGCAAGCGTCTTGAAGCCGCTGCCCTGGATGGCGGAGAAGTGAACGAAGACGTCGTCGCCGTCGTCGCGGGAGATGAAGCCGTAGCCCTTGTCGTCGGAGAACCACTTCACGGTGCCAACTGCCATGTGCGAAACCCTCGCTGTCGTGTTGCTTTGGGTCGTCTGACCCGAGGGTGCTGCACCAGCATTCGTACCACTGCAGTCTCCACGTACATCGTGACCCTCACCAGCAACGGTACCAGCCGACGGCGCGATGTGAACGCCTTTTTGTGCGAGTGGCCCAAGCCCCCGGTGCGGCGTTGGCCGGTTGTGTCGTGCCGCCGGCTTTGCCGATCCGGCTGGCTGGGTAAGGCTGGCTACGGCGAGTGCCAGACTCGTCTGCGGATCGTGACGTCTGTGCTGGGTGCCGCAAGATCCGCCGGCACCACCTGGGATGTGAGCAACCGAAGATGTGTGGCTTCAGCGGGGAAGTCCGGACCGACGGTGGTGCCGCCGACATCGCCGCGGTCGACACGATGGCCGCCACCATGGCGCGACGAGGTCCAGATGCGGCGGGGTCGTGGTCGCAGGGCCGGGTCGCGCTGGGACACCGGCGACTGAAGATCATCGACCTGTCCGACCGCGCCGCCCAGCCGATGGTGGACCCCCACCTCGGACTGACGGTCGCGTTCAACGGGATGATCTACAACTACCCGCAGCTGCGTGCCGACCTGGAGCACCGCGGCTACCAGTTCTTCTCCACGGGTGACACCGAGGTGATCCTCAAGGCGTATCACGCCTGGGGCGACCGGTTCGTGGACCGCCTGGTCGGCATGTTCGCGTTCTGCATCACCGAGCGCGACTCCGGACGGGTGCTGCTGGGACGTGACCGCCTGGGCATCAAGCCGCTGTACCTCAGCCGCGCCACCGGCCGGTTGCGCTTCGCCTCGACGCTGCCGGCACTGCTGGCCGCCGGCGACGTCGACACCAGCATCGACCCCGTCGCGCTGCAGCACTACCTGACGTTCCATTCCGTGGTGCCCGCGCCCCGCACGATCCTCAACGGGATCCGCAAGCTGCCGCCGGCGACCCTGCTCGCGATCGAGCCTGATGGCCGGGAGCACACCACCACGTACTGGTCGCCGACGTTCGAACGCAACCCTGACCACGCCGGCATGTCGGCGGAGGACTGGCGCGACGCTGTGCTCGAGTCGCTGCGGGTGGCGGTCCGTCGCCGGCTGGTCTCCGACGTCCCGGTCGGGGTCCTGCTGTCAGGCGGGCTGGACTCCAGTCTCATCGTCGGGCTGCTGGCCGAAGAGGGTCAGCACGGCCTTGCGACCTTCTCGATCGGCTTCGAGTCGGTGCGCGGCGAGGCGGGGGACGAGTTCGCGTACTCCGACGTCATCGCCCGCCACTTCGGCACCCAGCACCACCAGATCCCGATCGCCACGCAGCGGATGCTGCCGGCGCTCGGCGATGCGGTCGCCGCGATGGCCGAACCGATGGTCAGCCACGACGCCGTGGCGTTCTACCTGCTCTCAGAAGAGGTGGCCCGCAGCATCAAGGTGGTGCAGTCGGGCCAGGGCGCCGACGAGGTCTTCGCCGGCTACCACTGGTACCCACCGATGCTCGACGACCGCGGCGACGGCGTGGACACGTACGCCCAGGTGTTCTTCGACCGCACCTACGACGAGCTCGCCCAGGTGGTCGCCCCGGAGTACGTGCCCGACGCGGACTACAGCCGGGCGTTCGTCCAGACCCACTTCAACGCGCCCGGCGCCAGCACCGCCGTCGACCGAGCGCTGCGGCTCGACACCACGGTCATGCTCGTCGACGACCCGGTCAAGCGCGTGGACAACATGACCATGGCCTGGGGCCTGGAGGCTCGGGTGCCGTTCCTCGACCACGAGCTGGTCGAGCTCGCGGCGCAGTGCCCTGCGGAGCTGAAGGTGGCGCAAGGCGGCAAGGGCGTGCTGAAGGAGGCGGCCCGACGCGTCATCCCGGCCGACGTGATCGACCGGCCAAAGGGGTACTTCCCGGTGCCGGCGCTGAAGTACCTCGAGGGCCCGTACCTGGAGATGGTGCGCGAGGCGTTGTACTCGCCGGCCGCCAAGGAGCGCGGCCTGTTCCAGCAGGCCTACGTCGAGCAGCTCCTGGCGGCGCCCAACGATTCACTGACCCCCCTGCGGGGCAACAAGCTGTGGCAGCTCGGGTTGCTGGAGCTGTGGTTGCAGACCCACCTCCGCTGAAGGCGACCACGTGAACCAACGGCGATACGACCCCCGGGTCCCGACCCGGGCGGCGCTGAGCACACGCAGCTGGGTCCAGCCGGGTGAGCGGCGGACCGGCGACATGGAGCGCAACGTCGCGCTGGACTGCGGTTGGGGGCGGCTGATCTTCGGGCAGACCTTCGACGACGTCGACGACCTGCTCGAGGTGTTGCGCAGCGAGGAGTCCGGGCGGCGCGACATCGCCATGTACCTGCGTGACCCCCACATCGTTGTTGCGCTCGAGCCCTCTGAGCTGTTCATCGACCCGTCGTTGACCTACCGGCTCTGGCTCCACCAGTACCGCCCGGCGCGCCAGCCCGTCCGCGGTGTCGTCGTGCGCAAGATGCGCACCCAGGCCGACGCCGAGGAGATCAATCGCGTCTACGCCGCCAACGGCATGGTCCGCGCCAACCCTGAGCGTATGTGGGCCAACCAGCTGACCCAGCACTTCACCTACCTGGTCGCCGAGGACGCCGACACCCACGAGGTCATCGGAACCGTCACCGGCGTGGACCACCCCAAGGCGTTCAACGACCCCGAGTCGGGCTGCAGCCTGTGGTGCCTGGCCGTGGATCCGCAGACGCGGCGGCCGGGCGTCGGGGAGGCGCTGACCAGGACGCTGGCCGAGCGGTTCATGGGCCGGGGGCGCTCCTACATGGACCTGTCGGTCCTCCACGACAACGCCGCTGCCATCGCGCTGTACGAGAAGCTCGGTTTCGTCCGTGTGCCCGTCTTCGCGGTCAAGCGCAAGAACCCGATCAACGAGCCGCTGTTCACACCGGAGGTCGACTTCGACGGCCTGAACCCCTACGCGATGATCATCGCCGAGGAGGCACGCCGGCGTGGCATCGGTGTCAGCGTCCTGGACGCCGAGGGTGGGTTCGTCGAGCTGTCCCACGGCGGCCGGCGGGTCGTGACACGCGAATCGTTGTCGGAGCTGACGACCGCCGTGGCGATGAGCCGGTGTGACGACAAGCGCGTCACGCGTCGTGTCCTGCAGCAAGCGGGGTTGCGGGTGCCGCGGGGGCGAACGGCGACGTTCGACGAGGCCGACGAGGCGTTCATGGCCGAAGTCGGCGAGGTGGTGGTCAAGCCGGCGCGCGGGGAGCAGGGTCGGGGGATCAGCGTGGGCGTGCGCAATGCGGACGACCTGCGCCGGGCGCTTGAGCTGGCCCGCACCCACAGCGAGGAGGTGCTCGTCGAGGAGGTCGTCGACGGCGAGGACCTGCGGGTCATCGTGATCGACTACGAGGTGGTGGCCGCTGCGGTGCGCCGCCCCGCCGAGGTCGTCGGGACCGGCCGGCACACCGTGGCGGAGCTGATCGAGAAGCAAAGCCGCCGCCGGCAGGCGGCGACCGGCGGCGAGTCGCACATCCCCGTCGACGATCACACCCTCGCAACGGTGCGCGATGCGGGCTACGCCATGGACACCGTCCTGCCTGAGGGCGAGGTGCTGCGGGTGCGCCGCACCGCCAACCTGCACACCGGTGGGACGATGCACGACGTCACCGACGACCTGCACCCCGAGCTTGCACAGGCCTGTGTCAAAGCGGCGCAGGAGCTGGCCATCCCCGTCGTGGGCCTGGACCTGCTCGTCCCGGACGTCGCCGGTCCGGACTACGTGTTCATCGAGGCCAACGAGCGCCCGGGGCTGGCCAATCACGAGCCGCAGCCGACGGCAGAGCGGTTCATCGACCTGCTGTTCCCCCACACGCGCCGCCTCGGCGCCTGACCCGGCGCGGCACGATAGCGTTGCCGCCGTGACGACCAAGCCCCTGTCCATCGATATGGACTACGTGTCCGACGTCCTCGTGCGCATGCTGAGGATCCCCAGCGTTTCGGGCCGCACCGACGACATCATGCGCATGCTCGGCGAGGAGATCGCCGGGATGGGGATGCCCACCCAGCTGACCCGTCGGGGTTCGCTGATCGCCGACCTCGCAGGTGACCAGGACACCCCCGACCGTGCCGTGGTCGTCCACGCCGACACGATCGGCTGCATGGTCAAGGAGCTCAAGCCCAACGGGCGGCTGCGGGTCATCCCGATCGGCACGTTCAGCGCTCGGTTCGCCGAGGGGTCTCGCGTGCACATCTGGACCGACGACCCGGAGGTCTGCTACACGGGGACGATCCTGCCGCTGCTGGCCAGCGGCCACACCTTCGGCGAAGAAGTCGACACGCAGGGCATCGGTTGGGCCCACGTCGAGGTCCGCGTCGACGAGCCGGTCTCGTCCGCCGACGAGCTGTACGACCTGGGCATCCGCATCGGCGACTTCATAACGCTTGACGCCGATCCGCAGATCACCCCCAGCGGCTTCGTCAAGTCGCGGCACCTCGACGACAAGGCGGGGGTCGCGGCGGCCCTAGGGGCGTTCAAGGCGATCATCGACGCCGAGGTGCAGCTGCCGGTCAGCGTTCACCTGCTGATCACGATCCTGGAGGAGATCGGCCAGGGAGCCAGCCACGGGCTGCACGCGGACGTCGCGGAGCTCGTCTCGATCGACAACGCAGTCATCGCCCCGGGCCAGGCCTCCCGCGAGACCGACGTCAACGTCGCGATGTCGGACTCCACCGGGCCGTTCGACTTTCACCTGACCCGGCGCCTGCTCCTCCTTGCCTCCGACGCGGGCATCCCCGCGCAGCGGGACGTCTACAACTTCTACCGGTCCGACGTGGCGTCGGCGATCGAGGCCGGCGCGGAGATGCGTGCAGCACTGATCGGGTTCGGTGTCGACGCCAGCCATGGGCACGAGCGCACGCACCTTGACGGGATCCGCCACGTCGCCGAGCTTCTCACCGTGTACCTGCAGACGCCGCTGACCTTCGAGTCCGACGTGACCCCCGCCGCTCCCGTGGACGAGTTCTTCTCCCAGGAGGAAGCCGAGGCCGCACGCGGTTTGCACGACTGACGTGCAACGACGCTCGCTGGGCTCGTGGACCGCGACGCAGATCGCGACGTCGGTCCGCGCCGGTCACGTCACCCCGCGCGAGATGGTCGAGGCGTCGCTGCGCGCGATCGCCGCTCGCAACGACGCCGTCGGCGCGTTCGTGGTCGTGCGTGCCGAGGCAGCGCTGCGCGAGGCCGATCAGCTCGCGCGCCGCTCGGATCTGTCAGACCTGCCCTTGGCGGGGGTTCCGATCGCGATCAAGGACAACGTCGACGTCGCGGGGGAGCCGACGAGGGTCGGCACGGTCGCCACGCCCGACCAGCCGGCGGCCGAGGACACCGAGGTCGTCCGCCGGCTGCGGTTGGCCGGGGCGATCGTCGTCGGCAAGACCAACGTGCCCGAGCTGTGCTGCTGGGGTGTGACCGACTCGGTCTTCGCGGCGACGCGGAACCCCTGGGACCCCACCCGGACCAGTGGCGGGTCGTCGGGCGGCAGCGCGGCAGCGGTCGCCTCCGGCATGGTGCCGGTGGCGCTGGCGACCGACGGGATGGGTTCGATTCGGATCCCGGCCGCTGCCTGTGGGCTGCTGGGCATCAAACCCGGCCTCGGCGTCGTGCCGGCGGATCCCGGCGCCAGCTGGAACGGGATGTCCGAGCACGGACCGGTGGCCACCACGGTGGAGGACGCACGCCTGGTGCTGGCAGCCATGGCCGGGCAGGCGCTGCCGGTCACCGCAGCGAACGGCGTGCGGATCGCGGTCTCGACCCGTCCGCCGGTGGCGGGCACCCGGGTCGCCGCGGACTGGCGCCGCCCCGCCGCCGAAGCCGCTGGGTTCCTGCAGGCCGCCGGTCACACGGTGCAGGTCGCCGACCCGCCGTACCAGCCGGCCGACGCCCTCACGCTGGCGGCGGGGTGGACGGCGGGCGTCGCCGAGGACGCGCAGGGGCTGCCGTGGCGTGGCCTGGAGCGGCGCACCCGCACGCACATCGCCGTCGGACGGGCGCTGCGCCTGGGAGCCGAGGCCCACGACCGCCGGCGCGAGGACTGGACGCAACGCCTCGCCGGGTTCTTCGCCGATCACGACGTGCTGGTGACGCCGGCGCTGGCCCAGTCACCTCCGCGGCTGGGCAACGCGCGGGACCGTCCGTGGTTGGCGAACGTGTGGCGCGATGCCAACTACGCCCCGTTCGCCGCGCGGTTCAACCTCGCCGGCGTGCCCGCCGTGGTCGTGCCCTGGGGCGTGGGAGACGACGGGTTGCCCCGCGCGGTCCAGATCGTCGCGCCCCGGGGCGGCGAGGCGCTGCTGCTCGACCTCGCCGGGCAGCTCGAGCGCGTGCACCCCTGGCAGCGGGTCGCGCCGGCGTACGCCTGATCCGCCGGCGGGCTCAGACCGCCGCGGGCTCCTCCACCGACGGCGACTGCTCGACCGGCGCGGGCCGGTGGCTGCGGTGCCAGCGGTCCCACAGCGCCAGCATGCTCGGCAGCACGATGGTCGCGGCGAGCAGCGCGAAGCCGATCGCGTACGCCGTGACCAGCCCGAACTGGCGGAACGGCGTGAGCGACGACGTCACCAGCACGCCGAACCCCGCCATGGTCGTGAACGCCGAACCTGCCAGCGCCCCGCCGGTGTGACGCACTGTCGAACGGATCGCCAGGTGCGGGTCCGCGATGCGCATCCGGTCCTCCTGGTACCGGTGCGTGATGTGGATCGAGTACGGCACGCCGATGCCGATCGCCAGTGCGGCGATCGTGGCGGTGACGGGGCCGAAGGGGATGCCCGTGGCGGCCATCATCCCAAACGTCCACAGCACGACCAGCGCGACGGGGGCGATGGTGAGCACGCCCAGCAGCGGACGGCGCGACTGCACCCAGAACGTGATGACCAGCAGCACCATCGCCGCCAGCAGCGTGACCAGCAGGGACGACACCTGGGAGTCCTGCAGCGCCCGCACGATGACGTCGTTGATGATCGGGTTCGACGTGGCCACCGCCGACGCCCCCGTGGCCTCGATCGGCGCGAGCGCGTCGCGCAACGTGGCGCGCAGCTGCGCCGCCCCGTCCTCGCCGGCGTTGGTCTGGATTCCCAGGCGAGCCATCGCGAGGTCGCCGTCGCCGTCGGCCAGGACGCGCCCGGCGCGCTGCGGGGCGGCGTCGAGCATCGCGGCGTACAGCGCTGCGACGTCGGCGTCGGCGTCGACGCGCAGGTCCTGGCCCATGCCGGCGGCCGCCGCCTGCTCGGCCAGTGGCCCCGGCGTTCCGTCCGGTCCGGGCATCGTCAGCTGTGCCAGGACGGAGACGGGCGACTCCACCTGGGCTCGACCGTCGAGCAGGGCGACGTCGTCGACGTCGGCGAGGTCGTCTTGGACCTGCACGATCGCGTTGTGGACCTCCGGCGTGGCGATGTCGCCACGGACGAGCACCTCGGTCTGCTCGCCGAACCCGCCGTCGAAGTCCTCGGCGATCCGGTCGAACGTCTGGACCACCGGCGAGTCGTCCGCCACGAAGTCCGTCATGCTGAACCTGGTCTCCAGTGCGCTGAGCCCCCACAGGCCCAGCGCCCCGCCCAGCACGACGGTCACCACCAGCGTCGGGATCGGCGCGCGTTCGGCGAGCACCGCGGTGCGGGCCATGATCCCGGGCAGCACCCGCTCGGTGGTGCGGCCCAGCGCCGCGGCCGGGAGCCGGCCGGCGGCCTCGGCGCGCCGGTCCAGCAGCAACCGCACCGCCGGCACGAACGTCAGCATCAGGACGAACGCCGAGACGATCCCGACAGCGGCGATGATGCCGAAGTCCTTCAACGCCGGCACGGGGTTCACCCAGTTGGTGAGGAAGCCGACGGCGGTCGTCATCGTGGCGAGCACCAAGGCGACACCCACGGTGTGCACGGCACGGGCGATGGCTTCTCTGGTCGTCGCGGCGCCGGAGCCGACCTCCTCGCGGTATCGCGACGTCAGGTGGATCGAGTAGTCGACCCCCAGGCCGATCATGAGCACAGGGATGATCTGGGTGACCTCGGTCATCCGTCCGATCAGGCCCAGGTAGTCCGGCCCGAGCAACACCGCGATGCCGTTCATCCACGTGATCGCCATGACGATCGTGAGCATCGTCAGCAGCGCATCGGCGACGGTGCGCCGGCTCGCCCCCAGCCGCGTCAGGCCCAGGCCTGGCCGCAGCCAGTACACGAAACCCAGGATGACGATGATGATCAGGAAGGCGGCGGCGAACAGGCGGCCGATCTCCGCCTGGAAGGCGCCGTCGTCGGCGAACAGCAGGGCGAAGCTGAACGGCTCGGCGTCGATCTGGAACGGCAGGTCGGCGCCGCGGACGGCGTCGGCGACCTGCGTCTCGAGCTCGATCAGTGCGTCGAACTGCTCGGTGCCGTCTCCCTGCAGGTGGCCGGTGTCGAGGAAGACCAGCATCAGCCCGGCGTCGGCGTCGCCCTGGGTGGCGTCGGCGTCCTGGGGTAGCAGGCCGGTGACGAAGCCGGCTTCCTGTGGTGACAGCTGTGCCAGCGACTCGGTGTACAGCTGCTGCACCGTCTGGTCCGCCAGCTGCCCGGGAGGGATCTGTGACTGCTCGGCGGCCATCAGCGCCGGATCCAGGAAGCTGACGATGCCGGGCCGGTCCTCTCGGTCGGCGATGTGCTCGCCGGCGGGACTGTCGGTCACGGCTTCGCGCAACGCCGTGACCGCCCGCACGCCGTTGCCGGAGATGACGTCGCCGGACTCGCTGCGCACCAGGATCTGGACGACTTCCTCACCGGTCGCACCGAAGTGCTCCGACAGCGCCTCGGCGGCCTCGAGCTCAGGGTTGTCGGGGGCGAACCCCTCGTTGCCGGCGGCGGTCTCGGCCTGGGTGGACAGCACCGCGAACCCCCCGGTCGCCACCAGGACGGCCAGCACCACCACCACCGGTGCGCGCACGACCACGCGCGACAACGTCCGGACGAACAGCAACATGACAGCTCCGTGTCTTCCTCGGCGGCACCGCCACCCGCATGGCGGTCGCCACCAGAATACGGCTGCTGACACGGCGGTCCGCCGCTCGAGGCGGCCGCTCAGTAGTGATACGGAAAGCCGCTCCAGTCAGGGCGGCGCTTCGCCAGGAACGCGTCACGGCCCTCCTGCGCCTCGTCGGTCATGTACGCCAGACGGGTCGCCTCGCCGGCGAACACCTGCTGGCCCACCAACCCGTCGTCGACGAGGTTCATCGCGAACTTCAGCATGCGTGTGGCGGTCGGTGACTTGCCGGCGATCGTCGTCGCCCAGTGCAGGCCGACGGACTCAAGATCGGCGTGGTCGACGACGGCGTTCACGGTGCCCATCCGAAAGCCGTCCTCGGCGGAGTACTCCTCGCCCAGGAAGAAGATCTGCCGCGCGAACTTCTGACCCACCTGCCGCGCGAGGTAGGCGGAGCCGAAGCCGCCGTCGAAGCTGGCCACGTCCAGGTCCGTCTGCTTGAAGCGGCCGTGCTGCCGGCTGGCGATCGTCAGGTCGCAGACCACGTGGAGGCTATGGCCGCCGCCGGCTGCCCAGCCGGGCACCAGGCACACGACCACCTTGGGCATGATCCGGATCAGCCGCTGGACCTCCAGGATGTGCAGCCGGCCGGTCCGGGCCGGGTCGACCGCCGCACCGTCGTCGCCGTCGGCGTAGCGGTACCCGTCGCGGCCGCGGATGCGCTGGTCGCCGCCGGAGCAGAACGCCCATCCCCCGTCGGTGGGAGAGGGGCCGTTTCCCGTGAGCAGGACGCAGCCGACGTCTGGAGACTGCCGGGCATGGTCGAGCGCGGTGTACAGCTCGTCGACGGTGTGGGGCCTGAAGGCGTTGCGCACCTCAGGACGGTCGAAGGCGATCCTGACCGCGCCGACGTCGCGGGCGCGGTGGTAGGTGATGTCGGTGAAGTCAAACCCCTCGACGGCGTCCCACCGGTCGGGGTCGAACAGCTCTGACACCACCACGGTGCGCTCCTTGCTCGTGCGGGCAGGTGGCCATGAGTCTGCCGCACATGTCGGACCGTCCCTTCGGGCAGGCTGGGAGGCGTGACCGCCACCGCATCCGTCGAGCAGGTCGCCGGCGCCATCGCCGCCGGCCGGCCCGTCGCCGCGACGGTCGCCGGCGCACAGCTGCGCATCGATCATCCCGTGCCGTTCTTGTGCGTGTACCGCGGGCGGCCGGGGGTCGACCCGGCGGCTGCAGCGCTCGCGCGCATGCAGGGGTCCTACCTGCTGACCGATCGCGTCACCGACGAGGTCCGGCAGCTGGTGGCCGGTGTGCTGGAGGCCCTCGCCGACCGGTTCGGGTCGATCCTGGTGCTCGAGGTCTGGGTCGTGCCCGGTGGCGGGGTGCGGCCGCGTCATGATCTGCTGGCCGCCTCGCCCGAGCCTCCCCCCGTCGCCGAGCTGGTTGCCGCTGCGCTTCGTCGGGCGACGCCGCACGGTGGTCGTCCCGTCGTCGAGGTGGTGGCCGGCGCCGATGTCGCGCCCGGCGACGACGACGTGCTGGTCGATGCCGACCAGGTACGCACTCTCGGGTGCGTCCATCTCGGCGTTGCCGTGAGTCAGCCGACGCAGGCGAGCGGCGGGCTGTTCCCGATGGCGCTGCGGTCGGCCCAGGAGGCTGTCGGTGCGGCCGTGCGCAAGGCCTTGGTCCAGTTCGCCCACGCCACGGCTGACGTACCGCCCGGCGACGTCGTATCGCTCGATCCGGCTGCGTTGGCTGGCCCGGTGCTCGACATCGACCGTCGACTGGCTGCCATCGACGGGCAGCTGGACTTCCTGCTCGCCGTCAGCCCGGTCAACGCCGACGAGGCGTGGGAGGAGTTCCGCGCTTCGTCGTACGCCAGGGCACCGGATTTCCACTACCGACCGCTGCCCGTCGATCCGGACCTCGTTCGTCGCGACCTGTACGCACTGGCGATCGAAGACGTCGACGACCCGGTCGTGGCAGGCCTGCTGCGTGACAAGCGCCACGAGCTGGACCACCGCGCCCGGATGCTGCATGACCGCGACACCCCGGCGTTCCTGTTGGCGAGCACCGCGCAGTACGGCGCCATCGACGACCGGCTGGTCGGATTGGCGCGCGACGCCCTGGAGCAGCTGGCAGTCGACGGCCGCGCCGGCGAGGCAGGGACCGTGCTGGACGCCGAGCAGTTCGCTGCCGCGGCCGACGCCGAGATGGAGCGCTACCGGCAGGTCTGCCCCGACTACGACGCCCAGGTGGTCGTCCGGGACGACGTCCCCGGGGTGATGGTGGTGCGCGGTGATCTGCTGATCGGCAGCACGTACCAGCTGCCGACCGCGCGGGTCGACGCGCTCATCCAGCATGAGGTGGGCACCCACACGCTGACCGAGTTCAACGGGCGCTCCCAGCCGCTGCTGTTGCTGTCGGTCGGCCTGCCGGGCTACGAGGAGACGCAGGAGGGCTTCGCCGTGCTGTCCGAGCACATCGCCGGCGGCCTCACGGTCGCGCGCATGGCGACGCTCGCCGCGCGGGTGCTGGCGTCGCGCTGCGTGGAGGACGGCGCGACGTTCGTCGAGACCTTCCGGTTGCTGCTGGACGAGGTGGGGTTGTCACCCTGGCGTGCCTACGACGTCACCATGCGCGTGTACCGCGGCGGGGGCTGGACGAAGGACGCGATGTACCTGCGCGGCCTCGACGGTGTGCTGCAACACCTCGGCGGCGGCGGGCGCATCGAGCCGCTGCTGGTCGGCAAGCCGGCGCTGTCCTACGTGCCGGTCGTCGAGGAGCTGCTGTGGCGTGCGGTGCTGCAGCCGCCCCGGCTGCGGCCGCGCTGGTTGGACGACCCGGGGACCGCAGCGCGCCTGGACGCCGTTCGCGCAGGCATGACCGTCGTCGAGGTCGCGGCGGCCTGCCGGTAGCGCCGGCGCGCACAGCCGGTTGAAATTTGAGGCGGCTGCGGCCCCAAATTTCAACCGGCTCGCCATAGGCGCCAGATTTCAACCACCTGGCCACGCGTGCGGTGTGGTGCCTCAGCGCAAGGCGAGCAGCGAGGTGCTCACCAGCACCGCGCAGCCGATGCACAACCAGACGACGTAGTCGGTGATGCGGCCGCTGTGCATGAGGCGCAACCAGCGGACGGGGGAGTACGGCGACGCGGACTCGGTGCCCCACGCACCGGGGGCGCCGGCGCGCCGGGCGGTGACGATGCCCAGGCCGAGCGCAACCGCGGCGGCGAGCATTCCCTCGATCACCGAGTCCGCGCTCCACGCCGACGTCCTATCCACCGAGGGGGTGCCGGCCTGGTCGCCGCCGAGGACTGCCGCCGCCTGCACGTCGGCGTCGACGAACAGGCCGGCGGCGTGCTCGGCTGCGGTGACCAGCTGCGGCGCTCCAGTTGCTGCTCCCGCGATCATCAGCACCGCGGCCGTGACGATCATGGTCCGCGGTGTCCGCGCAGGGGCGTGGTCGACGTAGTCCTCGGACTCGTCGGGCCGGTCCGGGTCACGGGGCGCCGGCGCCCCGACGCCGGCGTAGATGCGCAGCCCCGCGCGGACCACCGCCGCGCCCGTCACGGCGGCGATGGCGAGCACCGCCGTGCCCAACCACGCCACGCCGGCGTCCTTGCCGGCGCTGTCGATCAGTGCCTTGCCGGTGAACATGCCGAACGGTGGCATGCCCGCCAGCGCAAGTCCGCCGGCGACGAACAGTCCGCCGGCGGCCGGCGAGCCACGCGCACGGCCGTGCAGCTGCGCTTCGTCGACGCTGTCGAGGTGGTGCAAGAGGATGCCGACCAGCAGGAACAGCGCCGCTTTCACGAACCCGTGGCCCGCGACGTACACCGCAGCGCCGGCCAAGCCCGCCGACGTCAGCAGCCCCCAGCCGGCGGTGACGATCCCGACGTGGGCGATGCTGGAGAAGGCCAGCAAGCGCTTGAGGTGGGACTGCAGCACGCACATCACGGCCGTCACCGCTCCGGTGACCAGGCCGACGGTGAGCAGCACCGCCTGCAAGGCACCGGTGTCCGCGCCGAGCACCTCGGCGAAGACGCCCACGTGGACGCGCGCCGCTGCGAAGATTCCGACCTCGATCAGCACACACCCGAACAGCACGCAGATCGGCGTCGGCGCCACGGCATGCGAGTCGGCGTGCCAGAAGTGAAACGGCAGCAGGGCGGCCTTCACGAACAGGCCCGTCATGATGAGTGCGAACGCCACGACGACGAGCTCGTCGGTGCCCGCTCCGGCCAACCGTTGCCCGGCCTCGGCGATGTTGGGGGTGCCGGCCCGGGCGTAGATCATGGTTCCGCCGACCAGGAACAGCACCGCCCCGATCGTGTTGGTCACGGCGAAGTTGAGCGCACCTGTCAACGGGACGTCGGCCTCGATCTTGAACCCTGTCAAGGCGTACGCGGCGATGCTCATCAGCTCGAGGAACACGAACATCGTGAACAGGTCGGCCGCCATGACGAACCCAGCGAACCCGCCCAGGAACACCAGCGTCAGCGTGTGGTACAGCGTCCCGACGGTGCGGTAGTAACGCCACGAGAAGATGAGGACGGCAGCGGTCAGCACGCCGGCGAGTGCGATGAGCCCGGACGCCAGCGGATCTGCCACCAGCGGGATGCCGACAACACTGCCGCCCTGCGGCCGCCATCCACCGACCCAGTGCACGATCGGCGCCTCGGTCGAGGCCCACGCCAATGCGGTGGCCAGCAGGGCCGAGACAGCAGCCGCCACGACCGCCGCGACGTCGGCGACGCGACGGGGGATGGCCGTCGGCGCGGCCCGCAACAGTGCGGCGACGATCAGGGGCACCGCGAAGGTCAACGGCGCAAACGCGTGGGTCGTCATCCGTCCATGCCCCGCAGCGCTTGCGGGTCGATGGTGCCGTGGCGCTTGTGCACCTGCATGACCAGCGCCAGCAGCAACGCGAGCACCGCGGCCCCGACCACGATGTCGGTCACCGCCAGTGCCTGCACGACGGGGTCGACGCCAGGGGTGCCGACCGGCACGTCGTCGTAGATCGGCGCCGTGCCCTCGGCGCGGTACCCGACACCGAGCAGCAGCAGGTAGGTCGAGGAGTGCAGCACCGACAGGCAGGTCACCAGGTGCAGCAGGTTGCGGCTGGTCGCCATGCCGTACCAACCGGCGCACAGCAGGAACGCCGCGACGACGTACGGCAGCGCGCCGGCCACCGCGGTCATTCGACGTCCCCCTCGACCTGCAAGGCCTGGCGGGCGTACTCAGCCACGATCAGCGCCACCGCCGCCGTCGCCTCGAGGCCGACCAGCACCGACAGCACTGGGATCGTCCCCGCAGACAACAGCGACCCCAGCGCACCGGTGGGCAGGTAGTTCGCGCCCAACGCCCCGGTGACGACGACCCCGACCAGGGCCACGCCTGCGAAGCCGGCCGCCCCCACCGTCTCGCCGGCGTCGAGGACCTGATGCGGCAGCAGCCTGGTCATCTGCCGGTAGCGACCCGCCACATACACCAGGACGGCGGCGGCGGCGACCAGGACACCCCCCTGGAACCCACCCCCGACCGACAGGTGGCCGCGCACGATGATGGCGATGCCGATCAGCGCGGCCGGCGCCACCAGGCGTGCCGCGGCGATGCGCATGGCGTCACTGGTCGCCGCGACGGGTCGGTCACCGACCCGGTCGTCGGGCGTCGTGGTGTGCTCCTGTTCCATCTCGCGCAGCAGCATCTGCACGGACACGGCCCCGGCGAACAAGGCGAAGACCTCGCCGAGCGTGTCCATCAGCCGCAGGTCGAACAGCACGGCGGCGACGGCGTTCGCAGTCTGGCGTTGCTCCACGGCGATGTCGATCATTCGCAGCCCGTAGTCGGCTGCTGTCGCGTCGACCGGCGGCAGGTCGAGCATCGCCCAACCGAGCCCGCCACCGACGACGCCGAGTGCGACGAGGAAGGTGGCGATGCGCACCCGTTCAGCCATGGTCGTCCTTGCGGACCCGGCCGATCGCGAACAGCAACAGCAGCGGTACGGCGACGCCGCTGACCAGCGCCTGCGACAGGGCCACCCCAGGGGCGTGGAACGTCAGGAACAGCACGGCCAGCGTGAGCCCGTAGAAGCCGTACGTCATGGCCTGCCGGGCGGGGTTGCGGGTCGTCACGACCGCCCAGCCGGCGGCCGCCACCAGGATCAGGATCAACGACTGGAGCAGGGTCACTCCGTCACCGACCACTCCCGCCCCTCGGCATCGTCGCCGGGACGGGTGAGCACTGAGCGGGCGGTGGCGTGGGCCACGACCGGTCCGGTGACGACCAGCACGAGTGCCACCAGCGCGGCACGACCCGTCGAGACACCCCAGCCGCTGTGCGCAGCGACCGCGCCGACCAGCAGCACGGGAGCGACCGTGCTGGCGGGCGCCAGGTAGTGCAGCTTGTCGTACGGGTCAGGGAAGGCGATCACCCCGACGACGGAGACCGCCACGGTGACGACGGTGAGCGCGAGCAGCACGGTCGCGACGATCGTCACAGCCAGCGCTCCGCGAAGCGTGCGTAGACCAACCCGGTGATGAAGGACGTCACGGCGAGGACGATCCCGACATCCAGGTACAGCGGCCGGTCCACGGCAACGCCGAACGTGACGAAGCCCAGCGTCGTGATGACGCTCGCCAGCTGCAGCCCGATCAGCCGCTGTGCCACCCGGCCGCGCATGCACACCAGGCCGCCCAAGAGCAGCAGTGCGGCCAGGCCGATGCTGGCAGCCATCCACACGGTCACGAGGTCGTCAGCTCCTCGGCGATCGGTGGGTCATCAGTCGCATGCAGCTCGTGGACCACGATGGTCCCCCGGCGCCGGTCGAAGCCCACGACGTAGGTGTTCGGCATCGCGCTGGTCGTCACGGTGACGAAGGCGCGCCGCGCCGCATCGCTGGGCGCGTCGCCATGTTCGAACGACAGTTCGACGAACCGCCCGGAGACGGGCCGACCACAAAGCCGCGACACCAGGACCCGTGTCAGGACAACCGTGTCCGTGACGCACGTCCACGCCACCGTCGGAAGGTGGTGCAGCCAGCGGCGCTGCAGACCCGGTGGGGCGATGTGGTTGACGGCCCAGGTGCTGAGCACGGCGACCGCTGCCGCGACAACGGCGCCGGTCACCACGTCAGGACCCGCCAGGGATCCGGTCACGGCGATCCACAAAGCCCACAAGCCGAGCCACCGGGGCACCCACGCAACCATCGCCGGCAGCATGCCATCACCGACGCGAAGTAATCCGGGATGCTCCGTTGAAACCGCCGCCGCCGTTCCCTAGGTTCGACGCGCCAGGTCCCCCGTCCGACGCCGCCCAGCCCTCGAGGCGCCGGTCGAGTCACCGATGCGGAAGGGGCGTTCAGGTGGACGCCGCGACAGATCCGACCGACGGACGGCGAAGGCTGCCGTTGCTCAATCGCCGACGCTTCCTGACGGGGTCCGCGCTGGTGGCGGGCGCCGGCGTCATCGGCACGGCCTGTGACCGTGACACCGAGACCTGGCCCGAAGAGCCCGTCGGCGCGCCGCAGATCACCCCGCGGGACGCCGCACCCGTCGGACCCGCACGCGACGCCCTGCAGTTCTTCAACCCCGACCAAGCGGCGGCCGTCGACGCGATGATCGCCCGGCTCATCCCAGGCGACCAGGGCGATCCCGGGGCCCGCGAGGCGGGCGTGCTGTTCTACATCGATCACCTGCTGGCCACCCACACCGGCTGGGCGGAGAAGACGTACACCATGGGTCCGTTCGCCGCGCCGTACGAGGGTGAGCAGGAGCCGCCGGCGGAGGAAGGCGTCGTCTGGGTTCCGGAAGACGAGCTCGAGCGATACGGCTGGCAGACCGGTCTGGTACCGCGGGAGATCTACCAGATGGGGCTACCCCGGCTGGACGCGCTGGCGCAGGAGCGGTTCGGGGACGATTTCGCAAACCTCGACGACGGCGACGCCGACGAGCTGTTGCGAGCGCTGGAGGACGACGATGACGACGACGTCGGGGAGATCTTCGACGAGGTGAGCGCCGGTGACTTCTTCGACCTGGTGCTCAAGCACACCCTCGAGGGGTTCCTGGGGGATCCGGTCTACGGCGGCAACCGGAACATGGCGGGGTGGCGGCTCATCGGCTTCCCCGGATCGCGGCGGTCCTACAGCCCCGGTGACATGCAAAACGAGCGCTTCCACCTGGCGGTAGAGCCGCAGAGCTTGCTGGACCTCCCGCCGTTCAACGCCCACCACGACCACGACCGTGAGCACGACAAGGCCTTTGTCACGGTCCGCAAGCGCCACCCGAACGGACCGATCGACTAGCAAAAGGAGCGCGCGTGCAGGAACACCCGGAAGTCGACGTCGTGACCGTCGGTGCCGGGTGGACCGCTGCGATCATCGCCCAGCAGCTGACCGCCGAGGGATTGTCAGTCGTGTCGATCGAGCGGGGCAAAGCGCAGTGGACGTGGCCGGACTTCGCGCACAACCACGACTATCTGAAGTACGCCAACCGCTACGAGATGATGCACGACCTGTCCAAGGAATCCTGGACGTGGCGGCCGAACACCCGACTGCCGTCCCTGCCGATGCGCCAGTACGGGTCCTTCCATCCCGGCCAGGGACTCGGGGGCGCCGGCGTGCACTGGACGTGTCAGACGTGGCGCTTCCTGCCGATGGACTTCCGGTACCGCAGTCATCACATCGAGCGGTACGGCGAGGACAAGCTGCCTGAGGGCAACACCATCCAGGACTGGCCGGTGACCTACGCCGAGCTCGAGCCCTACTACGACCAGTGGGAGTACGACACGGGTATCTCGGGCAAGGCCGGGAACCTCAACGGCGAGATCATCGAGCGGGGCAACATCTTCGAGGGCCCGCGCTCGCGGGAGTTCCCGCTCCCGCCCCTGCGGACGACCTTGTCCGCCGACCTGTTCCGCGAGGCGTGCGAGGACATCGGCCATCACCCCTTCGTCCAGCCGTCGAGCATCCTGTCCGAGTCGTACGTCGACATGTCCGGGCAGCCGCGTGCGGCGTGCCTGTACTGCGGGCACTGCACACGGTTCGGTTGTGAGGTCGACGCAAAGGCCAGCCCGCTGACCGCCCACATCCCGATGGCGCTGGACACGGGGCGTTATGAGGTCCGGACCCACTCGACGGTGGTCGGCATCGAGGTCAACGACCGGGGGCTGGCGACTGGCCTGCGCTACATCGACCGTCACGGACGCGAGCACTTCCAGCCTGCCGCTCGGGTCTTCGTCACCGCGTATCAGCTGACGAACACGCGGTTGTTGCTGCTGTCGCGCAGCGACGCGCACCCCAACGGCGTCGGCAACGACGAGAACCAGGTCGGACGCAACTACTCGTACCAGATCGTGAGATCGCCGGCCGTGGGGGTCTTCGAGGGCCGGCGGTTCAACACGTACATGGGCAACGGCGCGACGCGCGAGATCATCTACGACTTCCAAGCCGACCTGTTCGACCACGCCGACCTCGACTTCATCGGTGGCGCGTACATCTCGGGTGGGATCGGTGAGCGCGATCCCGTCGGCGGTGCGGAAGACATCCCCATGGACAACGGCAACGGGGCCGAGGGCGAGGGCAACGGTGACGACGCGGCAGACCTCGAGGGCGAGGCCCGCATGTGGGGACAGCAGTTCAAGGACGCGCTGGTCCACTGGGACAGCCACATCCCGATCGGCATCCACGGCGAGTCGATGGCCTTCGAGCAGAACTTCTGCGACCTCGATCCCAACTACACCGACGCCTACGGCCTGCCGCTGTTGCGCATCACCTACGACTTCACCGAGAACGACCGGAACATGTACCGGTTCCTGGCGCAGCGCTGCGCCGAGATCATGCGGGCGATGAATCCCACCCGCATGGAGGTCACCGAGGAGCTGGGCGAGTACAACATCCACGAGTACCAAAGCACCCACAACACGGGGGGCTGCATCATGGGCAGCAACCCGGGTAACTCCGTGACGAACAAGTACGGGCAGGTCTGGGACACCCCCAACGTCTTCGTCACCGGCGCCGCGCTGTATCCGCAGAACCCCGGTGCCAACCCGACCGAGACGTTGTGCGCGCTCATCTACTACACGCTCGACGTCATGAAGCGGCACTACCTGAACCGGCCGGACGAGCTGATGACGTGACCGGTCTCCTCGATCCCCAGGGGCCCGCTGCCGAGCGCATCGCGGGACTGTGGTGGTTGATGTTCTGGCTCGGTCTGGCGGTCTACGTGGTGGTGCTCGCGCTGCTCGTCGTCCCGCTGCTGCGCGGCCGGCGGCGCGCCGCCGCGGGCGAAGGAGAGGAGATCGCCGCGCGCACCGGCAACCTGCTGATCTGGGGTGGCGGGGTCGTGGTGCCGGTGATCATCCTGATGGTGCTGGTCGTCGCCAGCGGCACCGTCGGGGCGCAGGTGCCGTGGAACCGCGACAACCCAGGCAACCAGCTGACGATCGACGTGACCGGGCACATGTTCTGGTGGCAGGTGCACTACCCGCAGGCCGGCTTCGAGACCGCCAACGAGATCGTCATCCCCGCGGGCGAGCCGGTTCACCTGCGAATGACCTCGGTCGACGTCATTCACAGCTTCTGGGTCCCGCAGCTGCACGGCAAGATCGACCTCACGCCCGGTCATGGCACCACGATCACGATCGAGGCGAACCGGCCCGGGGTCTATCGGGGGCAGTGCGCGGAGTTCTGCGGCCTGTCGCACGCCTGGATGCTGATCACCGTCGATGCCCGGGAGCGTGAGGACTTCGACCAGTGGCTCGCGGAGCAGGCGGAACCGGCAGCCGAGCTCACCGACGGCGTGCTGCGCGAGGGACAGCAGCTGTTCACCAGCTCGTCGTGCGTGTACTGCCACACCGTCCGCGGCCACACCGCCGAGAGTCACGTCGGACCAGACCTGACGCACTTCGCCAGCCGACGCACGATCGGCGCCGGTGCGCTGCCCAACACTCGCGGCCACCTGGCCGGGTGGATCGTGGACCCCCAGGCGTCCAAGCCCGGCAACCGGATGCCGGGCACGGATCTCGACGGTGCGGAGCTGCAGCTCCTCCTCGACTACCTGGAGAGTCTCAGGTGAGTGAGGTACCGCCGCAGGGGGTGGTCCGGGACGAGACACCGGACCAGGACATGCTCACGCGCTCGTGGGCGCGTCACCCCGGCGTCCTGGGTTGGCTCGGCCAGTGCAACCACAAGGCGGTCGGCAAGCGGTTCGTCGTCACCGCGTTCGTTTTCTTTTTGATCGGCGGCATCCTCGCCCTGCTGATGCGTGTGCAGCTGGGCGTGCCCGAGGCGGGGTTCCTGGGCCCGGAGGCCTACAACGCCGCGTTCACGATGCACGGCTCGATCATGATGTTCCTGTTCGCGGTGCCCATCCTCGAGGGGCTGGCGATCTACTTCGTTCCCCTGATGGTCGGGGCGCGGGATATGCCCATGCCGCGGTTGAACGCCTTCGGCTACTGGGCGTATCTGTTCGGCGGGCTGTTCCTGCTGTCCAGCGCGTTGGTCGGTGCCGTGCCCGACCGGGGCTGGTTCGCGTACGTGCCGCTGACCGGCCCCGAGTTCTCGCCCGGCGACAACATGGACTTCTGGCTTCTGGGGGTCACCTTCGTCGAGATCTCCGGCATCGTCGCGGCGATCGAGATCATCGTGCTGATCGCCCGGTTCCGCGCGCCGGGCATGTCGTTGAGCCGCATGCCCATCTTCGCGTGGACGGCGCTGGTGACGTCGCTGATGATCCTGTTCGCGTTTCCGCCGCTGGTCGCCGGCAGCGTCATGCTCGAGCTCGACCGCAAGATCGGCACCGCCTTCTACGACCCCGCCCTGGGCGGCAACCCGCTGCTGTGGCAGCACGTGTTCTGGTACTTCGGGCATCCCGAGGTCTACATCCAGCTGCTGCCGGGCGTGGGCATCGTCGCGACCGCCATCGAGACCGCGACCAAACGGTCGTTGGTCGGCCGGACCCTGGCGATCGCCTCCATCGTCGCCATCGGGATCCTCAGCTTCGGCTTGTGGGTCCACCACATGTTCGCCGCCGGCCTGCCGACGCTGGGCATGTCGTTCTTCACCGCCGCCAGCTTCATGATCACCGTGCCCACCGGAGTCCTGATCTTCAGCTTCATCGCGACGCTCTGGCCGGGCGGGTTTCGCTGGACGCCGGCGTTGCTGTGGTCGATGGGGTTCGTCGTGATCTTCGTCCTGGGCGGCATCACCGGGGTGATGGTCGCCAGCGTGCCGTTCAACTGGCAGATCCACGACACGTTCTTCGTCGTCGGCCACTTCCACTACGTGCTCATCGGTGGTGTGGTCTTCCCGATCTTCGCGGCGCTGCACCACTGGTTGCCCAAGCTCACCGGCTGGGCGTTCAGCCGGTCGCTGGCGGTGTGGAGCTTCTGGCTGACCTTCATCGGTTTCAACGTCACGTTCTTCCCGCATCACCAGCTCGGGTTCATGGGCATGCCCCGGCGCGTCTACACCTATCCCGAGCAGTTCGGTTGGGGGCCGCTGAACCTGCTGTCGACGGTCGGCGCGTTCGTCACCGCGTTGGGGGTCCTGCTGTTCGTCGTCAGCGTCGCGATGGCTGCCGTGCGGCGTGAGCCGGCAGGTGACGACCCGTGGGGCGGCGGAACGCTGGAGTGGGCGACGACATCCCCGCCGCCCGGGTACAACTTCGCGACCATCCCCGCGGTCCGCAGCGCAACGCCGCTGTGGGACACCGCCGACCCGTCCTACCGATCCGGCGAACCGTGGCAGGACGAGTATGAAAACCCGGACGAGCTGGTGCGCGTGGGGTTGGCAACGACAGGGCTGGACGCGATCCCCGAGCAGGTCGTCGTCCTGCCCGGCCATTCGTTGTGGCCTCTGCTGCTCGCGCTGTTCATCGCCGTGGCGCTGTTCGGGTTGCTGATCGACAGCGGGCTGATCATGGTGCTCGGGGTGCTGGCGTGTGTGGCGAGTGGGATCGGCTGGCTGTGGCCTGGGAGGAAGCCGTGAGCGTTGCGTCCTCGCGCTGGGCCACGCCGGTGACGCCAGGCGCCGCCCGTGTCCGCACGGTGGGCTGGTGGGGGATGATGCTGGGCATCGTCGCGATGGTGAAATTCCACATCACCGTCGGGGCGGCGTACTTGTACGTCCGCTGGGGCCACACGGAGTGGCCGCCGGCGGGCTTCGAGCGACCGGGTCTGACCCCCCTGTTGATCTTGGTGCTGCCGATCGCGGCGCTCGCGCTGCTGTCTTGGGCGCGCGCCGGCGCGCGTGAGGGGAGCGCCGGTCGGCTGCTCCCAGCGGTCACCGGTGCTGCTGCCATCGGCCTGGTCGCCGTGGTGTTGCGCAGCCTCACATACGTCAACGCGCCCTTCGGCTGGGATGAGCACGCGTACGCGTCGCTGTTCTGGTTGCTCGGCGGGTACGAGATCATCATCCTGACCGTCGGGGTGCTGTTCGCCGCGGTCGTGGTCGTGCAGGTCCTCCTGGGCGTGGTCAACGACCGGGATTACGACGTGCTCGAGGTCACCACGGTGTACTGGTGGTTCGCAGTGATCACGTCGGCGATCTCGCTGACCACCCTGTACCTGGGGGCGCTGCTGTGACGCAGGAGATCCCGGAACTTCGGGTGCGCGCGAAGCAGCAGGCGATGGCCTGGTTCGGCCTGCTCGGCGGTCCCGCCGTGTGGGGCGTGCACCTCGGGCTGAACTACGCCTTCGTGCCCGAGGCATGCGCCGCGGGCGGCGCGGCCCTGCTGCACGTGTTCACCGTCGTGCTGTTGGCCGCCGGCGTTGCGTCGCTGCTGGCTGCCTGGAAGGTCCGCAGCACCGCGCTGACGCACGCCGATGAGCGGGTCGGCGAGCGCAACCTGTTCCTCGGAACTGCCGGGATGGCGCTCGCGGGGCTGTTCATCGGCGTCATCTTCATGGAAGGCCTGCAACCGCTGTTCATCGACCCGTGTCTGTGACTGGAGACGACGACGTGCGACGACGGTTGGCGGGGTGGGCGACCGGGGTGATCCTGGTCGCCGTAGCCCTCGTCGCGTGCCGTCAGGCCCCCGTCGCGCAGGAGGTCGAGCAGGGCCGAGCTGCCTTCGTCGGCTACGGCTGCCACACGTGTCATTCGGTGGGCGACATCCGCCAGGCCAACGCGCGCGTCGGCCCACGGCTCGACGGGTTCGCCGACCAGCGCATCATCGCGGGGCGGTTGCCGAACAACCCACCGAACCTCGTGCGGTTCATCCAGAACCCTCAGGAGGTCAGCCCCGGCAGCGCCATGCCGAACATGAACGTCAGTGATGAGGACGCCGCTGCCATCGCGGCCTACCTGCACAGCCTCCAGGAGCAGTGATGCACTGGTCGGCGTTCGACCCATGGCTGTTGACCGCGACCCTGGCGGTCGGGTTGCTGTACGGCCACGGCGCGCAACGCCTGCGGGGCAGCGGCGCCGTGAGTCGCCGACACCTGACGTGGTTCTGGTTGGGGATGACATTCCTCATGGTGTCGGTCGCCCCGCCGCTGGAGCAGCTCAGCGGCCGGTTGTTGTCCGCCCACATGGTTCAGCACCTGCTCATGGTGGTCGTCGCTGCGCCGCTCATCGCCGCGGGGCGACCGCAGATCGTCGTCCCTGCGGCGTTCCCGCCGGCAGCGCGCCAGCGCCTACAGCGGTGGCGGGTCCGTCTGCGGGCGTCGTCGTCGACGGGGGCGCGGCCGGCCGCGCTGGTCGCCCTGGCTGCCGCCCATATCGTCGTGGTGTGGGCGTGGCATGTGCCCGCCGCATACGAGGCGGCGCTGGTCACCCCGTGGCTGCACCTGCTCGAGCATGTGACGTTCCTCGCGACGGCCACCGCCGTGTGGGTGGTGCTGCTCACGCCCACACCCAGAGCGCGCCTGGGCCATGGTCTGGGTGTGCTGAGCATGGCCGCGATCCTGATGTCCGGGGGAGCGCTCGGGGCGCTGCTGACCCTGGTGAGCACGCCGCTGTACGGCCACTACACCGGCTCGGCGCAGTGGGGCCTGTCTGCCCTGCAGGACCAGCAGCTGGCCGGGGCGATCATGTGGGTGCCGGGAGGCGTGTTCTACGGCGTCGTGTGCGCCGTGTTGCTCGTGAAGTGGTTGCGCCTGCTGGACGGCGCCGCGGCGGACGGGGTGATCGCCGGGCGCTGATCGTCTACGTGCCCGCCCCCGGCTGCGGTTGGGTCGAACGCAGCCGCACGCCGTCCAACATGGCCTCGGTCTGCCGGCAGGCGGCGCGGACGCGTTCGACGTCGGCCTCCTGGGCCACGTTGTGCTCGGCAGCTTCCAGGACCAGGCCCAGCTCGTGGCGCACGGCGGTGACCTGCCCGGGCAGAACGGCCGCCGCGCCGGTCTCACGCAGGAGGTGGACCAGCGCGAGCATGACGTCAGGATCGGTGCTGCCGTACCGGCGGATCGGTCCGCAGGCGAGTGCCAGGTAGTCGGTGTAGGTGAGCCGGTGGACGTAGGCCAGCAGTCGGCCCTCGTCGTCGTGGCAGGCGATGTCTGCAATGTGCCGGCGGGCGAGCACCGACAGGACCGAGGACAGATGGCCGGTCGCGTCGATGGCGGTCGTCGGGTCGTTCAGTCCCGTTGACAGCGCCTTGGTGGCCATGTCGACCAGCTGGCGCACGCCGTACGACACGTCCTGCTGCAGCGTCCGCTCGTGGCCGATGGTGAATGCGGCATTGACCGCCCGCGTCAGGTCCTCGGGCTGGGCCTCACCGGCGCCCCAGGCCCAGGCCAGGACGCCGTCGGAGACCACGCGGTCACCGACACGAACGGCGCTGACCACGACGGTGCCCGAGGTCTGTGCTGCCTCGGCCAGCGAGTCGGCGGTGACCGCCTGCACGATGCCGCTGGTCGTGGCTGGGATCGGCAGGGCATGTGGTGGGATCTCGGGCGGCGTTGGGGGCGTGGCGCCTGCGTCGAGTGGTCGGGGGTGGACGGCGTCGATCGTGGCCAGCGTGTCGGACTCGGCACGCTGCATCAGCGTGTCGGCGCGGATCTCGCTGGTGATGTGGTGGATGAAGTACACGAGCGCGGCGACCGAGGCGAGGACCAGCAAAAAGCCGACGGAAACCGCAAGCGCCGGCACGAACGGCTCGCCACCCTCCTCGCGGATGGTGCGCAGGACCACCAGCGCGTAGACGAACGTGGACAGGAACACGCTCATCACGATCTGGTTACCCGGCCGGCGCAGGAACGTGCGCAGCAGGCGTGGCGAGAACTGCGACGAGGCCAGCTGCAGGGTCACGACGGTCAGTGAGAACACCAGCGACGTGACGGTGATGACCGAGGCCGCGATGGCTTCGAGGATGCCGCGGGCGCCCTCGGGACCTCCCGGGAACAACCACTGACTGAAGAAGCGGTCCTCGGAGACGTCCACGTTGGACAGCACCACGCCGAGCACCACGGCCAGCGTGATGCTGACCGCCGGCAGCACCCACAGCGAGCTGCGCGCGTACTCGGTGATCGCAGCGACGGTGCCGTGCTTGTCCGTCACCGTTGGATCGCCTTGTGCGCCGCGGCCAGCGCCTGCTCGGACTCCGTCACGAGAATCACGGCGTCGCCCTCACGCAAGGTCACGTCGCGTTTCCCGATGGTCGCATCGTCGCCTCGGACCACGGCGACCACCATGGCGCCGTCGGGGAGGTCGAGATCCCCGATCGTCCGGGCATCCGTGGCGGGACCGCACGTGACCTCTGCGAACTGCAGGTGACCCTGCACGGCCTCGGCGACGTCGATGCGCGGATCTCCATGCAGGGCCGCCTCCACACGGGCGGCGGCGGCCATCGTCGGTGCCACCACCTCGGACACGCCGATCTCTTCCAGGGCGCCCCGCAGCGCGTTGGATTGCAGCCGAACGACGATCCGGTTGACCTTTGCGCGGTGCGCGAGCATCGCCACGACGGTGTTCAGGGCGTCCGATCCGGTCGTCGCGACGACCGCGTCGGCCTTGTCGATCTGGGCGTCGCGCAGCATCTCGGGGTCGGTCGCGTCGCCGTGGAGGACCAGCGCGTCGAAGTCGTCCGACAGGGATCCGACCGTCGACTGGTCCGGGTCGATGACGACCAGCTCATGGCCGCCCGCCTCGGACATGTCCGACAGCACCTGGCGTCCCAGCTGCCCGCCGCCGGCGATCACGATGCGCATGTCCCGTCCTTACCCTCGAAGCCAGTTGCGGGGGTGCAGCAGCACGAGTGCCGCCAGGATCTCGATGCGTCCTACCCACATCGTGAAGGCAAGTAGCAGCTTGGCCCACGCCGGCAGGTCGGGCGACGTCACGCCGACGGACAGCCCCACCGTCGACAAGCCGGAGATCACCTCGAACACGGCGTCTTCGAACTGCGCGCCCGCGGCGCTCAGCGCTACCGCGCAGGTGAACAGCAGCAGGAAGTACGCGGCGACGAGCGCAAAGGTGTGGCGAACCTCCGACTCGTCCACGGTGGCGTGCTGGACCTTGACCGGGATGGCCGCCTGCGCCGGCAGCAGCGCGCGCGACACCGCCCATGAGACCACCCGAAGGATGATCACCAGCCGCAGCAGCTTGATGCCACCGGCCGTCGAGCCCAGGGAACCGCCGACGATCATCAGCCCCGCAGTCGTCAGCCGCGCCCCATCCGTCCATTCGGCGGGGTCACTGATCTGGAAGCCGGTGGTCGTCACCGCCGAGGTCGCATGGAACGCGCCGGCAGCAAGGCCCTGGTCCGGCTCGGCGCCGAACAGGGCGAGAGCGGCCGTCCCGACGGCGATGAGCACGACGAGCGTGCGCAGCTGTGCGTCGTCGGTAAGCCGCCGCCAGCCGCGTCGCCACACGATGACGGCCAGCGGCAGGCTCGTCGCCCCGATCGCCATGAACACCCCGGCGGCAGCGGCCACCGGGGCGGCGTCGTAGGCGGCGAAGCTGTCGGGAAACGGGGTGAACCCGCCGGTGGAGGCCAGCGACAGCCCATGGACCAGACCGTCGAACGCACCCGCTCCGGCCGCCCACAGCGCAACAATGCCGGCGGCGGTGACGGCCGCGTAGATGCCGATCACGATCCGGCCGGTCGCAACGACGTTGCCCATGAGGTTCTGCTGGCCGAACTCGGCGGCGTAGAGCTTGGCGCCGGCGCTGCCGGGGCCCGCCAGGACCACCAGGGACAGCACGATGATCCCGGCGCCTCCCAGCCACTGGCTGTACCCGCGGAAGAACAGCAGGCTGCGTGGCAAGGCCTCGACATCCATCACCGTCAGCCCTGTGGTCGTGAAACCGGACATGGCCTCGAAGAACGCATCGGTCGGCCCTGCCACCCGCAAGAAGGCGGTCGCCCCGGCCAACGCGAACAGCACATAGGCGGCGGCCGTCAGGGCCATCGCCTCCCGCAGACCCAAGGCACGCCGCGGTGCCCGGCGCAGCAGCCACCCCAGTGCCGCCGTTCCAGCCGCCACGCCGGTGAACACGCCGGCCTGGACCCCATCGGCGAGCAGGAGCGCTACGGCCGCCGGAACGACGAGCGTCCCCCCCAGGAGAACGAGGAGGGTGCCCGCGTGGTGGCTCAGGTGCGTCAGGGGCAACGGACGCACGAACCGGCTGACGGACACGCTGCCACGCTAACCATGCGGCTGCCCGCAGAAAAGGCCGCGCGGGCCGCCTCAGGCAGGAGCCGAGCCGCGCGGCGCCGAACTCCTCCTGTGCTGGCGTGCCACTCAGGCGCGCACCGACGCGTGGGGGACGTCATGAGGCGGTCATCGAGATTCGTGGCGTTGGGGGTGTCGGCGGCGCTGCTGTTGCCGCCCGGCGGGGCGGTCGCCCAGCCGCAGACCGTGGCGCCGGCCGTGCGGGTCGTGGCGGGGGGGCGTCCGCAGGTCACGTCCGCGACCGCCACTCCCGACGGTGTGCATCGAGTTGTGGCGCTGCCGGTGGCTGCGGCGCTGCGGCGCGCCACGACAGCCGACCAAGTGCGCGCAGTCATGGCGGGGGCGCCGACATCCGGCGAGGAGACGGTCGAAAGCGAACCGCAGTCGTTCCGCGCGTTCGACGCCGACGTCGCTCCGGTCGGTGACCTCGACGGTGACAAGCGCCGGGACGTCGTGGCCGCACGCATCACGCAGGACGGCGTGCGCTTCCTGGGGCTGAAGGGCAGCACCGGCGTACGTCTGTGGCGCCTGGACCTGGCGACCGGCCCGGACGTCTACCCGTCAGTGCAACCGCTGCGCGGGCGCGGTTCCGCGGGGGTGCTGCTGGTGACGCGCGCGTTCTCCGACGTTGCGGACAACGAGGCGACCTGGTCCGCGACCATGACGACGACGCTGCACGCGGTTGACCCCGACGGCACCGTCCGGTGGAGCCGAACGTACGACGGCACGCTCAGCGCCTCCGCGGCGGCGTTCAGCGCGACCGGTCTGGTCGACGTCGTCGGGGTGGGGCCTGCGGTCGATCGGGGCGACGACGTCGTGGTGTCCGTCACAGATCTGGCGTACTCGGCCGGCGCCGGCGGTAAGACCACCGTCGAGGTCATCCAGGGCGCAACTGGTCACACCGCCTCGGTCGCGCAGGCCTCCTCCACCGACGACGCGCCGGCCGCCGGCCTCGTGGGTGACCTGGACGGGGACGGTCTGCGCGACGTCGTCGTTGCCTCCTCGGCCGCGACGCGGGTGAGCCTGACGGCGCAGCGTGGAGTCGACGGCCGGCCGCTGTGGAGCCAGCAGTTCGACAGCGCGCCGGCGGTCTGGCTGGAAGCGGCGGGCGACACCACCGGCGACGGTGTCGGCGATGTGCTGGTGTACGGGTTCGACTTCTGGGCCGACCAGCCGATTCAGGCAACCGTTGTCTCTGGCAGCGACGGCGCCGCCCAGTGGAGCCGCCAGACGGGTGGTGCGTGGGCCGTGGGCGACATCGACCGTGACGGTCGGGCCGACGTGCTGACGGTCGACGACATCTGGACGCTGCGGGCGCTGGGCTACCGCTATGTCGCCATCAGCGGCAGCGGCCGACGGCTGTGGGCCAAGTCCTACACCGTGCGCACGCCGTCGGGCGGCTACTTCGCGATGGGCGGTATGGGCCTGGTCGGAGACGTGGACCGCGACCGGGTTGCCGACGCGGGCCATGAGATCGAGTTGTACGGCGCGAGCGGGAAGAAGGTCGTCGAGCGTGGCGTCGTGCGCTCCCGCACGGGTGTGAAGGCCTTCAGCGGAGCGGTCGGCTCGCCGCTGTACGCGTCGCTGGACCGTCGGGGCGACGATCTGATCTCCACCCGCCGGGCCAAGGGCGGCACAACGCGGCTGGTCGCGCGCGACGGTCGCAACGGCTCGGCGCTGTGGCGGCACTCGCTGAGCGCCAAAGGTGTGGAGTTCGTGTGGCCGCGCGGCGCGGACCTGACCGGTGATCGGCGCGCCGAGGTGGTCGCCATGGTGTTCACGCGCCGCGGCACGAAGGTCCGTGTCCTGGACGCAAGTGGCCGACTGCTGTGGCGACGGTGATGCCCCAGATGCCGCGGGGACGGTGATCGGCCGGCGCGACTGACGGTTCCGCGTCCACCCTGGCTACGGTGGCGGTGCCGGTGCGGGGAGCAGCACGTCGACTCGCTCGCCCTGCACCTCCTCGACGCCAGGAGTCGCTGATGACGTATTCCATCATCGCCCGAGACGACCGCACCGGTCAGATGGGGGTGGCGACGCAATCCCAGGCGTTCGCCGTGGGCAGCAGCGTTCCCTGGGCGCTGCCCGGCTATGGGGTCATCGCCACCCAGTCGATGGGCGAGCCGATGTACGGCGACCTGGGGCTGGACAGCCTCCGAGCGGGGTTGACTGCGGCCGAGGCGCTGACGGCTCTCCGCAGCGTCGACCCGCATCCCGAGCGTCGCCAGGTCGCGATGGCCGACGGGTACGGCAACTTCGACGTGTACACCGGTGATGCCTGCGTCCCCGTGGCCGGCCACCGGCTCGGGGACGGCTGTGCCGCGCTGGCGAACATGGTGGTCTCCGAGGCGGTGTGGGACGCGATGGTGCAGGCATGGGAGTCAACGGGTGACCGCACCATGCCCGAGCGACTCGTCGCCGCCCTGCACGCCGCCGAGGACGCCGGTGGGGACTTCCGCGGTCGTCGCTCCGCTGCGCTGCTCGTCGTCCGCGCCCGGCGTACCGGCCGCCCCTGGCGGGACCAGCTGGTCGACCTTCGCGTGGACGATCACGACGAGCCGGTGGTGCAGCTGGACCGTCTCATGCGCCGCAACCACCGCTACCACGTGACGGTAGAGGCGTTCGATCTCGCCCTGGGTGGGCATGCCGCGAAGGCGGTCGAGCGCCTGGCGGACATCCCCGACCCGGATCCCGCCGGCGACCCCGACGTCACGCTGTGGACCGCCATCGTCTTCGCGCTCGCCGGCGAGGACGACCAGGCGCGGACGCTGTTCGGCCGGCTGGGTGATGTCGCCCCGCAGTTCATCGAGGCGGCCCGCCGGTTCAACCGCGTCGGGCTGGTGCCTCAGCCGGAGCGGCTTGAGGCGCTGCTGCCTGACGCGTCGTGACCGGCGGCCGCACCAACCCGGCGGGCCGGAAGCGCCGCCGCCACGGCGGCGGCCAGTACCAGGCCGGCGCCGGCCACCGCGACGACCGTCAATCGCTCGGCTCCGACCGTGGCGCCGATGAGCAGGGCACCGACCGGCTCGACGGTGGCGACGATCGCCGCCCGTGAGGCTTCCACGGAGCGCAGGCCGGTGTAGTACAGCAGCACGGGCGCGTAGGTCGACACCACCACCAGCCCGACCACCAGCGCCCACACACGCGGGGGGTGGGCGCCGGGCGCGGCGAACGGCAGGATCACCGCGGCGCCGGCCAGCAGCGTCCACGCGCTGATGGTCAGCGGGTCGTGGCGCGCGAGCAGCTGCTTACCGGCCACGTACCACGAGGCGTAGGACAGCCCCGCCGCCATACCCCACGCCAGCGATGCGGGGGACACCCGAACCCCGGTCCCGCCTCCCAGCGCGACGAGGACCACACCGCCAACCGTCACGGTGACCAGCGCCGCGCGCCGGCGGTCGACACGCTCGCGGAGCACGGTGACGGCACCGATCGCCACCCACGCCGGCGCGGTGTACAGCAGGATCCAGGCAAGGCTCACACCACCCAGGTCGATCGCCTGTGCCAGCGCGACGTAGAAGACCCCGACGGCCACGATGCCGAAGGCCACCAGCCGCCCAGCCTGGGCTGACGACCCCGCGCCGAGCCGCCGGCCGACGGCGGCGTGCGCCGTGAACAGCAGACCGCCACCCAGCGCGCGCCAGAACCCGATCTCCACTGCGTCCATCCCATTGCGAAGCAACGAGGGCGTGAACACTCCGATCAGCGCCCACAGCAGGGCGGCCGCCCCGACCAGCAGTAGGCCGGTCGGTACGGCTCGGGTAGGGGCGACTGCGCGCACGACCTCCATGGTGCGCGCCGTGACCGCCCTGGCGCTAGCGGCGCACCCGCACCGGGATCGAGACCGCCCCGCTCACGACCCGGTCCAGCCGCTGGCGGACCGCCCGGTTGACGAACGTCTCCTGTCCCGTCTCCTCGTCGAAGTCCATCAGCGAAAGGCGCGCCGTCAGCACGTCGTTGCGGGGGGCCTTGGCCATGGACTTGAGCAGCTCGTCGAACGACTGCGGGCCGGTGGGGCCCTCGTCGCACGGCTCGAAGCCGCAGTCGACGATGAACTCCTCCGCCGCTTCCATCTCGAACTCTTCGCCGCGTCCCGACACGACGAGGTCGCCGAAGCCGCGCGCCCGGCGGGGGACCGTCAGCTCCCGCTCGATGACCTTGCGCACGCCGCCGATGTCCAGCACGACTTGCAGGGCGAGGACCTCGCCGGGGGTCACCCGCAGGCGCTTGGGCGTGCGCCACGCGTCGTTGCGCCACACCCGCACACGCCGGACGCGGTATTCGTGCACGTCCTCCTCGACCCCTCCGTGGATCCAGATGCCCGTGAAGCGGACCTTGCGGAAGGGGTTGTTCTGCAGCGTCACGAGGTCGTCGATGAGGTCGAACGAGGACTCGAAGGTGATGTCGTACTGCGAGGTGTACCGGTTGCCGCGCTCCATCCGCCACGGCTTGCCGTTGCCAGTCACGCCTTCGATGGCCCAGCGCAGATCGGCGCTGCCGTCGGACCAGTGGTCGGCGATGTCATCGAGGTGCGTCAGCGTGTGGATGAACCCGAGGAACGGCACATTGGCCTGCCCGACGACGTCGCTGACCGCCCGGCCGCGCTTGCCGGTGTCGGGGGAGTGGAACCTGGATACCACCGGAACCGTGGAGATCGCACCGCCGAGGTGGGCGCGAATGCCGGCGCCGCGGTCCTGGTCCAGCCGGCCGACCAGGCCACCGACGGTCGCCATCTTGTACGAGCCGAACATGCGGTCGCGGACGACGTAGGCGTCCGTGCCGTGGTTCGCACCCATGTGCGTCCGCCCCGCGAAGAAGAACGGGTGGCCGAACGCCATGGCGTAGTCGCCGCACGTGTAGGTGGTTGTGCCGGTGCCGGCGGCCGTGACGTACCCATAGGACAGCGCCGCGGCGAATGTGTCACCGGGAGCGACGGTGGCGGGGGCGGTCGCCGTCGTCGTGGCGGTGCCGGGGGCCGCGAGGGACGGGACCTGCAGGCCGGCGCGCGCCGCGGTCCGGCGGACCAGCGGCAGGCGGTTGCTGGTCACACCGGAAAGGCTCAGCGGCACCGTCAACGCTTCGAATCGCCGGGCCTGGTCTGCGGGAACGCCCGAGGACGCGGACACCTGCTGCGCGCCGGCGCTGCTGATCGTCGCGCTGGTCGCCAGGGCGCTGGTCGCCGGATAGCTGCGGACCTTCTCCATCTGATACGCCGGCTGGAGGCCGGCGATGGTGGACTCGCCGTCCCACGCCAGCCCGAACGCGACCGCGCCGACGAGGGCGTCGGGTCCGCCCGTACCGTTCACCGTGTACACCGGGGAGCCGGACATCCCGAACCAGATCCCCTTGCCCTCGGTTACCGGCGAGCCGCTGACCGCGCGCGCCACGACCAGCGGCGCGCCGTCCTGCAGTGCGCCCCGCTGGACGTGCTCGACGACGAAGTCGATCGCCGTAGGAGTGTCCCCGCCTTCGACGGTCAGCCCGATCAGCGGCGTACCCGGCGCCAGCGCCTCAACCTCGGCCTTGTCCAGGATCGACAGGTCGGGGCAGGCGGATGGCGTCGTCGCTGCCGACGCGGTCGGCACGGACGGCGCATGCGCGAGCGCCAGCGCCGCCACGACCGCCGCGGTCAGGATTCGTGCGCCGCGAGACCGCAGCGTCCAGCTGTTCATCATGACCGTCCCCTCGCCCCCGACGAACGGTGGCATGCCGACCAGCACGCGCAGACCCGCCCAGCGGCAGTGTGCGCCCGGCGGTGGGGCACGTCAATGATCGGCGGCTGCTCGGCGCGGCTCGAGCGGGATGTCCACCGGCTCGTCGAGGGCCAGGGTGAAGCGCTCCCCCCGCACGGTGACGGTCAAGGGGTCACCCTCGGCGACGCGCAACGTCAGACATCCCGGCGTGAGGTCGACGACGAGTCGGCTGCCGCGGACCAGCAGCGGGAAGCACAGCCGGCTCCAGTCTGACGGCAGCAGCGGATCGAAGGAGATGTGACCGTCGAAGTCCCGCAGACCGCCGAAGCCGTACACCAGCGCCATCCACACGCCGCCGGTTGACGCGATGTGGATCCCGTGGTTGCTGTTGCCGGCGACGTCGGCAAGGTCCATCAGCAGGGCACGGCGGAAGTGGCTCATTGCGCGCCACTCGTCGCCGATCTCGGCGGCAACGATGCTGTGCACCGGTGGGGACAGTGAGGAGTCGGCGGTCGTGAGCGGGTCGTAGTACTCGTAGTTGCGCCGCTTCTGCTCCAGTGAGAACTCGTTGCCCAGCAGGAACATCGCGAGCACGACGTCGGCCTGCTTGATCACCTGGTGCCGGTAGATCACCAAGGGGTGGTAGTGCAGCAGCAACGGGAAGTGCTCGGCCGGCGTGGCGTCGAAGTCCCAGACCTGCCGATCCAGGAACTGCGCGTCCTGCGGGTTGATCCCGCGCCGCTCGTTGAACGGGACGTGCATCGCCTCGGCCGCCCGCCGCCACTGGTCGATCTCGGACTGCTCCAGCGCCAGGTCGACCGTCAGCGAGCGGAACCGCTCTGGGTCGTCGCGCTGGAGGTCCTCGAGCACCGTCACGGCATAGTTCAGGTTCAACCGCGCCATCAGGTTCGTGTAGGCGTTGTCGTTCACGACCGTCGTGTACTCGTCGGGCCCGGTAACCGTGAACAGGTGGAAGGCGCCGTCCTCGCCGAAGAACCCCAGATCGGCCCACAGCCGGGCCGTCTCGACGAGCAGCTCGACACCCATGCCGTACAGCAGCGCCGTGTCGCCGGTGACGTCGACGTAGTGCTTCATGGCGTAGACGATGTCGGCGTCGAGGTGGTACTGCGCCGTCCCTGCCTGGTAGTACGCCGAGGCCTCTTCGCCGTTGATCGTCCGCCACGGAAACAGCGCTCCGGCGTGGTTCATCTCGCGTGCCCGCTCACGCGCCTTGTCCAGCATGCTGTGACGGAACCGCAGCAGGTTCTCGGCAACCCGGGGTTCGATGTAGCACAGGAACGGGAGCATGAAGATCTCCACATCCCAGAAGTAGTGGCCCTCGTACCCGTGTCCGGACAGGCCCTTGGAGGGGATGGAGCTGCCCTCGGCACGGGCCGATGCCTGGAACAGCTGGAACTGGTTCCAGCGGACCGCCTGCTGCACGGCGTCGTCGCCCTCGACCTGGACGTCGCTGCGGTCCCAGAAGTCGTCGAGGAGCTGACGCTGCTCGGAGGCGATCGTGTCAAAGCCTTTGCCGACGGCTCGACGCAGCACCCGACCGGCACGGTCGATCAGCTCCCGCGGCGGCACGCTGCGCGACGTGTGGTACGCGGCGAACTTGGTCAGGGCGATCGGGGTGCCCGCGGTCGCCTCGATGATGTAGGTGACCTTGCCGATGTCCTCGGTGACGTGGCTGGTGACCTCGTGCGCGCAGGCGGTGTCCAGCTGGTGCTCCACACCGCAGCCGAGCGTCATCTTGCTGCTGGCGGCTCGGTAGCCGAGCAGGATGCGGCCGTCGTCCAACCGGTGGTCGGTGCAGTTGAGCACCCGGGCATTGAGCTTGCGGACGCGCGGGTCGAACTCGCCGGGACGGTCGTCTGGCGCGCCGGCGTCTTCTCTGTTGACGACCTGTGAGGAGATGACGATCGGCGCGTCGCCGTCGAGCAGCTCGACCTCGTAGTGGATGACCGCCAGGTGGCGGTAGCGCAACGAGACCAGGCGGCGTGACCGCACCCTGACCCGCTTGCCAGAAGGCGTCTGCCACACCAGCGAGCGCTCGAGCAGGCCGGCGCGGAAGTCCAGGACACGCTCGTAGTGCAGCAGGTTGGCGGTCGGCAGGAACAGCGGTTCGTCGTCGACGTACAGCTTGATGATCTTGGCGTCGGGGACGTCCAGGATCGTCTGCCCGGTCTTGGCCAGCCCGTAGGCCTCCTCGGCGTGGACGATGGGCCACGTCTCGTGGAAGCCGGCGATCAGGGTGGACTGCTCGTGCGCGGGGCGACCCTCGTCGTGGCTGCCACGCAGGCCGAGATGGCCGTTGGCGACCGTGAACAGCGTTTCGGTCCGCGGCAGGAACCGTTCGCTGAAGCGGCGCTCCACCAGGCGCCACGGGTCGACGGGATACTCGTGTTGCGGCAGCGGCACCGGTTCACGACGTCGCACGTCGGCGATCCCTTCACAGTGGGTCCGCCGCATTATTGCCTGTAGCAGGCGCTGGGTCGGGGACGTCGGCGGGGCAGCTCAGACCTCGAACCACACCACCTTCTCGTGGCCGTCTGCGCTGGTACCCCACGATCGCGAGAGCTCCTGCACCAGCAGCAGGCCCCGCCCGCCCAACGAGTCGGCGGCCGGCGCCTTGAGCTCCAGCGCCCCGCCGCCGTAGTCGGTGACCTCGACGCGGACGTGGTCGGCAAGGTTGTACACCCGCACCGTGACGGCGCTGCGCGCATGCACAACCGCGTTGCTGACCAGTTCGGTCGTCAGCAACATGACGTCGTCGACGTGGCTGGTACGCCGCCACCGCTGCAGCGTCGATTTGACGAACTGCCGCGCTCGGGAGGGGCTGTCCATCTCGGCCGACAGCTGCAACGTCTCCGGCTCGGGGGACACGTCGTCGACAGGTGGTTGCTCGGGGTCGCCGAGGACCGCAAGCAAGCGGCTGATCAGATCCTCCGGGCTGATGCCCTTGACCAGGTAGGCGCGCGCGCCCGCTGCCAGGGCCGTCTGCTCCATGCGGTCGGCGTCGAAGCCGGAGAGGACGACGACGGACGTGGAGGGCACCGCCTGGCGTATCAGCGGCAGTGCCTCGAGACCGTCCATGACGGGCATGGACAGGTCGAGCAGCGTCAAATCGGGGCGGTGCTCGACGGTCGCGTCGACGGCCTCCCGACCGTTGCGCGCCTCGGCGACGACGTCGAACTTCCCGCTGGACTCCAGCACGATGCGCAGGAGCGTGCGGAGGTAATCGACGTCGTCGGCGACGACTGCGCGATAGGGGGGTCGGTCACTCACTGGAGCCGCTCGCGGCTCGCCGGCGGCGCAGGTCACCTGGGCCCAGTTCGGTGCCGACGCTCTTCTCGCCCAGAAGATCGGAGATGATCTTGCGGGACGCCGCCAGCGTGTGCTCGACGGCGGCCATCCCGCCTTCGGTGTCATCGACCTCGAACGACAGCTTCGCGGTGGCCAGCCCCTGGACGATGTTGTCGTGGATCTCCAACGCTTGGCGCTGGCGCTCGCGCATGTCCTCGAACAGCGCCGCGCCGCGGACCAGCGCTGGGAACCGGCCGCGCAACGTCCAGTACCAGATCCCCACTGCCGCGGTGACCACGTCCCACATCGCGACGTGCGCTTCGTTGAAGGCGGTGCGCATGGCCTCGCCGATGGCGGCGTCGTTGCCTACCGCGGGCAGCAGCTGGTGCAGCGGATGACCCCCATGGTGGATGGCGCAGGTGAAGAAGATCCCGGCGGTTGCCGTCGCCAGCGGGTTGTCGCGCAGCCGGCCGCCCTCCTGCACCAACCTGCGGGTGATGCTCAGCCCGATGGCGGTGTACACGACGGTGATGACGACGTTGGCCGCCGCGCCCAGGTGCCACCATTGCCAGTCCATGAGGCCTCCTCGCTGCCGGTCTGCGGCGGACGCACCGGCCGGCACGAGCCTACGCCCGCATGGCGTACGGGCGGGGGACGGCCACCGCCCCCTCCTTCCGGGATCTGGAAAAAATGACTCATTTTGACCATGGTCGCTGGCCGCGGCCACGCCGACTATTTCCTCTACCTCTCATCTCCCTGGGCAAAAAGGTCTGAATGCCGATGAACGCCATGTCCTTCGGGGCGGCGCTGCGCCGCCGGGCGGCCACAGCGGCCACCCTCACCGTCGCCGTCGCCGCCGCGCTGCTGGTCACGGCGCCACCGGCGTTCGCCGAGTACAAGACCCGAGCATTTGTGACGCGGGTGCTCGACGGTGACACCATCGAGGTCGACACCAACCGCGACGGCAAGACAGACCAGACGATCCGGTTCATCGGCGTCGACACCAACGAGAAGAATCAGTGCGGCTATGCCGCGGCCACCCGCCTGCAGAAGCGACTGCTGCAAGGCCGCTGGGTCACGCTTGCCACCGACGTCAAGAACGCCGTGGGGCAGGTCGAGGACGGTGAGGGGAAGGCTCGGCCGCTGCGCCGTGTGTACGTGAAGCGCAACGGCAAGCAGATCGATGCCACCGCGCATGTCCTCGCCGCGGGCCTGGGCCTGTTCCGCGGTGACGACACCCAGCCCACGCGGATGCCGCGCTACCACGCGACGTCCTACAAAGCGGCCATCGCCGGCAAGGGCATCTTCAAGGGCGACATGTGCGGCACGAAGTTCTCGCCCGGAGCGAAGTTCCAGGTCGACCTGCAGTGGTCGGACTCGGTGAAAGGTCGCAAGCTGTACGACGAGCACGTCCGCATCACCAACGTGGGCACGGCGCCGGCCAACTTCAAGAACTGGGTTATCCGCCCGGGGGGCAAGCGCTACTTCCGCGTCCCCACCGTGGATGCGGCAGGCAGGTCCCTTGGCACGCTCGCGCCGGGTGAGACGATGCGCATCTGGGTCGGCCACGGCACGCAGTCACGGCTCGAGCGCTACCTCGGCTCCCAGTGGTCCAACAACAAGGTCGGTCAGCTGTGGCCTGACATCGACGTGTTCAAGAAGTCGACGTGGGGCCAGAAGGGCGACGGGGTGTACCTGCTCGACCCCAAGCGCAACGTCCGCGGGTTCCAGATGTACGGCTGCCGTGCCCGCTGCGGGAACCCCGCGATCGGCAAGCTGGAGGTCAAGGGAAATCCCGGCAAGGGCGGTCTGGGTCCGGCCGACGAGTGGGTGCGCATCCGCAACATCCACACCGCGGCCGTGCGCGTCGACCGGTTCGTGGTTGACGTCGCCAACTTCAGCGTGCCGCTGACCGAAGGCGCGCCGCTGTCGTTGAACCCAGGCGAGTCGATGTACGTCCGGATGGGTCACGGCACGACCACGTCGCACGAGATCTTTCTGAACAACGGCGGCAGCCAGGGCGTCATCCCGAACGGGGGTGGCCAAGCAGTCCTGCGCACCTACCCCGGCGTCAAGATCGGCTGTAACTCCTGGGGCTCTGGGAGCTGCACCGTTCGCTGATCGGGACCGGCGGCTCGATACGGTAGAAGGGTGACCAAACGGTCGCCCTTTTGTCGTTCCACGATCGAGTCGTCGAGCATGCTGGAGAGTCCGAGCGCGGGCGGTGCCCCCCGTCGGAAACGGGACGAGCCAGACTGGCCGTGCTCGGCGCGGTGCTCGGGGTCGCGGTGGTGGGGCTCGTGGTGCTGCTGCTGGTCGCCCGGACCGGGGAAGTCCCGGACGTGCTATCGGACCTGGGCGATCTGGCGCCGGAGATCGGCACCCGCCAGGATCCCGGTCCGCCCATCGTGGGAAACGAGCTGAGCGTCTCACCGAACAACCCGGTCGATGGTGAGCACATCACGTTCTCGGGGCGGCTGGTGGCACCGCACACCCGCCGCGACGTGACGTTGCAACGGCGGGACGACGAGACCTGGACCCCGGTGGCCGATGCGACCAGCGGCAGCGACGGACGGTTCACAATCACGACCCCCGCGGCTGCTCCCGGCGCGCGCTACCGGGTCTACGCCGAGGCCTTCGATGACGACGATGTGGTCCACCCCCCGCAGCGGACGCCCCCGCTTCGGGTCCGTACCCGCGAGCCGACCGCCGAGCTGGAGCTGCTGTTCGCGCCGATCGGCCAGTCACCGGACGGCCGCCGGCAGATGACCCCCGGGAGGGCGCTGTTCACGCCCCCGCGCGAGGGTCGTGTGGTCGAGGTCCAGCGCCGGACATCCGACGGCTGGCAGACGATCACGACCGAGCGCCAGGGACCGCGAGGAGGCGTGGCGTTCCAGGTCGAACCCGCGGACCGGCGGGGTCGGCTCCACCGGTACCGGGCCGTCGCCGCCGAGGCCAACGGCGCCGCAGCGGTCATGACATCGACCGCGCGAGCGCGCAGCGCCCCGCTGATCTTCGAAGACGAGTTCGACGCCGGCGAGCTCGATCGAACCGTGTGGGACTACCGCCAGGTCGGCCTGCGTCATGGCAGCCGCCTGTGCGCCGAGAGCGCGCCGGGGTCGGTGTCGGTCAGCGACGGCCGTTTGCGCCTGCTGACACGCCCGGTCCCCCCCGAGCGTGAGCGGGATCCCGACGGCTGCCCGCACGGCGAGTTCGACAACGGCCACATCGGTACGGCGGGGCGGTTCTCGTTCCGCTACGGCATCGCCGCCGCGCGCATTCGGTTCCCGCACCAGGAGGGCCAGCACGGCGCGTTCTGGGCACAACCCGAGGGATCGGCGGGGGTTCCCGGCGACCCCGCGATCACCGGCGCAGAGATCGACGTCGCCGAGTACTTCGGCGACGGCTTCCGCGACGGCGCCCTGCAGAACTCGATCTACTGGATGGACCGCGACGAGGAGCTTCGGCAAGAGGGGCGTCCCCGCGATTTGAACCACCTGCTCCCGGAAGGGGAGCGCTGGTCGGACGGGTTCCACGTGTACTCCGTCGAGTGGACGCCGGAGCAGTACATCTTCCGGGTCAACGGGCACCGCACCTTCCGCACCGACCGTGGGGTGTCGCAGATCCCGCAGTACCTGATCCTCAGCCTGCTGACGTCCGACTGGGAGCTGCCCAACCTCGACACCGACGAGTTGACGCCCATGCAGGTCGACTGGGTCCGCGTCTGGCAGCCCGCCGAGCTGGCCGACGCCGACGATCCCCGGTAGGTCCGCCCGGTTTGCAACGGTAGGAGCACCTTCGTCCACCGGGCCTGAATGAAATTCTGGTGAAGGCGCGACTTCCCGCCCTGCCGGTCGTTGTGGTGTTCCGAACTCCTTGCAGGAGTTCGCAGCCCGCGTGCGTTGGTGGGTGGAGGAAAAGATGGACACCATGCTTCGTTTCGACCGAACCGTCGACATCACGGACGTCCTGCCGTCGTCCGCCTGGCTCGGCCGCGTGGCGGACTGGATCGCGACCAGTGCCGGTCCCGATGCGAGGGACATCGCGCGTGACGTGAAAGGGGTTGCCCGCCGGTTGCACCCCGCGGCAGCCGAGGGCCCCAGGTCCCCCCACGCTCGTTGGGTCCAGCGGCTCGCCTGGTGGGTTGCCGCCGACCCCAGACCGGAGGCGCGACGCATCGCGGAGCAGCTGCAGCAGTGGGCCGGCAACCTGCAGCGCGTCGAGGAACAGTCCGTCTGAAGAGCGGGAGGACCGCGGCGCTTCAGCGCCGCCGGCGCACCGCCCACGCGCCCAACCAGCCGGCAAGCAGCCACGGACCGGCGACGATGACGGGATCGAGCAGCTGGTGGACGGTGTCGGCGCGACCCCTTCCCAACCGGGACGCAAGCCCGTGGTGGGTGAGCTCCGAACGGACACCGGTCTGGGTGATCGGGTTGTCGGGACGCAGGGTCACAAACGAGCGCAGATGGCTCTCCCACGCGTCGACACGGTCGGCGGCGAGCAGGATCAGCCAATGGGCAGCCTTGCCCTCGCTGTGGCGGGCATAGGCGTACGTGCGCAGGACGCCGGACAGGCCTTTGGGTGGGCAGGATGTGCCGAACACGGGCGTGAGCTGCTCATGCTCGATCGAGCGTTCCCGCGGCCACTTCTCGGGCTGGCGTTCGGGGAAGTCCCAATGCGCGCCGGTGAGGTCGGGCTGGTGCTGCAGTCTCGGCACCGCCGGCCGGTTCTTGGGGTCGGCGTCGACGCCCCAGCCGGGGATCCGCCGGCGTAGCTCCTCCGGATCAGGGGTGAGCGACGGCTTGTCGGGTGTGTAGACCATGTCGGACGCTCCTGGTGGTCAGCCGTCGCTGGGGACGATGACGGGCTTGATGCAGTCGTCGAGCTTGGCGGAGAAGACGTGGTACGCGTCGGCGATGTGCTCGAGCGGGAATCGGTGGCTCACGATGTCGCTGGGGGTGAGGTAGCCGTTGCGGATGTGCTCGAACAGCCTCGGCCACTGCCGCTTGACCGGGCACTGGTTCATGTTCAGCGTCAGCCCTTTGTTCAGCGCGTCACCGAACTTCACGGCGCTGAAGATCGGACCGTAGGCGCCGATCACGGAGACGGTCGCGCCCTTGCGCACCGAGTCAATCGCCCAGTTCAGCGCCACGGGCGAACCGCCCTGCAGCTTCAGCTTCGCGGCGGTGACGTGCTGCAGGAAGTTGCCATCGGCCTCGGCCCCCACCGCGTCGATCGCCACGTCGGCACCAAGCCCCTCGGTCAGCTTCTTCATGTGCACGACGATGTCGTCGTGCTCGGTGAAGTTGTAGGTCTCGGCGTGCGCGAAGGTGCGGGCCTTGGCCAGGCGGTAGTCGAGGTGGTCGATGACGATCACGCGGCCGGCGCCCATCAGCCAGGCGGACTTGGCAGCGAACAGGCCCACCGGCCCTGCGCCGAAGACCACGACGACGTCACCTTCGACGATGTCCCCGATCTGCGCGCCGAAGTAGCCCGTGGCCAGCGCGTCGGTGCACATCAGCGCGTCCTCGTCGCCCATCCACTCGGGGATCACCGAGGGGCCCACGTCGGCGAACGGCACGCGCACGAACTGGGCCTGCCCGCCGTCGTAGCCGCCGCAGGTGTGTGAGTACCCGTAGATGCCCCCAACCGCGGTGGCGTTGGCGTTGACGTTGTGGCAGTTCGAGTACAGCCCGCGGGCGCAGTAGTAGCAAGAGCCGCAGAACACGTTGAACGGGACCATCACGCGGTCGCCGACCTGCAGGCTCTGCACCGACGGGCCGACCTCATCGACGACACCGATGAACTCGTGGCCGAACGTCATCCCGACACGGGTGTCCGGCATCATCCCGTGGTAAAGGTGCAGGTCCGAGCCGCAGATCGCCGCCAGCGTCACCCGAACGATTGCGTCGTTGGGATGCTCGATCGGGGGGCGTTCCTTGTCCTCGACCCGGACCTTGTAGGGCCCTCGATACACCATCGCCCGCATGGGCGGCCTCCTCGGCCTTGTCGTCGTGATGTGCACGACGCGGATGCAAGGAGCCGTGCGTGCGGCCCTTCTGCCCACAGGGGGCGTTCGTAACCCTCAGGCGGTGCCGGCCATGACGATGGCCACGCACTGCGACTCCTCCCGCCGGCTTCGGTAGGCCGGAACGGAGCGGTTCCACATGGCCATCACGTGGTCTGGGTTGGACACCATCGCGCATGAGAACCGGAAGTCGTCCGGCTGGAGCACGTCGCCTAGCGGTTGGAACATGCCGGTGTCGAACGGCTGACGGTACCGCCGCAGTCTGCTCCGGGTCTCGCTGCTGGGCTCGTCCGCGATGTAGACGTCGATGACGTGGAACATGAGCCCGCCCGGCTTCAGCAGGCGGCGGCAGTCACTGAAATAGGCGTCGAGCGCCTCCGTCGGAACGTGCTCCACGACGGAGATCGAGAACACCGCATCGAGGGTGCTTCCCTCGAAGACGCCCTCCGTCTCACCGACGAGACACCTGACGTTGGTCACGCCTGGCACCACCACCTCGCGAGCCGGCCCCCCGTCGCGCCCGTCGAACACTTCGAAGTTGAAGCACTCGTTCCGCTGCGCCAGCACGGGCAGCAGCCGTGACTCGCCGCCGCCCACCTCGCCGATCCTCTTGTGCTGCCACTCGGCGAACTGCTGATACGTCACGGCGTCCTGCGCCGACTTCAGATGCCAATACGAGGTCCGGGGTAGCTCATCGAGCCGTCCGGCGTCTTCGATGTCCCACAGCTCGCGTTTGGTCAACGCACGCAGCACCGCAGTCCTCCGTCATGTCAGGGCGGGCCCGCGGGCCGCTCACGCCGGCGCGGAGCGGCGACTCGGGAGAGCGCAGGGTAACCCGCCGCCCGGGCGAGCGAGCGGCGCTACCAGCGGTGCGCGACGTCGACGACCAGGCGGCTGCGTTCCCCCGGCCCGTCCAGGGTGAAGACACGGAACGGCAGCCTGGCGCGCACGCCGAGACCGATCGTTGTCGTGCCCTCGAACGTTCCACCCCAGTACGCCTGCCGGAAGGTGCGGAAGCCGGACACGTCCACCATGTTCCGCCGGCGTGCCGGCCGGTACGTCGGGTTTCCGTCGTCGTCGTGTGCACGAACGCCGAGGGCGACGACTGCCAGGGTCGCCTTGCCGCGTAGCTCGACCGCACGGCCACTGGCGTCCGGTACGAACGTCTTCACGTATCGGACGGAGTAGCCGGGCGCATCACCGTCGACCACGACGACGAAGCGGTCAAAGCACGCGTGTTGCCCCGCGCGCGCGTTGATCATGACGGCATCGGGATGCTTGTCGCTGGTTTCCTTCTTCGAACCCCAGCCGGTCGGGCAGGCAGCGCCTGCCGGTACCGCAGAAAGCGTCGCCGCCAGCGCGACGACAACGAGGATCGCCATCCTTCGCACAGTCCCACCTCCTCATGCCCGGCGGACCGCCGCGCGGTCACCTGGCCCGGACGTACGGTGAGACGCGCAACCCGCGGCAAAGGTTGTCTGCCGCGGGTCGCGTTGGAGCATTCGTGCACGAGACAGACAGTCACTCCCGTTCCTCGACCTGGAAGATCTCGTCGGCTACCAGGCCGTGTGCCTCCCGGTGGACGGTTGCCGCAGCCTCGGCGCTGGGTGCTTCCACGAGGCAGAAGATCTTTCCCGCCCGCTCGTCCACCCAGTACCGCTGGTAGCTGACGTCGTGGTTTCCCTGGACCTCGAGATCCTTGGCGTGGGCGCCGGCGACATCATCCAGGCTCACCCCGCCCTCAATGTGGTGCACGTCCATGAACAGCGGCATGGCTGACTCCTTGTCGTCTGGATCGTGTCCACGACGCTAGGTCTCACCGTCCGACAGCGAATCGGGAGGACTCCCTATCTTTCGCCGCTGGTGACGAGGCCCAGCTCAAAGGCGCGGCGGGCCGCCTCGGTCCGCGACGACGCACCGAGCCGCGCCAGGACCGCAGACACGTGGTGCCCTGCCGTCTTGACCGAGATGCACAGCTGTACGGCGATCTCTGCGTCCTTCATGCCCCGGGCGAGCAGTTCGAGCACCTCGGCCTGCCGCCGCGTCAGTCCTGCGGGATGGGTGACCGTCGCTGCTCGCGGGCCTCGGGGGATGCTGCGCTCGCCCAGCTGTCGCAGCCTGCGCCGTACGCGGTCCGCGGCGGGCCTGGCGCCGAGCTGGTCGAAGATGGTCAACGCCGCTCTGAGCCCGGTCGCGTCGCCCCGGCCTTCATGTGCCTCCGCCTCCTCATAGGGACACCCGAGGACGCGCCACGCCTGCGCCGCAGCGTCCCATTCGCCCGCCAGCTGCAGGCGGTAGGGCTCAGCGGTGCGGACGTCGGCCCCCACCGCGCTCCCTGCCCGGTGCAGCCACATCGCCAGCTCCCCGGACGCCCAGCGATGCCCCCGAGCAGCGGCAAGCTCGAACGTCTGCTGCACGGCCGCGGTGACGGCCGCGAGGTCGCCTCGCAGCCACGCCACCTCCGCGCGACCCGCGGCGGCAGGCCATAGGCGTTGGAGGTCGCCGGTCTGCTGTGCGAGCTCCCAGGCGCGGTCCAGGGCCGCCGCCCCGTGGTCAAGCTCGCCCCGGCGCGCGGCGATACGCCCGAGCGTGACGAGCCCGGTGATCGTGGTGATGGCCATCGTTCTCGGCTGGTCGAGGGGGACCGCCGCGACGGTCGTCCGCGCCTCGTCCCATGCCCCCTGTTCGAACTGCACCCGGGACAGCCAGACGGATCCGTAGTGCACCGACCCGTCGAGGTCACGCTCTCGGGCGACGTCGATGCCCCTTTCCAAACCCTCCACAGCCAAGGCGTAGGCGCGGACCTCCCCGGCCGCCGACCCCAGGTTGATCCACGAGTTGGCGACGTGTGCCTGGAGGCCTTCGCTCTCGGCGACGGCGATGCTGCGGCGGATGTCCTTGGCCCCGTCGAGGTCGCCGTCAAGGATCCTGGCAGCACCCATCGAGTTGAGCGCACGGGCGAGGGGCGCAGCCGCTCCGAGCTGCTCGGCGAGGACCACAGCCTTGGCCCCCCACTCGGCCGCGCCGTCATAGTCGCGGGCGAGCATCTTGTCCGTGGCGACGAAGGCGTACGCACCGGCCAGCTCCGTGCTCGGCGGCAGTTGTTCAAGGAGCTCGACCGCGGCCAGCCCGTCGGCGTACGCCTCCTGGCTGCGTCCGGCGTTCCAGACTGCGGCGTTGCGTGCCACCAGCGCTGACCCCAGGCGAAGGGGGTCGCCCAGGCGGCGTCGGATCGTCACCGCCTCGTCGGCCGCTGCCACGGCGGCGTCGACCCGATCGGCGCTGATCGCGGCGAGCGCGGCCGCCTGCAGGGCCTCGGCAAGCACATCGGGTGGTTGGCCTTCCCGGTGGCGCAGCGCCCGTTCGTACTGGTCTG
>Ga0247713_1000075_pt1 | contig 69455 bp, 62 predicted proteins | sample 21E_NmetaG_FD_189936 | JGI IMG/M metagenome (GOLD analysis project Ga0247713, IMG submission 189936) | Soil microbial communities from hillslope of Landscape Evolution Observatory, University of Arizona, Oracle, AZ, United States - 2-1-E_N | ecosystem: Engineered > Artificial ecosystem >... | reverse complement strand
AGGTGCAAGGAGCCCGGCGGGTGGATCCCTCGTCCCGACAGCGGACCAGGGAATTACGGCAACGCCGAGCTAGGGAATTACGTCGGCGTCAAACCACTCCAGCTAGGGAATTACTTCGGCGCTGACAATTACCAGCCGGACTTGTCGCGAAGAGTCAGATACACCTCACGAGCGGTCTACCCGAACGGCGGCTGACGAAAAGTAGCATCACCAGTAGGGGAGCGAGGGAGCCCACGGCAGGCTGCAAGTCTCCTCGAAGCAGGATAATCTGGAAGCCAGCGTAGAGCGGGATCGCGGCCGCAATGAATGAAGACTCCTGCCATCTCCAGAGGTACTGCTGTTCACATATCCGTGTGAGCCATCCATACGCGAGGAAAGTGGCAACAACTGCCAGGAACCCCCCATCGACGAACACCGTCGCCCATAGAGACGCCGACGCGTTGATCGCATTAGTCCTAACGATCAGGTCGCCGGTGTCGATCGGCTTCCCCGGCCACAACGCTCGTGGAAAATAGCCAAGGACGACCCCAAGAACTTGCTCACCAAGGGTAAAGCCTTGTTCGTCGACATAGACTTGCGCGTTTAGCTCTTGTTGGAACATCCCGAAGTCGGGGCTCGTCAAGAGCAACTCCTTCAGTGGCGCTATGTCAGTATTCCTCGTGTCATAGCGAAAGACCTCGAGCAGGGGGAAGGCGACCATGACGCCGAAGAGCAACCCGCAGACCCAAAGCCGGAGCCGGCGGCGGTTGAAGAGTGGCCAAAGGACTGCAAGGAGTGCGAGCGCGACCCCACCGAACCGGTAGCGCGGGCTGCTAATAGGGTTGTTGACGAAGAGGTTCGCGATCACGAGTCCGATCAGCATCATGCGTGCTCGCGCCGAGGACGTGAAGCGATTCGAGCGCGGCTGCAAGGACGTCTCCGGTGTCTTATCGAGGACGAGCAGTAGGTAGAGCGCGAGGAACGCCGGTGCCCAGACGAGCGTTACCTCCAAGAGCCCTAGCGCCTTGTTGCCGCCTTGGTCTAGACGCACGCCAGGCCCTGGTCCCCCATAGACGGCCTCAGCGGCGGTGTACCGGGAACTTAACAATACCCGGAGTCCGTAGCGCCACAGTGCGAACAACGTGCCGGCGGCACCGAGACCGGCGATCACCCAGACCCGCCGAAGGCTTATCTGGCGCGACGCAGACCAACGAAACAGTTTCGGAGCGGCGACCGAGGGATAAGCGAGGAGGCCGATCTCGTACGCCGCGAGGCCGACAATTATGACGAGGAGCGCCTCGATCTGGTGCCCCTCGGAAAACGTCTGGCTCGCGATGGGAAACCGCTGCTCCACGGTTTGGGCCAATGCCGCGAGCCCGAACCAGATGTACACAAATACCCAAAACGTTGCCTGAACTATATGCGCCTTACCTCTCGCAAGAATACCGGCGATCCGGAGGGACGCCCACTGCGTAATGACGAGAGCCAATAGGACTGGCGGATCGAACAGTGAACCAGCATCAAGTTCGGTGAAGATGAGCGGGAACACGCCCCCCAGTAGTAACAACAACAGGGGAGGTGACCATCCGGTCGAGGTGCCGGAGCGATCTCTCCGACGGTCAACAACGACGCCTCCCGGCCGTGCGTGGACGGGACCGTACGGCCGGGTCATACCTGGATGCCGCCCACCAATGAAAGCGCTTCGCCGGTAGTCGCCTCGGGCGCGATGCTGGTCAAAAGGGAAGTCTCCGCGTGCATATTGAGTGACTTCGTTCGAGTGCGCTTCCGCTCAACCTAGTGTTAATCCCCGACGATGTTCGACCGCCGGCGTCATGGCGGCTGAGGAAGCGGGGGACACTCGAAGATGCACTCGACCGGCTGACTGGCACAAAGTACCGGTGCTCTCTCGGCGATCGTCGGCGTCGGCGTGTTCGACGGAGTCCTTCACTGCTTGACGAAAAATCATGACGGCGGAGGTCGCACTGGCGATGGTCTGATGGTAACGGCGTCGCCACCGCGACCCATGCCTCGCTCGGGACCGTAGCGTTGTCCCGGTACGTTAGTCGCCTGGATCGGAGCAACGCGGCCGACGCCGCTTGTCGTCCACGACGCGGTTCTCGTAATGATAGGTGCTATGGCCGTTTGGACCCGCAGCTTGCATCGCCCGCCGCACCGGCCGGAGGCGTGTGGAGCTGAGCGCTCGCAGCGTCCCTCGGAGAACAACGTGTCGGAAGGTCGGTGTTCGAAGCGTGGCAGGCGGGCGCCCTTTGGGATGGGGCGTGGAGGAGGCGACGCGTTCGTCCAACGCCTGGGCGAAGCGCCGAGCCGCAGCGGGTCGCCGCCGCCGAGCGGCGCTGGACGCGATCACGAGGATGAACGCCCGCGTTGCACCTCACCGCCCTCCCCCCGCGCCGCGCCGCTGGCACGGCCCGTCCGAGTATGGCAGTCAGAACCGCTGTTCAGGTTTGTCAACGCTGGCCCGAGCTGTAAGTCGGCCTGCCGGCATAGCCACAAGCTCCTCACCGCAATCAGCGGACTACCGCAATCTTATCCACTCGGCTGCCTGAAGCAGTTTCCTTTTGACGACCGATGCCGCCAGACGTGCCCGTGACCGCCCAGGAGTGAGCGACATCTGGCTTGCCAGAGCAACATACCAGTGCTCCCAAGCTTTTTCAGGCACGGGTTGGCTGCGGTGCCCCGGACGCGGGTTTCGAACAGGTCAATGCTTTCACCACATCTCCCGGCCTTCCCGTCGCTGGAACGAACGTCGTCCACCAATGTACGCTTACAGGCGCTAGGTAGGTGACGACGCGACGGTATTCGGGCTACGCCACGGGGGTCGATCGGCAGAGTAGGGCGTAGCCGTTGGCCTACAAAGACACGTCATAAGTCGCAAGGCACCGAACCTAGGGTTTACGGGCCGAGCCCCAGAGCGGGCGGGTCGAGGCATTCCGTCAGACAACAATGCGGGGGACCGCAAGCGCAGGTGTGCAGAGAGGAAGGGTCCGTCCGTCTTGGCGGTGCCGACCCAATCCGATGGTGCGCTTCCTTCTTCACGCAGTCTACGCTCTCAGACATGTCGGTCTCTCCTGTCCAGCGATCTCCCCACCGCGTGATCGCATTCTATCTTCCGCAATTTTATCCTATCCCTGAAAACGACCAGTGGTGGGGGAAAGGTTATACGGAATGGGCGGCAGTCGCACGCGCCAGGCCGATGTTTCCCGGGCACCGCCAGCCACGTGTCCCGACCGAATTGGGCTACTATGATCTTCGCGTTCCAGAAACACGAATTGCCCAAGCGGAGCTTGCTAGGGAACACGGGGTAGAGGGCTTCTGTTATTGGCATTATTGGATGGGTAATGGAAAGAGGTTGCTAGAACGACCATTCGAGGAGGTGGTCCGTTCCGGCGTGCCAGCGTTCCCTTTTTGTCTCGCCTGGGCCAATCACGATTGGTTCGATAAGAATTCCCAAGGCTGGGATCTCTTGATGAAACAAGAGTATCCAGGTAACCGCGACGAAATTGAGCATTTTCGAGCGATTGAAGCCGCCTTCCATGATCCTCGATACATCCGGGTAGATGGCCGTCCGATCTTCCTTATATTTAGCCCCGATCTGATTCCCAGTCCCAAGCAGTTCACGGACCATTGGCGTGCTCTTGCCGAACAGTCGGGACTGCCCGGCTTGTTCCTGATAGGGCGGTCGCGTCGATCCGATCTAGATCCTGAACGATATGGACTTGATGCCCTCCAGCCCGGTCAGCTCTTCCCATTTGCCGACCGTGCGCGGCGAAAGGGGGAACGGTTGCGGCCCGGCTTTATCTTTAGCGCCGCCAACCACTGGGCGTCCCGACGGCTTCAACTGCCGGAGTTGCAGTCTTACCGGGAGTGGGCTCCGTTCATACCCCATGTGAGCCAGTCTGGATACTCCTTCCCAGTGGCCTACTCGAACTGGGACTCGACTCCGAGGTGGGGACGGCGCGGCACCGTGATGGTGGGTGAAAATTCTCAGATCTTCGAAGAACAGCTTGAACGCGCGTTCGGTCTGGTTGCTCACCGCACCGCTGACCATCGCCTAATCTTCCTGAAGTCGTGGAACGAGTGGGCCGAAGGTAACTATCTCGAGCCGGATCTCCACAGCGGTCGGGCGTTTCTGGAGGCCCTCCGCTCCGCAGTGGAAAGATCTGCCGGCATCCCCCCCCTGCTCTCAACGGCCGATGATCCTCTCCGTAGCGAATGAGCCAGTCGGCCGACGAAGAGCGAGTGCCCTTTCGCTCCGCAGTCGAAACGCCATCATCACCGGCGCGAGGACGGACGACGACGGAGCGACACGACACACCCCCGCAGATCCGACTCCATCTCCGCAAGCCCGACCCCTTGGTGAACGGCGAGAGCGCCACCACAGGCGCGTCTGCGTGCTGCCGGAAGGTTCTTCCACTGCTCGGTTACCATCTGCGAGTGCCTGCTGATGAGGAGGGCTCCGAGCTCGAGCTGCGCGACTACCTGGCCGTGCTCCGGCGCCGCCGCGCACTCATCGTCCTCGTGGTCGTCCTGGTGGTCAGCGCCACCGCGGTGATCTCGCTGCTCATGACCCCGATATACGCCGGCACTGCCGAAGTTGTCCTCCAGTCGAAGAGCACCGAATCACTCTTCGACGCCAACACGGGTCAGCGCGTCGACCCCGACCGGGCCCTGCAGACCGAGATCCGAATCCTGCAGAGCCAGCCCGTGCGCGAGGCTGTCCGCACCCAGCTCGGCGAGGTACCCAAGGTCTCCGCCACCCCTGCCGGCAAGACGGACATCATCGAGGTCAGCGCCGAGAGCCCGGACCCCCAGCGGGCTGCGCAGATCACCAACGCCTACGCCACCGCCTACATCGACTTCCGCCGGAAGCAGGCGGTCGACGAGCTGCTGGCCGCCAGTAAGGAAATCCAGGCCAAGGTGGCCGATCTGCAGCGCCAGATCGACGCAGCCACGGGCTCCCAGCGCGAGAGCCTCGTCCAGCTCCAAGGTCTTTTCCGGCAGAAGCTCGACCAGCTCCAGGTGGACGGGGCGCTCAAGACAGGTGGAGCCCAGCTCGTCACCAGTGCTCCTGTTCCGACCTCTCCGGTCAGGCCAAACCCTGGTCGCAACGCGCTCCTGGCGCTCGTCCTGGGCCTGTTCCTGGGCGTCGGCATCGCCTTCGTCGTCGACTACCTCGACGACTCGGTGAAGGGCAAGGGCGACCTGGCGCGCCTCGCCCTCGGCGTGCCGGTGCTGGGCATGATCCCGCTCCAGTCGGCGTGGAAACCGAAGGACGGCCCGTTCGTCGTCTCCCTGAGCGAGCCAAAATCCCAGGCCGCCGAGGCCTACCGCACCCTGCGGACGTCGATCCAGTTCCTCGGCCTCGAGCGACCGATGCGGACCGTGCAGGTGGTCAGCCCCAATGCCAGCGAGGGCAAGACAACGACGCTCGCCAACCTGGGTGTGGCCCTGGCCCGGGCGGGGGAGCGGGTCGTGATTGTGTGCTGTGACCTTCGTCGCCCCCGAATCCACGACTTCTTCGGGTTGAGCAACGAGGTGGGCTTCACATCCGTGTTGCTGGGCAAGGTGGGGGTCAGCGGCGCCCTACAGGAGGTGCCGGACCAGCCCCGTCTGTCCGTGCTTGCCTCGGGCCCGTTGCCGCCCAACCCCTCTGAGCTGCTCACGTCGAGGCGGACTGTGGAGGTGCTCACCTCCCTGCAGACCGAAGCCGACATCGTGCTCATCGACTCCCCTCCGGTGCTGCCCGTCACTGACGCTCTGGTGTTGTCGGGCCGCGTCGATGCGACCCTCCTCGTCTGCGTTGCCGGCGCCACCACTCGTGGTGAGTTGTCGCGGACCGTCGAGTTGCTCCGCCAGGTGGAGGCCCCTCTCGTGGGCACCGTCCTCAACGGCGTGAGCTCGGAGGGCACCTACGGGTACGCCTACGGGTACTACGAGCAGGCCCAGGGCAGTAAGGGCGGCGACGCCGTCAAGCGGTAGGACGGTTGACGAAGAGACGGCGCCGGCGCCGGTGGTGGAGTCCTAGTTATCTATGGCGGCACAGGTCGAGTCGTCGCCGACGGGCCCGGTTCAGCGGTAGAACTCAGCGGCTCCGCAAGTGGCGCACGGCGGTGGGCGTGGGCTTTGTGCTGGCGGTGCTAGGAGGTATTGCGACCGCCGCTGCCGTCCGGGATGTGGTCAAGGTCAGGGTGGACTTGATCGCGGCGCGGGAGACAATGAGACGCCTGGTGAACGACCCCGTCACGTTGCGTACTGCCGAAGGACGTACGGCTGCCACCGCTCAGATCACCTCGACGCTGACCGCCCTGGCGGGTACGCGTGACCGGCTGGCTGGCTCGATTCCGATAACGATGGCCCAGGCCGTCCCCGGCCTGCGCGCCCAGCGCGCCGGCATGCTTGCGCTGGTCGACGACGTCAGCTCGGCGGCCACGGCCGGTCGCGACCTCCTGCTAGGCGCCGAGTCCATCGGCGACGGTGTCCAGGTCAAGGACGGCTCAGTCCCCCTCGATGGCATCCGCAGTTTCGAGGCGAGCGTGCGGGAAGCGGGCCAGGCGATCGGCGGGTTGGCCCGATCAGCCCGAGGGCTCTGGGGCCCGCTCGGCGACGCCCGCCAGGAATTCGACGAACTGGCGATCAGCAGCTCCGCTCGTCTCGCCGGTGGCGCCGACGCTCTGAGGGCCGCCCAGAGCTTCATGGGCGCCACAGAGGATCGCCGGTACCTCATTGCCATCCAGAACAACGCCGAAATGCGTGATCAGGGCATGGTCCTCTCCTACGCCGTCGCTCGTTTCTCCGGGCGTAGGCTCATCTTCGAGGGGAGTGGTTCGGTTGGAAGGCTTCGGCTCGACCGGCCCACGGCTACCCCGGTTCCGGAAGGCACCGAGGAGGTCTTCGGCTTCACCATGCCGACCCGGTTCTGGCAGAGCGTGAACGCCACGGCAGATTTCGCTTTCAGCGGCCAGGCGATGGTTGACATGTATCGCCAGGCCACCGGGGAGGAGGTCGATGGCGTCATCGCCATCGACGTGCCCGGCATAGCCGCCCTCTTGCGAGTCCTGGGGCCGGTACAGGTCCCCGGCATCCCGGAGCCCGTCTCCGCCGGCAACGCTGCTCGCGTCCTGCTGAAGGACCTCTACGACGGACTTCCGCCCTTCGACGACCGGTCGGACCGCCGGGAGCGCCTAGGCGAGGTGACAGAGGCGGTGATCGGTCGCCTCACGAGCGGGACGACCAATGCCGTCGCCGTCGGTCAGGAGCTGGCCGGAGCAGCGCTCGGGGGGCACTTCCGCCTGTGGAGCCGCGTCGGAGAAGAGGAGGAGATCTTCGAGCGCACGGGGCTGGGCGGCGGCCCGGCGGCGTCCAAGGCGGACCGCACCTTCCACGTCGCCGTTGAGAACCGCACCGCGACCAAGCTCGATTACTACGTGAAGCCGTCGGTCCGCCAGGAGGTGCAGCTGACTCGCGCCGGGACGGCGGTCGTCCGGACGACGGTCACCATCGACAACCAGGCCCCGGCGGACGCAGCGCCGTCGTACCAGCTCGGTCCCGACCCGTTCACCAAGAAACCGGGCGACTACGTCGCCTGGGTGCTGTTATGGGGGCCCGCGGGCTCCAGACAACTCTCGGGCGGTGTAGAGGAGTCGGGCCTTAACCTGTCACAACGGGTCGTCGACATCGCGGCCGCGCAGCGGCGGGAGGTCACCTTCGAGACCGTCATTCCCGACGCGGTCAGGGACGGAGTCTTCGAGCTCCGGCTGGTGCCGCAGCCACGGCTGGAGCCGATGCCGGCAGAGGTCAAGGTCTCGGCCGAGGGCTGGAGCATCAAGGGGGATGGAACCTGGACCGGGGTGCTGAACCGAGTGCAGATTCTGACCTGGCGGGTGGATCGGTGAAGATCCGCGCGCCGGCCCGGTGGTGGGTTACGCTTCCATCTTCGTTCTGGACGGGAAGAAGGCACTATGAGGCGCATACGCGCGGCGGCAATCTTGGCCCTGGCAATTTTGGGCGCGACTCTCACCTCGCTGACCCCTTCGGCCAGCGCTCAGACCGCGTACCCGCCCGGTCCCTGCGCCGTGCTGAGCGGGAGCCAGTTCGCAGGCAACGTCACAGTCGGGCAGACCTTCACGGTCAGAGTGACGCCCGCATGCCTCTGGACGCCCGGCGCCACGGCCAACATCGTCGTCAACGGGTCGGCGGCCTTCACCAAGCAGGTCAACGCTGACGGCACGGTGACCCTCACGATCACGATCCTTTCGACTACCCAGGCGTCGATCAACCCCATCGTTCCCGTGGCGTGCGGCATCAACACGATCCAGGTCACCGCTCCGTCCGCTGTGGCCGGAAACCGCCTTGTGACCCAGACGGTCACTTTCAACCTGATCTGCCCGGGCGTGCCGAGTGTCAACATCTGCAACGCGGGTGACGGCGGTGACGGTGGCTCTGGTCTCGGTGTCGGCGGAAGCGCCACCAGCGGCACCGGCGGGGTGGCTACTGGTGGTGCAGGTACCGGCACCGGGGGAGCGGGCGGCGACGGCGGTGACGCCTGCAACGTGACGCTTGTCACCGCTCCGTCCTCCGGCGGCGGCGGCACCGGCGGCGGGGGAGGTGCCGGCGGCGGCGGTGGCGCAGGTGGCGGTGGCGGTGCCGGCGGTGCCGGCGGTGCCGGAGGGGGAGGCGGCGCCGGCGGCCCGGGCGGGACCGCAGGCAGGGCCGGCGTGGCCCAGCAGAGCCTGCTGGCCCGGACGGGCGGCGTCCTGCTGTCCGAATACGCCCTCGCTGCGGTGGCGCTGGTGATCACCGGCATGTTGCTCACTGTCGCTGCTCGGCGCCGGCGGGCGGTTCACTAGACCGCCTCGAGGGGGATGGCGCAGTCCGTTCCCCCTGCTCGTCTAGCGTGGGGGTCCGTGCAACTCAGGAGGCCCCCTCGATGAGGCGTACACAGGCAATGGCGGTGCTGGTCGTCCTCCTCACCGGGGTGCTGCTTCTCGTGGCGCCGGCGGCGCCGGCGCAGACCGGGTACCCGCCCGGGCCCTGCACCACGGTCACCGGCTCCCAGCACGTGGGGAGCGTGAACATCGGGGATCGGTTCGTCGTGCAGCTCGCCCCCACCTGCCTCTTCACCCCCGGCATCCCGGTCACGGTCACCGTCAACGGAGTGGACATTCCGGGCAAGACCGCCGAGTCGGGGGGCTTCGTCCTCGTCGACATCACGGTCGTCTCGGCCACCCAGCTGTCCATCGACGACCCGGTCCTCACCCCTGCGTTCTGTGGCACCAACACCGTCACTGCCAGCGGCGCCTCCCGCACGGCCCGGGGCGGCGTCTCCACACAGACGGCCACGTTCACCCTCAACTGCCCGCCGGCGTCGGGGCCCGGAACCGCCGGGGTGGCCACGCCCATCGCCGGCCGGTTGTCGCTCACCGGCGCCAACACCATGCGCTTCGTCGCCATGGCCCTCACGCTAATGGTCGCCGGCTCTCTCGCACTCGTCATCACCCGCCGCCGGCGGGCCACCGCCTGACTCTGACGACCTTGCCCATTGCTACCCTCTGGGGGAGGACGGGGACCCGCCGAGAAACCGTTCAGCGGGTGGGGCTGGAAGCGCCGTACTAACTGTCGGTCGGCGTGGCGGAAGCACTCAGGTTCCTGAGCTCGCGTTCAGCGGCAGATGGAAGATCTCCAGCCGGATGCACCTGAAACTCCGCTCCATCCGCGGTCGGAAGTGTCACCGTGGCCCGGCTCGCGACCAGCAAATGGGCAAGCCAGGGAGCGAGCCGTCGGCCCGATCCGTCCGCAGCCCTCAAACCGACATCGACCCCATCGGTCCGGCTGTGGTCCGGCCCTGTGGGGTCGAGCAGCTGGCCGATGGTGACGCCGATGCTGATGGCGAGGCCGAACAGCTCATCGACGGTCACGCTTCGGCCGTGACCCTCGATGGCACTTACCGTGGAGCGCGTCATCTCATGCCCCAGCGCCGTCATGCGGGCTGCGAGGTCGTCCTGAGTGATGTGACGCAGAGCCCGATAGCCGGGCAGGTTCGCTGCCAGGACCGCCGATGGGCGGTTCGGCCCGTCGATCTTACCGGCCGCTCTGACCCGGTATGGACCTCGATCGCGCCCGATCTCCGCCTCCTCTAGTCCTCGCCCGCGCCTTCCCGGGCAGGCTAGGTCCTCGCATCCTACGATTCCAGACCGTGGCGGAGACCCCGGGCGACGAGTGGATGACTGCAGCGACGGTAGGAAGCGGCTGGGCTTGCGGCAGAACACGTCTACACGCTGGTAGCGGAGGGCGAGCTGGTCGCCGACGTCACCGTCCGCCCGGGCCTGCTAGGCGCTACAGATACTCCACGTTCTTCGACGCCGGCACCCGCCGGCGGGTGTCGAGCACGAAGCGGGCGTGGGTGGCCACGCCGGCCATGTCGAAGGCGTCGTGGTCGGTGAGCAGGATGACGGCGTCGGCGGCGGCCAGCTCATCGGGGGTGACGTCCACCCGCTGCACGGCGCCGTCGACGTGGTCGGAGATGACATGCGGGTCGGCCACCCGGACCTCGGCGCCCAACCCGAGCAGCCGCTCGGCGACGACGACCGCCGGTGACTCCCGGTCGTCGCCGGTGTTGGCCTTGTACGCCAGGCCCAGCAGCAGGATGCGGCTGCCGTTGACCGGCAGGCGCCGGCGGTTCAGGGCCTCGGTCAGCCGGCGCACCACGTAGTCCGGCATGTGGTCGTTGACGTCGTTGGCCAGCTCCACGAAGCGGAAGGACTGGCCCAGGGCCCGGCGGACCCGCCACGAGAGGTAGCTGGGGTCGATGGGCAGGCAGTGGCCGCCCACGCCGGGACCGGGGGTGAAGCGCATGTAGCCGAAGGGCTTGGTGGAGGCGGCGTCGATGGACTCCCACACGTTGATGCCCAGGTCGCCGGCGAACATGGCCAGCTCGTTGACCAGGGCGATGTTGACGTGGCGGAAGGTGTTCTCGAGCAGCTTGGTGAGCTCGGCCTCCTTCGGGCCCGACACCGGAACGGTGGTCTCCACGATGGTGTCGTAGAAGGACTGCACCTCGGCGAGGGACGCGGGGTCGATGCCGGAGACCACCTTGGGCGTGTTCTCCAGCCGCCATGTCGGGTTGCCCGGGTCGATGCGCTCGGGGCTGTAGCCGAGGAAGAACTCGGTGCCGGCGGCCAGGCCCGAGCCCGCCTCCAGGAGGGGCGCCAGCAGCTCCTCCGTCGTCCCCGGGTAGGTGGTGGACTCCAGGATCACCGTGGCGCCCGGGCGCAGGTGGACGGCCAGGGTGACGGCGGCCGACTCGATGTAGGACAGGTCCGGGAGGCCCTCGCGCAGGGGCGTCGGGACGGTGATGACGGCCACGTCGAAGCCGGCGAAAGCTTCCGGGTCGAGGCTCGGCAGGTACCGGCCGGTCGCCAGGGCGGCGGCCAGCTGTTCCGACGGCACGTCCTCCACGTAGGTCTCGGCGGCCAGCAGGCGCTTGACCCGTTGCTCGGCGACCTCGTAGCCGACGACGTCATGGCCGGCGCCGACCGCCCGCATGGCCAGGGGGAGGCCGACATAGCCCTGCCCGACGACGACGACCTTCCTGGAGTTCGCTGGATCCCGCCGCGTCATCGGGCAAGTCTCGCGCGCCGGCCGGGCAGCCCCGGTAAGGTGCGGGCCGTGGCCACCGAAGGCGGGGAGTCGCCCGCCGTCGAGACTTCCGACGCACACCCCGCGACCGAGCCCGCCGACGCCGACGTGGTGATCACCACGGTCGTCTCGTCCGACGACCCGCGGCCCGCCGGCCCATCGCCGCACACCGATGCGGAGGACGACCTCGAAGTCGGCGACATGGACTCGTTCTGGGCCGAGGACGACGACGACGTGCTCCGCTCAGCTCGGCCGCCTGCGGCCGAGGCCACGCCGGCAGCCCCCCGGCCCGAGGATCCGGCGCCCGCCCCCGCCGCAGCCGCGCCCCAGGGGCTCGACGAGCGCCTCGCCGCCCTCCCGGGCACGGTCGAGAACCTGGCCAAGAACATCCGCCACGAGCTCGAGCGCTGCGCCGGCGTGCTGTTCGGCCACGACCGGGCCCTGGGCGCCCTCGCCGCCCGGCTCGACAGCCTGGAAGCGGCGGCAAACGCAGCCCCGCCGGCCATCGACCTCTCCGAGCCCGGGCCTCCGATCGAGGAACGCGTCCTGGCCCAGCTGGAGGACATGAACCGCCGCCTGGGGTCCATGGAGGCCCGGGTGGAGCCGCTGGAGCCCCTGCCCACCGTCGTCCAGGCCCTCCGCCGGGCGGTGCGGGCCAGCGACGACCTCATCGTCGGGGAGACCGGCGCACGCGAGCAGGCCCTGGCCGCCCTGGCCGGCCAGCAGGCCGCCGAGGCCCAGGCCCGCGACGACGCCCTGCGCCGGCTGCTGGCCCAGGACCTCGACCGGGTGAACGGCATCTCCCAGGCCCAGGCCAAGGGATTGAGCGACCTGGCCGAGCGGGTGGCGGCGGCCGAGACTCGGCTGGCGCCCCTCGACAGCGCCCCCGAGGACATCGCCGCCCTCAGCCGGATCCTCCGCCGCGAGCTCGACGCCATCGTCAGCGACAACCAGGCCCGCGACCAGATGCTGCGCCGGGCCCTGCAGAACGAGATCGACCAGCTCCGGGCCACCTCCGAAGCCCGTGAGGCCCTGGCCCAGGCCCTGACCGGGCGTCTCGACGCCCTCGAGGAGCGCACCGCCGAGAGCGCCGACGCCACCGGGGCCACCCTAGCGTCGGCCGCCGGCCGGCTCGGAACCCTCGAGACGCGCATCGAGGCCGTGGACCGGATCGGCAGCGAGCTGGCGGTGCTGCGCGACACCGTGGCCAAGGAGATCGAGCTGTTGCAGGCCAGCGCCGGCGCCCATGACCAGCTCGCCGGCGAGCTCACCCGCCGGCTCTCGGCCCTCGACGGCCGGGTGGCCCGGCTCGACCCCGTGCCCGGCGAGGTGCAGTCGCTGCGCACGGCGATGCTGCAGGAGGCCGAGCGCACCATGACCTCGTTGCGGGCCACCGACGAGCGCATCGGCCAGCTGGCGTGGGTGCCGGGGGAGTTCCAGGAGGCCCGCAAGCGCATCATGTCGCTCACCTCCGGCGTGCAGTCCTCCCAGGACCAGTTGCGCCAGCTGGAGGCGACGGTCGTGTCCATCAGCGAGCGCCTGGACGGCCTGCGGGCCCGCCTGGCCGCCACCACCCCTCCCGGAAGCCCGGGATAGGCCCCGTTAGACTCGCCGCATCAACGTTCTCTTTCTCTGCACCGGCAACATCTGCCGATCGCCCATGGCCGAGACGCTCCTTCGCCACCGCCTGACCGGCATGGGGGTCGACGCCAAGGTCGCATCGGCGGGTCTGTTGCGTCCCGATCAACCGGCCAGCGCCCACGGCATCGACATCCTGCGCGAGCGGGGGCTGGACATGACCGCCCACCGCAGCCGGTCGATGACCCGGGAGCTACTGGCCTCGTATGACCTGATCCTGGCCATGGCCCGCGAACACGTCCGCGAGGCCGTCGTCCTCGACCCGTCGTTGTGGCCGCGGACGTTCACCTTGAAGGAGCTGGTCCGCCGGGGCGAGGCCATCGGCCCTCGCCGGCCCGGCGAGGCGCCGGGCGACTGGCTGGCCCGTGCCGGCCAGGGCCGGCGCATCGCCGACCTCACCGGATCGTCGCCGTCCGACGATGTCGCCGACCCCTACGGCGGCCCCCGGGCGGCGTATGAGCGCATGGCCGCCGAGCTCGACGACCTGCTCGACCGCCTGGTGACCCTGATGTTCGCCGGAGCCATGGCCCCCCGATGAACGATTTCGAAGACCGCCAGCTGTTCGACATCCTCGACCGGGAGCTCGAGCGCCAGAACACCACCATCCAGCTGATCGCCTCGGAGAACTTCACCTCCCGCGCCGTGATGGCGGCCCAGGGCTCGGTGCTCACCAACAAGTACTCCGAGGGCTACCCCGGCAAGCGGTACTACGGCGGCAACCTGGTCGTCGACGAGGCCGAGGAACTGGCCCGGGAGCGGGTCAAGGCGCTGTTCGGGGCCGAGCACGCCAACGTCCAGCCCCACTCGGGAGCCAACGCCAATCTGGCCGTCTACCTCGCGCTGTTCCAGCCGGGCGACACCGTCCTGGGCATGCGCCTCGACCAGGGCGGCCACCTCACCCACGGCTCGCCGGTCAACATCAGCGGGCGGTTCTACCGCTTCGTCTCCTACGGGGTCACCGAGAGCGACGAGCGGCTGGACTACGACCAGATCCGCGACCTGGCCAAGGCCGAGCGGCCGCGGGCCATCGTCGCCGGCGCCACCGCCTACCCCCGGATCATCGACCCCGGGCCGCTGCGCGACATCTGCGACGAGGTGGGCGCCCTCCTCATCTTCGACGCCGCCCACATCGCCGGCCTGGTCGCCGGCGGGGCCCACCCCAATCCCGTTCCCGTGGCCGACGTCATGACGTTCACGACCCACAAGACCCTGCGGGGCCCCCGCTCGGGCGCCATCCTGTGCAAGGAGGAGCACGCCAAGGCGATCGACAAGGCCGTGTTCCCCGGCCTGCAGGGCGGCCCCCTCATGCACGTCATCGCGGCCAAGGCGGTGGCCTTCCGGGAGGCGGCCCGGCCCGCGTTCAGGGACTACGCCGCCGCGGTGGTGTCCAACGCCCAGGCCTTGGCCAAGGCGCTGGCAGGGGAGGGCTTCCGCCTCGTCTCCGGCGGCACCGACAACCACCTGATGCTCGTCGACCTGCAGCCCTTCGACCCCGACCTCACGGGCAAGGTCGCCCAGGACGCCCTCGACCGGGCCGGCATCACCCTGAACAAGAACACCATTCCCAACGACCCCCGCTCCCCGTTCGTCACCAGCGGACTGCGCATCGGCACGCCGGCGGTCACCACCGCCGGCATGCGCGAGGCCGAGATGGCCGAGATCGCCTCCTTGATCGGGCGAGCCCTGCGCAACCACGACGACGGCGCCCGCCTGGCCGAGATCCGCGACCAGGCCGCCACTCTCTGCTCCAAGTTCACGCCCTACCCCTGATATGTGGCGTTACGCCGTCGTCTTTGCGGTCGCGGCGGCGGTGACGTTTGCGCTCACGCCGGCGGTCTGGCGGCTGTCCATCCGCTGGGGGGCGGTGGTCAAGCCCGACGAGCGGCGCATCCACGAGCACCCCACGCCCACCCTCGGCGGCATCGCCATGCTGCTCGCCCTCCTGGCCGCCATGGGGGTGGCCCGGGTGCTGCCCGGCTTCGGGCCCGTCTTCGAGTCCTCCGAGCCGTTCGGGCTGGCCATCGCCGCCATCGTGATCCTGGCCGTGGGCATGCTCGACGACCTGCGGGAGGTGTCGGCGCCGGCCAAGGTCGCCGGCCAGGTCTTCGCCGCCTCCATCCTGGGCCTGGCCGGCGTGGTGATGTTCTACTTCCGCGTCCCGTTCTTCGACTTCTACGTGCTGTCTCCCGACCTCGGGTTCCTGGTCACGGTGCTGTGGGTGGTCGGCATGGCCAACGCCGTCAACCTGATCGACGGCCTCGACGGGCTGGCCGCCGGCGTCATCGCCATCGCCGCCGGCGCCTTCTTCGTCTACGCCTACCGGCTGCAGGACGTCGGGCTGCTCACCACGGACAACATGGCCCCCCTCATCGTGGCCATCACCTGCGGGATGTGCGTCGGCTTCCTGCCCCACAACTTCCATCCGGCCAAGGTGTTCATGGGCGACAGCGGGTCGCTGCTGCTCGGCCTGCTCATGGCCGCCACCACCATCTCGGTGGGAGGCCGCACCGCCGACCAGTTCAGCGGCCAGACGTACTTCTTCTTCGCCCCCCTGGTGATCCCGTTCGTCATCCTGGGCGTGCCGTTCGTGGACACGGCCCTGGCCATCATCCGCCGGGCCCGCCGGCGGTCGTCGCTCTCCCAGGCCGACAAGGAGCACCTCCACCACCGGCTGATGCGCCAGGGCCACGGCCAGCGCCGATCGGTCGTCATCCTGTGGGCCTGGACGGCCATCCTGTCCGGCGTCGTCCTGCTGCCCACCTACACCAACCAGGGCAACGCGGTGGTGCCCTTCGCCGTCGCCGGCCTCGCCGTCCTGCTCTACACCTTGTTCCATCCCGGAGTGCGCCAGACCGCCCGCCAGCTGGAGGAGGAAGACGACTCCTCGGTGTGGCCGAAGTCGCCGCCCGGACCCGCTACTGTGCCCGCGACAGACCCGCCGCCCAGCTTGCAGCGACGGCGAGGTTTCCCGTAGATTGCGCGTCGTTTCACAAGCTAAAGGGGTCGGGTGGAACTGCGTGAGAAGGTAGCCGGGATAACCCGTGCTGCGGTCGCGCCCGGTGCCGGCCCCAACCAGGAGCTCTACAACGGCGCCGGTGAGGGGATGTCACGGGCGTTCGAGCTGGCCCTCACGCCGGCCATCATCGGCGGCCTCGGTTACCTGCTCGACCGCTGGCTGGGCCTGCTGCCGGTGCTCACCATCGTGTTCTTCCTGGTAGCCATGGCCGGGCTGATGGCCCGCATGTACTTCAGCTACGACGCCCAGATGAAGGTGCACGATTCGGTCGGCCCGTGGGCCAGCCGGGCGGAGCCCAAGTGACGGCTCCCGTCTTCACCGCCGACCCCGGGCCCGCCGTCGAGGCTCAGATCACCGGTGACATGGCCCGGCGCATGCTTCCCGTCCTTCCCGTCCTCGTGGTGGTCGCCGGCCTCATCTGGGGCGCCGACGGCGCCGCCTCCAGCGCCTTCGCCGTCGTGCTCGTGCTGGGCAATCTGGCGCTGTCCGCCGCCCTCCTCGGCCGGGCCGCCCGTATCAGCCTGGCCCTGCTCATGGGCGCCGCCCTCGGCGGCTTCGTCCTCCGCCTGTTCCTGCTCACCGCTGTGGTGTGGGCGGTCAAGGACCAGGCCTGGATCGACATCACCGCGCTCGGGCTCTCCCTGGTCGTGACCCACCTGGGCCTCCTCATCTGGGAGACCCGCCACGTCTCGGCCTCGCTGGCCTACCCCGGCCTCAAGCCGACCCCGCACAAGCTCGCTGGAGGGCGTCGATGAACGTGATACTCGCCGCCGAGGAGGGTGGCGGTGGTGGTCTGCACTTCCCGCCCATCTCCCACCTCGTCGAATGGCCCGGCATCCTGTTCAAGGACACGCCGTTCGAGGTGAACAAGGTCGTGCTGCTGATGTGGCTCGCCGTGCTCATCGTGTTCGGCATGTTCTGGGCCGCGGGCCGGGCGGCATCCTCCGGCCGGCTGGTCCCGTCCCGTATGCAGATGGTGGTGGAAGGCGGCGTCGACTTCGTCCGCAAGGACATCATCCTGCAGACCATGGGCCCGGCCGGGCTGGGCTGGACACCCTTCCTCACGACGATCTTCTTCTTCGTCTTCTTCACCAACATCTTCGAGGTCATCCCGGGCATCCAGTTCCCGGTCAACGCCCGCATGGCGCTTCCGGCGTTCCTGGCTCTCATGGTCTGGGTCATCTACAACTTCATCGGTATCAAGTCCCAGGGCTTCGGCGGGTACTTCAAGAGCATGCTGCTCCCGCCGGGTGTGCCGAAGGCTCTGCTCCCCCTGGTCGCCCTCATCGAGTTCATCTCGACGATCTTCGTCCGGCCCTTCTCGCTGGCGGTTCGACTCTTCGCCAACATGCTCGCCGGGCACCTCCTGCTCGTGACCTTCGCAGTCCTCACGGCTGCGTTGTGGACGGCCGCCCCCGTGGCCGTCATCCTGCCCCTGCCGTTCGCCATGCTGGTCCTGCTGACCGCTTTCGAGATCCTCGTGGCCGTGCTGCAGGCGTTCATCTTCACCATTCTCGCCGCCGTGTACATCGGCGGGGCCATGCACCCCGAGCACTAGGAGAAGCTCCTTGCTGTCATTGATCAGTTTCCTGGCCCAGGCCGCCGCCGACAACAACGAAGGCCTGGCCCAGATCGGCGCCGGCATCGGCTACGGTGCGGCGGCCATCGGCCCCGGCGTCGGCATCGGCATCGTGGTGGGCAACGCCATCACGGCCATGGCCCGCCAGCCGGAGAGCGCGGGCATGGTGCGTACCACCATGTTCCTCGGTATCGCCTTCACCGAAGCTCTGGCCCTTATCGGGTTCGTCGTCTTCATCCTCATCAAGTTCGCCTAGAGGAGCGCAATGAATCTTCTGACCGGGGTGATCCTGGCTGCCGCTGAGGGAAACGAAGCACCCAACCCGATCCTCCCTGAGCCCAACGAGATCATCTGGGGCGCGCTGTCGTTCGCCATCCTGTTCTTCCTGATCTCCAAGTTCGCCTTCCCGGCGATCAAGAAGGGCATGGACGCCCGGGCCGACAAGATCCAGTCCAGCCTCGACGAGGCGGAGCGCACCCGTGACGAAGCCAACGGCATCCTCGAGGAGTACCGCCGCCAGCTGGCCGACGCCAAGAACGAGTCGGCCCGCATCATCGAGGAAGCCCGCCAGTCGGCCGACAAGCTCCGCCAGGACCTCAAGAAGCAGGCCGAGGCCGAGGTGGCCGAGATCAAGTCCCGCGCCCAGGACGACATCGCCGCCCAGGTCGAGCGGGCCATGGGCGACCTCCGGGCCCGGGTGGCCGACATGACCATCGAGCTGACCGAGAAGGTCGTCCAGCGCAACCTCGACCGTGAGACCAACCTGGCCCTGATCGAGCGGTTCATCGACGAAGCGGACAGCGCCGCGTAATGGCATTACAGGCCGAGCAGGTCGACGGGTACGCCGCAGCCCTCTTCGAGGTGGCCCGCGCCGAGGGGGCGCTGGAGGTCGTGGAGGAGGAGCTGTTCAAGCTCTCCGACGTGCTGGCCTCCTCCGACGAGCTCCGCTCGACCCTCACCGACACGTCGATCCCCTCGGAGAAGCGCCAGGAGATCATCCACGACCTGCTGGAGAAGGGGAAGGCCACGCCGATCACCACCAGCCTGGTCTCCTTCGTGGTCGGCGCCGGCCACGCCCGTGACCTGCCCGACATCATCAAGAGCCTGGTAGAGCGCGCCGCCACCGACCGCAAGCACGAGGTCGCCGAGGTGCGCTCCGCAGTCCCTCTCGACGAGAACCAGCGAACCCGTCTGGCCGCCGCCCTCTCCAAGAACCTCGGCAAAGAGGTCGAGGTCAAGGTCCACGTGGATCCCTCGGTGCTCGGTGGCCTGTCCGCCCGGGTGGGCGACGTCGTCATCGACGGCACCGTGCGCCACCGTCTCGATCAATTGAAGGAAACGATCCGTTGAGCGACGTCACCATCAACTTCAACCCCGACGACATCACCGAGGTCCTGCGCCGGCACCTGGAGGGCTACAAGCCCAGCCTGGAGCGCCAGCAGGTCGGCCACATCATCGAGGTCGGCGACGGCATCGCCCGCATCTCGGGCCTGCCCAACACCTCGGTCAACGAGCTGCTCGAGTTCGAGGGCGGCACGCTGGGCCTGGCCCTGAACCTCGACGAGGAGTCCATCGGCGCCGTGGTCCTGGGCGAGATGGGCCACATCGAGGACGGCCAGGCGGTCAGCGCCACCGGCCGCATCCTCTCCGTGCCCGTCGGCGACGGCCTGCTCGGGCGCGTCGTCGACGCCCTCGGCCAGCCGCTCGACGGCAAGGGCGCCATCAACACCGACGAGAGCCGCCGCCTGGAGATCCAGGCGCCCGGCGTGGTCGACCGCCAGCCGGTGAAGGAGCCCCTCCAGACCGGCATCAAGTCGATCGACGCCATGACCCCCGTGGGCCGGGGCCAGCGTGAGCTGATCATCGGCGACCGCAAGACGGGCAAGACCGCCGTCGCCGTCGACACGATCATCAACCAGAAGGGCCAGGGGGTGAAGTGCATCTACGTCGCCATCGGCCAGAAGAACTCCACCGTGGCCGAGGTGGTCGCCGCCCTCGAGGAGTACGGCGCCATGGACTACACCGTCGTCGTCAACGCCCCCTCGGGTGAGCCGGCGCCGTTCAAGTACCTGGCCCCCTACACCGGCGCGGCCATGGGCGCCCACTGGATGGAGAAGGGCGACGCCGCCCTCGTCGTCTACGACGACCTCTCCAAGCAGGCCGAGGCCTACCGCCAGCTGTCGCTCCTCCTGCGCCGGCCCCCGGGCCGTGAGGCCTACCCCGGCGACGTCTTCTACCTCCACAGCCGCCTGCTGGAGCGCTCGGCCAAGCTCTCCGACGACCTGGGCGCCGGCTCGCTGACCGCCCTGCCGATCATCGAGACCAAAGAGGGCGACGTCTCCGCCTACATCCCGACCAACGTGATCTCGATCACCGACGGCCAGATCTACCTGCAGACCGACCTGTTCCGTTCCGGCGTGCGCCCGGCGGTCGACGTCGGCATCTCGGTCTCCCGGGTGGGCGGCAGCGCCCAGATCAAGGCCATGAAGGCGGTGGCCGGCACGCTCAAGCTCGACCTGGCCCAGTTCCGCGAGCTGGAGGCCTTCGCCAGCTTCGGCTCCGAGCTGGACAAGCTCTCCCAGGCCCAGCTCGACCGGGGCTACAAGCTCACCGAGCTGCTGAAGCAGGGGCTGCACTCGCCGCTCCCGGTCGAGGAGCAGGTCGTGTCGATCTACGCCGGCACCAAGGGCTACCTCGACGACATCCCCACCTCCGACGTCGGTCGCTTCGAGTCCGAGCTGCTGGAGGAGTTCCGCAGCCGCTACACCGACCTCCTCAGCGAGATCAAGGAGTCAGGGAAGCTCCCCGACGAGGACAAGCTGAAGAAGGCCATGAAGGATTTCGCCGACCGCTTCCAGCCCACCGAGGCCAGCTCCGGCGACGCCAAGTCCGATGACAAGAAGTCCGGCGAGGACAAGAAGTCGGACGAGGACCACAAGGCCAAGGACGAGACGCAGGAGATGAGCCCCAAGGACGGGGAGCACTAAACCGTGGCCAGTGGGCAGGAGCGCACCCTCCGCCGGCGCATCAAGAGCATCCAGTCCACCAAGAAGATCACCCGGGCCATGGAGCTGATCGCGGCCAGCCGCATCGTCAAGGCCCAGCAGCGGGTGGCGGCCGCCCGCCCCTACTCCGAGCAGATCACCGCGGTGATGGCCAACCTGGCCGCCGGCGGCGCCGGCCTCGACCACCCGCTCCTGCAGGAGCGCGACCCGATCCGCAAGGTCGGCTTCATCATCATCAGCGCCGACCGGGGGCTGGCCGGCGCCTACAACTCCACCGTCATCCGCACCGGTGAGCGGGCCCTCCAGGCCCACCAGGCCGAGGGGCGGGACTACGAGCTGGTCCTGTCGGGCAAGAAGGCCGAGGGCTACTTCCGCTACCGCGAGTACCGCATCGCCGCCGCCTACTCCGGCTACGCCGAGGTCCCGTCCTACGAGGACGCCCGCCGGGTGGCCCAGGCGGCGATGGAGCGCTACGAGAAGGGCGCCGGGGAGGAGGGCGGCGTCGACCAGGTCGAGCTGGTCTACACCCGGTTCTTCTCCATGGGCACCCAGCGGGTGGTCAACGTCCGCCTGCTCCCTCTGGAGAAGGAGATCATGGAGGACGCCGCCGCCGCGGCCGACGGTCCCCAGGCGGCGTACGAGTTCGAGCCCGAGCCCGGTCAGATCCTCGAGCGCCTGCTGCCCCGCTACGTCGAGGGCCGGGTGTTCGCGGCCATGCTCGACGCCGCCGCCAGCGAGCAGGCCGCCCGTCAGCGGGCCATGAAGGCGGCCACGGACAACGCCGAAGAGCTGATCAAGAACCTGGCCACCGTGGCCAACAAGGTCCGCCAGGCCGGCATCACCACCGAGATCATGGAGATCGTGGGCGGTGCCGAGGCCCTGCGATTAGCGAAGACCGGCGGCAAGGTCGAGTACTTCCCCGAGACCGTCCTCAGCCGCGACATCCTCGTCGACAACCTCGACCGTTCAGGAGCGTACAGATGAGCGAACAGACCGCCTCGAGCAACGGGACCAAGGACGGGCGCATCATCGCCATCGCCGGCCCCGTCGTCGACGTCGAGTTCCCCCCGGGCTCCCTGCCCGAGATCAACCACGCCGTCACCATGGCCGTCGAGCTCGAGGGCAAGGAACTGGTCATCACCGCCGAGGTGGCCCAGCACATCGGCGAGAACCGGGTGCGGGCCATCTGCATGAAGCCCACCGACGGCCTGCGCCGGGGGGCGCCGGTCACCAATACCGGCCGGGGCATCACCGTCCCGGTGGGCAACGGCGTGCTCGGCCACGTGTGGAACGTCACCGGCGAGCCGCTCGACGTCGGCACGGACGACCTCGGCGAGCTGCCCGACCGGTGGGAGATCCACCGCTCGTCGCCCCCGTTCGCCGACCTCGAGCCCCGTTCGGAGATGTTCGAGACGGGCATCAAGGTCATCGACCTCCTCGCCCCTTACGTGCGCGGCGGCAAGATCGGCCTCTTCGGCGGCGCCGGCGTGGGCAAGACCGTCGTCATCCTGGAGCTCATCAACCGGGTGGCCACCCAGCACGGTGGTGTGTCGGTGTTCGCCGGCGTGGGGGAGCGCACCCGGGAGGGCAACGACCTCTGGCTGGAGATGCAGGAGTCGGGCGTCATGGACAAGGCCGCCCTGGTGTTCGGCCAGATGGACGAGCCGCCCGGCGTTCGCCTGCGCGTCGCCCTGTCCGCCCTGACCATGGCCGAGTACTTCCGCGACGAGCAGGGCCAGGACGTGCTGCTCTTCGTCGACAACATCTTCCGCTTCGTGCAGGCCGGCTCCGAGGTGTCCACCCTGCTGGGCCGGATGCCCTCCGCCGTGGGTTACCAGCCCACGCTGGCCGACGAGATGGGCGAGCTCCAGGAGCGGATCACGTCCACCAAGGGCCGGTCGATCACCTCGGTGCAGGCCGTGTACGTGCCCGCCGACGACTACACCGACCCGGCTCCCTTCACCACCTTCACCCACCTCGACGCCACCACCGAGCTCTCCCGTGACATCGCCTCCCGGGGCATCTACCCGGCGGTGGACCCGCTGGCTTCGACCTCCCGCATCCTGGCCCCCGAGATCGTCGGCGACCGCCACTACCGGGTGGCCCGGCGTACCCAGGAGGTCCTGCAGCGCTACAAGGAGCTCCAGGACATCATCGCCATCCTGGGTGTCGACGAGCTCTCCGAGGAGGACAAGCTCGTCGTCCAGCGGGCCCGCAAGGTGGAGAAGTTCCTGTCCCAGCCGTTCTATGTGGGCGAGCAGTTCACCGGCGTCAAGGGCGTGAACGTCACCATCGACGAGACCATCGAGTCCTTCGAGATGCTGACCAACGGTGACCTCGACGACCTCCCCGAGCAGGCGTTCTTCAACGTCGGCGGCGTGGAGTCGGTACGGGAGAAGGCCCGCTCGCTGTCGAAGGAAGAGGCGAACGCGTAGTGACATTGCAGGTCGAGCTGGTCTCGCCCGAGCGCATCCTCTACTCGGGCGAGGCCGACATGGTGATCTGCCGCACCGTGGCCGGAGGAGAGGTGGCATTCCTCACCGGCCACGCCCCCTTCCTGGCCGCGCTGGAGACCGGCGTGGTGCGGGTCAAGACCGGCTCCGGCGAAGAGGTCGCCGCCGTCCACGGCGGCTTCGTCGAGGTCCGCGACAACCGGGTCATCGTTCTCTCCGACGTGGCCGAACTGGCCAAGGACATCGACGTCGCCCGGGCCGAGCGGGCCAAGAGCGAGGCCACCGGCGACGACGAAGAGGCCGTCGAAGCCCGGAAGCGGGCCGACGCCCGCATAGACGCGGCCAAACGCGCGTCCTGATCGCTTTGTGTCCGCTCAACTACCGCAGCGGTGGTTGAGCGGACAGAAAGCCGGTTGTCTCACCCGCCTGCCACGCTGGGCGGCGTGAAATCGGTGGACGTGCAGCTCAACCGGCTCGCCGCGGGGCAATACTCGCTGGCCCATCGCAAGCAGGCACTCGAGTTGGGCATGACGGCCCGCCAGATCGACGAGCGGGTCGCTTCGGGACTCTTCGCCCCGGAGCATCCGGGTGTCTACCGGCTTGCCAGCGCACCGCGCTCCCCAGCGCAGGCCACGCTTGCCGCCTGCCTGGCCGCAGGCGGCGGCGCGGTGGCCTCGCATCGGAGCGCCGGCGCATTGTGGCGACTGCGGGGGGTGGAGGCCGCTGCACCGGAGATCATCGTTCCGGCGACCAGGTGCCCCACGCTACGCGGCGTTCTCGTGCATCGAACCGACCGCCTGGACGATATCGATGTGTCCCGGCGGCTGCGTATCCCCGTGACGACGCCGGCCCGGACGCTCCTCGATCTGGGCGCAGTGGTGCCGGTGGAAATGGTCGAGCCAGCTCTGGAGGATGCGCTTCTGCGGCGGCTGGTGACCTTCAAGCTGTTGGTCGACACCTTGGAGCGGCTGGGTGGGCCCGGGCGGAACGGCGCCGGCGTGTTGCGGGCATTGGTCGAAGAGCGGGATCCGGCGACCGCGCCGACGGAGAGCATGTTGGAGGACATGCTGTACCGGGTGGTGCGGCGAGGCGGGCTGCCGGAGCCCGTGCGCCAGTACGAGGTGGCCGGCGTTCGGCTCGACGGGGCGTTCCCGGACATCCGGCTCGGCATCGAAGCCGACAGCCGCATCTGGCACGGGGGGCGGCTGGATGTGCAGCGCAACGCCGAGAAGGCCAACATCCTGCTGGCCCAGGGGTGGCGGGCCCTCCACTTCACCTGGTTCGACCTGACCCGCCGGGCCCGGTACGTGGTCGAGTCGATCGGTCGGCAGCTGGTGCTGGCGTGGCCCGCGTAAGGCTCGGAGTGGCCCTGCTCGTGCCCCCGCCGCTCGACAGGGAGATCGACGGGATGCGCCGGGCGCTCGACGACGGCACCCTCGGACGCATGCCGGCGCATCTCACCCTGGTGCCGCCCGTGAACGTGCGTGAGGACCGGTTGGGGGAGGCGCTCGCCGTCGTTCGCCGGGCCGCGGCCGCCACCCGCCCGTTCGCCGTCACCCTCGGCCCGCCGGCCACGTTCCTCCCCGACAGCCCGACGGTCTACCTCGCCGTGGCCGGCGACGTCCGGGCCCTGCGCGACCGGGTCTTCGTCGAACCCCTGGCCCGGCCCCTGACGTGGCCGTTCGTCCCCCATGTCACTCTGGCCGACGAAGCCCAGCCGGACAGGATCGCCGCCGCGCTCCACGCCCTCGCCGGGTACCGGGTCCACGTGACCTTCGAGCGGGTCCATCTCCTACGCGAGGGGCCGGGGCGGGTGTGGTCGCCCATAGCCGACGCCGCCTTCTCCCCTCCGGCGGTCATCGGGCGAGGCGGCCTCCCTGTCGAGATCGTCGTGACCGACTGCGTCGATCCCGAGGCCCGGGCCCTGGCCGGCGAGCCGCTGGTGGTCACGGCGAGGGCTGACGGGACGGTGGCCGGCTACGCGGAGGGGTGGTCGCGGCCGCCTGCCGCTCGCGTGTCGTCGCTGGTGGTGGACCCGGGCCACGCCCACCTGGGCGTCGCCGGGCATCTCCTCGCTGCCTTCCGGTCGGAGGCCGCCAAAAGGGGATGTGATGACGTCACCATGGCCCCCGACGTGGGGTAACGTGAGATACGGCGGACGGCCTGCGGATGACCTACGTGCGGATCACACCCCCTCGACCCCTCCTCGCCCTGGCAGCGGCGGCAATGGCAATCCTCGCCAGCCCCATGCCCGTCGCCGCCGCTGAGCTGCCGCCGGGTGTGACGCTGCCGCCTCGGTCGTCGGACACCACCACCACCGTGGCCACCCTGCCGACGACGACCGCGGGGCCGACCACCGTCCCGCCGACGACGGCGGCGCCGACCACCGTGACCCCCACCACGGCGCCGGAGACCAAGCTCATCCCCATCCCGCAGAACACCATCGTCGAGCCGGCCACGCCCGGCGGCGCCACCTCCACCACCACCAGGCCGGGTGACCCGCCCCCCGCCACCACGGTTCCGCCGGCCAGCCTCAGCCCGGGCCAGGCCGAAGCCTTCGTCCGTGACCAGGCCCGCACCGCCGCCAACTCCACCGCGGCGCTGATCGAGGCCCTCCGCCCGCTCCACAACCTCGGCATGACGCCTGAGGAGGTGTTCACCCTGGGCTTCGGGCGTTTTCCGCTCCTCGGCCTGGCCAACTGGAACGACGACTGGCTCGACTACCGCGCCGGCCCGCCGGTCCACGCCCACCAGGGCACCGACATCTTCTCCGCCTTCGACACGCCGGTGCGGTCGCCGGTCGACGGCGTCGTGCGCTTCGAGGACGCCGGCCTCGGCGGCAAGGGCGCCTTCGTGACCGCCCCCGACGGCACCTACTACTACATGGCCCACCTCAACAGCTTCAACGCCGAGCTGGCCAACGGCTCGTCGGTGAAGCAGGGCCAGATCGTCGGCTACAACGGCGACAGTGGCAACGCCAAGGGCGGCGCCCCCCACGTGCACTTCGAGGTCCACCCCGGCGGGGGTGCCGCCGTCAACCCCAAGCCGTTCCTCGACACCTGGCTGCAACAGGCGATGGACCAGGTGCCCGCCCTCATCGCGTCGTTCCAGGCGCCGCCGGCGGACGGGACGACCGACACCATCGACGGCGGCGTGCCCCAGATCCTCATGACCACCGGCCTGACCCGGCGGTTCTCGGGCCCGTCGCTGACCGAGCCCCACCACTACCGGCCGGCGGAAGACTTCAACCGGGCCGTGCTCGGCCCGCTGACGCCGGCGCCGCCGCTCTCCCCCTGACGGCCAGGCCGCCGGCCGGGACGGCCGGCGCGTTCCCCTGACAACGGCCAGGCCGCAGCCGAGACGGCCGGCGTTCCCCTGACACGGCCAGGCCGCCGGCCGGGGCGGCCGGCGCGTTCCCCTGATACGGCGACGCCGCCGGCCGGGACGGCCGGCGCGTTCCCCTGACACGGCGAAGCCGCCGGCCGGGACGGCCGGCGCGTTCCCCTGACACGGCGAAGCCGCCGGCCGGGACGGCCGGCGCGTTCCCCTGACAACGGCGACGCCGCCGGCCGGGACGGCCGGCGCGTTCTCTCTGCCGCCGGAAAAGCGACCTTCGGTCGGTTTTCCGGCGGTCAGTCGAAGGCGACGGCCGAGAACTGGGCGATCTTGTGCAGCGGGTGGCGGGCGCTGATGCTGCGCACGGTGCCCGACTTCGAGCGCATGACCAGCGACTGCGTTGTCGCACCCCGGCTGTCGTAGTGCACGCCCCGCATGAGCTCGCCGTCGGTGACGCCGGTGGCGGCGAAGAAGCAGTTGTCGCCCGACACCAGGTCGTCGGTGTGGATGACCTTGTCGAGGTCGTAGCCGGCGGCGAGCACGTTCTCCCGCTCCTCGTCGCTGCGGGGGGCGAGCCGGGCCTGGATCTCGCCGCCCATGCACTTGAGGGCGGCGGCGCTGATCACGCCCTCGGGCGTGCCGCCCACGCCGAAGAGGATGTCGGCGCCCGACTCCGGCCAGCCGGTGGAGATGGCGCCGGCCACGTCGCCGTCCTGGATCAGGCGGATACGGGCGCCGGCGGCGCGGATCTCCTCGATGAGCTCGTTGTGGCGGGGCCGGTCGAGCACGACCGCGGTCATGTCACGCACGGACTTCTTCAAGGCGGAGGCTGCCGACTTGAGGTTGTCGGTGGGGGACTGGGTGATGTCGATCGACCCGGCCGCCTCGGCGCCCACCGCCAGCTTGTCCATGTAGAACGCCGGCCCGGGGTTGAACATCGTGCCCCGGCCGCTGACCGCGATCACGCACAGGGCGTTGCTTCGCCCCATGGCGGTGAGCGTGGTGCCCTCCAGGGGATCGACGGCGATGTCGGTCTGGGGCTCGGAGCCGTCGCCCACGTTCTCGCCGTTGTAGAGCATGGGCGCGTCGTCCTTCTCGCCCTCCCCGATGACGATGATCCCGTCCATCTGGACGGTGGAGAGAATCACGCGCATGGCCTCGGTGGCGGCCGCGTCGGCTCCCTCTTTGTCGCCTCGGCCCATCCAGCGGGCGGATGCCAAGGCGGCGGCCTCGGTCACCCGGACCAGTTCCATGGCCAGGTTGCGGTCGGGGGGCTGGGGCTGAGCGCTCATGACGGGCACCCTATCTCGACGGCTATGGGGGTCGCCCGTCGGCGCTACGCTCGCCGCCGATGGCCCCGGAGGCGAGTGGATGATCATTTACTGCCCCCGGTGCGGCACCCCCTTCCGCGAGGACTTCAAGGGCGACTGGTTCGAGTCCAGCCTCCGGTGCACGGACTGCGCGTTGGTGCTGACCGAGCCGCCGCTCACGCTCGCCAAGGGCGACGGCGAGGACGAGGTCGACTACGACCTTCGGGAGTGGCAGACCGCCGAGCGAGCCGGCGCCACCGCCGCACTGGTCGAGGTCGACATCCCCTACCGGTGGGAGCCCGACCTCGTACTCGTGGTGCCGGCCGTGGCCGAGGACGAGGTCGACGTGCTCCTCGACGAGCTGGAGGACGTCGAAGAGCTCGAGGAGGAGGACGACGAGGTCGGTGCCGACGGCGGCGCTCTGGCCCAGGAGGCCATGGGCGACCTCTTCGTGGCCGCCGACCGCCTCCAGCACGACCCGCTCGACGACCGGATGGCGGCCGACCTCTTGATGGCGGCGGGCACGGTCGGCGTCTCCGGGCCCCCCTACGGCATCGAGCGGTCGGTGTGGCGCCGGATCCAGGGCCTGGCCTCGACGCTGGCCACCGACCTGGAAGAGGCCGCGGACGAGGAAACGGTGGCGGCCGACGCTCGGGCGCTCCGCGAATACCTGCGCGACCTGGTGTAGTCCCGCCATGCTGCTGGCCGAGATCGAGATCCGCCACTCGCGGGCCGTGGCCCCCACCCGCCGGGTCGCCCTGGGCCCTTTCTGGCTGCCCACCGACCCGTCGCCCGGCTACGGCGGCATCCTGCTCGGCGGCATCGTGGCCGCCCACCTCGTCGACGCCGCCGACGAGCTGCGGGACGACTACCTGACCTTGCTCGACGACCTCGAGGCGGGCAAGCGCATCTCCCAGCCCCGCCTGCGCCACCGGTTCCAGGTCGACGTCGTCGGCCTCGACCGCAGCCGCCACAAGCTGGTGGGCCAGGCGGAGAACGCCAACCTCGGCGAGGTCCGCTTCGAGCTGCAGGGGGAAGGCCGGCCGGTGCCCCAGGTACTCGGCGCGGCCTACGCCGCCGCCCGCCTGCACCCAGACGCCCAGCCCCTCGTCTTCGCCGCCATGCGCAAAGCCGCCGTGTGGGAGGACGGCGCCAGCCCCGCGCTGGCCCGGTTCCTGACCGACCTCACCAACGTGGCGCCGACGTGGTGGCGCAAGTTCTCGACCGACGAGCGCTGGGCGCTCGAAGTGCTCGGGTTCGGGCCCGACGAGGAGCAGCCCGGCCGCGACGAGGTCCAGCAGCGGTTCCGGACCCTGTTGCGGGAGTCCCACCCCGACCACGGCGCCGAGCACGAGGGCGCCGGCCAGCGCATCCTCGAGCTCACCGAAGCCCGCCGTATCCTGCTGCCGTGAGCATCGCCGTCCTGCTCACCCCGGGCGCCAGCGCCACCAAGGACCACCCGTCGCTGGTGGTGATCGACGGCGAGCTGGAGGCGGTGGGCATCCCCGTCGGGCGCATCGGCCTGCCGTCGTCGCGCCCGGGGCCCAAGGTGCTCCGGGCCATCGCCGAGGGCGCCGGCGCCCTGGCGGCGAGGGCCGGCGTCGAGCCGGCCGACATCGTCCTCGGCGGCCGCTCCTTCGGGGGCCGGATGTGCTCGGTGGCGGCGGCCGACGGCCTGCCCGCTCGGGGCCTGGCCCTCCTCAGCTACCCCCTGCACCCGCCGGGCCGGCCCGAGCAGCTGCGGGTCGAGCACTTCCCCCGGCTGACGATGCCGTGCCTGTTCGTCTCCGGTACCAGGGACGCGTTCGCGAGCCCGGAGGAGCTGGAGGCGGCGTCGGCGCGGATCCCCGGCCCGGTGACCCACGTCTGGATCGACGGCGGCGACCATGGCATGGGGCGGCACAACCTGGACGTGGCCCTCGCGGTCAGGGACTGGGTCCTGGGGGTGGCCGGTCCTCGGGGTTGAGGTCTTCGAGCTCGCGGCCCGCCGTCTCCGGGTAGGCCGCCACCACCAGCACGGCCAGCAGGAGCGGCCCCGCGGCGAGGATCGCCATGGCCGGGGCGATGCGCCCGAAGTGGTCGGACAGCACGCCGCACAGGATCAGCCCGCCGGCGCTACCCACGAGTGACGTCACCGCCACCAACCCGTTGGCCCGCCCCCGCATGCCCGTCGGGAACAGCTCCGGGCCGTACACGCCCAGGGCGGGGATGGCGGCGGCCGAGATGATCGTGCCCATCATCGCCACCACCCACATCGACCAGCCCTGCGAGTGGAAATACCAGACCGTGAACAGGGTGCCGAAGACCAACGCCACCGCGGCGACGACCCGCCGGCCCCGCACATCCGCGATCCGCCCGCCGGCGATGATGCCGATGACCGCCGGCGTGCCGATGGTCACCGACAGCAAACCGATGCGCGCACCGCTGAATCCTCGCTCGTCGCGCAGGAACTGGTTGCCGAACTGGGAGCTGGGGGCGGTGAACAGGTTGACCAGCACGCCCGACGCGGCCAGCAGCAGCAGGCGCCCGCCGTGGCCGGCCATGGATCCGGGCACGTGGGGGGCGATGTAGCGCCGGCTCTCCGGCAGCCGCCGGCGCACGGCGGCGACGATGGGAAGGCCGAGGAGGGGGACCAGGTACAGGAGCCGCCAACCCTGGCTCCCGAGGTCGGCGAGGCGAAGGCCGAGGACGCACACCCCGGCCCCCAGCCCGCTGGACATGGCGAGCAGGCTGACGGCGTAGGCGCGGGACCCGGCGGGCATCTCCTCGGCGGCCACGATGGTGACCAGCAACAGGATGGCGGTGGCGAAGGCCCGGGCCAGCATCTGGCTGGCCGCCAGCCACGGCAACGAGGGTGCCAGCGCCCCGGTGACGGCAAGGAGGGCTCCGGCGGCCGCGGCCCACACCAGGACGGTCTTCCGTCCCCGTTTGTCGGCCTGGATCAGGATCAGCAGCGCGACGAGGCCGCCGACCCGCACGACACTGCCCGCCACACCGAGTGCCGAGTTGCTGGAACCGAACTCGTCGCCGGCGAAGGGGACGGTCTGGGTGAACAGCGTGCCCAGATAGCCGGAGGCGATGGTCAGCAGGGCCAGGGTGCCGAGCACCGACGCGGCCCGGGCGTCCAGGCGGGCGGGCGGCGCCCACCACGGCGCCCGCTCCGTGCCCTTCTGGTGCAGTGCCCGCTTGAAGAGGGGCACGAAGAGGAAGCCGAAGTACGGCACCGCCAGCCGGAAGTCGACGGTCTGGGTGACGAGCACCGGCTGTCCGGGCGCGGTGCCCCGGACCACGTCGACGGTGCGCTCGTAGGACAGCACGGGCCCCGACTCGGCCTCGAACCGGCCCTCGCCGGCGTCGCGCTCGAGGACCACGTCGGTGCGGGGACGCAGGATCTCCGCCACGCCGGCCGCGTCGGTCTCCGAACGCACGACGACACGGGCCACGGGCTAGGCAAGCTACACGCGGGAAGAAGCCCCGCTGGCGCGGGGTTGTAGCCTTATGACATGAGCGAGGCAGAGACGAGCAACCGATGAGCACTGTCATGCAAGAGCAGCTCCTGGAAGCCATCGAGGTCATCCGCCCCGCACTGCAGGCGGACGGGGGCGACATGACTCTCGTCGGCGTCGACGAGGAATCCGGCCGGGTGGAGATCGAGCTGGTGGGCGCCTGCGGCAGCTGCCCGGCGTCGACCATGACCCTCAAGGCCGGCATCGAGCGCATCCTCAAGGACCGGGTCCCCGGCGTCACCGAGATCGTGGCGGTGGGCCAGGACGAGACTCTCCTCGATATCGGCCAGTACTGACCCGGGGCCCCTATGGCGCCGGCGGGGTGTGGACGGCCCACGCCACGCGGCCGAGCTCGGCGAAGGTCGACAGGTCGGCGTGCGCCGGCACGATGCGCACGGTGAAGCCGTAGCGGCCGGCGCGGTCGCAGGTGAAGGTGCCCTCGTAGCAGTGGGTGCCCTCGGTGTGCGGGCCCTCGGTGAGGGTCATGGACTGGAGCGACGGGTCGGTCAGCTCGTCCGCGGGGCCGACGGCGCCGTGGACGAGTTGCACGTCGACGTCCTCCGGGCCCAGCGTCCCCAGCACGACCTCGGCTGAGACGGCCCGGTCGCGGCCCAGGTCGATGGCCACGCCCTCGCTGTGGACGGCCACCACCGACACGTCCGGCCACCCGTCGATGACCCGCTGCTTCCATGCGGCGAGGGCCTTGGCCCGCCCGTGACCGTCGCCCAGCATGGCGTCGGCGCCGGCGGCGGCCGGTTCGTAGAGGTCGGCGACGTAGTCGCGCACCATCCGGCTGGCCGACACCTCGGGGCCCAGGGTCCGCAGTGTCCGGCGCACCTTCTGCAGCCAGCGCACCGGCGGGCGACCGGGCGCCCGCTCGTAGAAGAGGGGGACGACCTGGCGCTCCAGGATGTCGAACAGGCTGGACGCCTCGGCGTGGTCCCGCCGGCCCAGGTCGTCCCAGCCCTCGGTGGAGGCGATGGCCCAGCCGTTCTCGCCGTCGAAGTACTCGTCCCACCAGCCGTCACGGATCGAGCAGTTCAGGACGCCGTTGAGCGCCGCCTTCTCCCCGCTGGTCCCGCACGCCTCCAACGGCCGGCGGGGGGTGTTGAGCCAGACGTCGCAGCCCTGCAGGAGCGTGCGGGCCACGGCCATGTCGTAGTCCTCGAGGAACGCCACCCGGTGGCGCACGTCCTCCTGGCGGGAGAACTGGACCACCTGGCGGATGAGGTCCTTGCCGAGGTCGTCGGCGGGATGGGCCTTGCCGGCGAACAGCAGCTGCACGGGGCGGTCGGGGTCGAGCAGCAGCCGCTTGAGACGGTCGCCCTGGGACAGCAGCAGCGTCGCCCGCTTGTAGGGGGCGAAGCGCCGGGCGAAACCGATGGTGAGAACTCCGGGGTCGAAGGCCTCGTCCGCCCAGGCGGCGTCGGGCTCGGAGAGCCCGCGGCTCAGCGCCGATTCGTGCAGCCGCCGGCGGACGAAGGCCACCAGCCGCTCCCGGGCCTGCTGGCGGGCCCGCCACAGCTCGTCGTCGCCGGCGTCCTCGATGCGGGCCCAGCGGTCGTGACCGGCCTGGCTCCACTCCGGCAGGACGTGGCGGTCGAAGAGGTCGCGCATCTCGGGGGCGACCCACGTGCGGGAGTGCACGCCGTTGGTGACCGAGCCGATCGGCAGCTCCTCGACCGGCACGCCCGGCCAGACGGGGGCGAAGATCTGGCGGCTGACCACGCCGTGCAGCTTCGACACGCCGTTGGCGGTGGCGGCCAGGCGCAGGCCCATGACGGCCATGTTGAACGGGGCGTCGGCCGGCTCGCCCGGCTGGTGGCCGAGGTTCATCACCCGGTCGAAGGGCACGTTGCACTCGTCGGCCCAGCCCTTGAAGTACTTCTCCATGAGGAAGCGAGGGAACCGGTCCATGCCGGCGGGGACCGGCGTGTGGGTCGTGAAGACGGTGCCGGCCCGGACCGCCTCGATGGCCTCGTCGAAGGTGAGCCCGTCGTCGAGGATGGCCCGGCGCACGCGCTCCAGACCCAGGAAGCCGGCGTGGCCCTCGTTGGAATGGAAGACCTGCGGCTCGTGGCCGAGCTGCTCCAGCGCCCGCACGCCGCCGACGCCGAGGAGGATCTCCTGGCGCAGGCGGTGCTCGCTGTCGCCCCCGTAGAGCCGGTCGGTGACCGTGCGGCAGTCGTCGTCGTTGTCGTCGACGTCGGCGTCCAGCAGGTACAGCGGCACCCGCCCGACCCTGGCCTCCCAGATGCGGGCCACCATCGAGCTGCCGGCCAGATCGACGTGCACCCGGAGGTCCTCCACCGGCATGAGCGCCATGACATGGGGGTCGAGGACGACGTAGCGCTCGCGCTGCCAGCCGTCGGCCTCCAGCTCCTGGCGGAAGTAGCCCTGGTGGTAGAAGAGGCCCACGCCCACGAGGGGCACGCCGAGGCCGCTGGCCGCCTTGAGGTGGTCGCCGGCCAGCACGCCCAGGCCGCCGGAGTACTGGGGAAGGGCCTCGGAGATTCCGAACTCGGGGGAGAAGTAGGCCACGGAGCGCAGCGGGCTCGGTTCCCCGCTCCCTGGCCCGCTCGGGGCCTGGCGCCCCTGGAACCAGCGGTCGGCCTCCACGTCCCGGCGCAGGTCGTCGTGGACCTCCTGCATGAAGGACAGGAAGGCGCGGTCGGCCACCAGGGCGTCGAGCCGGCGGCGGTCGACGACGGCGAGGAGCCGGATGGGGTCGTGGTTCGCCGCTTCCCAGGCGTCGGGGTCGACCCAGCGGAACAGGTCCTGGGTGCGCTCGTCCCAGGACCAGCGGAGGTTCATGGCCAGGGCCTGGAGGGCCGCCAACCGCTCGGGAAGCCGTGGGTGGACGGTGAAGCTACGGAGTGCCCTCATCGGGTCGAAACGGTAGCGGGTGAGCGGGGCGGCCCGACATCTGGAAGCGGCGAGGTGTGACAGCAGCGGCAAACCCGGGTACACCATCTGGGTGATCGGTCGCATCGTCATCGACGAACCGCGCCCGCGCACGCCGGGAGGGCATCCGGCCAAGGCGGTGATCGGCGAGACCGTGCGGGTATCGGCCGACATCTACCGCGACGGCCACGACATCCTCGCCGCCCGCGTGCAGTGGCGTCCGACGGGTGAATCCAAGTGGCGCGAGGCGCCCATGGAGCACCTGGGCAACGACCGTTGGGAAGCGGTCGTCGAGCCCGCCGCCCTCGGATTGCACGAGTACGTCATCGAAGCCTGCACCGACCGCCTGGCCACCCTGGCCCACGACATCGAGGTCAAGGAGGCCGCCGGCGAGCCGGTCGAGGTGGAGCTTCAGGAGCTCGAGCTCGAGAAGGCGGCCCAGAAGAAGGGCAAGAAGCCGGCCGACCTCACCCGCACCGAGCCGCTGCCGCTGTGGGTCGACCGCGAGCGGGCCCAGTTCAGCGCCTGGTACGAGTTCTTCCCCCGGTCCGAGGGCGGCTTCCGGCGGGCGGCCCGCACCCGCCTGCCCGACATCGCCGCCATGGGCTTCGACGTCGTCTACCTGCCGCCCATCCACCCCATCGGGCGGTCGCACCGCAAGGGCCCCAACAACACCCTGGTCGCCGGCCCCACCGATCCCGGCAGCCCGTGGGCCATCGGCAACGAGCTGGGCGGCCACACCGCCGTCGAGCCGAGCCTCGGGACGGTCGAGGACTTCGACGCCTTCGTGACCGCCGCCGAGCGCCTGGGCCTCGAGGTCGCCCTCGACTACGCCCTGCAGTGCTCGCCCGACCACCCCTGGGTGGCCGAGCACCCCGAGTGGTTCCACCGCCGGCCCGACGGCAGCATCAAGTACGCCGAGAACCCGCCCAAGAAGTACCAGGACATCTACCCGATCAACTTCTGGCCCGAGAAGGACGCCGACCGCAAGGCCCTGTGGCAGGCGTGCAAGGACGTCCTCGACTACTGGATCGGCCACGGCGTGCGCATCTTCCGGGTCGACAACCCCCACACCAAGCCGCTGGCGTTCTGGGAGTGGGTGATCCCGGAGGTCCAGAAGACCCACCCCGAGACCCTCTTCCTGGCCGAGGCGTTCACCCGCCCGAAGATGATGGCCAAGCTGGCCGAGGTCGGCTTCAGCCAGGGCTACACCTACTTCACGTGGCGGAACACCCGCGAGGAGCTCGTCGAGTACCTCGAGGAGCTGAGCCAGGGCCCGAAGGCCGACTACATGCGGCCCAACTTCTGGCCCAACACGCCCGACATCCTGTCCGGCCCGCTGCGCAACGGCCCGCCGGCGGCGTTCCGGCTGCGGCTCCTCTTGGCCGCCACGCTGGTGCCCAGCTACGGCGTCTACGGCGGCTACGAGCTGTACGAGAACGAGCCGGCGTCGCCGGCCAACGAGGAGTACCTGCGGTCGGAGAAGTACGAGATCAAGAAGCGGGACTGGCAGCGCAGCGACTCGCTGGCGCCGTTCATGACCCGCCTCAACGAGATCCGCCGGCGTCACCCGGCGTTCACCGAGTTGCGCAACATCACCTTCCACCGGTCGAACTACGACCGGATCCTCGTCTGGTCGAAGGTGAGCGGCGACGACCGCATGCTGATGGTGGCCAACCTCGACCCACACGCGTTCCACGAGGACACGATCACCCTGGACCTGAAGGTGCTCGACCTGCCGGCGAGCTCTCCCATCCACGTGACCGACGAGCTGACCGGGGCGAGCTGGAACTGGTACGGAGACACCCAGTACGTGGCCCTCGACCCGGCAGTCCAGCCCGGCCACGTCCTCCACCTGACCCCCCTCGTCGCCCCGCCCGAGGCCCTATGACGGGCGTGTTCGAGGCGGGCGGGGCAGGGGTCCCCGCCCGCGGCGACGGGCGTGGTCCGCAGGACCCGGGTGCCCGGAGCGGAGAGACAGCGAGCTGGTTCCAGAAAGCGGTCTTCTACGAAGTCCTCGTCAGGGGGTACTTCGACTCGAACAACGACGGGACCGGTGACATCCGCGGGATCACCGAGCGCCTCGACCACATCCAGTGGCTGGGCGCCGACTGCCTCTGGCTCCTGCCCTTCTACCAGTCGCCCCTGCGTGACGGCGGCTACGACATCAGCGACTTCTATTCGATCCTGCCCGAGTACGGCGACCTGGCCGACGTGGTGACCCTCATCGAGGAGTGCCACAAGCGGGGCCTGCGCATCATCGCCGACCTCGTCATGAACCACACCAGCGATGCCCACCCGTGGTTCCAGGAGTCACGCCAGGACCGCACCAACCCGAAGGCGGACTGGTATGTCTGGAGCGACGACGACACCCGCTACCCCGACGCCCGCATCATCTTCGTCGACACCGAGCGGTCCAACTGGTCCTGGGACCCGGTGCGCGAGCAGTTCTACTGGCACCGGTTCTTCAGCCACCAGCCCGATCTCAACTACGACAACCCCGAGGTCCAGCAGGCCATGCTCGACGTGGTCCGCTTCTGGCTCGACCTCGGCCTCGACGGCTTCCGCCTCGACGCGGTGCCGTACCTCTACGAGCGGGACGGGACCAACGGCGAGAACCTGCCCGAGACGCACGACTTCCTGAAGCAGATGCGCAAGGAGATCGACGCGTCGCATCCCGGCACGGTGATGCTGGCCGAGGCCAACCAGTGGCCGGCCGACGTCGTCGACTACTACGGCGACGGCGACGAGTGCCACATGTGCTTCCACTTCCCGCTCATGCCCCGCATGTTCATGGCCGTCCGGCGCGAGCAGCGGTACCCCATCACCGAGATCCTCGCCCAGACGCCGGAGATCCCCGAGGGTTGCCAGTGGGGCATCTTCCTGCGCAACCACGACGAGCTGACCCTCGAGATGGTCACCGACGACGAGCGCGACTACATGTACAACGAGTACGCCAAGGACCCGCGCATGAAGCGCAACATCGGCATCGGCCGGCGCCTGGCCCCCCTCGTCGACAACAACCGCGCCGTCGCCGAGCTGCTGCACGCCCTGCTGTTCAGCCTGCCGGGCAGCCCGGTCCTCTACTACGGCGACGAGATCGGCATGGGCGACAACATCTACCTGGGTGATCGCGACGGCGTGCGCACGCCGATGCAGTGGACCCCGGACCGCAACGCCGGCTTCAGCAAGGCCGACTTCGCCCAGCTCTACCTGCCCCCGCTGATGGACCCGGTGTACGGCTATCAGGCCGTCAACGTCGAGGCCATGCAGCGCGACACCGGCTCCTTCCTACACTGGATGCAGCGGGTCCTCCAGGTCCGCCGCCAGCACGGCGATGTTCTCGGGCTCGGGAGCCTCGAGATCCTTTCGGCCGAGAACCCCTCGGTCCTGGCGTTCCTCCGACAGCTCGGAGACCGAATCATGCTTTGCGTGAACAACCTCAGCCGCTTCGCACAACCCGTCGAGCTCCAACTGGCCCGGTTCTCCGCCAAGATGCCGGTGGAGCTGTTCGGCCGGGTCCCGTTCCCACCGATCGGTGAGCTGCCGTACTTCCTCACCCTTGGTGGTCACGGGTTCTACTGGTTCGAGCTGGTGGACGCACCGTCTGGAACGAACGCGTGATCGACGTACCGGGCCTGGTACCGGCGATCGCGCAATGGCTTCCCCGCCAGCGGTGGTACTCCGGCCAGGTCGAGCCCGACACCGTCACCGTCCTCGACCAGGAGATCCGGGGCGACCGGTTCCCCGTGCTCGTCCGGCTCCTGGTGGAGGCCGACGATCGCATCTACCAGGTGGTCATCGGCGTTCGGCGACGCGACGAGTACCCGGAGTTCCTGCGGGGCCACGACAATGCGTTCATCGCCGACATCGGCACCCACCAGGGTGACGCGATCGCCTACGACGCCGTCTGTGACCCCGAGCTGGCGCTGGTCATCCTCGATGCCGTCGCCCCCCACGAGAAGGCGGAGCGGGCCCGGCTCATGGGCGCCGAGCAGTCCAACAGCTCCATCGTCTACGACGAGCGACTCATCCTCAAGATGTTCCGTCGCATCCAGCGGGGCCACAACCCCGAGGTGGAGGTCACCGAGGCCCTGGCCGCCCAGGGGTTCCACTCCGTGGCCGAGCCGCTGGCCACGCTGCGGGTACGCGACTTCGACCTGGCCATCCTCCAGCCGTTCCTGGCGGGCGCCGCCGAGGGGTGGGCGCTGGCCCTCACCTCGCTGCGTGACCTGTTCGGGCTGAACGACACGACGTCGATCCCGGTCATCAACCCTGACGACCCCCCACCCGGGCCCCCCGACCCGGCCCAGGCCGGCGGCGACTTCGCCGGCGAGGCCAACCGCCTCGGGGCCATGACGGGCGGGATGCACGTCGCCCTGGCCGACGCCTTCGGGCGCCACCCCGCCGAGGCCAAGGACTGGGCGACGTCCATCGCCGCCCAGGTCGAGGAGCTGGAGCCGGGCGACGTCGATCGCGCCGGCGCCCAGGCCATCATCGACGACCTGACGGCGCTGGATGCCGGCGCCGCCATCAGGGTCCACGGCGACTACCACCTCGGCCAGGTGCTGCGCACCGACGCCGGCTGGTTCGTCCTCGACTTCGAGGGCGAGCCGGCCCGCCCGATCGAGGAGCGCCGGCGCCCGTCGTCGCCCCTCAAGGACGTTGCCGGCATGCTCCGGTCGTTCCACTACGCCTCGGCCGTCGCCCGCACCGAGCGGGACGAGTACGCCTTGGAGGACCTGGCCGCGGCGTGGGAGATGCGCAACCGCCAAGCGTTCCTGCGGGGGTACATGAAGGCTGCCGGGGAGGGGGCCGTCCTGCCGGCCGACGCCGAGAGCGTGGGTGCGGTGCTCGCCGCCTTCGAGCTGGAGAAGGCGGTCTACGAGCTGGGCTACGAGCGGGCCTACCGCCCGGAGTGGACCCACATCCCCCTCGCCGCCTTGCGCCGACTGACAGAAAGGGACACGTGACACTCGCTACTGCCGTGAATCTGGACGCCCTGGTCGAAGGAACCGAAGCCGACCCCCATCGGGTGCTCGGCCCCCATGGCGACCTGGTGCGAGCCTGGCGTCCGGACGCCGCCGCGGTGACGCTCGTCCTTCCCGACGGCACGCGCCAGGAGATGGAGCGCGAGCATCCCGCCGGCGTGTTCGTGGCCAAGGGCGTCAAGCTGCCGACCGAGGCCGACTACCGCTTCGACGTCTCCTACGCCGGCGGCGACACCTGGCTGGTCGACGACCCGTACCGGTTCTGGCCCACCCTCGGCGACGTCGACCTCTACCTGCTCGGCGAGGGGCGTCATGAGCGGCTGTGGAACCGCCTCGGCTCCCACGTCATCGAGCACCAGGGCGTGCAGGGGACCGCCTTCGCGGTGTGGGCGCCCGGCGCCCGGGCCGTTCGCGTCGTCGGCGACTGCAACAGCTGGGACGGCCGCCAGCACCCGATGCGCCGCATCGGTTCCTCCGGCGTGTGGGAGCTGTTCCTCCCGGGCATCGGGCACGGGTCCCGCTACAAGTACGAGATCCTCACCGGCAGCGGCCACCTGACGCTGAAGGCGGACCCGCTGGCCGTGGCCACCGAGGCGCCGCCGGCGACGGCCAGCGTGGTCTTCGAGTCCTCGTACGAGTGGGGTGACACCGACTGGCTGCAGCGCCGGCGGGAGGCCAACCCGTGGACGCAGCCGATGTCGGTCTATGAGTGCCACCTCGCGTCGTGGCGCCACGTGCCCGAGGAGGGCGACCGGCCGCTCACCTACCGTGAGCTGGCCGAGCAGCTCCCGTCGTACCTGACCGAGATGGGCTTCACCCACGTGGAGTTCCTCCCCGTGGCCGAGCACCCCTTCGGCGGGTCGTGGGGCTACCAGGTCACCTCGTACTACGCGCCCACGGCGCGCTTCGGCACCCCCGACGACTTCCGCTTCCTCGTCGACGCCCTGCACCAGGCCGGCATCGGCGTCATCGTCGACTGGGTGCCGGCGCACTTCCCCAAGGACGCCTTCGCCCTGGCCCGCTTCGACGGGACGGCGCTGTACGAGCACGAGGATCCCCGCCAGGGCGAGCACCCCGACTGGGGCACGCTGGTCTTCAACTTCGGGCGCCACGAGGTGAGCAACTTCCTGCTCGCCAATGCCCTCTACTGGATCGAGGAGCTGCACGTCGACGGCCTCCGGGTCGACGCGGTGGCCTCCATGCTGTACCTCGACTACTCCCGCAAGGAGGGGGAGTGGGTGCCCAACAAGTTCGGCGGGCGGGAGAACCTGGAGGCGGTCGAGTTCCTGCGCCAGCTCAACACCGTGGTGCACTCCGAGCACCCCGGTGTGCTGACGATCGCCGAGGAGTCGACGTCGTGGCCCGGCGTCTCCAGGCCGGTCTACGTGGGCGGCCTGGGGTTCGGTTTCAAGTGGAACATGGGCTGGATGCACGACACGCTCACCTACTTCTCCAAGGAGCCGGTGCACCGCCGCCACCACCACTCCCAGCTCACCTTCGGCCTGCTGTACGCCTTCTCCGAGAACTTCGTGCTGCCCATCTCCCATGACGAGGTGGTGCACGGCAAGGGCTCGCTCATCAACAAGATGCCGGGCGACAAGGGGGCCCGCGTCGCCAACCTGCGGGCCCTCCTGGCGTGGATGTGGGCCCACCCCGGCAAGCAGCTGCTCTTCATGGGCTGCGAGATCGGCCAGGAGCGGGAGTGGTCCCATGACCGCAGCCTGGACTGGGACCTGCTGGGCGACACCAGTCACCGGGGCATCCAGGACCTGGTGCGGGAGCTGAACCGGATCTACCGCGACGAGCCGGCGCTGTGGGAGAACGACTTCTCGGATTCGGGCTTCGAGTGGATCGACGCCAACGACGCCGACCAGAACGTGCTGTCCTTCGTCCGGTACTCGGCCGACAGGTCGCGGGCGCTGGCGTGCGTGGCCAACCTCTCCGGCGCCGACCGGCCGGGGTACCGGATCGGTGTGCCGGCGCAGGGGTCGTGGAACGTCGCGCTCGACACGACCATGGTCAACGGCGGCCACCGGACGACCGACCCGACGTGCTGGCACGGCTTCGACCACTCGCTCACCATCGACCTGCCGGCGCTGAGCGTGGTCTGGCTCGTGAACGGCTGAGGTCACACCCGCCCTCATAAGGACCGGCGGGGCCGTAGCCTTGTCCCGTGCCTGCCTACCTGGACAACGCCGCCACCACGCCGATGCGCGCCGAGTCGGTGGAGGCCATGCTGCCGTACCTCACCGAGCGCTTCGGCAACCCGTCGGGTGCCCACGCGGTGTCCCGGGAGGCCCGCAAGGCGCTCGACGACGCCCGCCAGACAGTGGCCGACTGCCTCGGCGCCCGGCCGGGGGAGATCGTGTTCACCGGCGGAGGCACGGAGGCGGACAACCTGGCGATCCTCGGTGGGGCGGCAGTGAGGCCGGGTCCGACGGTGTGCTCGGCGGTCGAGCACCACGCCGTGCTCCACGCCTGCGACGCCGCCGGGGACAACCGGCTGGCGCCGGTGGACGAGGCCGGCGTCGTCGACCTCGACGCGCTGGCCGGGCTGCTCGGCCCGTCGGTGTCGGTGGTGTCGGTGATGCTGGCCAACAACGAGGTGGGCACCATCGAGCCGCTGGCCGACGTTGTGGCTCTGGTGCGGGAGCTGGCGCCGGCGGCGGTGGTGCACACCGACGCCGTGCAGGCGTTCCCGTGGCTGGACGTGGCCTCGCTGGCCGCGTCCGCCGACCTGGTGGCCGTCAGCGCCCACAAGTTCGGTGGGCCCAAGGGGGTGGGCGCGCTGGTCGTGCGCCAGGGGGTGACCGTGCGGCCGATCATCCACGGCGGGGGACAGGAGCGCGACCGGCGCAGCGGCACCCACAACCTCGCCGGCATCGTGGCCATGGCCGCGGCCATGCGGGCCACCGTGGACGGGCGGGAGGCCGAGGTGGTCCGAGTCCGTGGGCTTCGGGACCGGCTGGCCGACGGGCTGGTGGCGGTGGTGCCCGGCTGCGTGGAGACCGTCGACCGGTCGAAGAAGATCGCCGGCAACTGCCACGTGTCGTTCGACGGCGTCGAGTCGGAGGAGCTGCTGGTGCTGCTTGACGCCGCCGGCGTCTACGCCTCGGCCGGCTCGGCGTGCGCCAGCGGGGCCGTAGACCCCTCCCACGTGCTGGCGGCCATGGGCATGCCCCGTCAGCGTGCCCTCGGCTCGCTGCGGCTGTCGCTCGGTCGGACCACGACGGATGCCGACGTGGATCTGGCTCTGGCGACGATCCCGCCGGCGGTGGAGCGCCTCCGAGCGGGATGAAGGTCCTCGCCGCCATGTCAGGTGGCGTCGACTCCTCGGTGGCCGCCGCTCTGTCGGTGGAGGAGGGCCACGAGGTCACCGGGGTCACGCTCCGGCTCTGGGACAACCCCACCGACGCCGGCTGCTGCTCGGTGGCCGAGATCGACGACGCCCGCCAGGTGGCCAACGTCCTCGGCATCGACCACCTGGTGTGGACGTTCGTCGACGATTTCGACGCCCGGGTGGTCTCGCCCTACGTCGAGGCCCACGCCGGCGGGCTGACGCCGAACCCGTGCATCGAGTGCAACCGCCACCTGAAGTTCGGCCGCATGCTGCGGCGGGCGGCACAGCTGGGCTTCGACGCCGTCGCCACCGGGCACCACGCCCGGGTCATCGGCGGGCGGCTGCTGCGGGGCGCCGACGAGCAGAAGGACCAGTCCTACGTGCTCTACGTGCTCGGGCCGGCGGAGCTGGCCCGGGTGCGGTTCCCCGTCGGCGTGATGACCAAGGCGGAGGTGCGGGCCAAGGCGGCCGCTCTGGGCCTGCCCACCGCGGCGAAGCCCGACAGCCAGGACGTCTGCTTCGTGACGACCAGCGGGGGGCGGGAGGCGCTGCTGGCCTCGCGCATCTCGCTGCACGCCGGCCGCGTGGTCGACACCGCCGGCGCCGACGTCGGCCGGGTCGACGCCGTGGAGCTGGTCACGGTCGGCCAGCGCCGCGGCCTGGGCGGCGGCGGAGGCACCCGCCGCTACGCGCTTTCGGTCGACCCCGCCGCCGGCACGGTGACGGTGGGCGAGGCACGCGACCTGCTGGTGGATTCGGTGCCCCTGACCCGGCTGTGCTGGGTGGGTGGCGCGCCGGTCACGGGACCGGTCGAGGCCCAGTCCAGCGCCCACGGCGACGCCGCCGAGGCCACCTTCGACGGCGCCGCGGTGCACTTCAGCCGGCCCCAGCGCCGGGTGGCGCCGGGCCAGAGCGTGGTGCTCTACCGGGGCGAGGAGGTCTTGGGCGGCGGCATCGCCCTCGGGTGAGCAATGTTCGTTGCTGGAGACGCAACTTTGCTCACTTACCGGGCCAGGCGCCGGCGGCGAGCCTCCTCCAGGACGGCGCCCGGCCGGGTCGGCGTGAAGCGGAGGCCCTTGGCATGGATGGCAGCTCCCTCCCGGCGGCCCGGCTTCTGCAGGGTGACCGTCGTCACCTCGTCGAGCTCCAGCTCGATGCCCAGCCCGGGCGCCCGCTGCGAGAGGTCGTAGTAGTCGGGGTTTCGGCCGGCGCGGAACCCGACGACGTCCCGGCGGCGGAACAGCGTGGGGTCGAAAAGGACCACGGGGTCGTGGAGCACCACGCCGGCGGGTACGAACACCGCCCACCGCCGCGACAGGTTGTGGATCGACTTCAGCAGCAGGACGGCCAGAGGCCAGCCCACGAGCAGCAGCAGCCCGCCGAGCACCCACTGGCGAGCGGCCAGCAGTAGCGGGCCGGCGACGATGCCGGCCACCGACAGGGCCCACGCCAGCGGCAGTGGGCCGGCGAGCAGCGGGCCGGGCGGCCGCAGCAGGAAGCGCCGCTCGTTCGGATAGGCGGGCCCGTTCACGCACAGCGAGCCGATCGCCGGCGCGAAGGCCCACGCGCACGCCACCGCCGACCACACCACCGCCAGGGCCGAAGGCTCGTCGGCAACCGAGGCGGCCAGGGCGGCCACCACCGCCGCCGGTGCCACCACCCGCAGGGCCGTCAACGCCAGCGGGTGGGGGGCGAAGGTGGCGACCATGCCGACCGCCCACCCCAGCCACAGCAGGGTCGACGCCACGATCTGCACCGGCCTGCTGGCCGAGTCCAGCGCGGCGGCCAGCGCCGGGCCCGAGGTGAACGGCAATCCCGCCCACAGGCCGCGCACGAGCCAGGGGAGGAGGCGTTCCATCGACGGCGCCCACGCTACCGTCGGGCTCGTGGATGCAGCGAGCCGCGTCGAGGAGCTGCGCCGGCTGGTCGAGTACCACACCGAGCGCTACTACCTCCTCGACGACCCGGAGATCTCCGACGCCGAGTTCGACGCCCTCGTGCGCGAGCTGCGGGCCCTGGAAGAGGCCCATCCGGAGCTGCGCACGGAAGAGTCGCCGACCCAGAAGGTCGGCGGCCGGGCGTCCACCGCGTTCGCCGAGGTCCGCCACCGGGTGCCCATGATGTCGCTCGACAACGCCTTCTCCTTCGACGAGCTGGTGGCGTGGGGCAAGCGCATGGAGCGGTACATAAGCGAGCACGTCGATTACGTGTGCGAGCTGAAGATCGACGGGATCGCCTGCTCCCTGCTGTACGAGAACGGCCGCTACGTGCGGGGCGCCACCCGCGGGAACGGGGTGGTGGGCGAGGACGTCACCGAGAACGTCCGCACCATCGAGGTCATCCCCCAGCGGCTGGAAGGCGACGCCCCCGAGGTGCTCGAGGTGCGGGGCGAGGTCTACATGCCCGTCTCAGCCTTCGAGGAGCTGAACCAGCGCCAGGGCGAGGCCGGCCTGCGCCTGTTCGCCAACCCCCGGAACTCCGGCGCCGGCTCCCTCCGCCAGAAGGACCCCAAGGTCACCGCCAGCCGCGACCTGCGCTTCTGGGCCTACCAGCTGGGGGAGGTCACCGGCGGTCCGAAGTTCCGCCGCCACTCCGAGACGCTCGACTTCCTCAGGACCGCCGGCCTGCCCGTGAACCCGAACGTCCGCACCGTGGGCAGCCTGGACGAGGTCTTCGCCTACTGCGAGAACTGGCTGAGGTACCGCCACGACCTCGACTACGAGATCGACGGCGCGGTGATCAAGGTCGACGACCTGGGCCAGCGGGAGGAGCTGGGGTCGACGTCGAAGTCGCCCCGGTGGGCCATCGCCTACAAGTTCCCGCCCGAGGAAGCCACCACGGTGCTCAAGGACATCATGGTGTCGATCGGCCGGACGGGGAAGGCCACGCCCTTCGCCCAGCTCGATCCCGTCCGCGTCAGCGGATCCACGGTGCAGCTGGCGACGCTTCACAACCAGGACCAGGTGCGGGTCAAGGACGTGCGCCCCGGCGACACGGTGACCGTGCGCAAGGCCGGTGACGTGATCCCCGAGGTGGTGGCGCCCGTCCTCTCGAAGCGGCCGGAAGGCCTGCCGGAGTGGTCGTTCCCCGAGGAGTGCCCGGTCTGCCGGGGCCCGCTGATCCGCATCGAGGGCGAGTCGGACACGTTCTGTGTCAACGTCGACTGCCCGGCCCAGCGTGACGGCCGCATCATCCACTTCGCCTCCCGGGGCGCCATGGACATCGAGGGCCTCGGGGAGAAGCGGGTCAGCCAGCTCACCACCGCCGGCCTTCTCTCCGATCCCGGCGACATCTACTACCTGACCTACGAGTCCCTGATGGGCCTGGACGGCTTTGCCGACATCTCGGCCCGCAACCTCCTCGATGCCATCGCCGCGTCCAAGACCCGGCCGCTGCCGAGCCTGCTCGTCGGCCTGAGCATCCGCCACCTGGGCGGGCGGGGCGCCGAGGTGCTGGCCGACGCCTTCGGGCACCTGGACCGCATCCTGGAGGCGTCGGAGGAGGAGATGGCCGCCACCTCCGGGGTCGGGCATGTGATCGCCAAGAGCGTGTGCGAGTTCTTCGCCCTTGACCGCAACCGGCAGGTGATCGACAAGCTGCGGGCCGCCGGCGTGAACTTCGCCGGCGTCGAGCGGTCGACGCTGGAGCCGACCCTCGCCGGCAAGGCGGTGGTGGTCACCGGCACGCTGGAGTCGATGTCGCGGGACAAGGCGGTGGAGGCGGTGAAGGCTCGGGGCGGGACGTCGCCCGGCGGCGTGTCGAAGAAGACCGCCTACCTGGTCGCCGGCGCCGAACCGGGCCAGGCCAAGGTGACCAGGGCCGAGGAGTGCGGCGTGCCGGTCATCGACGAGGCTGCGTTCCTTCGCCTACTGGAAACGGGTGACGTCTCCTGATCGAGCTGCGATCGGTCAACGTCTCGATGCCCGAGTACCTCGGGCATTTCCGGGGCCAGCCCATCACCAGCGGGATCGCCAAGCGGCCGGTGACCGCCGAGCACCTGTGGCTCGACCGGCTGAACCTGGAGGGCGACGCCCAGGCCGACCTGGAGGTGCACGGCGGGCCGGACAAGGCGGTCTACGCCTACCCTTCCGAGCACCTGCCGGCGTGGAGCGCCGAGCTCGGCCAGGAGCTGGGGCCGGCGCCGTTCGGGGAGAACCTGAGCACCGCCGGCGCCACCGAGGACGACGTCTGCATCGGCGACCGCTGGTACTGGGGCGACGCGGTGCTGGAGGTGTGCCAGCCCCGCTACCCGTGCTTCAAGCTCAGCATGCACCGGGGGCGGGGCGACATCGGCCGCCTGCTGCGCCAGACCGGCCGTAGCGGCTGGTACCTGCGGGTGCTGGAGCCCGGGCGGGTCCCCGTGGCCGGGCCTGTTCGGGTCGAGCCACACGCCATGGGCGCCACCGTGGCGGTGACGAACCAGGCGACAAGGCCAGGTGAGGCGCCGGTCGAGGTGATCCAGGCCCTGCTCTCCGTCGAGCCGCTGGCCATGGAGTGGAAGCTGTTCCTGGCCAGGCGGCTGCCCGGCTGATCAGCGGCCGGCGGCGACCCGGATCCGCCGAGCGATCTCCGCCATCTCCTCGTCGCCGGCGTAGCGCTGGCGGGGCCAGAAGAACCCCCGTAGCCCGTCCTTGCGCCGGCGGGGGACGACGTGGACGTGCAGGTGGGGCACGCTCTGGCTCACCGTGTTGTTCATGGCCACGAAGGTGCCGTGGGCGTCCATCGCCGCCTGGACGGCCGCGGCCAGCCGCTGGGTGACGGCGAACAGCGGCGTGACCAGGGCCGGCGGCAGGTCGGTCAGCGTCTCGTGGTGGTCCCGGGGCACCAGGAGGACGTGGCCCGGGAACACGGGCCGGACGTCGAGGAACGCCAGCGTCGCCTCATCCGACCAGACGGCGTGGGCCGGCGTGTCGCCGGCGACGATGGCGCAGAACGTGCAGTCGCTCACCTCGAACTGGTTGCGTCTGACCCCCGCAGGCGCGGGTAGGTGCAACCAGAACGGGGGGTCAGTGGAGGCGGAAGCACCAGCGGTACGACGTCGAGTTCGCCCGGGGCTGGCCGATCTGGCGGTAGAAGACGGTGGCGCAGTGCGAACCGGGCTCCAGCTTGGCGAAATCGCTGCCGGGGCCGGGCTTGAGGGTCACGGTGTTGAGGGCGTCGACGAACTGGATGTCGTCCTCGGGCACCTCGTTGCCGTTGATGGCCAGGTAGCCGGTGTAGCCGGGCGCCAGGTCGGCGACGATCTGCACCTGGCGGAGCTCCAGGTTGCCGCCCACCGGGAAGACCGACTCGATCGCCGGCGGCAGGGTGTCGTTGTCGACAAGGGTCGGCCCCGAGAAGGCGAAGACGATGCCGCCGACGGCGACGGCGGCGATGGCGGTCATGATCAGGCGGCGTAGCAACGGTCTCTTCACAGCACTTCGATTCTCCCTCACCTGATTGCCGGTGGTTGGGCAGCCGCGCACGGTAGCCTTGCGCCGTGGCTTCGACCCGGATAGCGGACCACCTCGGTCGCGTCCTGGGAGGCCGGTACCGCCTCCTCGCCCCGATTGGAACCGGCGCGTCGGCGCACGTGTTCCTTGCCGACGACGTGCGCCTGCGCCGGCGGGTGGCGGTCAAGATCCTGCACCCGGCGCTGGCCGACGACGAGGCGTTCCTGCGCCGGTTCCGGGCCGAGGCCCGCGCCGCGGCGGCCCTCAACCACCCCCACATCATGGCCGTGTTCGACTGGGGCGAGGAGGCCGACGGCCCCTACCTGGTCTCGGAGTACCTCGGCGGCGGCAGCCTGCGGGCCGTGCTCGACCGCGGCCGGCGCCTGAGCCCCTCCCAGGCGCTCATGGTGGGTTTGGAGGCGGGCAAGGCTCTGGCCTACGCCCACGGCCGGGGGTTGGTCCACCGTGACATCAAGCCGGCCAACCTGCTCTTCGACGAGGAGGGCCGCCTGCGCATCGCCGACTTCGGGCTGGCCCGGGCCCTGGCCGAGGCGGCCTGGACCGAGCCGGTGGGAGCGGTGCTGGGCACGGCCCGGTACGCCTCACCTGAGCAGGTGCAGGGCGTGCCCGTCGACGGCAAGGCCGACGTGTACTCACTGGCCCTGGTGCTCGTGGAGGCGGTGACGGGGCGGGTGCCGTTCGCGGCGGAGTCGACGGTCGCCACCCTGGTCGGCAGGCTCGACAAACCGCTGGAGGCGCCGGCCTCGCTCGGCCCTCTGGGGCCGGTGGTCACCCGCGCCGGCCGACCTGATCCCACCGAGCGCCTCGACGCCATCGGGTTCGCCGCCGCCCTGCAGGCCGTCGCCCCCGAGCTGCCGTCGCCCGAGCCGCTGGCCCTCGCCGGCCCCGCCACCTTCGACATGAACCACCTGGCCGCCCTGGAAGGCGACCCCACCGACCTGGGGACCGCCCCCCCCAGGGCCACCCCGCCGAAGGTGCCGTTCGCGCCTCCGCCGCCGGCGGCCGTGGCCGACACCACCGTCATCGAGGTGCCCGGGCCGGCGGGGGAGGAGACGAGGCTCACGCCGGCGCTGATGGGGCCCGAGTCGGCGCCGACCACCGTGATCGACAGGCCCGAGGTGGACGAGAAGCGGGCCAGCCGGCGGGGAGCGGAGCAGGCCGAAGTCACCGCCGTGCTGGTGTCGAAGAGGGCCGGCCGCCGGCGGCGGTGGCCGTGGGTCGCGCTGCTCGTGGTCGCCCTCCTCGGCGCCGGCGGGGCCGGCGCCTACCTCGTCGTCGGCGAGCAGGTGCCCAGCCACCCCCTCCCCGACGTGACCCAGCGCGACCGGGCCTCGGCGGAAGGTGCGCTGCGGGCTGTCCGCTTCGAGGTGGCCGTCGAGGAGCGGTACATCGACGCCACCGTCCCGGGCATCGTCACCGAGCAGAACCCCAAGGCGGGCACCACGGCCGACGGCAAGCCGATCACCCTCAAAGAGGGCAGGACGGTGACGCTCGTTGTCTCCAAGGGCCCGCCCCCAACGCCCATCCCCGACCTCACCGAGATGACCGAGGCGAAGGCCAAGGCGGAGATCGAGAAGGTGGGCCACGTGTGGGGCGAGGTGTCCAAGCCCTACGACGAGACCGTTCCCGCCGGCATCGTGATGAGCTGGTCGGGCAAGGGTGAGTCGCCGCCCAAGGGCGCGCGGGTCGACGTCACCGTGTCCGCGGGGCCGGCGCCGCGCACCGTCCCCACCCTGTCGGGGCGGACCTACGAGCAGGCGGTGGCCGCGCTGGAGGCCGTCGGCCTCAAGGCGGCCCGCAATCCCGACCAGTACCACGAAGACGACTCCACCAAGGGAAAGGTGGTGATCGCCTCGCCGACGCAGGGGTCCACGGTCAAGCGGGGCGACGTGATCACCCTTACCGTGTCGGCCGGCCGGCCGGAGGTGCCGGCGCTGAACGGGCTCACCGTCGCCGAGGCCGAGGCCAAGCTGGCCACCGTCGGCCTGAAGCTGGACAGCAAGTTCGGCCCCAGCGGCGGCAAGGTGTTCCTCACCACGCCCAGCGCCGGCTCCAAGGTCTCGCCTGGCAGCTCGGTCGACGTCTTCATCCTCTGAGCTTCGACCTCGCTTCGCTCGGTCGAGGCAGCTGCGCGGAGGGTGGCCGGCCGAGCCGGCCACCCTCCGCACTGCAAGGCTTTCTGGCCGCCAGCCACGGTGGCGGCCTCCCGCCGCGTGAGTGGCCGGCGGCATGACCTTGCGGGGTCGGGTGGCCGTTGTCACCGGCGCCGGGCGGGGGATCGGGCGGGAGCACGCTCTTCTGCTTGCCGCCGAGGGGGCCCACGTCGTCGTCAACGACCTCGACGCGGAGCCGGCGCAGGCTGTGGTCGACGAGATCGTGGCCGCCGGCGGGGAGGCGGTCGCGGCGCCGGGCGACGTCGCCCGGTGGGAGACGGGCGAGGCGCTGGTCGGCCAGGCGACCGAGACCTACGGCCGTCTCGACGTGCTGGTCAACAACGCCGGCACCGTGGCCGACCGGTTCCTGGCCACCATGAGCGAGGAGGAGTGGGACGACGTGGTGCGGGTGCACCTCAAAGGCCACTTCGTGCCCACCCGGCTGGCGGCGGCATGGTGGCGGGCCGAGATCAAGGCGGGTCGGGCGGTCGACGCGTCCGTCGTCTGCACCACGTCCACCTCCGGCCTGGCCGCCAACCCTGGCCAGTCCAACTACGGGGCCGCCAAGGCGGGGGTGGCGGGCTTCACCGTCATCGCCGCCACCGAGCTGGCCCGGTACGGCGTGCGGGTCAACGCCATCGCCCCGCTGGCCCGCACCCGGCTGACCGAGGCGGTGCCGGCGCTGGCGACGCGCATGGCTCCGCCGGCCGACCCGAACGAGTTCGACCGGTGGCACCCGGCCAACGTCGCCCCGGTCGTCGCCTGGCTGGCGGCGGCCGGCGGCACGGTCACGGGGCGGGTGTTCGGGGTCTACGGCGGGACGCTGCAGCTGTACCGGCCGTGGTCGATCGAAGCCGAGATCGAGAAGGACGGCCGGTGGTCGCCGGCCGAGCTCGCCTACTCGGTGATGTCGCGGATGCGGGCCTGAGCCTGGTCGACGGCGCCGGGCTCGGGCGGTGCCAGCTGCTGGAGGGCCGAGATGAGCTTGGCCATGTCGCCCTGCACCCTCACCTTCCCGTCCATGAACGCCCGCATGCCGGCCTCCAGCGTGCCGTCGACGAAGATGGCCTTGGCCGTGGCGTAGTCGAGGGTCACGGTGACATCCGCCTCGTCGAGGTGGCCGGTCTCCATCTCCAAGGTCCCCGACGAGGTGTCGAGGTGGGCGTCGAGCCGGCCGTCGCCGAAGGGCACGTCGGTGATGACCTGGTTCATGCGCACCGACGCCGGAGCGGCGGCGGCCTGGTGGTTGGGATCGGCGGCGAACTCGGCGCGGATCTTGCGGGCTTCGGCGATCCACTCGTCGGACAGGAAGGGGTAGGTGGCAGGCACGGTGGGACGCTACCCACTGCGAGGGCCTTAGAATTCTCACCATGAACGAGCCTCAGACAATGCCATCGGCCGGCGGCGCGGCTCGGGCGGTGCAGGCCTCGATCGGCGAGTCGTGCGACGTGTGCGGCCAGGACGTCCCCCAGGACGACATGGTCAAGACCGAGCTGACGGTGGCCGGCGCCATGTGCCCGACGGCGATGACGTTCCACACCGCCTGCTACGAGAAGGCGGCCGACATGTGGCAGCCCGACCCCGACTCCTACTGCACCGTGGATCCCCTGTTCCCGGAGACGGGCCAGTGGGTCCTCCCCGACCAGGGCCGGCCCGAGGGCTGGGTGCCGTACAAGGCCGAAGGCTGATCTTCCGGGACCGGAGCGACCCGGTCTTCGGTTGGCGCTACTGGCAGCTGTCGCCCCGCCGGCTGCTCCGATCGGTGACCCAGCGGGGCTTCGAGTGGCAGCCGAACCAGGTCCTGCGGGCCCAGTGCGTGGAGATCGGCCACCCGGCGCCGGCCGACCGGTGCAACTGCGGCATCTACGCCAACCCCGAGCTCGACGCGCTGCGCCAGCACGGGCTGTGCCTGGCACCCGACGTGATCGTGCTCGGCCAGGTGGCGCTGTGGGGCAAGGTCGTGACCGACGAGCCCAGCCTGCGGGGCGAGTTCGCCTACCCGGCCCGCCTGTCGTTGGTGGTCGACAGCCTCGTCGACGACACCCCGGCGGAGTCGCTGCTGGAGGGCCTCACCGCCTACGGCGTGCCCGTGCACTCCACGATGCTCGACGAGGCGGTGGCGGGCATGTCCAAGGACATGTTGAAGTTCCAGGCCATGTCCCGGCGCACCAGTCGCGGCGGGTGAGCGGGCCGCCCGGCGCCCTGGTCCTCCATGGCCTGACCGGCTCGACGCAGTCGGTCGCCGGGCTGCGCGCCGCGCTGGAGGCGGCCGGGTTCGCGGTCGAGGCCCCGATGCTGCCCGGTCACGGGACGACGCCCGAGGATCTCGCCGGCTGTGGGTGGTCGGACTGGACGGCGGCGGCGGAGGAGGCGTACGGGCGCCTGGCCGTGCCGGCGGCGGTCGTCGGCCTGTCGGTCGGTGGCGCCCTGGCCGCCGGCGTGGCTGCCGCCCATCCCGAGGTGCGCGGGCTGGCAGTGGTGAACCCCCTCGTCGACCCGCCGGCGCCGGCGTTCCTCGACACGTTGCAGGCGTTCCTCGACGCCGGCGAACTGTTCCTCCCCGGCGTCGGCGGCGACCTCAACGACCCTGGGGCGAAGGAGGTGGCCTACGACCGCATGCCGGTGGCCGCGCTCCTGTCCTTGGGCCACGGGCTGCACGCCCTGCGCCCCCGTCTGTCCGAGATCCGCTGCCGGGTGCTGATCCTCACCGCTGTCCACGACCACGTGGTGCCGGCCGAGTCGAGCGACGTCCTGGCCGGCGGCGTCTCCGGTCCGGTCGAGCGGGTGTGGCTGGAGAACAGCGCCCACGTGGCCACGCTCGACCTCGACCGGGAGGAACTGGAGCGGCGGGTCGTCGCCTTCGCCACATCCCTGGTCGGTCCCTGAGCCGCACGCTCTACCATGCGCCGATGGCCGGTATCTCCCGCGACGACGTGGCCCACGTGGCCCGCCTCGCCCGCCTCGCCCTCACCGAGGAGGAGCTCGACCGCTTCTCCGGCCAGCTCGCCGCGGTGCTGGAGCACGCGGCCGACGTCGCGTCGTTGGACACGGCCGGCGTGCCGCCGACGGCGCACCCGTTCCCCCTGGTGAACGTCCTGCGCGACGACGTGCCCGGCCCCAGCCTCGATCGCGACGAGGTGCTGTCCGAGGCGCCGGCGGCGGAGGACGGCCGGTTCCGGGTGCCGCGGATTCTCGGGGAGGCGCCCTAGTGAGCGCCGCCGGCGTCGCCGCCGCCGTCCGGGCCGGCGCCCGGGCCGCCGTCGACGTCGTCGAGGAGCACCTGGCGTCCATCGCCGGCCGCGAGGACGAGCTCCACGCCTTCAACCTGGTCCTCGCCGACGAGGCCCGGGCCGCGGCCGAGGAGATCGACCGGCGGGTGGCTGCGGGCGAGGACCCGGGGCCGCTGGCCGGCGTGCCGGTGGCGCTCAAGGACAACCTGTGCACTCGCGGCATCGCCACGACGTGCTCGTCCCGGATCCTCGACGGGTGGCGCCCGCCGTATGACGCCACGGTCGTCACCCGCCTGCGGGAGGCCGGCGCCGTGCTGGTGGGCAAGACCAACATGGACGAGTTCGCCATGGGCTCGTCGACGGAGAACTCGGCGTTCGGCCCGACGCGCAACCCCCATGACCTGTCCCGCGTCCCCGGCGGCTCCAGCGGCGGGAGCGCCACCGCGGTGGCCGCCGGCTTCGCCGCCGCCGCCCTGGGCTCCGACACCGGCGGGTCCATCCGCCAGCCGGCGGCGCTGTGCGGCGTGGTGGGGGTCAAGCCCACCTACGGCCTGGTCTCCCGCTACGGACTGGTGGCCTTCGCCTCGTCGCTGGACCAGGTCGGCCCCATCACGACCAGCGTGGCCGACGCCGCCGCCGTCCTGGAGGTCATCGCCGGACACGACCCCGCCGACTCGACCTCGCTCCCCCGGCCGGCGCCGGCCCTGCGGGCCGTGCTCGGCGAGGGCGTCGAGGGCCTGCGGGTGGGCGTGCTGCGGGAGTTCGTCGACGCCGTCGACCCGGAGGTGGCGGCGCGGGTGACGGCGGCGGCCACCGCCCTGGAGTCGGCCGGCGCCAAGGTGGACGAGGCCAGCGTGCCGGCGACCACCCTGGGGCTGTCGGCCTACTACCTGATCGCCACCGCCGAGGCGTCGAGCAACCTGGCCCGCTACGACGGGGTCCGTTACGGGCTCAGGGTCGACGGCGACGACATCACCTCCATGTACGGGGCGACCCGGGCCGCCGGGTTCGGGGCCGAGGTGAAGCGTCGCATCATGCTGGGCACCTACGCCCTGTCGGCCGGGTACTACGACGCCTACTACGGCCAGGCCCAGAAGGCCCGCACCCTCATCATCCGGGACTTCGACGCCGCCTACGGGTCCTACGACCTGCTGCTGGCGCCGACCACGCCGACCACCGCCTTCGAGCTGGGGGCCAAGGCCGGCGATCCGCTCACCATGTACCTGTCCGACGTCTGCACCATCCCCTCGAACCTTGCGGGCCACCCGGCCATGTCCCTGCCCTACGGCAGGGGCGGCGACGGCCTGCCCATCGGCGTGCAACTGCTGGCGCCGGCGCTGGGTGAGGCGACGATGTTCCGGGCCGCGGCGGTGCTGGAGGCGTCCCTTGCCTGAGTGGGAGATGGTCGTCGGCCTCGAGGTCCACTGCGAGCTGGCGACGGCCACCAAGCTGTTCTGCTCCTGCCGCAACGCGTTCGGCGACGAGCCCAACACCAACGTCTGCCCGGTGTGCCTGGGGCTGCCCGGGTCGTTGCCGGTGCTGAACCGCCAGGCGGTCGAGCTGGCCATGCGGGTGGGGCTGGCCCTGCACTGCTCGGTGGAGCCGTCGGTCTTCCACCGGAAGAACTACTTCTATCCGGACATGCCGAAGGACTACCAGGTCAGCCAGTACGACCGGCCGATCAACGTCGGTGGTTTCCTGGACCTGCCCGACGGGTCCCGGGTGGGCGTCACCCGGGCCCACATGGAGGAGGACACCGGCAAGACCACCCACGTCGGCGGCGGGGGAGGGCGCATCCACGGGGCCGACCACTCGCTGGTCGACTACAACCGGGCCGGCGTCCCCCTGGTCGAGATCGTCAGCGAGCCCGACATCCGCTCCTCCGAGCAGGCCAAGGCCTACGTGAACGAGCTGCGGGCCATCCTGGTCGCCATCGGGGCGTCGGACGCCCGGATGGAGGAGGGGTCGCTGCGAGTCGACGCCAACGTGTCGATGCGGCGAGCCGGCGAGGCGGCTTACGGCACCCGGGCGGAGATCAAGAACCTCAACTCGGTGCGCTCGCTCGGTCGGGCGCTGGAGCACGAGGCCCGCCGGCAGGTCGGGCTGCTCGAGGCCGGCGAGGCCGTCGTGCAGGAGACCCGGCACTGGAACGAGGACGAGGGCCGAACCTCGTCGATGCGCTCCAAGGAAGAGGCCTACGACTACCGCTACTTCCCCGAGCCCGACCTGGTGCCGCTGGCCCCCGCCGCCGAATGGCTGGCCGGCGTGGAGGCCGGTCTGCCGGCCTTGCCCGCCGCCCGCCGGCTGGCTCTGGCCGACGCCGCCGGCGTGCCGCCCACCGAGCCGGCGGTGGCGACCGTGGTCTCCCAGGGGCTCGACGACCTGGTGACGGCGGCGGTCGGCGCGGGTGCCGACGGGCGCCTGGCCCTGAACCGGGCGGCCAACGAGCTGGCCCACAAGCCGGCGCCGGAGCCGGTGGCGTTCGCCAAGGTGCTGGTCATGGAGGCCGGGGGCCGGTTGACCGCCACCCAGGCCAAGGCGGTGCTGGCGGAGCTGGTGGCCGGCGGCGGTGACCCGGAGGAGATCGCCAAGGCCAAGGGCTTCGAGGCTCTGGGGGGCGACGTGGTGGCCGAGGCGGTCGACGCCGCCATCGCCGCCCACCCGGGGGAGTGGGAGCGTTACGCCGGCGGGGAGGCCAAGCTGGCCGGGTTCTTCGTCGGCAAGGTGATGGCGGCCACCGCCGGCAAGGCCGACGGCAAGGCGGTCACCGGCCTGTTGCGGGAGCGCTCGGCGAACCGGTGACGAATTCCGGGGCCAGGGCCCCGCGAATCGTCACCAGTTCGAGAAATGGCTCGCTTCCCGCCGATGAGCACGCCGGGAGCTAGCTTCCCGCCGATGAGCATCGTGAAGATCAACGCCATCGAGGTGCCCGCCGAGCGGGCCGACGTGATGGCCCAGCGTTTCGCCGCCCGGGCGGGCGAGGTGGGCAAGTCCGACGGGTTCGAGGAGTTCCAGCTGCTGCGGCCCGCCGACGACCGTACGACCTGGCTGGTCTACACCCGCTGGCGGGACGAGGACGCCTTCGAGGCGTGGCGCTCGTCGCAGGCCTTCGGCGGTGCCCACAGTGGGCCACCGCCCCAAGGTGGTCCGGTGGCCACGGGCAGTGAGCTGTGGTCCTTCCTGGTGGAACAGAGGGAAACCCGCCCGGAGTAGTGCAGTTGCACGCAGGGTAGTGGCGTTGACGTACAGCGTCGGTTAGTGTTCCAGCGGTCCGTCCCCTCGGGGACCGCTCGCCCGGAACGGGCATGCGCTGGCGGGACATGCAGTGTTTGCGCAACATGAGCCAAGGAGAACGCCCGTGAGGACTCGGATGCAGAAGCTACGAGTCTGCCTGTTGGCAGCAGTAACCCTGGGGGCGGCGGTCCTTTTCTACGCGGCGGTGCCGGCCCAGGCCGACGTCGACTCGGTGGCCGGGTCGGCGACGCCCCTCTTCATCGGGGCGAATCCCCTGGTGCCAGGGGTGTCCGGTTCGGCGACTGAGCCGCAGGACGGCTACGGCCCCATCGCCACCGGTCCTATCGCCGGTCCCGGTCTCCCGGTGGGCCTGGTCGGCGCCCTCGGTATCGGGCTCCTGACCGCCCGGACCGAAGGCGCCGGCGTGGCCGGCGAGAACCACCTGGGGTTCTCCCAGAGCCGGGCCAGCGTCGCCGACGTCGTCCTCGGCGGCTCCACCCTCGGCGTGGTCAGCAGCGAGTGCCGGGCCGACGGGAACGGAGCGGTCGGCGCCACCACCATCGTGGGGAGCAGCGGCCTGCCGAGCAACCCGGCGCCGAACACGCCGGCCACCATCGGCGGTGTGTTCCCCGCCGTCCTCAACGAGCAGGTGGTCACCAACACGCCCGGCACGGCGACGATCACCGTCAACGCCGTGCACATCAACCTGCTCGGGATCGACATCATCATCAGCCAGTCGACCTGCTCGGCCTTCGGTCCCAACGTCAACGTGACCACGACGACCTCGTCGCCGACGACCTCCTCGACGCCGACCACGGTGACGCCGACCACGGTCACGCCGACCACGGTGACGCCGACCACGGTCACGCCCACGACGGTGACCCCGACGACGGTTACGCCCACGACCACCCCCGGCGGCGGCGCCGCCGGCTCGGTGAACATCTGCAACGCCGGCAGCGGCGGAAGCGGCGGGGCCGGGGTCGGCCAGGGCGGTAGTGCGGTCAGTGCCGGCGGCACGGCCACCGGTGGTGCAGGCTCGGGCACGGGCGGTGCCGGCGGCTCGGGCGGCGACGCCTGCAACGGCATCGCCGGCACGGGCGGCCCGTTCATCCCCGGCGGCGGCAACGTGTTCGGAACCATCAACAACGTCAACGTCAACATCTGCAACGCCGGCCACGGCGGCGACGGCGGCGCCGGCATCGGCGCCGGCGGCAACGCCGCCAGCACCGGTACCGGCAGCGCCACGGGCGGCGCCGGGACCGGCACGGGCGGGGCGGCCGGCCACGGTGGCGACGCCTGCAACGTCACGATTGCCGCAGCCACGACCGTCCCGCCGGGCGGTGGCGGTGGCGGCGGTGCCGGCGGCGGCGGTGGTGCCGGCGGCGGCGGTGGTGCCGGTGGTGCCGGCGGCGGCGGTGGTGCCGGTGGTGGCGGTGGCGCCGGCGGTGCTGGTGGCGCCGGCGGTGCCGGTGGTGCCGGTGGTGCGGCGGGTTCGGCCGGCACCGCGGGTGTGGCCGGCGTGGGCCTTCTGGCCCGCACGGGCGCCACGATGGGCCCGGTCATGCTGATGGCCATGGTCCTCACCGTCATGGGCATGCTGCTGTTCTTCGGCTCCCAGGGTCTGCCCGACCAGGCCGCTCGCCGCTTCGTCAGCCACCCGATGTTCCGGCCGGCCATGGCCGCCGGGGCCCGCGTGCTGCCCAGGGGCGCCTCGGCCCGGCTCGACGGGGCCGCCCTCGATGCCCTCGTCCATATGGAGAGCAGCGGCGGCCCCACCTCGGTCGACGGTCCCCCGCAGGGGCGCAGCGGCCGGGGCTGGAAGGGGCTGTTGAACCAGCGGCCCTGGTAGCCACATCCGGATAGCGATCTGGAAGGGCGCCCTCCGGGGCGCCCTTCCCGCGTCCGCTACTCCTTGAACGACAAGGAGAGGGCGAAGTCGCCGTCGCCGTCGGTCCACCACCGGGTCATGGCCAGGTCGGCGTCGCCCAGTTCGGCCTCCACGCCCTCCCGCCGGAACTTGGCGCTGATCTCCGTCCTCATGGCCTCGCCGGCGTCGAAGCCGGCGGTGAGATCGAGGTCGGCCACCGTGGCCTGCTGGGCGACGGTGGACCGCAGCCACATCTCGATCCACTCCTCGTCGGGGTCGAAGCGGGCCACGTGGGTGAACCGGTCGGGGTCGAAGTCGGCGTCCAGCTCCCGGTTGACCACCCGCAGCACGTTGCGGTTGAACTCGGCGGTGACGCCGGCGGCGTCGTCGTAGGCCGCCTCCAGCCGGCGGACGTCCTTGACCAGGTCCGTTCCGAGGAGCAGGGCGTCGCCGGGCACCATCAGGGCGGCCACCTCGGCGAGGAACGACGCTCGCTGCTTGGGCGCCAGGTTGCCGATCGTGCCCCCCAGGAAGGCGATGAGCCGGCGCCCGCCGGCGGGGATGGTGCGGAGGTGGTGTTCGAAGTCGCCCACCACCGCGGTCACCGCGGCCTGGGGGTACTCGGCGGCCAGGGTGGCGGCGGCGGCGCGCAGGGTGGGCTCGCTGACGTCGAAGGCGACGACCCGACGCAGCCGGCCGGCGCCGGCCAGCGCGTCAAGGAGGAGGCGGGTCTTCTCCGAGGTGCCCGAGCCCAGCTCGACCAGCGTGTCGGCGCCCGTCAGCCGGGCGATCTCACCGGCCCGCGCCTCGAGGATGCTGCGCTCGCAGCGGGTCGGGTAGTACTCCGGGAGGCGGGTGATCTCGTCGAACAGCTCCGAGCCTCGGGCGTCGTAGAACCACTTGGGAGGCAGCTCCTTGGGCGACGACGAGAGCCCTTCGACCACGTCGCGGCGCAGGGCCGCCCGCAGGTCCTCCGGCCCGAGGTGCACCTGCACCCGGGGGACGCTCACCCGTCCCTTGCGCAGCGGAAGCCGGCGAAGATCTGCCGGCGGATCGGGTAGTCCCAGTTCCGGAACGTGGCCCGCACGGCCAGGGGCGACGCCGCCCATGACCCGCCTCGCAGCACCTTGTAGCCCGAGCCGAAGAAGACCTCGGAGTACTCCCGGTACGGGAAGGTGGCGAAGCCGGGGTAAGGCTCGAAGTCAGACGAGGTCCACTCCCAGACGTCGCCGATCATCTGGTGGCAGCCGTAGGCGCTCACGCCGGCCGGGTAGGCGCCCACCGGCGCCGGCCGGAACAGGGCTCCGCCGAGGTTGGCCAGAGACGAGTCGACCTCGCGGTCGCCCCACGGCCAGCGGCGCTTGGCGCCCTCCGGCGACCACGACGCCGCCTTCTCCCACTCGGCCTCGGTGGGCAGGCGCTTGCCAGCCCAGCGGGCGTAGGCGTCGGCCTCGTACCAGCAGACGTGCTGGACGGGCTCGTCGGGAGGGACGTCCTCCCGCCAGCCGAATCGCAGCCGGGACCAGCGGCCGCCGCCCTCGGCCCGCCAGGACTCCGGCGCCTCCAGGGCCGCCTTCCGGCGCCAGGCCCAGCCGTCCTCGCTCCACCACCGGGGCTCCTCGTAACCGCCGGCGGCGACGAACTCGGCGTACTGGGCGTTGGTGACCGGTGCGGCGTCGATCCGGAACGCCGGCAGGTCGACGACGTGCGCCGGCCGCTCGTTGTCGTAGGCCCATGCCTCGTCGCCGGCGCCCATGACGAACGGCCCCGCCGGTACCAGCACCTCGCCGGCGACCGGCCGGCCCGACGGCGGCGCCGGCGCCAGGGGCCGGTAGCCGGGCTCGCCCATGAGCTGGAGGGTGGCCAGCATGGTCTCGTCGTGCTGGTGCTCGTGCTGGACGACCATCCCGTAGACGAACCCGCCGGCCAGCAGCGGGCGCTCCGGGTCGAGTTCGACGGCCTCCAGGGTGTCGAGCACCCTGCCCCGCACCTCGGCGATGTAGCGCCGGGCCTCCGCCGGGCCCAGCAGGGGCAGCGCCGGCCGGTTGGGCCGGGGGTGGCGGAAGGCGTCGTACATGTCGTCGAGCGACGTGTCGATGGCCGGCGCCCCCGCCACCTCCCGCAGCAGCCACAGCTCCTCGTAGTTGCCGACGTGGGCCAGGTCCCAGACGAGGGGGGACATGAGGGGGGAGTGCTGGCGGAGGAGGCCGTCGTCGTCGAGGGGGTCGAGCAGGCCCAGCGACCGCCGGCGCGCCGCCTCCAGGTCCTCCGCCACTTTTTGACGAACGTCCAAGCGGACCAGTGTGTCACCATCGACTGATGGAACTCCGCAGCCGAGACGTGACGGACGGATTCGAGCGGGCGCCGGCCCGGGCCATGCTCCGGGCCGTCGGCATGACCGACGAGGACTTCGGCAAGCCCCAGGTGGGGGTGGCCAGCTCGTGGAACGAGGTCACGCCCTGCAACATGCCCCTCGACCGGCTGGCCAAGCGGGCCAAGGAAGGGGTGCGGGCCGCCGGCGGCTTCCCGCTGGAGTTCGTCACCATCGCCGTCTCCGACGGCATCGCCATGGGCCATGAGGGCATGCGGGCGTCGCTGGTCAGCCGGGAGGTGATCGCCGACTCGGTGGAGACCGTGATGCACGCCGAGCGGTTCGACGCCCTGGTCACCTTCGCCGGCTGCGACAAGTCGCTGCCGGGCATGCTCATGGCCGCCGCCCGCCTCAACCTCCCCAGCGTGTTCCTCTACGGGGGCACGATCCTCCCCGGCCGGGGGGCCAAGGGGGAGGCCCTGGACATCGTCAGCGTCTTCGAGGCGGTCGGCGGCCACGCCGCCGGCGCCATCACCGCCGAGGAGCTGTCGCTCATCGAGCACAACGCCTGTCCGACGATCGGCTCCTGCGCCGGCATGTTCACCGCCAACTCCATGGCCTGTGTCGCCGAGGCGCTGGGGATGTCGCTGCCCGGCTCGGCGTCGGCGCCGGCGGTCGACCGCCGACGCGACGACCTGGCCTACGCCAGCGGCCAGGCGGTGGTCGCCCTGGTCGACGCCGGCATCCGGCCCCGCCAAATCCTCACCAAGGCCGCCTTCCACAACGCCATCGCCGTGGCCAACGCCCTGGGGGCGTCCACCAACGTCGTCCTCCACCTGCTGGCCATCGCCAACGAGGCCCGGGTGGAGCTGGACCTGGAGGACTTCAACACCGTGGGCCGGCGGGTGGCCCACGTGGCCGACATGAAGCCCCACGGCCGGTTCCACATGACCGACCTCGACGCGGTGGGCGGGGTGGCCGTGGTCATGCGCCAGCTGCTGGAGGCCGGCCTGCTCGACGGCGACTGCCTCACCGTCACCGGCCGCAGCGTGGCCGAGAACCTGGCTGCGCTGGACCCGCCGGCGCCCGACGGCGCCGTCGTCCACACCCTCGACAACCCCATCCACGCCGCCGGCGGCATCGCCGTCCTGCGGGGGTCGCTGGCCCCCAACGGGGCGGTGGTCAAGGTGGCCGGCATCGACGTCCTCCGCTTCGAGGGCACGGCCAGGGTCTTCGACGGTGAGGCCGCGGCCATGGAGACGATCCTCGCCGGCGGCATCGAACCTGGCGACGTGATCGTCATCCGCTACGAGGGCCCCAAGGGTGGGCCGGGCATGCGGGAGATGCTGGCCGTGACCGGCGCCCTCAAGGGCGTGGGCCGGGGCGGCGACGTGGCCCTGGTCACCGACGGCCGTTTCTCCGGCGGCACCCACGGCTACTGCGTGGGCCACGTGGCGCCGGAGGCGGTCGACGGCGGGCCCATCGCCTTCGTGGCCGAGGGCGACCGCATCATCATCGACGCCGGCGCCCGCACCATCGACGTGCTGGTCGACGACGCCACCCTCGCCGCCCGCCGTGCCGACTGGAAGCTGCCCGAGCCCCGCTACACCACCGGCGTGCTGGCCAAGTTCGCCCGGCTGGTCACCGGCGCCGACCGCGGAGCGGTCACCGAGCCCTAGAACAGCGTGAGCAGCGCCCGGATGGGGTATTGTCCCGCTCGTACCTGGCGGTAGTGGGCCACGTTGGCAGCATGAGCGGGGAGTGCGTCATGACACGGACGAAGGGTTCCAACCACACGATGGCGCGCCGCGTCGCCATCGCCTCCATGACCGTGCTCGCCAGCAGCGGCATCGGCCTGGTCGCCGCGCCCATGGCGTTCGGCCAGATCGTCATCGGCCCTCCCATCTTCGGTGGGAGCAGCCAGGGGGCGCAGGTCACCAACGCCGGCTCGGCCAGCGCCAACACCGGCGGCAACGCCGCCGTCGGCAACGCTTCGACCAACAACGCGTCGGTCACTGCCCCGGCCGGTGGCCTGCTCGACGTGCCGATCTCCCTCGGCGCCCCCACCAACAACTCCACCGGCGAGGCCACGGTCACCAGCGGTGCCGCCAACGCCACCGGCAACAGCGCCGGCACCAACGTGGGCCAGTCGAACGCCTCCGGCAACCAGGTCGGCAGCTTCCTCGCCGGCCAGCACCAGTCCGCCGGCGTCACCAACGCCGGCTCGGCCGGCGCCAACACCGGCGGTAACACCGCCATCGGCAATGCGTCTCAGAACACCGCCACCGTGAACCAGAACGTGGGCGGCGGCCTCCTCGGGGTGGGCGTCAACCTCGGCGGGCCCACGAACAACTCCACCGGTCAGGCCACGGTCAACTCCGGAGCGGCCAACGCCGCCGGCAACACCTCCGACACCAACATCGGCCAGTCCTCCCTCCAGGGAGGCGTCGGGGGCCCGGGCGCCCTCCTGCGGCCCGGGGTCGGCGCCATCGGCGGTCTCGGCGGCTCCGGTGTGGGCCCCGCACCCTGCCCGGCCGGGCGCTTCGGTTCGTTCCAGAACGTCAACGTCCGCAACGAGGGCCAGGCCCAGGCCAACACCGGGAACAACGTCGCCATCGGCAACGCCTCCACGAACAACGCCTCCACCGATGTCACCGGCGGCCAGACCGTCTCCGGCGGCCTGCTGGGCGTGGGCCTCACCATCGGTGGCCCGGTCAACAACTCCACCGGCACCGCGGTCATCAACACGGGCCCGGCTACCGCCGTCGGCAACGACTCCGTGACCACGGTCGGCCAGGTCGAGGGCTGCCCGCAGGTCGCCACCATCACCGCCCCCGGCCGTCCCGGCGTCATCGTCCCCGTCGGCCACCAGCTGCAGCGGGTCGGCACCGCCACCCTGGCCCGCACCGGCCTCGACACCGGTGACCTCGGCATGATCGCCGGCGCCCTGCTCGGCGCCGGGATGCTGCTGGTCGCCTCCCAGCGCCGTCGCATCGCCGCCGCCCGCTCGGCGTCGGTCCCCATGGCCGGTTTCGGCCTCGGCCTGGGCGGCGACGACTGGGACAGGGCGGTTCGATAGCGGTTGCTGCGGGCGACCCTGTCGTGCCAGACTGACCCCGACATGAGCCGCGCCCGCGCCCTCGTACTTCTGCACTAGCGCACGCCTCCACCAAACGCGTGCGCAGAACGACCTCCCAGACGGGAGGTCGTTTTCTTTCCCGGACCGTGCCAACTCAGCAGCCAGAGGAGACCCGATGAAGATGAACGGGGGCCAAGCCCTCATCAAGAGCCTGGAGATGGAAGGCGTCGAGGTCGTCTTCGGCCTGCCCGGCGGCGCCATCCTTCCGGTCTACGACCCCATCATCGACTCGCCGATCCGCCACATCCTCGTCCGCCACGAGCAGGGCGCCGGCCACATGGCCGAGGGGTACGCCCACGCCACCGGCCGGCCGGGCGTGGCCATGGTCACCAGCGGCCCCGGCGCCACCAACATCGTGACGCCGATCGCCGACGCCATGATGGACTCGATCCCGATGGTGGTCATCACCGGCCAGGTGCCGAGCGCCGCCATCGGCACCGACGCCTTCCAGGAGTGCGACATCGTCGGCGTCACCCGGTCGATCACCAAGCACAACGAGCTGGTGACCTCGGCCCAGGACATCCCCCGGGTCATCCGTGAGGCCTTCCACATCGCCACCACCGGCCGTCCGGGACCGGTGCTGGTCGACATCCCCAAGGACCTCGTCGACCCCAACAACCCCAACTCGGCCATGGAATGGGACTGGCCGGACTCGGTCGACATGCCGGGCTACAAGCCGACGGTGAAGGGCCACCCCCGCATGATCCGGGAGGCGGCCAAGCTCATCGCCCAGTCCCGCCGCCCCGTGATCTACGCCGGCGGCGGCATCCTCAAGGCCCGGGCCGCCGAGGCCCTGCGGGAGCTGGCCGAGCTGACCGGCATCCACGTGGTCACCACCCTGATGGCTCGGGGCGCCTTCCCCGACTCCCACCCGCTGTGCCTGGGCATGCCCGGCATGCACGGCAACTACACGGCCATCACGTCGATGCAGCAGTCCGACCTGCTCATCGCCCTGGGTTCCCGCTTCGACGACCGGGTCACCGGCAAGGTGGGCTCCTTCGCCCCCGACGCCAAGATCATCCACGTCGATGTCGACCCCGCGGAGTTGGGCAAGGTCCGCCGCCCCGACGTCCCCGTCGTGGGCGACTGCCGGGCCGTCATCGAGGAGCTCGTCAAGGCGGTTCGTGAGCTGGGCGACCCCCGGCCCGACCGCTCAGAGTGGGATGCCAAGCTCAAGCAGTGGCAGGTGCTGCACCCGCTGCGCTACGAGCAGGGCTGGGACGAGGGCGACGCCCTCAAGCCCCAGTTCTGCATCGAGCAGCTGCGCGACGGCTCGCCCGAGGACACCATCGTCGTGGCCGGCGTGGGCCAGCACCAGATGTGGTCGAGCCAGTTCTGGCGGTTCAACCACCCCTACACCTGGGTCAACTCCGGCGGGCTCGGCACCATGGGCTTCGCCGTCCCCGCCGCCATCGGCGCCAAGGTGGGCATGCCCGGGCGCACGGTGTGGGCCATCGACGGCGACGGCTGCTTCCAGATGACGGCCCAGGAGCTGGTCACCGCATCCGCTGAACGGATCCCGGTCAAGGTCGCCATCCTGAACAACGCCTACCTGGGCATGGTGCGCCAGTGGCAGGAGCTGTTCTACGAGGAGCGCTACAGCGAGGTCTACCTCTCGCCCGACCTGCCCGACTACAAGATGTGGGCCGAGGCCATGGGCTGTGTGGGCATGCGGGTCGAGCACCCCGACGAGGTGGCCGCCGCGGTGGAGAAGGCCAACTCCATCGACGACCGGCCCGTGGTCATCGACTTCCGGGTGGACTGGACCGAGAAGGTGTACCCCATGGTGGCCGCCGGCACCTCCAACGATCAGGTCATCCTCGGCCCCGAGATGGGCGAGGGCGGTCACTGACATGTCGACCCTGCCCTCGCCTCGCCATCACATCCTCTCCGTCCTGGTCGAGAACAAGGCCGGGGTGCTGGCCCGGGTCTCCTCCCTCTTCGCCCGGCGGGGGTTCAACATCTACTCCCTGGCCGTGGCCCCCACCGACGACGAGCGGTTCAGCCGCATCACCATCGTGGTCGACGTCGAATCCACGCCCCTCGAGCAGGTCACCAAGCAGCTGTTCAAGCTCATCAACGTGGTCAAGATCAGCGAGCTCGACCCGGCGAACGCGGTCGAGCGGGAGCTGATGATCCTCACCGTGAAGGCCGAGCCCGGTACGCGGGGCCAGGTCATCGAGCTGGTCGACGTCTTCCAGGGCCGCATCGTCGACGTCGGCCACGACGAGCTCACCATCGAGCTCGCCGGCCCGCCGTCGAAGCTGGACGACTTCGAGGACCTCATGCGCACCTACGACATCGGCGCCCTCCAGCGCACCGGCCGGGTGGCGCTGCCCAAACTCGAGCGGCAGGCAACCCGCCTCCGCTCACTCGGAAAGGTGGGATAGGACCATGGCCAGCATCTCCTACGAGAAGGACGCCGATGGCGCGCTCCTCGCCAGCCGGCGGGTGGCGGTCATCGGCTACGGCTCCCAGGGCCACGCCCACGCCCTCAACCTCAAGGACTCCGGAATCGACGTGCGGGTCGGCCTGCGGGAGGGCTCATCGTCGCGGCCCAAGGCCGAGGCCGCCGGCCTGCCGGTGACCACGGTGGCCGAGGCCACCTCGGAGGCCGACGTCATCATGATCCTGCTCCCGGACACCGAGCAGAAGTCGGTCTACGAGGCAGACATCGAGCCCAATCTGTCCGACGGCGACGCGCTTCTGTTCGCCCACGGCTTCAACATCCGCTTCGGCCAGATCAAGCCGCCGGGGGGGATCGATGTGGGCATGGTGGCCCCCAAGGGCCCGGGGCACCTGGTGCGGCGGACCTACGAGTCCGGCGGCGGCGTGCCGGCGCTGATCGCCGTCTCCCAGGATGCGTCGGGCAAGGCCCGCGCCCTCTCCCTCTCCTATGCCCACGCCATCGGGGCCACCAGGGCCGGGGTGCTGGAGACCACCTTCGAGGAGGAGACCGAGACCGACCTCTTCGGTGAGCAGGTGGTGCTCTGCGGCGGCATCACCGAGCTCGTCATGGCCGGGTACGAGACCCTGGTGGAGGCGGGGTACCAGCCCGAGTCGGCGTACTTCGAGTGCCTGCACGAGCTGAAGCTGATCGTCGACCTCATGTACGAGAACGGCATCTCCGGGATGCGCTTCTCCATCTCCGACACCGCCGAGTACGGCGATCTCACCCGCGGCCCCCGGATCATCGACGAAGGGACCCGGGCGGAGATGAAGAAGATCCTCGGTGAGATCCGCGACGGCTCCTTCGCCGAGGAGTGGATCGCCGAGAACCGGGCCGGGCGTCCCCGCTTCAACGAGCTGCGGGCCAAGGGCGCCGAACACCCGATCGAGAAGGTGGGCGCCGAGCTGCGGGCCATGATGCCGTGGATCGCCGCCGGTAAGGCACGGCCCCAGGACGTCTCAGGGGGCTGATCTGTCCTCCGGGGCCTGACGGCCGCGGTCGCCCTACCAGGCCGCAACCGCAGCTCAACGCACGCGCGGGTTTTCCTCAACGTTTGCTCAATTCCAGGACCCCTTCTGCCGACACACAGTGCAGAGCGAGGGGGTTTGCGACAGATGAGCAAGCTTGGATTCCGTTGGTGGAAGGTAGCGATGGCCGCAGCGGTGACCACGGTGGCCGTCGGCGTCCTGCCGGCACAGGCTGACCCCGGCGACGCCAGCCGGCTGCTCGCCCTCACCAACCAGGTGCGGGCCGCCAAGGGGCTGCCGGCGCTGACCATCGACAGCCAGCTGACCTCCGTGGCCCAGGCCTGGGCCGTGGAGCTGGCCGGCCGGGGCGTCATCTCCCACAACCCCTCGGTGCGGTCCCAGGTGACGGGCTGGAAGGTTCTCGGCGAGAACGTCGGCGTCGGCGGCACCGTGGACGCCGTCCACGCCGGTTTCGTGGCCAGCCCCACCCACTACGCCAACCTGGTCGACTCCGCCTACACCAAGGTGGGATACGGGATCGTCCGGCCCGACGCCCGCATCCTCGTGGTCGAGGTCTTCATGCTGCCCGCTTCGGCTCCTGCGGCGGCGCCGGTTCGCGTCGCCGCCGCCCCGGCTCCGACCAGCGCCCCGGTGCCGGCCACGCCGGTCCCCACGGTCAAGCCGGCCGCGGCTCCGGCCCCTGCTCCGAGCGCGGCTCGGCCGCCGGCAGGGCCGGCGGCCGAACTCTCACCGTGGATGGTCCACAGCATGGAGCGCCTCCGCTCCATGGGGTCTCCCAGCGCCGGCTGAGCGGTCAGTTCCGGGACAGCTCGAGCCTCCCGGTCACCACCAGCACCGCTCCCAGGGCGACGCACAGGGCGCCGAAGGCCACCAGCGGGGCGCCGTTGAAGCCGGTCCCGGCCAGATCAGCGGCCGGGCCGTCGTTCACGAACCGGTTCCCCAGGACGCTCGTCGGCACCGATGTCGAGGTGGTGGCCGCCAGCGTCGTGGTCGTCGCCGGCGCCGTCGTGCTCGTCGTCGCCGGGACCGTCGTCGTGGTGGCCGGCACTGTCGTGGTGGTGGGGGAGACCGTGGTGGTGGTCGCCGGCACTGTCGTCGTCGTGGGGGCGACGGTCGTCGTCGTCGCCGGCACTGTCGTCGTGGTGGGGGCGAGGGTGGTCGTCGTGCTTCCTGGCGCCGTGGTGGGCACGCCGCTGCAGTCGCCCGGCCCGGTCGCCTCGGTGACGAGGTCACCGGTGGTGCCGTCGCCAGAGTGCGACTGGACCCGCATGATGCCCCCGGCGGAGTACGGCTGGTCGAACACGACGGTCAGCGTCCCGTTCACCGCAGTGGTGGCGAACTTGATGCCCGGACCGAACCCGGTGTGACCGCCGGGCACGTCCCCGTCGGTGAACGTCTCCCCCGCGGGGGAGGCGGAGACGACGTGGGCCAGGATGTCGGTGGAGCAGAAGCCGATGGCGATGTTCGACAGCTCGTGGCCACCGTTGTCGTGGAACTGGTAGCTCCAAGTGAAGGTGGTGCTGCTGGCGCCCGAGAGTGGTGAGGTAAGCGTGGCCGTAGTGCTTTCCCCGGCGGCGGCCGACGGGGTCACGGCCAGGCCGGCAGCCAGGCTGAGGGCGCCGACCAGCACCAGGAACCGGCCGGCCCTGGTGGTCCCGGTACGGCGGGAGCGGTGCGCTTCTGAGGTGAGTTGACGTCGAGTGAGGAGGCTGTTGATCACGGGCCCAGGTTGCGCCCCGAAAAACCAACGGCAGCCCGGGAAACGCTCAACCTTCGAACAATCTCGGATCTGTCCCCGGACGCGCCTCCGCCGGGCCCGAAGGCCCGGCGGAGAAGGTGTGAACTACTGGTTCCGGCGAAGCGTTACTTGCGCACCGAAGCGGTGACGGGGACGTCACGGCGGCGGGCCTGGCGGACG